>Ga0114931_10003724_pt1 | contig 19220 bp, 12 predicted proteins | sample 2SBtaG_FD_89579 | JGI IMG/M metagenome (GOLD analysis project Ga0114931, IMG submission 89579) | Deep subsurface microbial communities from Kolumbo volcano to uncover new lineages of life (NeLLi) - 2SBTROV14_V59a metaG | ecosystem: Environmental > Aquatic > Marine > Volcanic | place: Kolumbo...
CGAGCTTCGCGAACTGATCCTGGCGCTGGAAGCCGCGGACGAGCTGCGCACCGTCTCGGCACGGGTGTCGCCCGCGCTCGAGATCACGGCGATCACCGACCGGGTGTCGAAATCCAGGGCGCCCTCGCTCCCGTCGGCGTCGACCCAGCGGAATGACCCGCGATTCTGTCACCTCGGCGGGCGGGCGCTGCTCTTTGAGAACGTCGAGGGCTCGGATATCCCGGTGCTCATCAACGCCTACGGCTCGTACCGTCGGATGGAGCTGGCGCTCGGGTGTCATGCTCCGGGTGAGAACCTGCCGGGCGGGCGGTTCAGCGCCGCGCATGGGGGCGGTCTGGACGGCGTTGCGGGCCGGATCGAAGAGCTCATCAAGCCCGAACCCCCCGCTTCTGTCGGCGCGATCCTCAAGAAGGTGCGCACCATCGCCCCCCTGCTGCGCACACCGCCGCGGAAGGTCCGTTTCGGACAGTGCCAGGAGGTGGTGATCGAGGGGCGCGATGTGGATCTGTCGATGCTGCCGCTGCTGCAATGCTGGCCGCTCGACGGGGATCTGCAATCGGTCGGCTACCCGGCGGGCGTCAATGACGGTGTCGGGGGGATCGACACGGACCCGTCGCTGCGCGGTCGGTACCTGACCTTTGCGCACACGCACACGATCCACGCCGACGACGCGGACAAGGCGAAGCCGGCCTCGCGCAACGTCGGGATGTACCGCCTCCAGCGGATTGGCAAGCGCCGACTGGCCATGCACTGGCACATGCACCACGACGGCGCCCGGCACTGGCGATCGTGGAAACAACGCGGCGAAAAGATGCCCGTCGCGATCGCGCTCGGGGGCGAGTCCGTGCTGCCGTTCGCCGGGATCGCGCCGCTGCCTCCCGGTGTGAGCGAGCTGCTGCTGGCGGGGTTCCTCAATGGTCGTGGGATCCCGATGGTCCGCGGGCGGACCGTGCCCATCGACGTGCCGGCGAACGCGGAGATCGTCATCGAGGGGTACGTCAGCTGCGAGGCGGGTCTGCCCGGGTGGGATCCGCGCGATCCCGCGGCGGGGAAACCGGGCCCGGGCGCCTTCTTCGAGGGGCCGTTCGGGGATCACACCGGGTTCTACTCGCTGCCCGATCGCTACCCGATCGTCGAGGTCACCGCGATCACCACGCGGCGTGATCCGATCTTCCCGGCGACGATTGTCGGGCTGCCCCCGCAGGAAGACTACTACATGGGCAAGGCGGTCGAGCGGCTGTTCCTGCCGCTGCTACGCACGCTGGCGCCGGACGTGATCGACTACGACCTGCCGATGTTCGGCGCGTTCCACAACTGCGCGATCCTGAAGATCGACAAGGCGTACCCCCTCCAGGCTCGGCGGCTGATGCACGGGATCTGGGGCGCCGGGCAGATGGCGTGGACGAAGAACCTGATCGTGGTCGACGGTGATGTGGACGTGCACGACACGGAGCAGGTCCTGCGGGTTGTCGGCGAGCGGTGCGACCCCGAGACGCGCATCGAGCGCACGTTCGGGCCGCTGGACATCCTCGATCACGCGGCGCCGGCGATGGGCGCCGGGTCCAAGCTGGGCTTCGACGCCACCGAGCGGTGGCAAGGCGAATCGATCACGCGCCGGCGCCCGACCGGGCCCGCCGCCTCGAGCCCCCCCCCGGCGCCGGCGGCCGTTTTGCACGAGGCGTCGGACCGGCTGCGCGAGGACCTGCTGACGGTCGACGCGGTCACTGGCGTGGCGGTCCCGGAATCGTTGGGCGGGCGGTGGCTCTTTGTCTCGATTGAAAAAACTCGACCCGGCGACGCCCGGCGGCTGTGCAAGCGGATCCTGGCGCAGCGCGCCCCGGCGGCGCCGAGGTTTGTGGTCGTGGTGGACTCGGCGGTTGATGTCGATGATACGGACGCGGTGTTCTTCCGGTGGTGCGCCAATGTTGACACGGAGCGCGATGCGGTGACGGCGCACGGGCGGGTCGCCTTCGATGCGACGGCCAAGGCGCCCGAGGAGGGCAGCGTGGATCGCCCGGTGCGGGACTGGCCGCCGATTCTGACGATGTCGGACGAGATTCTGGACCGGATCGAGGCGCGGTGGGGCGAGTATGGGATTGATTGAACCCCGAGCAACCCGGCGGGCTCCCCGGCATCCAAAGAGCACCAAGACATCTGATTTCCCCCGCCCGGCCGGGCCGGGCATGCACCCTTTTCAGAACTGGAGGCGCGATGAACAATCCGCTGAAGAAGCCGCGGTGGTCGCCCTATCTCGTCGGGAGCGGGATCGGCGTGCTGTCGTGGATCACGTTCGCAATGATGGGCGAGGCGCTGGGGACCTCGACCACGATGGTCCGCGCCGCGGGCGCTCTCGAGGGCGCCGTCGACACCGGGCACGTGCTGAGCAATCCTTACTTTGCGCATTACCTCGACGGCAAGCCGGTGTTCGAGTGGCAGTTCGCGCTCGTGATCGGCCTGTTTCTCGGTGCGCTGGTCAGCGCCATGCTCTCTGGCGAGCGGTTCAAGGAGACGGTCCCGGATCTGTGGGCGTGGCGGTTCGGCAAGAGCCGCGCGGTGCGCTATACGGCGGCGTTTGTTGGCGGCGCGGTGCTGCTCTTTGGCGCGCGTCTCGCCGGTGGGTGCACATCCGGGCATGGGATCTCGGGCGGGATGCAACTGGCTGTTTCGAGCTGGGTTTTCACGGCGACGATGTTCGTCTCAGGGATCGTCACCGCGTTCGCGCTCTTTGGAATGAAGGGACGAAGCCATGTTTAACGCTCCATTGTTCGCTGACCCGTCCACGCTCGCCAAGGGCGCCCTGGCCGGGCTGATTTTCGGGTTCCTGCTCCAGCGCGGCGGCGTGACGCGGTACCGGGTGATCCTCGGGCAGTTCCTGCTCAAGGATTTCACCGTGCTCAAGATCATGCTCGCCGCGGTCGTCGTCGGGGCTGTCGGGATCTACGGCATGCTCGCGATGGGGCTGCTCGAACAAACCGACCTGCACATCAAGCCCACCGTGCTGCTGGGCAACGCGCTCGGGGGGGTGATCTTCGGTGTCGGGATGGCGCTGCTGGGGTACTGCCCGGGCACGGGCGTCGGCGCCGTCGCTGATGGCTCGATGCACGCGATCTTCGGGTTGCTCGGGATGCTCGTCGGCGCCGCGGCCTTGGCCGAGATGCAGCCGTGGTTCAAGCAGCATGTCCTCCAAACGGGCGACCTGGGAAAGGTCACGCTCCCGAGTGAGACGGGGCTCTCGCCCTGGCTGTTCATCGGCGCGATCGCGCTGCTCTCGGTTGTTGGGTTTTCCCTGCTTCGGCGTGGCAAGCCGGGCACGGAAGCCGGGGCGGAGACGCGGACGCCCGCCCTGCCCTGATCGGTGAATCGTCCTCAAGTTTTTCGTATCCAACGGGGCGGGTTTCCACTACGCTTGATCCGGCGGTCAATCGCCGGAGGAGGCCTCGTGGAATGCGTAAGCGGGTTATTGCCGGGATCATCGGCGTATTTTCTGTTTCCGGTGGCGCGATCGCGCAGCCGACGACCACCGTCATCACCCACGGGCTGACGCTCAGCAGCAAGGGGGCCTGGGTGCAGTTCATGGCCGAGGCGGTGCGGGCCAATGGTGTTTCCGGCGGGTCGGTGTACCGCTACGACGGGGCGACCGGGAAATGGCGGTTCCTGCCGCTGATCAGCGACGGCTCGACGGAGACTGTGGCGCTGATCTTCAACTGGGTCGACGAGTCCGACGGCGTCGATGTCGGGGCGAACTGGGGCTACGCGCAGGCCGCCAGCGATGCGCTCGTCGCGGCGCTGCGCGAGGCGCGGTACCTCGACGGCGCCGGCCCGGGCGATCTCGTGACGGACCGAACGCTGCACCTGATCGGGCACAGCCGGGGCGCGATCGTGATGAGCGAGGCGGCCAAGCGGCTGGTGCTCGACGGGATCACGGTCGATCAACTGACGACGCTCGACCCGCACCCGGTCAACGGGATCACCGCCGGGTGCTTCGGCGTCGCGGACAACGACTGGAACGACCCGGACCCGCAGCGGTGGTCGCGGGCCGACGGATGCGCCGAGGTGACGTTCGCGGACAACTATTTCCGCTTTGACAGCAACGGCTGCGACCCGAGCGGCCAGCCGGTGAGCAACGTCCACAACGTCGCACTCGTCGATGTTCTGGGCGACAACGACGCCTTCGACAACGACCTCTTCGGCGCCTGCCCGCTCGAGCACACCAAGGTCCACGCCTTCTACCACGGCACGGTCGACCTCGGCGCCGCCAGCGACGGCGAGGGCTGCGACATCGACAACAACTGGTACACCACGACGGGCGTCCCCGGCTGCGCGACGCGGGCCTGCAACGGGTTCTTCTTCTCGGCGCTCGGGGGCGGGGTCTCGATGCGGCCGGCGATGGGCGCCGGCGTCGAGCCTGCGCCGGTGGCGGTTATCTGCAACGGGGGGTTCGACCTCGGCTCGTACGCGGGGTGGAGCTTCCACGGCGGGGGCGGGTCGGGCTCGATCAGCGCTTCCGGGTTCCTCGGGCTCGGCGCGTCGGGCGGCGCGATGACGCACAACCGGTTCTTCCTGCCCGCGTCGGCGGATTCGCTGACGTACAGGCGCCGGATTAATACGGCCTCACCCGATGACGAGCTTGTCTTTGCAATGACCCATCTCCTGACCGGCGCCGTGACCGAGCTTGATCGGTTTTCGCTGGGCGCCACCGACGGCGCCTTTGTTACGCGCACGCTGGTGTTGCCCATCGGGCTGGCCACCGGCTCTTACACACTGAACATCTCCATCGACGGCGGGATCACCGGGATTGAATCGCAGGTTGATCTCGACGACATCGACATCACCGTCCTCGCGACCGGGTGCAACCCGTGCCCGGGCGACCTGAACGGCGACGGCATCGTCGACACGGCCGACCTTGGCGTCCTCATCGGCGCCTTTGGGACAAGCGACCCGACTGCGGACATCAACGGGGACGGCGTCGTCGATACGGCCGATCTGGGGATCCTCATCGGGGCGTTCGGTGTGCTGTGTTCGCCCTAACTATGCTCAGCGATCTCGGGCTGATGTCATAACCACTGAGAGCGTCCGATCCAACGCATCCGTGACCCGTTCAACCGGGATCGAGGTCAGGCAGGCGCTCTCTGCGATGCACCGGCCGCCCCGGCATCCCGGCGGGCAGGCTTCACCGGTGAGGACCGCGACCTCGGGGCCGGTTCGGATCGGCGACCAGCGCGCAGGGTCTGTAGGCCCGTAGAGCGCGACAATCGCGCACCGCGTCATCGCCGCGAGGTGCATCGGGCCGCTCTCGTTGCACACGAGCGCGCGGGCGTGATCAAAGAGCGGCATGAGCTGGCCCAGCGGGAGCGAGATTCGGCGCGCCCGGTCGGCGCGCTGCATGGCGCCGAGCAGGGCGCTGGTGGTCGATTCCTCGCCGGGCGCCGTCAGGACGCCGACCGTATGGCCGTGCTGTTCGATTGCGTGATCGGCGACCTGCGCGAAGCGCTCGACGGGCCAGAGCCGGTGCGCCTTGCCAGCGCCGGGATGGAAGACGGTCAGCGGCTGGGCCGGATCGACGCCGGCGGTTTCGAGGGCCTTGTCGATCTTCTGTGTGTCGCCGTCCAGCAGTGTAAACGGTTCGATGATCGGCTCGGCGCCGTCGACGCAGGCGCCGAACTGCGCGTACCGCCCGAGCGCGTGGGTCGGGTTGTCGTCCCTGATTCGCAGCGTGTAGAGCCCGCTCCGGCGGTAGCGGTCGAGGCCGATGGTGGTCTGCACTCCGGCAAACCTCGCGAGCGTCGAGCCGCGGATGCCGCCGCTCATGACGATGAGCAGGTCGTACCGGCCCCGCGTTTGGCGGCGCGTCCGGATAAGCCCGGCGGCGTCGCCCGGGAACGACTTGGGCATGTCGTGGGTGATGATGGCGGCCGGGTCGAGCAGCCGCTCGGCGAGCGGCTCGAAGCCGCCGGCGACGATGACATCCACCGCGTCGACGCCCCCGGGTCGGGCGCCGAAGCCGCGCTGGAGGGCCTTGATGACGGTGGTGGCGACGGCGAAGTTGCCGATGTGCTGATCGGTCATGCACAGCAGGACACGCCGGGCGTTGGCGCACACGTCCCGGACTCGATCCGGGTCCGACGCCGGTTGTTTGAGAAATCCCTTGCCCAGCATCGGTCGCTTCGCCCTCTTGCAGGATCAGTGGCCGCGGTGATCTGATCGGTCCTGGCCGCACATGGTACGGATGCTGGCGGCCGGCGTGGCGCGGCGCATCCGGCGCCTCACCGGGTTTGATTTGGGATCAACTCGATGTTTTCTCGTTGACTCCCCCGCGGGCGCCGATTACGCTCGGGTCAACCATGCGTCTTTTCACCGCAACCGCGACGACCACCACGACCAGCGCCGAGAGGGGCGTGGCTGTCTGAGGGACCCGGTTTTCTGTGTCTTCTTCGAGCCCGCCTCACCATGGCGGGCTTTTTTTATAGTCATCTTGTCATACTGCCCCCGCCGGCCGCCGACTTACGACCATGCCAACCGATCAAACCACATCCCGCTGCCCGACGACGGGCCGGCGACCGCTGGAAGTCCACAAGTTCGGCGGTTCGAGCCTCGCCGACGCCGACCGGCTCGGCACGGTCGCCGATCTCGTCATCACGGCGCGCGCCCAGAGCGACGTCGTGGTCGTGTGCTCGGCGATGGGCGGGACGACCGATCGCCTCGCCCGGTTTGTCGATTCGCCGGGCGAGCGCGGCGCCCTCGAGCGCTCCGGGGCGATCGACGAGATCCGGTCGCTGCACCTGGAAACGCTCGGGGCGCTGGGCCTCGGGAGCGAGGCCGACCGCGCGCCGGCGCTGGCGCTACTCGATGAGCTGGCCGCGATCGACGGCGCGCTGGCGTACCTGCACCGGACGCCCGGTGCGCTGCGCGACCGGGCGCAGTCGATCGGGGAGCGGCTGTCGGTCGAGATCCTCGCGGGCCTGCTCCGGGCCCGGGGGTGCGACGCGGTGGCGATGCACGCCAGCGGGTTTCTCGAAACCACGGCCCCCTTCGGCGCAGCGGACCCGACGACGTTCCGGAGCGATCGCCGCGCCCGGGCGGCGCTGACGAACGAACTCGACGCCGGCCGGGCGCCGATCGTGACGGGCTTTTTCGGTCGCGGACCCGACGGGGACATCCGGCTGCTGGGTCGTGGCGGGTCCGACCTGACCGCCTCGCTGCTCGCGTCGGCGCTCGGGGCGGAGTCGCTGGTCATCTGGACGGACGTCGAGGGTGTGTTTTCGTGCGATCCGCGCCTGGTTCCCGAGTCCGAGCACATCGCGCACCTGCACTACCGCGAGGCGGGCGAGATGGCGTACTTCGGTTCGAAGGTGCTGCACCCGCGGACGATGATCCCGGTGATCGACAAGCAGATCCCCGTCGTGGTGCGCAGCACGCTCAAGCCCGACGGTCGTTCGACGCGGATTGACGGGTCCCTGGGCGCGCGGGCCGCGCGGCAGGTGGCGGTGTCGGTCATCGGGGGCGTGACGCTGCTCTCGCTGGAGGGCGCGGGCATGGCGGGCGTGGTTGGGGTGTCGGCGCGGTTGTTCGGGGCCCTTGCCCGGGCGCGGGTCTCGGTGGTGATGATCGAACAGGGCAGCTCGGAGGCGTCGATCTGCTTCGCCGTGCATGATGAGGACGCGCTGGCGGCCGCGCATGCGGTGCGCGAGGAGTTCCGGCTGGACGTGGCGCGGGGCGTGATCGAGCAGCTCGCCACACGGTCGAACATGGCGATCATCACGGCTGTTGGCAGCGGGCTCCGCAGGCGGATCGGGTCGCTGTCGGCGATGACGCACGCGCTCGCGTCGGCGGGTGTCAACATCCACGCCATCACACAGGGTTCTTCGGAACTGAGCATCTCCGTCGCGGTCGACGCCCGCGATGCGCGGCGCGCGGCGCGGGCCGTGCACGCGGCGAGCCGATCCGGGTCGGTCCGGGCAAGAGGCGCCGCGCCGGGCGTCGCGGTCGCGTTGATCGGTCTCGGCGGCGTCGGGCGGGCCGTGGCGCGGCAGGTCGCAGCGCACACGAACCACCGCGTGGTGGCGCTGGCCGATTCGAGCGGCTTCATCTCCGAGCCGGCGGGGATGGACCCCGAACGCATCAACACGATCTGCGACGCCAAGGCGGCGGGCCGGCCCCTCGCAGCGCACCTTGGCGGCGTGACCGGGTCGGCGCGCGGGCTGCTCGATCTGCTCTGTGACGACGCGGTTGTCAACCTTTCGCTCATCGACTGCACGGCCTCGACTGAGATGACGCCCATCGCGATCGAGGCGCTATCGCGTGGCGTTCACGTCGTCACGGCGAACAAGCAGATCGTCGCCTGCCCCGCCGAGCAGCGCCGGGCGCTGCGCGACGCGGCCGGGCGCGGGCGGACGTTCATCGGGCTTGAGGCGACCGTCGGCGCCGGGCTGCCCGTCGCGGTGACCATCGCCGAGCTGATCAACGCGGGCGACGAGATCCGCGGGATCGAGGCGGCGCTGTCCGGGTCGGTCGGGTTCGTGCTGGCGGAGCTCGAAGAGGGGCGGCGGCTGGGCGAGACGATCACCCGGGCGATCGAACTCGGGTACGCCGAGCCGGATCCATCGGACGATCTGCACGGGCTCGACCTGGGGCGGAAGGCGCTGATCCTCGCGCGGCTCTGCGGGTTTGGCGCCGATGACACCGTCGAGATCGAGCGGCTCGTTTCGCTCGCGGACGACGGCTCCGTGTCGGCGTCGGCCGAGGAGCGGTTGCGGACGCGGATCGATCAGGCGCACCGAGCGGGCCGGCGCCTGCGGTATCTCGCCACGGTCGGACCCGACGCGCCGCCGAGGGTGGCGCTGAGCGTGGTGGACGCGAAGCATCCGTTCTTTGATGTTCCGCCCCGGCGTGCGGCGATCGCGATCCGGACGCGGATGCAGGGCGACGACCCGATCATGATCACCGGTCCCGGCGCGGGCGCCGACCCGACCGCCGGCGGTGTGCTGGCGGACCTGGGCCGGATCGCGAGCAGGATCAGAGGGGGGAGCGTGCTGTGATTGGAGGATCCGCGACAGTCCTGGCGCCGGCGACGATCGGCAATGTCGGCGTCGGGCTCGACGTGCTCGGCCTGGCGATCGAGCGCCCGGGTGATCGCGTCACCGCGACAACACGCAAACGACAATCGGCGGAGGAGCCATGCGCACGGCTTGTCGAGGTCACCGGCGAACCGGGGACCGAGCCGCTGCCCCCGTGCTCGGCGAGCAACACGGCGTGCATCGCCGCCGAGAGCGTCCTGCGGCTTGCCAACATCGACGCGGTTGTCGAGCTGTCGCTGCACAAGGGGCTGCCGGTCGGCTCGGGTTTGGGCTCATCCGCGGCAAGCTCGGCGGCTGCGGCGCAGGCGACCAACCTCGCGCTCGGGTCGATGCTCTCGCAACAGCAGTTGCTCGGCGCGTGTCTGGACGCGGAAAAAGCCGTCTCGGGCGCGCACGCGGACAACATCGCCCCGGCCCTGCTCGGCGGGCTGGTCCTCGTTCGCCGGGCGGAGCCGCTGGACGTGCTTCGCATCCCGATCCCCGACGGGTTGCACCTGGCGATCGTGTGCCCGGTCCTCCAGATCCTGACGCGCGACGCCCGGGCCGTGCTCGAGCCGACGGTCCCGTTGCAGACGGCGATCCATCACAGCGCCAACGTCGCGGCGTTCGTCGCGGCGTGCTACTCGGGCGATCTCGATGCGCTGGGACGGTGCATCGAGGACCCGCTGGCCGAGCCGGCGCGGATCCACATGATCCCGGGCGGCGCCGAGGCGTTGACGGCGATGCGCGCCGCCGGGGCGCTGGGCGCTTCGCTGAGCGGGTCGGGCCCGACGCTCTTTGCGCTGTGCCGGTCGCGTGAATCGGCCGGTGACGCCGCCGTCGCCGGTGTCGACGCCCTCGCCGGCGCCGGCGTCGAGGCGAGCCCGTTCCTTTCGCACGCGGACTGCCCCGGAGCACGACAGCTATGAACCCATCGACACCCAACAACGCGCAGGCTCCCGGCTGGCTCCTTCGCTGCATCGAGACCGGCCAGACCTATCCCGGCGACCGCGTCCGCTACCGCGCCGACACCGGGGCGCTCGTCGAGGTCGTGCTCGATCTCGACGGGATCGATCCCGCGAAGTTCCGCGATGCGTGCAACCGGCGCCGGGCCCTTCGCGGTCAGACGCGTTCGTCGGGCGTCTGGCGGTACCGCGAGCTGATGATCCCCGTCGCCGACGAGCTGATCGTGACGCGGTTCGAGGGCAACACGCCGCTCTACCGCAGCGAGTCGCTCAGCGCGTGGACCGGCGTGCGTGATCTGGCCGTCAAGCACGAGGGGCACAACCCCACCGGGTCATTCAAGGACCGGGGCATGACCACCGGCGTCACCGCGGCCCGCATGCTCGGGCAGCGCTGCGTCGCGTGCGCATCGACGGGCAACACCTCCGCGTCGATGGCCTCCTACGCCGCGACCGCGGGGATGAGCGCCGTGGTCTTCGTCCCGGCCGGGGGCGTGGCGGCGGGCAAGCTCGCGCAGGCGAGGCTCTTCGGCGCGCACATCGTCCAGATCAGCGGCAACTTCGACGACGCGATGCGCCTTGTCGAGGAGGTGTGCGCGGCCTTCGACGTGTACCTGCTCAACTCGATCAACCCGTTCCGGATCGAGGGGCAGAAAGCCATCGGGATCGAGCTTGTCCAGGACCTTGGCTGGCGCCCGCCCGACTGGATCGCCCTGCCCGGGGGCAACCTCGGCAACTCGTCGGCGCTCTACAAGGGCTTGTCCGAGCTGCGCCGCGTCGGCGTGATCGATCGCCTGCCGCGGATCGCCGTGATCCAGGCGGCCGGCGCCGCCCCGCTGCACGCCGGGTATCTCGAGCGGTTTGCCGGCGGGCCGCGTGTTGTTGCTGATCCGCAGACGATCGCGTCGGCGATCCGCATCGGCGCGCCGGCGTCGTGGGGCAAGTGTGTCGCGGGGATCACCGCGACCGACGGGGTCGTGGCCTCGGTGACCGACACCGAGATCATCGAGGCGAAACGACATGTCGATGCGTCGGGCATCGGCGCCGAGTCCGCGTCGTGCGCCTCGGTCGCGGGCTGCAAACAGCTCGTCGCCGCCGGCGTGATCAAACCCGGCGAAAGCGTCGTGTGCGTGCTGACGGGCAACATCCTCAAGGACGCCGAGGCCTCCGCTGAGCGGCTCGCGGCGCACTTGGGCGAGCCAGAGCAGCCCGTGTGCGAACCGACACTCGCCGATGTCAGCGAGCAACTGAAGATCATCCTCGACAAGGGGCCGGCGTGATGCCGTTATCAAGCGAAACCATCGCGGTGGTCGGCGCCACCGGCGCGGTCGGCGCCGAGGTGTTGGGGCTGCTCGAAGCAGAGGGTGTCCCGCCGGCCAACTTGCGCCTGTTCGCTTCGGCCGGGCGCGCCGGGCAGACGCTTCGATACGCCGGCGCCGAGGTCCCGCTGCGCGAGCTGACCGACGCCGAACTCCCCGGCGTCACGGTCGCCATCCTCGCGGCCACCTCCGACCTGGCCCGCCAGTGGGCGCCGCGGTTCGTCGGCGCCGGCGCTGTTGTCGTGGACAACTCCTCGGCGCACCGCATGGACCCTGCTGTCGAGCTGGTGGTCCCGGAGGTGAACGGGCTCAGCGTCGCGGGCGATCGGACGCCGCGGATCCTGGCGAACCCGAACTGCTCGACGATCCTGCTCATCATCGCGGCCCAGCCCCTGCGCGAGCGCTTCGGGTGCAACCGGCTGGACGTCTCGACGTACCAGGCCGTCTCGGGCGCCGGGGCGGCGGCGATCGAGGAGCTCACCACGCAGACGCGCGCCGTGCTGGCGGGCGCCGAGCCGACGCCCAGCGTCTTCGCGGAGCCGTGCGCGTTCAACGTTTTCCCGCACGACTCGGAGGTCGATCCCGGGACCGGGCTGAACGTCGAGGAACAGAAGATGATCGACGAGGTGCGCAAGATCTGGAATGATGACCAGGTGCTGATCAACCCGATGTGTGTGCGTGTGCCGGTTGAGCGCGCCCACTGCGAGAGCGTCACGATCACCCTTGGCCGCCCCGCGTCCGAACGCGATGTCCGCGAGGCGCTGGCCGGCGCGCCGGGGATTGAGCTCCTCGATGACCGCGCCAACAACCGGTTCCCGACCTCGCTCGGCGCCGCTCGGCGGGAGGATGTCTTCGTCGGCAGGCTCCGACCCGATCACACCCGGCCCGGCGCCGGACCGGGGACTTTTCAGGCGTTCACCATGTTCATCGCGGGCGACCAGCTTCTCAAGGGCGCGGCGTTGAACGCGGTGCAGGTGGCGCGGCTTATTTTCAACGCGGGATCGTGATCGCGGGGTTTCCCGGGAAACGCCCGGGGCCCCGGCGCCGAGATCAGGTGGCCGGGACGCCGGAGATCCGGGAACCGGAGCGCGGTCCAGTTTGCGCAGGTACTCGCTGACGGCCGCTTCCAGGCCGACCTGCTCGCCGTAAAACGCTCGCACAACCACGCCGTTCTCGTCGATCAGCAACGCCGCGGGCACGCCCGGGACGCGGGCGGTCAGCCAGAGCGCATCGCCGCCCGGGGCGTACATCTCATACGGGTACTCGGCCTCGTCGATTTCTTCCGGCGTCGTGTCGAGTGACAGCCCCACGATCCGGATCGCATCGGTTTCCGAATCGTTGGCGATCCGGTCCCAGATCGGCCTGGCGTCCTTGCAATACTGGCAGGCGCCCGACGAGATGAGCAGCAACACCGACCCGTCGAGCCTGTCCGTGCGAACGAAAAAAACAACCCCGTCCACAAACCGTGAACGGGGCTTTTTTATTGAAAGCGGAGAGGACGGGATTCTCCACGGTTTGATCCAGGACCCTCGCTGAGAGCCGGCGAAAGGATTAAGCAATCGAATGGGGCCGGTTTACGAGCCCGGATGGTCACCGATCTTTGCGGATTCTTGCCGATCCCAAGGCGCTCCGCTGGAACTCATTCGGGAACTCAGGCGAGGCGCTTCGCTGCCGAGCGTCTTCTTGCAACGAGCGCCCACACCATTTCACCGTTTCTCTGAGCATTCGGCTCGCAGTAACAACCTGAAGTTGAAAAACTGCCTCTCTTGAACGCAACCAGATCAAGCTGTCTGAAACTGTGTGGATTGATTGTCTATTGACGCCCTGAAGGGGGTGAGTATGCGCAATCTTAGCAGTTGGAATCGGACTGTCTCAATCGGCAATCGTCTACGATATCTGCGATCCGGCCGCATACAGCCTGTACATTCATTCTCGTGAATCAGCCTCCGAGGCGAGAGTTCGAGTAGCGGAACCTCGACATCGAGCACCAAAGGATTCTTCTAATGACAACGCGCGTTTTAATTGACAGAGTCGGAAAGAACTTTGGCTCAACCAATGTGCTCGGGGATCTCTCACTCGAAATCGAACCCGGCTCCCTAACGTTCCTACTGGGACCCTCGGGCTGCGGGAAGACCACACTCCTGCGCATCATCGCGGGATTGACCCAACCAAGTTCCGGACGCGTGCTCTTTAACGACAATGACGTCACCTCGCTCTCTGCTCGGCAGCGGGAAGTCGGGATGGTCTTCCAGAGTTACGCGCTTTGGCCCCACATGACCGTCAAGCAAAACGTCGAGTTCGGGCTCCGCGCCCGGAAGATCGACCCCGACAACCGCGAAGATCGGATCTCCGATATCCTCCGTGCCGTCGGCCTCGAAGACCACGCCGACCGCAAGCCGGGGCAACTCTCCGGCGGTCAGCAGCAGCGGGTCGCGCTCGCACGCTCGCTCGTCGTCAAGCCGAGGCTGCTTCTCCTCGACGAACCCCTGAGCAACCTCGACGCCGGGCTCCGTGTCCAGCTCCGCGAACTGATCCGCGACCTCGTCAAGGAATTCGGGCTCACCGCGATCTACGTCACGCACGATCAGGACGAGGCGATGTCCGTCGCTGACGAGATCGTCATCATGAAGAACGGGAGCATTCTCCAGCGCGGCAACCCGTCCGAGATCTACTGCAAACCCATCTCCCTCGATGTCGCATCCTTCATGGGCGAGGCGAACCTGCTCCCTGCAACGCTGATGCACAACAACGGCGTCGCGAGGGTGACGACGAAGATCGGCCAGCTCCTTGCGGCCTCGGCGCCCAAGGCGACCGAACATCTCTCCGATGTGGTTGTCGCGATCCGCCCTGAATCGCTGATGATCAAGCATCCGCCCTCGAACGGCGCCGCCGAGGAACCAAACACCGTCGCTGGCGTTGTCCACGCGACCTCCCGTCGGGGGCTGTGGTCCCGCCACACCGTCCGCACCGAGGACGGTGTGGAGCTGATCGCCCTGGAGCCGGGGCTCGGCTCGTTCGAGCCCGGCGGCCAGTGCGCGGTGAGCGTGCTCCCCGAGAACGTGGTCATCCTCCCGCCGCACGCCTAATCCACTCGAGATCACATCCATGCAGCATCGTCAACAGGTCCGTCAGTACCTGCTGTTGTTCCTCATCACGCTGTTCCTGGCCGCCTTCCTCCTGTACCCGATCTGGCTGACCGTCCGTGGCGGCTTCGTCGCGAACCCGGTGACCGGCGAGGGCTTCACATTCAGGAACCTCGGGGTGGTCTTCCGGGACCCCGCGCTCCGCGCGGGGCTCGTCAACTCCCTCCTGCTTGCGGTCACGACGACGCTGCTCTCGTTCCTCCTGGGGCTCCCGCTCGGGGTGATCTCCGCGAAGTTTGAGTACCCGTTCAAGAAGATCCTCGACGCCGCGATCCTGACGCCGTTGATCCTCCCCCCCTTCGTCGGTGCGATCGGTCTCAAAGCGATCCTCGGGCGCACCGGCGCGGTCAATGCGCTGCTCGGGGTGGACTGGGACATCCTCGGGAACGCCCGGTTCTGGGGCGTCACCTCGGTGATGGCGCTGCACCTGTACCCGATCATTTACCTCAACGTAAAAGCCGCGTGCGGCGGGATCGATCCGGCGCTCGACGAGGCGGCGAACGTCGCCGGCGCGGGGCCCATCAGCCGGTTCTGGAAGATCACCCTCCCGCTGCTGATCCCCGGGATCTTCGCCGGCGGGTCGATCGTCCTGATCTGGTCCTTCACCGAACTCGGAACGCCGTTGATCTTCGACTACGACCGCGTCACCGCGGTGCAGATCTTCCACGGGATCAAGGAGATGGAGGCATCGAGCGAGCCGTATGCGCTGACCGCGATCATGCTCGCGATGGCCTCGGTGATGTACTTCATCTCGAAAAAACTCCTCCCCCACGACACCGGCGCCGCAACGACGAGGGTCATCCGCGCCGCCGAGCCCAAGCCGCTCCAGGGCTGGCAGATGCTCGTGGCGCTGTCCCTGTTCATCATCGTCATTACGCTGGCGCTGACGCCGCACATCGGGGTGCTCCTCGTGAGCCTCGCGCCACCGGAGAGCTGGTACGGGACCGTGCTCCCCAGCCGATGGACGCTCTCGAACTACGCGGATGCCCTCGGGCACCCGCTGGTCTCCGGATCGATCCGGAACAGCCTCGTCCTCTCGCTCGCGGCGGCTGCGATCAGCATGGTTCTGGGGATCGCGATCGGGTACCTCGTCGTGCGCACGTCGATCGTCGGGCGCAAAGCCCTCGACGCGCTCTCGATGCTTCCCCTCGCAGTCCCAGGGCTCGTGATGGCCTTCGGGTTCGTCGCGATGAGCATGAACTGGCCCTTCGCCAGCGGCGATCCCCTCGCCGGGCTCGTCGATATTGTCGGCTCGAACCCGAACCCGATGCTCCTGCTCGCGGTCGCGTACGCGGTGCGCCGGCTTCCCTACATCGTCCGTGCGACCGTCGCCGGGCTCCAGCAGGTCAGCGTCGAACTCGAAGAGGCCGCGGAGGTCTTCGGAGCGACGACGTTCAGCCGGTTCCGCAGAATCGTGCTCCCGCTCATCGCGGGCAACCTCTTCGCGGGTGGGCTGCTCGTCTTCGCCTTCAGCATGCTCGAGGTCAGCGACTCGCTCATCCTCGCGCAGCAGGAACGGCACTACCCCATCACCAAGGCGATCTACATGCTCACCGAGCGGCTCAACGACGGCACCGCGCTCGCGTGCACGACCGGCGTCTGGGCGATGCTCCTGCTCGGCGTCTGCCTCGCGCTGGCGACCGCGCTCTTCGGCAAGAGCCTCGGCAGCGTCTTCAGGCTCTGACCTGCACGAGATCGACTGATACGAATGGGAATCAAGCAGGCCCGCGCTCGGCCAGCGCCTTCGCGCGGTGCTCAACCTCTCGGTAAATCTTCCGCATTTGCTGCGTGTAATCGATCCGCAGGTCCGTCGCGCGATCCCGGTCGCGCCACTCCTCTCGGATCACCGCGTAGTTCGCCGCGGTGAAGGGCAGCGACTCCCCCTCCGGCGTCGTGTGCACCGGCATCGAGTAGAACAGTGATTCGAGTTCACGCATCTCGGATTCGGTCGCCCCCGCCTGGCGAGCGGCGTCGAGCGCCTTCCACGCCTCGACGAGATCGTGGTGGATGTCGATCGCGAACGCTCCCATCATCGGACCGATCATGCTCCGCCAGCCCAGCGCCGGCGCGTCGCTGGCGATCTCGTACGGGTTCACCTTGTCGATGAAGTAGGACCCCAGCGAGTCGTACACCGCCCGGCGGATCGGCATCCGGCGCAGCTCATACTGCGTCGGGCCGAACCCGCTGTCGTTGGACTCGGCAGACTGGAGGGGCAGCTGCCACAGCGCCTGTCCCTCCTCCGAGAGGCAGAACTCGATGAACCGCATCGCCAATTCCGGGTTCGGCGCGCCGCGGAGCAGAGAGATCGGGTCCGGATCAACCAGCACCACCCCTTCCGGCTCGACGAAACGGAGCCTGGAATCGGAGGCGTCACCCCCCGGGGGGATCACCGCCTGCGCCTGGTACCGTCCATAAAAATCGATCGCGACTCCCACCGCCGCATCGCCCCGGCTCACATCGAGGACAACCTTCTTCGACTCCGCAGCGAAGTACCTCGCGTTGGCGCTCATCGCGCGCAGGATCCGCCACCCCTCGTCCCAGCCGTAGTTGTTCAGGATCGACTCGTACGTCGTCGCGATTGAGCCGGACTGGCGAGGATCACCCAGCGCCAGCGCTCCCTGGAACTTCGGATCGGTCAGATCAACCCAACTCTTCGGGGTTTCCAGGCTGTATCGGTCGAGCATCTCGACGTTGCAGAGCAAGCCGAAACTGCTCAACGCGAGCCCGAGCCAGTAGCGGTCCGGGTCGTACAGGTTGCGCACGCCGATCTGGTTCTCGCCGTACCACTCTTCGAGGGTATTCGATTCAATTCCGACCGGCATCGAGATCGGGATGTCAACGGTGGCGCCGTCGATCTTGACGGTGACGCCCCGCTTGAGCCGCCCGTGCTCGTAGGTGCCGCCGCCGAAGCAGAGGTCGTAGGGCATGTGCTCGCCCTCAATCATGGAGCCGTCCGCGTTGATCAGCCCCTTTGTCGCGGCGCTGGCGTAGATCGCCAGGAGCTGCGCCCTGATCTCGCTTGTGCCGCCCGGCCGGCGAAAATCGATCTTGACCTCCTCGCCGTAACGCTCGCGGTGCCACCGCGCGAACCCCTGTGAGAATTCGGACCGGATCTGCTCGTTGTGCGGCGAGATAATGATCAGCGTGCGCGCACCGGTTTGATCAACCGAAGGCGATCCTCGGAGCACGAACGGGATCGCGATCAGTGTCAGCAGAACAATGATGAGCGCAAGCGAGAGCGGCGCAGCTCCGGCGCGACGGGTGTCTGTAAGTAGGCGCATAGCTGATCGACTTTATGGTGGAACGCGACGGCGAGCAGCCGTCACATTGTTCAGTTTGTATTAAATCTTGGGCTCTTCATGGCGCACCACCCGCGCAGAAACAGTAACGCATCCGGAACAAGGGCGCCGATGAGATTGAGCCGTATAATCAAACAACCTGCGAGATTCGTTGTGTCTATCAATTACCCCGTTTGTCCTTGCTCGGCATCGGATACTTCGTATACAGGAAGCACCATGACCCGAACCCAAACGTCAATCGGAAAGATGCTGCGAGGGCCGGTCAAGCTAGATGCCCAGCGACTGACATCGATGAACCCGGATCAGGCATCGGGAAACGGCGACTCGGAGCAGCCGATCTGCGGCCTCGCTGAAGAGGGTTACCATCCCGGCGCGTCTGAGCAGGCGCTGCTCGCCCTCGGCGATGCGCCGGTGGACATCTCCGGGTATCCGGGGCGCCTCATCACACTCGAGGGCACCGACGGCGTCGGCCGATCTACGCACATCGGGCTCTTGCAGGAGTGGCTGGAGAACAAGGGCTACGCGGTTGTCCAGTCGGGGCTCACCGGGAGCCACCTCGCCGGCCGGGGATTGCGCAGCGCCAAGGACGTCAACACGCTCGGACGCCTGACCGCAGACCTCTACTACGCGACCGATTTCGCGGACCGCCTTGAACGCGACATCCTCCCCGCGCTCCGCGCCGGATACGTCGTGCTCACCGATCGCTACGTTTACTCGACGATGGCTCGCTCGATCGTCCGGGGAGCGCCGAGGGAATGGATCAACTCGGTTTACCACTTCGCCCCCAAGCCGCACGCGGTCTTCTACCTGCGGATTAACGTCGAGCACCTTGTCCCGCGAGTACTTTCCAGCAGCGGCTTCGATTACTGGGAATCGGGGTTCGATTTCCAGGGTGAGACCGACATGTACCGCTCGTTCGTGCGGTACCAGAATCGCTTGTTGGATGTTTTCGACGAACTCAGCAGCACGTATAAGTTCTCGGTGGTCAACTCGAACCGTCCGATCAAGCCGGTGTTCGACGACCTGCGCGAGGGCGTGCTCCGGGTGATCGACGGGATGAAGGGCGCCCCCTGATGAGCGGGTCCCCCAAGCCCTCGAGGTGGGCGATCGATCTCGATCCCGGGATGCACTCTGGCAAGGCCGCTCGCCATGTGTTGAACAATCGCTTCGCGGCGATCCGTGCCGCCGCCGAAACTACGATCAAGAAGAACGAGCACGACACGGATGCTCTGCGCAGACTCCGCGTCGCGACCAGGCGGGGCGCCGAAGCGATCGGCGCGTTCAGCGCCATCACCGACGAGGAATCGTCGAAGCGAACCATCAGGCGGCTCAAGAAAATCCGCAGGGAGGCGGGCGCCGTCCGGGATTACGACCTGATGCTCGCATCGCTTCGCACGCTGCAAGACAACCCGCCGACAAAGCAGACGCTCCCAGCGATCGAGCA
>Ga0114931_10003725_pt1 | contig 19220 bp, 19 predicted proteins | sample 2SBtaG_FD_89579 | JGI IMG/M metagenome (GOLD analysis project Ga0114931, IMG submission 89579) | Deep subsurface microbial communities from Kolumbo volcano to uncover new lineages of life (NeLLi) - 2SBTROV14_V59a metaG | ecosystem: Environmental > Aquatic > Marine > Volcanic | place: Kolumbo...
GGTGGCGATCACGGCCGCGATCGCCGTGCACAATATCCCCGAGGGATTGGCGATCAGTGCGGTGCTGCGACCCCGGGGCACCAGCGTGCTGGGTTGCGCGGGCTGGAGCATCTTTTCCTCGTTACCCCAGCCCCTGATGGCGGTCCCCGCATTCCTGTTTGTGGAAGCGTTCCGTCCGGCACTGCCCTACGGCATCGGGTTTGCCGCGGGAGCGATGGTGTACATGGTGCTCCAGGAGCTCCTGCCCGACGCCTACGAGCACGGGCCCCGCCCGGCCACGGCGCTCATCGTGAGCACCACGGTGGTGGGCATGGTGTTGTTCCAGCAGTACCTCTGATGACGAGGTTTGGACCGGCCCGGGACCAGCGGGGGGCGCCATGAGTGAGGTGGCGGTCGGGCGACTGTTGCTGGAGGTCGGGGTGTTACTTGCCACGACCTGGCTGGTCGGAGGGTTGCTGGAGCGGCTTCGTATACCAGCCATTCTCGGTGCTCTGCTGGTGGCGATGACCGCCCGCGCACTGGGATGGCCCGATCTCCTTACTTCACCCGATATGGCCCCTGCGTTCGGGATGCTCGCGGATCTCGGCGTCCTGTTCCTGCTGTTTTTCATCGGACTCCAGATCGATCCTGGGGAGATGCGGCGCCAGGAAGCGGACACCGTCCTTCTCACCGTGCTCAACACCGCGTTTCCGTTTGTGTTCGGTGTGGGACTGATGCTCGCTCTGGGGTATGGGTGGGTGATCGCCTTTGTGGTCGGTCTGACCAGAATGCCCACTGCTGAGGCGGTGATCGTCCCGATCCTCGACGAGTTCGACCTCATCCGGACGCGAATCGGGGAGTTCGTGATCGGTGCCGGCATCCTGGACGACGTCATCGAGGTCTTTCTGGTGGCGTTCGTATCGGTGTGGATCGGCGAGGGGACGGCGTCGACGATGGTCGGGGCCGGCGTTGTGGAGAACGAGGTGGGCCGGGTGGCGATTGCGGTGGTGGCGTTTCTCACCGTCGCCGGTCTGGCGTTCCACTGGATCATTCCCTTGGCGGAACGGTGGCTACCCGTCCGGCCCCGGAACCTGGTGCTTCTCTCGATGGTGATGCTGTTCGGCCTCGGAGGTGAGGCGGAGGCAACCGGGCTGGGGACCGTCGTGGGGGCGATCGTGGCCGGCGTCGTCATGCGACCCGCCTACGATCGTCTGGGGACGGTGGGAGGGCACACGCTCGAAGCAGTTCGGGCGATGGCGTACGGGCTTTTTGGTTTCATGTTCTTCTTTTGGATCGGGTTGAGTGTAGACCTGGGAGGCCTCATCCGCGTCCCCCGCCTGGCCGCCCTGCTGTTCCTGGCCGCGTTCGTCGGGAAGCTCATCGGGGCTTTTCTCCTGGTTCCCTTGGGCAAGCTCACTGCGCGTGAGGCGCTGATCATCGGCGTGGGGATCAACGCCCGACTCACCACCGAGATCATCGTGGCCAAACTGCTGCTCGATGCCGGGCTGATCCAGACAGACCTGTTCACAGCTTTGGTGGCGGCGTCATCTCTCTCTACGCTCATCGTTCCCGTGACGTTCACCCTCCTCGTTCGCCGGACGGCGGGAGGCCCGGAGACAGGGGCCCCGGCAGTGAGCCATGGGTAAGGGTGCACCTCGCATAGCCGCCGAATCCGCGGAGCCGATGTGGTGGGCAATGCCGGTGGAAAAGATGGCCGACTGTCTGGCCACGGACCTGGCTCGGGGGCTGGCCGAACCGGAGGCGACCGCCCGACGTGAACGGGAGGGCGCCAACGTGCTTCGCGCGGAGGGCCGGACGCCTTGGTACGTGGTGCTTGGCCGACAGTTCACGGATGTCTTGATCCTGATCCTGGTGGTAGCGGCCGGAGTGTCTCTCGCGGTTGGCCAGGTCGATGACGCGCTGACCATCCTGACCATCGTTGTCCTCAATGGCGTACTCGGCTTCGTTCAGGAATGGAAGGCAGAGCAGGCGCTCGCCGCACTGCAGCGGATGCTCGCCCCGAAGTGTCGGGTGGTCCGGGGTGGGGAGGAACGGGAGATCGATGCGGCGGAGTTGGTGTCCGGTGATATCGTGCACTTGGAGATCGGCGATCGCGTCCCGGCCGATCTCCGGTTGGTGGAGAGCCTGAATCTCCGGGCCGACGAATCGGCGTTGACGGGTGAAGCCGCGTCGGTGGCCAAGGATCCTGCACCCGTGGCGGAGGCCGCGCCACTCGGGGTGCGCAGCCCGATGGCGTGGATGGGGACGTCCATCACCAACGGCCGAGCCCGGGGTGTGGTGGTGGCCACCGGCATGCACACTGAATTCGGCCGGATTGCCCACCTCACCGAATCCGTAGGCCGGGAGCGGACCGTGCTCCAGCGGCGACTGGCGGGGTTGGGTCGACAACTCGGGATCTTCTCGATCGGGATCGCCGTCGCCGTCACCCTGCTGGGCGTTCTGCTCGGCAGGGATTTGCTCGAGATGTTCCTGACGGGCGTGTCGCTCGCAGTGGCGGTCGTTCCCGAGGGCCTTCCCGCCGTCGTCACCATCACGCTGGCCCTCGGTGTTCGGGCGATGGTCCGACGTCGGGCACTGTTGCGGCGATTGCAGGGTGCCGAAACGCTGGGCGAAGCGACGGTGATCTGCACGGACAAGACGGGAACCCTGACCGAGAACGCGATGACCGTGCAGCGGGTCTGGCTCGCTGCCGGAGCGGTGGATGTGACCGGGCTCGGGTACGATCCGGCCGGTCACTTCGCCGTGGACGGCGCCCGGATCGACTACCACACGCGGCCCGATCTGTTGGCCCTGCTCCGGACGGGGCTGGTGTGCAGTCACGCCCACATCGAACGCGGGGCGGACGGCTGGCACGAAATCGGGGAGCCGACGGAGGCGGCGTTGGTCGTGGCGGCGTACAAGGCGTGGTTGAGTCCGGGCCATCCGCCGGACGCGCTGAGCGAATTCTCGTTCAACTCGATGCGGAAGCGCATGACCGTCATTGAGCATCGGCCCGACGGCATGTTGGCTCATACCAAAGGGGCACCCGAGATCGTCATCGCCCGCTGTACCCGCATGCTGGAGGGGACCGAGGAGCGACCCCTCACCGGGGCGGATCGGACCGGGCTGGATGAGGTCTGCGCCGACCTGGCCGCAAGCGGTTTGCGGACCCTGGCCCTGGCGCGCCGGGCTCTGCCCGCGGACACGGTGCTGAACGAGGACGCGGTGGAGTGCGACCTCACCCTGCTCGGCGTGGTTGGCATCATCGATCCCCCCCGCGCCGAGGTGCCGGCGGCGATCCGCACCGCCACCCGAGCGGGTATTCGCACCATCATGATTACCGGCGATGCGGGCGCCACTGCGCTGGCGATCGCGCGCCGGATCGGTCTCGAGGCCGACCGGGCGGTCACCGGCACCGACCTGGACGCCATGGAAGACGGGGGCCTGCGCCAGGTCCTGCGGGGTTCGGTCCTGTTTGCCAGGACCTCCCCGGCTCACAAACTGCGCGTCGTGTCGGTGCTGCAGGGGGACGGCGAGGTCGTGGCGATGACGGGGGATGGGGTCAACGACGCTCCTGCCCTCAAGCGCGCCGATATCGGGATTGCGATGGGACTTCGGGGCACCGATGTGGCCAAGGGGGCCGCGGACATGGTCCTCATCGATGACAACTTCGCATCGATCATCGGGGCGGTGGAGGAAGGCCGACGTCAGTACGACAACATCCAGAAGTTCGTGCGATACCTGCTCTCGTCGAACACCGGTGAGGTCATCGCGATCTTCGTCAACATCGTCATGGGCGGACCCCTCATCCTGGTGCCGGTCCAGATTCTCTGGATGAACCTCGTCACGGACGGGATGACTGCCGTCGCTTTGGGGGTCGAGCCCGTCGAACCGGGCATTATGGACCGTCCGCCGCGGGCGGCGGCGGCTCCGGTGTTGAACCGGGCCGGCATGATGACCATTCTGGCTTTGGGGGGCTACATCGGTGTCGGTGCGTTGTCGATCTTTCATCACGCGCTCGTTCGGGGTGGCCCGGATGGGGTTGCCTGGGCACAGACCATGACCTTTACCGGCATTATCGTGCTCGAGAAGTTCAACGTCTTCAACTTTCGAGCGCTGGCCCGCCCGCTTGCCGTGATCGGCTTCTTGACCAATCCCTGGGTGATCGGGGCGTGGGCTGCCACCGTGGGGTTGCAGGTGGCGGCAGTGTACGTGCCGTTCCTCCAGCGACTCCTCCACACCGTCCCGCTTGATGCCGCCGACTGGCTGCTACTCGTGGGGGTGGCGATGCCCATTGTGCTCATGGCCGAGGCTTGGAAGTGGCTGCGTTGGCGCCGCTCCACGGTACGCGGGGGTGGGAGCGGCCCGTAACAATTGATGGAGAATCCTTTAACCGTCTTCCATCCTCCGTCGGAACAAGGAGTTAGAAGGTGAAGAAACCTTGGAAGACAATTCGCCGGTTCTTGAATCCCCCGAGCTATTCTGCAAATGGCGGCCGGAGTCGGAAGCCGGCCCGCCCCACACCGAACGGGGGAGGGGTGCATGAAACGCTTCGTCATCCTCGGCGCCGGGACCGGCGGGACCATCATGGCCAATCGCCTGCGACGCCGATACGGCGAGGAGATTCGACGAGGGGAGTACCATCTTACCATTGTCGACAACGACCCCCACCACCTGTACCAACCCGGGCTCCTGTTCATCCCCTTTGGCCTGTACACACCCGACGACATCAGCAAACCACGCCGGGTTTTCGTGCCCCCGGACGTGGAATACATCGCCTCCACCATCGATCGCGTCTCACCCGAATCGAACACGGTCACCCTGGAGAACGGGAAGACCCTCGAGTACGACGTGTTGATCATCGCCACTGGCGCCAGGCTCGTACCCGAGGAGACCGAAGGGCTCACCGGTCCCGGGTGGCGAGAGACGATGTTCGACTTCTATTCGCTGGAGGGGTCGACGGCGCTCGGGAAGAAGCTGGTCGAATGGGAGGGGGGGCGACTCGTGCTCAACATCGTGGACATGCCGATCAAGTGTCCACCGGCACCTCTCGAGTTCGTATTCCTCGCCGACTGGTTTTTCCGGCAGCGAAAGATGCGGGATCGGGTGACCATCACCTTTGTCACGCCGCTCGACGTCGCGTTCACCAAGCCCCTGGCCGCGAAGATGCTCTCGCACGTGATGCGGGACAAGGACATCGAGCTGATTACCGAGTTCAACACGGGCGAAGTGGACGGTACCGCCGGACGCCTCACCTCGTACGATGACCGGACGGTGGATTTCGATCTGTTGGTCACCGTGCCGCTGCATTCAGGAGCCGAATACGTGGGTCGATCCCCCGGCCTGGGAGACGATCTCGACTTTGTCCTGACCGATCCCGCCACGCTCCAGGCCCGGTGCCAGCCGAACATCTTTGCGCTGGGTGACGCGACCGACCTGCCGGCATCGAAGGCCGGATCGGTGGTGCACTTCGAGGCGGAGCTGCTGGAAGAGAACCTGGACCGGTTTCTTCGGGGGCAGGCCCTGGAGCCGTCGTTCGATGGTCACGCCAACTGTTTCATCGAGTCAGGGCACCACAAGGCCTACCTGATCGACTTCAACTATGACACCGAGCCCCTGCCTGGCCGGTTTCCGCTGCCCGGGGTCGGCCCCATGTCCCTCATGAAGGCCACCCGGATCAACCATCTCGGGAAGCTGGCATTTCGGTGGATCTATTGGCACCTGCTGCTGCCCGGCCGCCGGCTCCCGACGGTCACGGCGCGGATGTCGATGCGCGGCAAACACCGGCCGCGACCCGAGGCAGAACCCGTCGGTGCCCCCACTCCATGATACCCGAGGAGGAGACCATGCCCACGGCCACTATTGCCGGACAGAACATCGAGACCGATGACGAGGGGTTTCTCAAGAACCCCGATGACTGGAATGCATCGATCGCGGAGGCAATCGCCCGCGAAGCCGGGATTGACCATCTCACCGACCGGCATTGGCAGGTGATCAACTTCATGCGGAAACGATACCTGGAAGAAGGCACGGCCCCGAGCATCCGCTCGCTGGGCAAACAGTCCGGCGTGCCGATCAAGGAGCTGTACCAGTTGTTCCCCAAAGGGCCGGCCAAGCTCGCGGCGCGTATCGGCGGGATCCCGAAACCCCGGGGCTGCATCTGAACTGCCGCATCAACCTGAAGAGAGACGCTACCATGGCCAATGCCACTGCGGTGCGCGACGTACCCGAAACGGGGACGACGCCCCAGACGATTGAAAAGGTCAGCATCATCGTGTCACGCGGGTCGTTGGAGGGGATTTATCCCGGCCTTATCATGGCGAACGGCGCCCGGATGGAGGGCATCGACGCGAACCTGTTCTTCACGTTCTTCGGACTCGATGCCATCAGCCGAAAGCGGCACGAACACATCAAGGCCGCCACGGTCGGGGAGCCGGGGATGCACCTCGCCACCTGGCTGGGCGGGTTCCCGGGCATGTCCGCCCTGGTGACGCATCAGTTGGAGAAGTCGATGGAGAAGCTGGATATCCCGCCGATCCCGGAGTTCATCGAGATGATCTCCGATTCCGGCGGCAAGTTGTACGCCTGCAAGGCCTCGGTGGAGATGTTCGACCTCACCGCGGATGATCTGATCGAACAGGTCGATGACATCATCACGGTGGGAGAGATGTACCACTGCGCGGCGGGCGGCCCGGTCATCTACACCTGATCGGGTCCCCGGGGGACCGTTTCATCCATGTGATCCGGCTCGCCGGATGGGGAGGCGTGGGGCGGGGAAGGCGACGGATCGCCGCATCGAAGGAGGCTCCATGTTCTTTCCATCGTCCCATCCTTGGACCGGCGACGAAACCCTCGGTGAACACCTCGAGCATCGGGGGGTCAGTCGCCGGGATTTCCTCGCGTTCTGTGCCGAGTTCACGGCGGTCCTGGGCCTCGGTGATGCGCTGGTCCCGCGGGTGGCTCGCGCGCTCCAGGACCTGAAGCGACCCAGCGTGATCTGGCTGCAGTTGCAGGAATGCACGGGATGCGTCGAGAGTCTGATTCGGACGGCGTCGCCCACCATCGGCGACCTGGTGCTGGATCTGGTCTCGCTCGACTACCAGCATACGCTGATGGCCGCGGCTGGCCACGCCGCCGAGGATGCGCTGCAAGCCGCGATGCGCGACAACCACGGAGAGTACCTCCTGGTGGTCACGGGGTCCGTCCCCGTCAACGACGGTGGGGTGTACCTCACCATTGGAGGGCGTTCGTCTCGCGACGTGCTGGTCGAAGCGGCCGCCGGGGCCCGGGCGGTGATCGCTGTGGGCGCGTGCGCCCATTGGGGCAACATCCAGGCGTCCCGACCCAACCCCACCGGGGCTCGCGGAGTCTCGGAGATCGTCACCGACAAACCGGTGGTCAACATCGCCGGCTGCCCGCCCATTGCGGACGTGATCACGGCCACCATCGTGCACTATCTCACCTTTCAGCGTATGCCGGAACTGGATGGAGAGGGTCGGCCCCGGTTCGCCTACGGCGTGCGGATTCACGACCAGTGTCCGCGTCGGGCCCACTTCGATGCGGGGCAGTTCGTGGGCACGTTTGACGACGAGGCGGCCCGCAAGGGGTGGTGCCTGTACGAGGTCGGGTGCAAGGGCCCTGCCACCTTCTCACCGTGCCCCATCTTCCAGTGGAATAGCGGGACGAGCTGGCCGATCGGAGCCGGCCACCCATGTATCGGGTGTACCGAACCCCATTTCTGGGACACCATGACGCCGTTCTACGGTCGGCTGCCCGACCTGGTGGGCTTTGGCGTGGAGAGCACGGCCGACACGATCGGGGCGGCACTCGCCGTCGGTGCCACGGCGGGAGTCGCAGCGCACGCCATCGCCACCGGAGTTCAACGGGTACGAGCCCGAGGCCGCGCGCTTCCCATTCTCGAGACCCCGCCATCGGCGGAGACGCCACCCAGGAAGGAGTAGGTCATGGCCAGAACCAGGGTCGTGGTGGATCCCATCACGCGTATCGAGGGGCATTTGCGGATCGAGGCCCAAGGCGAAGACGGTCGCATCGCCGACGCCTGGGCGACCGTAACGCAGTTCCGGGGGATTGAAATCATCCTGAAGGGGAGGGATCCGCGTGACGCGTGGGCCTTTACGCAACGGATCTGTGGCGTCTGTACGGTCGTGCACGCCATCGCGTCGTGCCGGGCAGTGGAGGACGCGCTGGACATCCGGATTCCGGCCAACGCCAATATCATCCGCAATCTGGTCCACGGCATGCAGACGGTGCAGGATCACGTGATCCACTTCTATCACCTGCATGCGCTGGACTGGGTGGATGTGGTGAGCGCACTCTCCGCGAGTCCCGAAGGCACGTCCCGTCTGGCGCGGAGCCTCTCGCCGTGGCCCAACAACTCGGCCACCTACTTCCGGGAGATCCGGGACCGGTTGCAGAAGTTCGTGGCCGGTGGGCAGTTGGGCATCTTCACCAACGGGTATTGGGGACACCCGGCCTACAAACTGCCCCCTGAGGCCAACCTCATGGCGGTGGCCCACTACCTCGAAGCCCTCGACTGGCAACGGGATGTGATCCGGCTCCATACCATCTTCGGGGGCAAGAACCCGCACCCCAACTTCCTCGTGGGGGGCATGGCCTCCGCCATCAACCTCGATAGTACGGCGACGATCAATGCGGAACGGCTGACCGACATCCAGGCCATGATCCGGCAGGCCCGACGGTTCGTGGAAGAGGTCTACTGGCCGGATCTGCTGGCCATCGCGGGATTCTACAAGAACTGGGCAGCGATCGGCGGGGGCACCGGCAACTACCTGGCGGTGGGCGAGTTCCCGCAGTCGGATGTGCGGGATGTGGATTCCTTGTACCTCCCACGGGGTATCGTGCTCAACCGCAACCTGAACGAGGTGCACCCCTACGACCACGAGAAAGTGAAGGAATACGTTACCCGATCGTGGTACGAGTACTCCGGCGGTGACGAACAGGGGCTGCACCCCTGGGAGGGCGAAACCAATCCGCGCTACTCGGGACCGGACCTTCCATGGTCGTTCCTGCAGGGAGAGGATCGGTACTCCTGGTCGAAGGCCCCCCGCTACGATGGTCGGCCGATGGAAGTCGGTCCGTTGGCCCGCATGCTGGTCGCGTACGCCTCAGGACACTCCGACACGCAGGCGGTGATCGACGACGCCCTCGGTCGTCTCAAGGTTGGCCCGGACGCCCTGTTCTCCACGCTGGGCCGGACGGCAGCCCGCGGCGCGGAGACGGTGCTCCTGGTCGGTCAGATGGAGAACTGGTTCAACGACCTGGTGGGCCGGATCAAAGCGGGCGATGTCACCACGTTCACGAAGGACCGTTGGGAACCGGAGACGTGGCCCGATCGGGCCCAGGGATATGGATATCTCGACGCGGCACGCGGCGCTCTCGGGCACTGGGTGCAGATCGAGAATGGAGCCATCTCCCGGTACCAGTGCGTCGTGCCCAGTACCTGGAACGTCTCTCCCAGGGACGGAGAGGGGCAGATGGGCCCGTACGAGGCCGCGCTGGTGGACAACCACCCGCTCGTCGATCCCGAACGGCCGATCGAGATTTTGCGGACGGTGCACTCATTCGATCCCTGTATGGCATGTGCGGTTCACGTCCTCGACGCCGAGGGGCGGCCCGTGACGCAGGTGAAAGTCCAATGACAGCGGGAACCGGCGCTCCGCCCCGTAAAGGGCCGACCGCCACCGAGCCGGCACCGACCTACCGATGGTACTACATCTGGCATTGGCCCATCCGGGCCATGCACTGGCTGGCGGCCGGAAGCATCGTCACCCTCGTCGTGACCGGTTTTTATATCGGGCAACCCTATTTCATGACCGGGGGAGAGGCGAGTACCCACTTCCTGATGGGCCGGGTCCGCTTCATTCACTTTACGGCTGCCGGCGTCCTGGTGGCGACCGGGATCGTGCGGGTGTATTGGCTGTTTGCGGGTAACCGCTTCGAACGATGGAAGGCCCTGTTCCCGGTTCGCCGAAAAGACTGGGTGCATCTCGTGCAGCAGGTCAAGTACTACCTGCTCATTCACCCGGAACGGGCGCCACATTACCTCGGACACAATCCGCTCCAACAGATCAGCTACACGGCCCTGTACGGGATCGCGTTCGTTCAGGCCGTGACCGGTTTCGCCCTGTACGGGCTCTCCAATCCCGGTGGGTTCGCGAACAGCCTGTTCGGGTGGGTCGATCCGCTGCTCGGCGGCGCACAGGTCGTACGGTTCTGGCACCACGTGATCAGCTGGGTCTTCGTCATCTTTTTCCCGATCCATGTTTACCTGGCAATCCGGGCCGATGTGACGGAACGGGAGGCATCGATCTCGTCGATGGTGAGCGGGGGGCGGTTTCGGCGCGCCGGGTTGTACTACGAGGACGAAGATGGCGGAGCGTGAGGCTCGCGAGTCGGTGCTCGCGGCAGATTCGTTGACGGTCGTGCTCGGCCTGGGCAGCCCCATCATGGGCGACGACGGTCTGGGTCTCGCGGCGCTCGACCACCTCCGGCGTGAGTGGGATTTCGAACCGGCGGTGGAGTTGGTGGACGGCGGCACGTGGGGAATGAACGTGCTCCCCATCATTGAAACGGCCGAGCGGGTGCTGCTCCTCGACGCGATTCGTACCGGTGACCGACCCGGTACCACCGTGGTGATCGAACGGTGGGCACTTCCCCGGTATCTCGGTGCCAAACTCTCCCCCCACCAGGTCGACCTTCGGGACGTGCTCGCCCTGGCCGAACTCCGCGGGACCCTGCCCCGGGACACGGTAGCGATCGGACTGGAGCCGGAACGGGTGGAGATGGAACACGGACTCAGCGCTCCGGTGCGGGCCGGGATGACCGACCTGCTGGACCGGGTTGTCGAGCGGCTGCGGGAGTGGGGGCATCGGCCCTGTCCCGGCGAGGTGACGTCCGATGCATGAGATGAGTGTCGCGGTCGAGGTCTGCCGGATGACCGAGATGCAGGTGGGGTTGCAACGCCTGCCGGACGTGGTGGAGGTCGGGCTCGAGGTCGGTGACGAGGCCGGGGTGGAGATCGCGAACCTGGAGTTCTGTCTCGAGGCGTTGTTGGCTCATCCACCGTTTGGACGCGGGAGACCCGCGATCCGACGGTGTGGCGGCGACGTGCTGCGCCTCGACTACCTGGAGGTGGACGATGACGATCCGGACGATTGAGGTGCGCGAACGCGTGATGGCGAAAAACGACGAGATCGCCGCCGGGGTCCGGGAAGACCTGGCCGCGCATGGAGTCACGGCCTTGAACCTTGTCTCATCCCCGGGAACCGGGAAGACGGCCCTGCTCGAACGCACGCTTGACGCATTGGGCGATGAGATCACCATGGCGGTGGTAACCGGGGATGTGCAGACCCAGAACGACGCTGAACGCCTGGCCCGTCGCACCGATCAACTGGTGCAGGCCGTGATCACCAACGGGGCCTGCCACCTCGACGCTCGACAGGTTCAGGTAGCGCTTGACAAGATCGACCTCGATCGGACCGATCTCGTCATCGTCGAAAACGTGGGCAATCTGGTGTGCCCGGCCAGCTGGGATCTCGGCGAACATGCCAAGGTCGTGCTGTTCTCTGTGACCGAGGGAGAAGACAAGCCGGTCAAGTATCCGAAGATGTTTCGCCAGGCCCGGTATGCCGCCGTAACCAAGATGGACCTGCTTCCACATCTGGACTTCAACCTCGACCAGGCCGTCGCTTGGGCGCGGGCTATCAATCCCGACCTCTGGTTCTTCTTTACCTCGGCCCTCACCGGGGAGGGACTCGATGAGTGGTTCGACTTCCTGCGCGGGCTCGTGCCACAACGGAGCGCGGTGGCATGACCACGCTGCGCGCTCCACCCCAGGTCACGGAAGCCCGCGCGGTGCAGGTCCGGGGTGTGGTACAGGGGGTTGGCTTTCGCCCGTTCGTTCACCGACTGGCAGCCCGGCACGGGTTGGACGGTTGGGTGCGCAACGAATCGGGCGTCGTTCATATGGAACTGGACGGATCCGCTTCTGCCCTGGACCGATTTCTCCGGGACCTCGAGGCGTTGGCACCGCCGATGGCCCGGATCGACGCGATTACGGTTATGGCGGTGCCGAGCCGGGAGCGGGACGGTTTTGCCATCGTGCCCAGTGAGGCACGCGACGATCAGGAACGTATCGTCTCGCCGGATGTCGGCATGTGTGCGGCATGTGAACGGGATCTGCGCTCGCCGCGTGACCGCCGATATCGGTATCCGTTTACGACCTGCACCGATTGCGGTCCGCGTTATACGGTCATCGAGGACCTGCCGTACGACCGGGAACGCACCAGTATGCGGCCGTTCACGATGTGTCCGGCCTGCCGGGCGGAATATGCGTCGCCCGCGAATCGCCGACATCACTCCCAGACCAATAGCTGCCCGCAGTGCGGGCCGCAGCTCGAGTACCTCGATCCCCTGCACGGGGTCCGAATCTCCGGTGACCGAGGACTCCATCGGGCGGCGGCCATGCTGCGGCGGGGTGGTGTCGTGGCGATTCGCGGACTCGGCTGATTCTAGCTGGCCGTCGACGCCACGAACCCTGATGCGGTGACGCGATTGCGGGTCCGCAAGTGCCGGGAGGCCAAACCGTTTGCGGTGATGGTGGCCTCCCTGGCCGAAGCGGAACGCCTCGCGACGATTGGCCGGGCCGAGCGCGAGGCGCTCGTCGGTCCGGAACGTCCCATCGTCCTGCTGCCCCGGCGTTCCGACGCCCACCTCGCTCCCGGTTTGTGCCCCGGCCTGTCGACGGTGGGTCTGATGCTTGCCTGTACGCCGCTGCACCGCCTCCTGCTCGACGCGGTGGGCCGCCCCCTCGTGATGACCAGCGGGAATGCGGCGGACGAACCGATCGCCGTGACCAACGAGGAAGCGGCGAGCCGGCTGGCGCCGCTGTCCGACGCGGTATTGCAACACGACCGGCCGATTGTCACCCGTTGCGACGATTCGGTGCTCCGGGTGGCTGACGGCCAGCCGGTGTTCCTCCGGCGGGCTCGAGGTTATGCCCCCCTTCCGGTCGACCTGCCGGTGGCCACAGCGAAGGCGGTCCTGGCGGTGGGCCCCCACCTGAAGAACACCCTGACCCTCGCCCAGGGAGGACGCGCCTGGGTGAGCCAGCACATCGGTGACCTGGAGAACCTGGAGACGCTGGAACATTTTCGGGCGACCCGGGATCGGCTGGCCCACCTCCTGAACATTCAACCGGCGGTGGTCGCCCACGATCTGCATCCGGGATACCTCTCGACCCGGGAAGCGCTGGCATTGGGTCTGCCGGTGCTGGCCGTGCAGCACCACCACGCCCACATCGCTGCCGTGGCCGCCGAACACGGGGTGAGCGACCCCGTACTCGGGCTGGCGTTCGATGGTACCGGGTACGGGGACGACGGCCGGGTCTGGGGTGCGGAATTCCTCATCGCCGATCTCATGCGGTATACGCGGGTGGCCCATCTGCGGTATGCGCCGCTACCCGGTGGCGATCTTGCCGCCCGTCGCCCATGGCGTTGTGCGCTCGGATACGCGTCCCTGGTACCCGGAGGGGCTCCGTGGCTGGATTCGATCTGTCACGGTATTCCCCATGGTGAGTGCCTGGCCGCGCAACGACAGGCTGAACACGGACTGAACGCTCCGCTCGCGTCGTCGATGGGCCGGCTGTTCGATGCGGCGGCGGCGATCATCGGGGTACGGCAGGTGTCCACCTATGAGGCCCAGGCGGCTGCGGAACTCGAGTCGGTGGCCATGTCGTCGGTCCGATCCGGCCCGGTTCTGCCGGTTCCGGTGCTGGAGGAGGATCGATACCCGCTGCAACTGGACCCGATTCCCCTGTTAACCGGACTGGCCATCGGCCGCGCCGCGGGTGACGATCCGGCGGATCTGGCCGCGCGGTTTCATCGGAGCGTGGCGGAGGCGTGCGCCGCGCTTGCCCTGAGGCTCTGCGAGATGCACGACGTGACCACCGTCTGCCTGGGTGGGGGAGTGTTCCAGAACGCGCTGTTTCTGACCCTGCTCCGCCGCCGCCTCGGGGCGAGCGGGCTCCGGGTCCTGGTCCCGCATCGGCTCGGTCCGAACGACGGTGCTATCAGTTACGGACAGGCGGCGGTGGCGGCGGCCACGTTCGCCGCGGGTGAAGGAGGATGACACGATGTGCCTGGGGATTCCCGGTCGGATTGTAGAGATGCGGCCCGATGGCGGGCTCGCGATGGGCACGGTGGATTTTGGTGGCGTGAGGCGTGAGGTATGTCTCGCCTATGTTGCTGACGACGTGCGTGAAGGAGACTACGTCATCGTACACGTCGGGTTTGCGCTCAGCCGTGTCGATGAGGAGGAGGCACGGCGCACGTTCGAAGTGCTCCGGGAGATGAGCCAGCTCGACGAATTGGAATGGATCGGCGAGGTGGCGGAGAAGAGCCTCGCCCCTCCGGAGGTGCGTTCGCCGTGAAATATCTTAGCGAGTACCGCGATCCGGTGCTGGCCCGGCACCTGATCGAGCGGATCCGGGCGACGGCCACCCGGCGGTGGGTGCTGATGGAGGTCTGCGGTGGGCAGACGCATACCATCGTCCGGCAGGGCATCCATGAACTGCTCGCGGGGCAGGTGGAGATGATCCACGGCCCCGGGTGCCCCGTGTGCGTGACTCCCCTCGAACAGATCGACCGGGCGCTCGAACTCGCCGGTCGGCCCGAGGTCATCTTCACCTCCTTTGGTGACATGCTCCGGGTCCCGGGCTCCCGGTGCGACCTGCAGCAGATTCGCGCCCGGGGTGGCAACGTGCGGGTAGTGTATTCTCCCCTTGATGCGGTGGAGATCGCCCGGCGCGAGCCCGACCGGGAGGTGGTATTCTTTGCCGTGGGGTTCGAGACCACCGCACCGGCCAATGCGATGGCCGTGTGGCGGGCCCGCGACCTGGGCCTCACCAACTTCAGCATTCTCGTCTCACACGTCACGGTTCCACCGGCGATGGTGGCGATTCTGGAAGCGCCCGACAATCGCGTCGAGGGATTCCTGGCGGCCGGTCACGTCTGCACGATCATGGGGTGGACGGAGTACGAACCGCTGGTTCGCCGTTACCGGGTGCCGATGGTGGTTACCGGGTTCGAGCCGTTGGACATCCTCGAGGGGATTCTCATGGCGGGGTGCCAGCTCGAGGAGGGACGCTGCGAGGTCGAGAACCAGTACGTCCGAGCTGTCAGGCGGGAAGGCAATCAGGCCGCACAACATCTCGTCTCCGAGGTCTTTGAACTGGTGGATCGGGGGTGGCGCGGCCTCGGCGTGATCCCCCGGAGCGGCCTCGGCCTCCGGCCCGAGTTCGGCGACTTTGATGCCGAAAAGAAGTTCGATCTGGCCGGCATTCGGGCCGAGGAACCCGAGGCCTGCCGGGCCGGAGACGTCCTGCGGGGACGCTTGAAGCCGTACGAATGCCCGGCGTTCGGTCGGGAGTGCACACCGCTCCGCCCGCTGGGCGCACCGATGGTGTCATCCGAGGGCGCCTGCGCAGCCTACTTCAATTACGGGTCGCTGAGCATTGCCGGGGCCGCCGGGGGGCAACAATGAACGGCCGGACGACCCTGTCCGAACCCGCCGCCCCCGCCTGCGGTCTCCCCCAGGTGGACGCGGAACGCATTCAGCTGGGCCACGGTTCGGGTGGGCGCATGAGTGCCGATCTGATCCGCGACCGGTTCCTTCCACACTTTGCCAACCCGGCTCTTGCCCCCTTGGGCGACGGGGCCGTACTCGAGTTCGGGGACCAGGCGCTGGTCGTCTCGACCGACAGCTTTGTGGTCAACCCCCTGGAGTTCCCGGGCGGGGACATTGGCGTGCTCGCCGTCCACGGGACGCTCAACGATGTCGCAATGATGGCGGCTCGGCCCCGATACCTGTCGGCCGCATTCGTGATCGAAGAGGGTCTCGCCATGGCACAGCTCAACCGTATCGTGGCCTCCATGGCCGGGGCGGCGGCCAATGCCGGCGTGGCGCTGGTAACCGGAGACACCAAGGTGGTGGAACGCGGCAAGGGTGATGGCCTGTTCATCACCACCACCGGGATCGGTCTTCGGGAATCCGATGTGTGTCCCGCCCGGAACGGGCGGCACCGGGTGATGCGGTGATCCTCAGCGGCCCGATCGGGTGTCATGGCATCAGCATCATGGCGGCCCGGGGTGACCTGGGGTTCGAAGTCGATATCGAGAGCGATACGGCGGCCCTGTGGCCCATCGTCGAGCGGCTGCAGGGTCTCGGTGATGAACTCCATGTGATGCGGGACCCTACCCGTGGTGGGGTGGCCAGTGCCCTCAACGAGATTGCCGAGGCGGCCGGAGTGGGCGTCGCCCTGGATGCCGGCGCCCTGCCGGTACCGGCCCCGGTGCGGGCGGCCTGCGAGATGCTGGGACTCGATCCACTGTACGTGGCCAACGAGGGAACCATGGTGGCCGTCGTGCCCGAAGCGCGGGCGGGTTTCGTGCTCGACGCGATGCGTTCGACTTCAATCGGCCAGGGAGCGGTCCGCATCGGCACCGTCGTGGATCGTCATCCCGCGCGGGTCGTGATGCGCACCGACATCGGTGGCACCCGGATCGTGGATATGTTGCCCGGTGCCCAACTTCCGCGGATCTGCTGAGGCGTGACCGGTTCCGAGTCAATACACGATATCACGGCATCAAGGAGATGGATATCATGAAATACAAGGTGGGGGCGGCGCTGACCGGCGCGGTGATGATAAGTGTGGTTCTGGCCCCGGCGGCCTGGGCCCATCCGTTCCACGGTACCCTGCCAGCCGGTTTTGCCGCGGGGTTTGCCCATCCGTTCGGCGGCGCAGACCACATCATGGCCGGGATCGCGGTCGGACTCCTGTCGATGTCTGCGACCGGCCGCCGCGCGGCCTGGCGGATCAGTGCGTTCCTGGCTGCCGTGGCGGGTGGCTGGGTCCTGGGCCTCGCGGGTGGAGGAGCGGAGGTATCGAATCTGCTCCTGGCCGGCACGGTGGTCGGCCTCGGGGTGTTCATGATCCTGGATCGTGGTGGCTTGTCCACGCCGGTCTGGTCTCTGGTGGCCCTGTTCGGGCTGCTGCACGGGCAGGCGCATGGCGCCGAGCTGGCTGGTGCCGGGGCCGGGTTGACGGCAGGCCTTGGCGTGCTTGTCGCGACCGGGATCCTGGTGGGGGCCGGTCGTGCAGCGGGCGAGTGGCTGGCCGCCCGGCCGGTAATGCGTCACCGTGCGCCCGTGGTTCTCGGGAGTGTCACCGCGCTGATGGGTTTGTTGCTCCCGATGCTCGGCGGGTAGCATCTGCCGGGTTGACCGGGTCCGCTTCCGGGGATAAATCGCAGGGCAGTCCGTTTCCCGGAAGGTGCTCGCGATGGCGATCAAGGCCGGTCACGAACCGAATCCCGAAGTCCGGGCGTTGCGTCGGCGTATTGCCGAGTTGGAATCGGTGATCGCAGTCCGAGAAGATCCCATCGGGGTCCCCGACGCGTTGAGCGTGGTGACCCACCTGCCCGCAGCGGCCATCTGTTGTCATCGGAATGATCGCCTCCTTGTCAACGAGGCGGCGCAGCGGCTGCTGGGGTACGGGGCGGAGGAACTCCCCGATCTCGACGCGTGGTTTTCGGTCGTGTGGGGTCGGAGGGCTGGTGCGGCCCGCGCGGCGTACCTTCGCCAACGGGAGGACGGGTTTCCCCAAACGCGACGGGTCGTGGTGCGCCGTCCTGACGGCCGGCGGCTTCACTTGGAATGTGCCGCGTACGCCCACCATGCGTGCGAGATCTGGTTGCTGCTCGATGTCACGCCACGCGTTGAGACCGAACAGGCCTTGGCTCGGGAGCACCGCTGGTTCCGCCAGTACCTCGACTTGGCCCCGGTCGTGGTGGTGGTGATTGCTGCCGATGAGACCCTCACCCTGCTCAACCGTTACGGTGGGGAATTGCTCGGGTACGAACCGGTCGAGGTTCTGGGCTCAAATTGGTTCGATCTTTGCATCCCGCGCCGCCTGATCGACGAGGTGCGGACGGTGTTCCGGGCGGTGATGGCGGGAGACATGGCGACGGCCGAATGCTACGAAAACCCGGTTCTTACCAAGAGCGGAGAGGAGCGGATCATCTCCTGGCACAACGCGATCCTCACGGAAGGTGGGCACAACGTGGGCGCCATGGCGTCGGGTGTCGACGTCACGGAACGGAGGGAGATGGAGTGGCAGTTGTGGGAAGCCCACGAGCATCTTGAGGAACGGGTAAGCGAACGAACGTTGCAATTGCGGGAGATGCAGGCCGACCGTGAACGGTTTCATGCCATGGCCAATCACGAACTGCGGAATGCTCTGACCGGCGTCCACGGATGGGCGGATCTCTTTGCCCGGAAGCACCCCGATGATCGGATGGCCCGGGAGATCGTTGAATCCGCAGAGTATTCGATTGGGATGCTGAACGATCTCCTCGATCTATCCCGACTCGATGCCCGGGCGCTGGAACGCGAGATTGCCGACGTCGACCTGGCGGAGGTGGTGAGGGGAGCGGTGCACGTCGTCTTGCCAGCAGCGGCGGATATGGGGAGTACGGTGACGGTGAGTGGAGTAGACGAGCCCATTCCGGCCCAAACCGATGCGCGACGGGTCAAACAGATCCTCATCAACCTGTTGCGGAACGCCATTCGACACGGCGAGGGCCGGCCCATCGATGTCCGGGCGTGGACGGACGAGACCCGGATCGGTCTGGACGTCACGGACCACGGGGAGGGCATTGCTCCCGACGACGTGCCCAGGGTCTTCGAAGCGTATCGGTATGCGGAGTCGCGAGTAGGTCACGGCACGGGCCTCGGCCTTCCGTTGTGCAAACGGCTGGCGGCGTTGCTGGGTGGCGAGATCACCGTGCACAGCATCCGGGGTCAGGAGACCTGCTTCAGCGTGGTGCTTTCCCGCACCCTCGCTCCGTCGGCACCAGGGTCTGACGCTGGCGTCAGTGCCTGACCCCACCCCCAGTCACAATCGCGTCTCCTCCGGCCCGCGCCGCGGCTTTGTGCTGGCCCTGGGAGGTGGGGGCGGGCGCGGACTGGCCCACCTCGGCGTCCTGGAGGCCCTGGAGACCAAGGGGCTGCAGCCCGATGCCGTCGTGGGCACCAGCATCGGGGCCTTGTTCGGTGCGATGTATGCCTTGGAGCCGGACCTCGACACGGTGCGCGCACGGGTCGAGGCCGAGTTCAATTCGCATGCCCTCGACGATCTGGAC
>Ga0114931_10003726_pt1 | contig 19216 bp, 16 predicted proteins | sample 2SBtaG_FD_89579 | JGI IMG/M metagenome (GOLD analysis project Ga0114931, IMG submission 89579) | Deep subsurface microbial communities from Kolumbo volcano to uncover new lineages of life (NeLLi) - 2SBTROV14_V59a metaG | ecosystem: Environmental > Aquatic > Marine > Volcanic | place: Kolumbo...
GGATGGCCCCCACTTCCTCCTCTGTTCGCAGGTCACACTGCTGGAGAATAAAGACGATCTTTTTCTTCCACTGATGATGAATCCGGTCGAGAAAATCCCAGGTCGACGCCCCCCATGGATTGGTCACCGAAAAGACGAATAAAACCAGATCCGCCATGGGCAAAAATTGCTCGGTTACTTTTTGGTGGCGGCTATCGATCGAATTCGTCCCCGGTGTATCAACGATATTGAAATCCTGTAAAAATTCATAATTCCGAAACACCTCAACGATGTCTTCTGAAAACTCGAATTCATGAGCTTCCTTCCCATACTTAAAAAAGGCGATCCTTTCCGTGGTCGGAATGACATCCGCCGAGCAGAAATCAGCTCAGAACAAGGCATTGAGCAGCGTTGATTTCCCTGCGTTCACCTCCCCGACAACCACGAAGAGAAAGGGGTCTTCCAGATTGGCAATGAGATTTCTCAGCAAGGTGATTCGGGAGGGATTGATATCGGCGTCCTCACCGAGATTGCTGAGAGACTCGATGACGTCCGCCAGTTTCGTGCGCGTCTCGAAATAATTTTTCCCGAGTTGATCTGTGGATGATTCGGCCAAGGCTGTTGGTTTTTCGTATCGTGAACCTGACAAGCAAATGAAGCAAGCTATTTAAGTTTGCCAAATAGTTTAAGATTTCGATGTATCTCCTAACCCCGGATAAAATTCATGAACTTTACGTCGCGAAACCCGGAGAGCGCCATTCTGCCCAGGCAGGCGAAAATTTTTGTGCGGAGCTGTATGGGGACATATTGTTCAAACAAAAATCGGGCGGAACGCAGATAGAACGGGGCGCAGCAAGTCGCAGCGGAAAAGTCCATGAAACAGGCGGGTTAATCGGGCCGGGGCATTTGAAAGCGATCATTGGTCCGGCAGTATCCGGAAGGGACTTCCATGCGCCCAATGGGCCTGAAAACCTCGGGATCAACGAGCAGGGTTTCCGGGTCTATTACATTTTCTTTTACATGGATCCGATCCACCAATCCGATGACCAGGCGGTTTCGTCCCAGCTCGAGAGTGGCCCATTCACGGCATTCCATGGATACAGGAGAGTCCGCGATACGGGGCGGAGCCACCCGGGAACTTGGTTTGACTGAGAGTCCTGCCTGCTTGATCTCGCTCTCTCCATAAGGCAAATCCGCCGAAGTCAGATTCATCGCCTCGGCACAGGATTCATCCACCAGATTGACCACAAACTCACCCGTGCGACGAATATTGCGGGCGGTATCCTTGGGAATTCCCGCTTCCCTGTCCCCGGGAGCAAATGCCAGAATAGGAGGGCGCGTGCCCAGAACATTAAAAAAACTGAAGGGAGCGGCGTTGACTCCGCCCTTCTCGTCCTGGGTGGTCACCCAGGCAATGGGCCGCGGCGTCACCAGCCCGGCCAGCAATCGATAGGAGTATTTTGCATGCTCGCCCGTCAGATCAAATTCCATGCGGAGAAGCTGTCCCGTTTTTTGCCCAATGACAAACGAAAACGCAGGCGATGGATGCCCGGATCGACCGATTCCACAGGCGGGATCACGGGCCGCCCCGGCGCTCTTCTGCTGGGCATCTTACGGACAGAGATCGCGACACTTGCGGTATTTCTCACGGAAGATTCCCGACAGCTTCCGAGCCAGTTCCACTTCCTGGATTTTGTCATTTGACCTCAATACGGGGGCAATGTCGCCCAATACCCGATCATAGGAGATAATCGACAAATCTTCAAACTCACGAAGCGCCGCGGCGGGCATTCCGGCTTTGATCATGGCCCGCCAGGTGGAGTGCAATTCTTCGTGCGTGTCGACACATCCACAGCGGATAATGAATCGCATGGGGGTAAACAGGGATCCCGTCCATTTGCCCTCGTAGAGGAAATCTTTTCCGATCAGGTAGGGGTTGATGTCCGGGTCGGCCATGAATTGTCGATTTTCCGCGGTATAAAAATCCTTACGAATCGGCGGGCGTCGCAAGGCAAAACGCCGGGGACCTCCCGGAGCGCCGGTTTTGAAGTCCCAGATCCTTTGTCCTTCAGGTGACAGCACGAATTCCATGAAGCGGTGAGCCAACTCCGGATTCGGTGCGCCCCTCAGCATCCCGATCGGATCAGCGCCGATGGACGTCCCCCCCTTGGGCATGACAAACTGGACGCGGGAATGTCCCGCGGAATCCCGGTGCAGTTCGTTGTAGGTGCGCCCATAAAAATCGATGCACATGCCCGCCCCGGCATCCCCGGCGGCGACATCGTAGGGAACCTTCGTCGCCGAATCGGTAAAGTAGCGAGCGTTGGCACTGATTTTGAAAATCATCCGCATGGCTCGATCCCAGCCCTGCCGGATGGCGTCGTGCTCCACGGCGGAGGCGGCGCGAGCCTGGGTCTGCATTCCATTCAGGGCGCCGCGGATTTGTTGTTGAATCAACATCTCGAATGCCTTGGTGGTCGACCCGGATTTCGTGGGATCAGCCAGAGCAATTTGACCGGCCAGTCGGATGTCGGTGAGGTCGTTCCATTGGGCGGGTGAAACCTTGATACCGAGTCGCCGCAGCACATCCTCATTGTAACAGATTCCGAAAGAGGACAAAACCGTCCCGACCCAGCGGAACCGGGAATCCCGGAACGGTTCACCGCTCACATTCGCCGGCATAACCGCATCGCTGAACCAGTCGGGATGTTCCTCCGCCAGTGCGGCGGGACCGTAGCTGCCGCCCGCATCACGTGGAACCAGATTGCCGGCCTGGGCCTGTTTGGAAAAATCGTAAGCGCCGCCGCCGAAGAACAGATCAATGCCAATTCCGATATCGGAGTCAAGGAACAATTGACGGGCATAAACGGCGCGCTCCTTTGCGGCGTCCGGATGACTCAACAGGGTCAGGTCGGGGACTTGACCCTGTTGAGTCGGCGGGACGTCAATTTTTGGGTTGGTAAAGGCTTCGCGAATCAGATGGGTGAAGCGGAGCCCCTGGGTCTTCCTTTTCCACAGGCTCTCGAATCGGGTGGCATATTCTGATTTGAGAAAGCGGGCAATTTCCGAAGTGCCACCGGGAGTTCTCCAGTCGATGTAAACATCGCGGCCGCGGCTCTGTTTCATATACCGGATGAAGACCTGCCCGAACTCCGCCTGAATCGATTGATTGTGGGGTGTGATGATGACGAGATGCTCGGCCCGTCGCAGGGAGGCGGTTCTGCTTTCCCCTCCCGGACGCAGCAGAAAGGGAGCCGCAAGGATTCCGGCAAGCAACAGGAGAATGATGGTGATGCGCATCCCTTGGTCTGTTTTTTACTCCGGTTTCGGCAAAATCACGATATCTTCCGGGTCGGCGCTCGCAAAGAGGGTCTGCTCCGTGTCGCGAACAATGCGGCGCGGATTCAGTTCGGAAATTCGGATGACCTCATCGCCGCCCTCTGCATTCAGGGTGTATTGTGCAATCTCGCCAAGATAGACCGATTGTTCCAAGCTGCCTGCAATTGCGTTCGCGCCCCCGTTTTTCGTAGTGAGGGAAAGACACTCCGGTCGTATGGAAAGGACGACCTCGCTGCGATGTTCGGGCTTCCAATCGGCCCGGCTGACCCGCCCGGTAAATCTTCCCAGCGAAGTGGAGATGGAATAACCGTCTGAATTCCGCTCAGCAATTCGACCGGGAATAAAATTGGTTTCCCCGATGAAACTGGCGACCAGAGTGGTATGCGGGGTCTGGTAAATTTCCTCCGGTGTTCCGATCTGAGCCAACTGACCGCTGTCCAGAATGGCCATTCGATCCGCGATGGAGAGGGCCTCTTTTTGATCGTGGGTCACATAAATGGCGGTCAGTCCGAAATCTTTGCAGATGCGTCGGATTTCGGTTCTCATCTCGATGCGCAATTTGGCGTCGAGATTGGAAAGCGGCTCATCCAGCATGAGACAACGGGGCCGGACCACCAGGGCTCTGGCCAGGGCCACCCGCTGCTGTTGACCACCGGAGAGTTGATTGATTTTCCGCGTTCCCAGGCCGGACATTTTCACCATGTCGAGCACTTCCGCGACTCGCTTTTTGATTTCGGTTTTCTTGATTTTTCTTTCTTCCAGTCCGAAGGCGACGTTTTTGAAAACATTGAGGTGAGGCCACAGGGCGTAGCTCTGAAACATCATGGCGGTCTCCCGCTTGTGTGGCGGGAGGTGAGTCACCTCCATGCCGTCGAATTCGACAGTGCCCTCTTCAGGTATATGAAATCCGGCAAGGGAGCGGAGCAGCGTGGTTTTTCCGCAACCACTGGGTCCGAGCAGGAAAAAAAGTTCTCCCGCGGCAATTTCCAAATTAAGGTGGTCCAGCGCAACGAGATCTCCGAAGCGTTTCACCAAGCCGCGAATTTTGATTGATACCATCGGAAGCGAGTTTGATGTCTCAGATTTGAAGTGTCAAGATCAGCGGATCTGGAAACGAAAAACCCCGCGGACTCTCGGTCGGCGGGGTTTTTGGTGAGAGACTCGACTGAATTTCTCCGATGTTCCCGGAACTATTCTTCTTTGCCGGAAGAATCGACTTCCTGCTCGCTGGCGCTTTCTTCTCCGGGACGCCATTCTTCATTGGCAATATTGAAGGCCTGTTCGAGGCCAACCAGATCCGAGCTTGGGCGCAGGGCATCGAAGGCGGCCGTTTCTTTCTTGAGTTGTTCCTCGGAGTATTCAGCCGCTTTGATGGAAAGACCAATGCGACGTTCGATGCGGTCCACTTTGATGACGCGGGCCTCCACTTCGTCGCCCACCTTGATCACGTCCTTTACTTTGGCGACGTGATTTTCGCTGATCTGGGATATATGAACCAAACCGTCTATGTCGTCTTCCAGTTGAACAAAAGCGCCGAAGGTGGCGATTTTGGCGACGGTCCCTTTAACCAGGTCCCCCACTTTGAACCGGGAATCGATTTCGTTCCAGGGATCATTTTCGAGCTGCTTGACACCGAGGCTGATTCGCTGATTGGTTTTGTCGATTTCCAGCACTTCGGCCTCCACGACATCACCTTTCTTGAGAATCTCGCTGGGATGATTGATCTTGCGGGTCCAACTGAGGTCGGAAACGTGGATCATACCGTCGATACCGTCTTCCAGTTCAACAAAGGCGCCGTAAGCGGTGAGGTTGCGAATTTCTCCTTTGATGGTTTGGCCAACAGGGAAGCGGACGTCGACATCGTCCCAGGGGTTGGGATCCAACTGCCTGACGCCAAGGGAAATTTTCTGTTCTTCTTTGCTGATGGCGAGAACCACGGCCTTCACTTCCTGATCGAGAGACAGCACATCGCTGGGACGGGTGATTCGTTTGGTCCACGAAAGTTCGGAGACGTGGATGAGTCCCTCGACACCTTCTTCGATCTCTACAAAGGCGCCATAGGGAACCAGCTTGGTGATTCTTCCGCTGACTTCAGTTCCGATTCCGTATTTTTCTTCGATGGCTTCCCACGGATTGTCCTGAAGTTGTTTGAGCCCGAGAGAGACTCGCTCTTTTTCTTTGTCCACGTCGAGAATGACGACGTTGACCTTTTGCCCGATCATCAACATCTCGCTGGGGTGGTTGATACGCCCCCAACTGATGTCAGTAATGTGGAGCAATCCATCCATTCCCTGCAGGTCAACAAAGGCGCCAAAGTCGGTGATATTTTTGACAAGCCCTTCGACTTTGTCACCGATTTTGACGGAATCGAGAAATTCGGCACGTTGTTCGGCGCGCTCTGCCTCAATCACTTCGCGTCGGCTGAGAACGATGTTTTTACGAAGATCGTTGACTTTGACGATCTTGAACTCAAACACCTTGCCGAGATATTCGTTGAGGTCTTTTGGCGGGATAATGTCGATTTGTGACCCGGGAAGGAAGGCCTCGACCCCGACGTTGACCATGAGACCGCCTTTGACTACCGACTTGATCTTGCCTTTCACCAGACCACCGTCTTCATACACTTTCACGATTTTGTCCCAGTTCTGTTTGTGGGCAGCTTTCTCTTTGGAGAGGACGATCATGCCCTCGTCATTTTCCAGTTTTTCGAGAAGGACTTCGACTTCATCGCCCACGGCGAACTCTTCGTCTTCAAACTCGGAAACCGGGATAATTCCCTCAGATTTGGCCCCGATATCGACGACTACGACGCGATTACGGATCTCGATGATACGCCCATGAACGATGGAATTCTCGCGATGAGCTTGAAAACTGTCTTCGATTAACGCGAGAACTTCCGGGTCAAGTTCCGCTTCTACGGGTGCTTGCATGATCATGTTTTAAGGTTGTTTGTTTGGTGAATAATGACTTTCCTTCGATTGCTCCGGTGCTGCTCCGGTGCTGCTCCGGTGCTGCTCCGGTGCTGCTCCGGTGCTGCTCCGGTTCAAAACCCTCCAAAAAGCGGTCCGTGGAGCACCTGCGACCGCCGGAAGGGGCGCAAATGTAAAGGACGATATTGATAACACAAGCGGAAGATTCGGGGCGCAATAAAGGTCTCTACTCCTTGCCCGACAGCGACTTGATCTTCTCAGTGTCGGAGGCAATCCGGAAGCCGGTCCAGAAATTTCTCTCGGAAGGAGATTCCGCGATGCGCCGTGCGGTCAGCTCGAAGCCCTCTTTGGTGGCGCCCGAGGCGCCGCGCTTGATGGGCACTTTCTTGTCGGGGGAATCCGGATGTGCCTCCCATGAGGCGGTCCACTCGCTGACATTCCCGGCAAGATCCCGCACTCCGTAGCGGCTTTCATCTCCAGTCATGGCATCGACCGGTGACCAATACTGAAACCCGTCCACTGCTCCGGGCGCCTGATCTCCTTCCTCGCTCTGATCGACTCCGCTGTTAAATTTTGTCAGATCCAGTTTCATGCCCCAGGGATACTTGTTTCCGGCCCGACCTCGTCCGGCTTTTTCCCATTCCTGTTCGGTGGGGAGACGACCGCCTCTCCACTTGGTGTAGGCGTAGGCATCCCACCAGTCAACTCCGATCACCGGATAATTCGGGTCAACGGTAGCGCCGAAAAATTTTCCGCCTTTCATGGCAGCCCTGTAGAGGAGATCCCATTTTTCAGGGACATAGGAAGTCTTTTCGGCGGGTTGATCCTGGTGCTTGATTTTTCCCGCCAACCGCGGATCGGCTGAAAGTGCCTGAAGAAAGGCAGCGTATTGAGAAATGGTCACTTCATATTGACCCATGAAAAATTCTCCGACCTCGATATCGTTGCCCTGTTGGTAGGGAAAACTTCCGGCTGGAATCCTGGACAGAAACTCCAGATCCCTGACGGGGGGCTTATTGCCGAGGACCAGCATGGTGATGATGCCACCCATGACGATGAGCAGACCAATAATCGTCCCCGCCACAATCGCCGTCCTGTTGGTTTCTTTTTCGGTGATTGCCGCAATTTCCTTATCCGAAAGGGTTTCTTTCGGGTCGCTGTTGTCCAGTGCTTTCTCCAAGGCATCAATCGAATTGATGGCATCGATACGGTCTTTCCCAAGCCGGTCGGCGACAGCAAACAGTTGAGAATCAGAAGCCCCCTTTTTCAGGAATGGTTCAATGGCGGCCGCAATCAGTTGCATTTGTTGTTTCTCTTCCGCTGGCGAAAGAGGAGTCCCCCTCCCCTTCACCGGATTGGCGATGCGGGGTTGTTTTTCTTTCAGCAAGAGGATGGTCTGTGCCGAAATCAGACGGTGCTGCATCCCGTTATCCCGAAGATAAACCAGCGCGTTGGAGCAGGAATCCAGGACATCCCACAGGATGTCGTCGGCGAGCGCGGCCCGGCGCCTGGCAAGATCGCTGAGGCTGGGAGCATCCACCAGTTCCAGGGTATAAAAGTTGACCCCCAATTCCTGGTCGCATTCGTAAACCAGCGAAATGACAGGGTGATTGACGGACGCCCGGGCGGCTGCTTCATCGACAAATGCCTGAACCCAGTTGATGTCCTTTCGGTGTTTTCGGAAGAGGGTTTTGAGAGCCACTTTCCGACCGATGGATGTTTGCTCGGCTTCATAAATAGCGAAATCTTTGTCTTCCTGAATGACGCGGAGCAGCTTGTAATCGCCCAGGCGAGTCCCCACAGGCAGCGCATCCTCCGGAAGGTCCACGGGAGCCGATTGCTCGTGGGCGGCAGGTGACGTGCTTTCTTCCGCCGAAGGAGGATTGTCCCCCGGAAGAGACTCCGGCAGCGCGGCTGAGCCCTCGTGCCCATGCGCCGGATTCAAAGGCTGAGTGACATCTGCGTTCAGAGGTGAGGATGCGGGGTTCCCCATGATGTGCTCCGCGGACTCCATTCCGGTCGGCGATTTCGTGGTTGGGTCCGCCCATTTTCGCATGACTTCCGCGTCTATGGGTTTGAAGAAAAGCCGATCTCCCTCGATCACCCGATTGTAAAAAGAGGTCATTTCCTCCGTGCTGCAAAAAGCGCAGGGAACCGGTCCGAATTTCCCGCGAACATAATCCCTGAAATCGAAAACATCTTTCCCGGTTTCCGGATCGATTCCAGCGACGATCAGGGAGACATTCTCCAGATTTTGAACCAGCTTCCAGCCGTCTTGCGTATTCGCGACTGAGTGAACCTTGTCAACGAGACCCGACAGAGATTGTTCGACGATGGCCCGATCAGCTGCCGACTCGTCCAGAATGACTAAGACACGTTCAGTTTGCATGAAAACAGGAGAGATTGACAGGGATGATCAGGGATTCGGTTGGGGCGATGGAAAGAGAGAATTGTCCGGACCAGTCTCTTTGTGCGGAGCGGTTTTTTTCTGCTCGTCATTCATTTCCTTAATTCTCAATTGCTGGAGTTCTTCGGGGAAAGCTTTGGAGTCCTGAAATTGATCCCTGTAATAGAGCTCGATCACGTAGCCGTAATACACATGCTCGCCCAACTCGCGTTTTTGCTCCACTGTAAACACAGGTTGATGATAAATCACCTCGATCTCTTCCGTTCCCCCATCCTGCCAATCGTAAGGCGCACTGGGAAATTTTTGTGAGGTGTCCGCCGTGGAGGTTTCCGTCTTTTTCCCATTCACCCGATCATAAAAAGAAACGATCAGGGCTAAATCCGAACCAACTGGATGAACAGATGGATCCCCTTCGATCACGACCTTCAGGGAAACCCATTGGCCCTCTTTGCCCGGAGCCTGTTGATCGACCCTGACTTCCCGGATTTTCAGAATATCAGTGGTGGAACCGACCGGGGCGGCCTGTTCACCTCGAAGGGCCTTTTCGGCCAGCCCATAGTAATCTCCGGCCCTTGCCGCTCCCAGATTCACAACTTTTTCCCAGTAGTTCCTGGCTTTTTCTTCCATCCCCATCTGGCTGAAAGTTCCCGCAAGATCACTCAGAATCCGGGGTTCTTCCGGCAGAGCCGTTTCGGCTTCCCGCAAGGCCTTCAAGGCGCCCAGCATGTTTCCGCTGGTGCGAAGTTCTTCACCCGTGGAGACCAGCCTTTCCAAGAGGGGATCGTCAATTTTTTCCACCGATCCAACCGCCTCAGCCAGAGCGGATCCCAGAGAACCGGAATAGGTGTCGGGGCCGGTGAGACGGGCCGGTGGCAGGATGGAGTCCTCCGTGGCGGGAGGTGGAATCTTCGATGGAAAAGAGGGTTCCTGAAGAGATTCTCCTTTCACCAGGGCCGTTGTCCGGGGCCGCTCCGATGTTCTCCTGACCGAAATGGTATCAACAGGGACCGGAGGCTTGGGTTCGATGGGAATGTATTCCCCCTGCACTGTTCGGGAAGGAGCCGGAGGGGGCAGTGGCTTCGGAAGACTCACCGGAACAGACGTCCTGGCTTCGCTGGATGGAAGTGGTTGATGACTGATCACCGCCCAGCCCGCGGCCAGCACCTGCACCGCCGCAAGGGAACCAATCACCCACATCGCCGTGTTGAAAGTTCGCCCGAAATCCGGGCGGGCTGATAGAATATTGTCCGACATAAAATGAAAAAGTCCCTCCCTGTAAAATTACCCGTCAACGAATGATCCCGTCCGATAAACAGCTCTCACTCAACAGCGGCGCCCCCTTTGGAAACCAAAGGAAAAAGCTACCCCAGCCGACGGGCCCGGTCAAAGATAGCCGAGGGTCCAGCAATTTCAACCAAGCCGAAAGGTGTGCGTGTTGATCAAAGACTGTCGGAAATAAAAATTCATTTTTTTAAAAAAAATGCTGAACAATTTGCGAAAAAACGCTACATTCCCGCGAGTGCGAGCCGCGGCAGCGGTCAGCCGCCAGATCATTTGCTTATTTTTAACCCAAACACCCAAGAACCGTGAGCAGCCATTTATCCAGTGATATCGAGATCGAAGGCGATCTGATTTGTTCTACTGATCTTATTTTTGACGGATCAATCGATGGAAACATCAGTTCCAAAGGTAGCCTGACCATAGGCGAAAACGCCACCGTGAAGGGCGACCTGAAAGCTGAGAAAGCCGTGATTGAGGGAAAGGTCAACGGCAACGGTGATTTCACCCAGTGCCGACTTACTCCCACGTCTCTAATTACCGGATCCGTGAGCACCGTGAGCCTCCAGATGGAAGAGGGTGCGTCGTTGGCGGGTCAATGCAAGGTTGGCAAAGCCAAGGCCTGAGTTTTCGGCTTTGGCGACCATTCAAGGGGGGGTTCCGGAATTCTTCTTCCCCTCTTGTTGACAGATCGCGACCGCGTTGGCGGCTGCATGGTCGTCGGAGTGACTGAGGCTGATCAGGACCTCGTTGATGCCGTTTTGATCGGCAAACGCTTTTCCGTTGCCGCGTAAAAGCAGGTAGGGCTTCCCTGAGTCGGTCCGGAGAATTTCCATATCTTTCCACCCGAGAGAGGCGCCGATCCCGATTCCCAAAGCCTTGGCGATGGCTTCCTTGGCGGCGAACCGGGCTGCGTAATGTCGTTCGGCATAGTTCATCCGGCCGCAATATTCCCGTTCGGACGCTGTAAAAACACGTTCCAGAAACCGGTCTCCAAATTCATCGATGGAACGGGCGATCCGTTCCGTGTCAACAATGTCGATTCCAATGCCAAAAATTCGCATCTGGGGTAGCAAGTTCGAAGAATTAAGGAGCGAAAAAAGGGAGCAGACGGAATGCGGGCCCGGAAATCTGAGCGTTTAATTCGTCAGTTCATGAATCAAGAGAGAAATCCATACGACAAGTCCAACCATCCAGAAAATGATCCACAAAACCGACAGGACCATCGCCAGCCACCAGCGGAATTTTCCGCGGGGAACGAAGCCGGTATCTCCCTTGCGATGACGGATCAGGATGAACAGAGCCAAAGGAGCAGTGAAGAGCGTGAATGGAGCCATCCAGGTGACCAGGGCCAGGGCTCTGTTGTCGTAAACCCTGGTTTCAGCCTGAAAATCAAGACTTCGTTTATTTTCCCGTAGTTGATGCAAACAGGGCATACACAAGTCCCGTCCACCCCAGTTGACAGAGGCTGTTTTTGACAGGAAACAGCCGCATTCGTCACAGACCAATTCGGCTTTCAATTCCGGATAGAAATGGCAGGTGGCGTCACCCGACACTGAGACGGCCGATGAAAAATCAGTCTCGACTGGCGACTCCCGGAATAATCTCGGGAATACGAAAAAGCTCAGTTTCGCCTGACAGACATGGCAGTTTTGATGCATTTCGCCGCCCGAATCCTCCACCGTCAGCCTGTTCCCACACTTTGGACAAACGATCTCGGCCGTCTCCGTTTCTCTGTTGGGAGAGTCCTCCTCGATACTTGATGATGCGTTCTCGGGAGCGGCCATGTTTCGTTTTGATTGCCAGGAATCATTTTCCTACTTTCTGACCACTCTGGTAGCGCAAATACGATCATGCAATGTCCGCTTTTCCGGATCGAATGCGCACATCCAGTAAACGCCCGAAAAAAGTGCCGCGACCAGAACAAAGGCAATCAAACCTCCAAAAATTGACGACACTCCCAACGCAGAATTTGATTTCCCCTCAATAGCACTGAAGCCGACCCCAAAAAAGAGCATCAGAACGATTGTCGGCGGAACGTAAACAATCAGGCCATTGAGCGGCTTCTTCGCCAGCCATCGGACAAATGCCCTGCCGTATGTTAATTTTGACCCGTCGGGATTGACGATTCTGGCCCCGATCGCCATTTTTCCCAGGGTGCCTCCGTATTTTCCCACCATCCAGGTTTCATAAAAAATACTGATACCCAGCATTCCCAGGATTCCCACCGCATAGGCAATCGCCATGACGACCGTCATGCCGCCCAAGCTTTTGGGATTGTTCTCGGATTGCATGCCGGTCGCAACGGCGGCGATGTAGTAGGGGATCATGCACAGATAGGAAGGAACAATTTTGGCCAGATAATCAAGAAAAGAACTCAATGTTCTCCACCAGAAACCAACGTAGATGAACCTGGAATCTGTGGCATCGGCAATCTGAGTGTTTCCCGATTCCATGAGATGCTGAATGAATGCATCCTTGTGTTCAATGCCGATCAGGGCATCGCCATAGGGCAACATCTCCGAGATGGGATAGACTCTTTTCGAGTGAGCGCACACGCCCGTTTCCATAGGGATTCCTTCCTCTGTTTCTCCAAACATGGGGCCTGCCACCTGGGCAAAGGGCAGCCAGTCGGGCATCCCCTCTTTCCATACGAGAGAGTCGGCATTGATGTCTCCATTACGATTGAGACTCAACAGGGTATCGCGAGCTACCGGACCCTGTTGGGTGCGCGCCGCATCGGTGTAGAACCATTCCTCCATAACAAAGACTCGTTTGTCAAAACCAGAGCTTCGGAGTGTCAGGTGAATCCTCCTGAATGTAAATCTGAAAAATTCGCGGTCGCCGGAAAGGAAGGCGGTTCACAGTTTGGCTTGCGACGCGGAGTTTACGTAGCTCAAACTTTTCGAAGCCTCCGTGTGGCAGCGGTTTGAATTTTCAATTTCTCCCAGGGATTTACAGATATCGCCGTAAGTGTGAAAAACCTTGCCGAGCCTCTGATGCAACTGGGAACGAATTGGCTCCACCAGCTGGGTGTTGGCTTCCAGGGCTTGCTTGGCTTGTTCAGCCGATTCGATACCGCGGAGAGCAATGTTTGCGGCAGCCGTTTCTTCGCTGTCCAGGAATTTGAGAAGTTCGATTCTCGCCTCTGCCAGGGTGAGAATGCCCTCAATGTGGGTCGGCTTCTCACCCAGCGCATTTTTCAACGCTTCAATTCCCCTTACGCACAGCCGATAACCCGCGGTCCAGTGGCCCGTTTCGTTCTCTATGAGTCCCAGATGAGTGAGGCTCCGACACAGCAAAATCGCCACATCAACATCTCCTGGATTTTTGGTGTTCAACGGAGTTAAAAGGCGTAGCGATTCGTTGTATAGTTGATCCAGGTCATCCGGGCTGGCGTCTTTTTTGGAACCGAAAAGTTCGCCCAATTCAATAAAACTTTCTGCCATTTGGATAGCCTGCATGGGTAAATACCCTTCGATGCCCCTCAATGATTCCGTCGTTTCCATGGCGGCAATGTGGGCGTTGATCGACTCATCGATTCGCCCGGCCTTTCGCAGAGATTTAGCGACACGAAACTGGAGTTTCCCCAGCAGTTCACTGAGTGCTTTTGATTTCGGCGAATGCTCCCGGAGCCCTTCAGCGAGTTCGGCGGATTTGGAATAGGCGGCGATCGCCTTGTCGAATTTCCGGTGGGCATCGTAGACCGTCCCCAGGCGCAAAGTCGTTCCCGCCTGTCTCAGGACCACTCCGACCTCATCGGGTTGGTCCTTCAACACATAATCAAAATGCTCCACTGCATGGAGGAGAACAGTGAGGGCCTCGCTGCTCATGGGATGATCCATCAGCTGGCTGATGTTTTCGTAGCAATCGGCCATACGAAGATGGAGATCGCTGTCGATTTCCTTTTCCTGCACCGCCGCCAATGCTTCATTGAGGGAGGCGATGGCATCCTTGAAATAGCGCAGTGCTTCCTTCCGGTTGCCCAATTTCTGTTCGATGTGGGCAAGACTGTGCTGGGCGCGGGCTCGCTCGACGCAGCCATCTTCCTGTGAGGATACATCCTTCAGTGTCGCCCGGTAATACTTGCGTGATTTCTCAAGATCATTCTTTTTCAGAGAAGCCACCCCGGAACCTCCGGCATTGTCGCCGTGGGCCATCGTCGAGAAAAAAGCATCCGCGGCCCGGCGGCTCTGCTTGAGATCCGTCTTGGTGTTGGACCAATTGCGATCCAAGGTGTCAATGTGGACCCGTTGAGCGGTCACCACCTGTCCGAGTTCACTGACCTTGTTTTTGAGAAAATAGGATTTTCTGAGGAAATCAACCAGATAAAATGTGGCCAGCAAAAAGAACAGTCCCAGGGATATCGCCAGGGCTCTCGCCCCGAACAGTTTTGCTTTTTGCTTGAGCCTTTCCTTGACTACCCGATCCTCGGCGTCTTCCAGGGCAAACTGGCTCTTTAATGCACGAAATCGATTGCGAACCTCCCGGAGATCGACCGGGCGTCGGGAGGGATCCAGCGCCAGGCAGTCCTCTATGATTGCCCGGAAGAGCTTCTGTTCGCGAGTGACTCCCAGTTTGCGCGACCAGCGGATTTCAGGGGAGTTCCGAATGGACTCGATATAGGCAGCCGTATCGACGGGCACTGGTCGGCCACCGCCTTGCGCGACCTCTTTTCGCCATTGCCTGAGGTATTCCTGACCTCGGGGAAGCCGACCGTTGATCAGGCAATAAGCGATGACGCCAAAATTGTAGACATCCCACCGCATGGCCCGGCCGTCCTGCCACTCCCGGCCATCGCACTCCAACTGGTCCGGGGAAAAGAAAAACGTATGTTCGTCCAGGTCGATGTGGTGGACATTTCCCACCATCCCGGCGCCAAAATCCGTGATAGTGATTTGGCTTTCACCCGCTTCGTTCTTTCCTGATTTCTCGCTCGTATCGGCATCGGGCTTCTGGCAGAACAGGTTTCCCGAATGGAGGTTCCCATGGATGACGCCAAATTTGTGGGCGTGGCCCAGCCCCTCAGTGATACGCTGAATCAGAGGCCAGGTTTGAGATTCCTTAATTGAATCCAATTCCCCAAAGCTCTGTCCGGGAGCTTTTTCCGTCACGGAAAAATAGGGCGCTTCGTTCACTTGAAACTTTGTCAACCGGGCAATCCCTTCGTGTGGAGGCATGGCCAGCATCCGCTGGAAATTTCCCTCTAAAAACTTCCGGTCGATCGAGATGGAACGGAATCGTTTCACGACAAACTCTTCTTCGTCCGGGCCGGTGGCGGCAAAGACCTCCCCGGTGCATCCGACTCCGAGAGATTCGCCCATTTTGACGCCGGGAATAGTGAAGTCGTTCATACGTTCATACACAGGGTGGAGGAAAAGAAAGAAGAGCTTAGAGGAACCACAAAAAACGAGAAAAACCGTCATAAAAACGATAATTTTTCACTCTTTCAGGAATTTATATCTAATTTTTGCGTCTCATTCAAGAAAAAAAGGAATTATTTTGGAAATTTCCGGCTCCGCCCACCGGGAGCAGGTAAAAGTTTTGCCGGATCTGCTTTTTGGATTCGGGATTGTCTGATATCTGAAAAGAATTTCCCTTGCAAGCGTTTCGGCTCGTTGCAGTTTCAGGGCATGGCTATTTCATTTCTTTCACATGACAAAACGCAGAAGCTCAGGACCCTCGCCAGCGAACTGATTGATCAAAAGGCAGCCCGGATTCTCGTCGAACCTCAGGAGCGCGGCACAGGATATTGGTTCGGCGGCGGTAATGTGATTGAGGATCGTGATGGATCCATTCTGATTGCGGGTCGGTATCGTAACTTTGGCGATTCGCGGACGGGAACCGGCTCTGGTGCTCGCGGACTGGAGTTGGCTGTTTTTCGGAGTGATTCGGTGGATGGTGAGTTTGAAAAAATTCTCTCCTTTACCAAGCAGGATCTCTCCCACGGTGGAATGGACATCGTTTCCATCGAAGGCGTGGCCCTTCATCTGATCGACGGCGGTATCGAACTGTTTCTTTCCACGGAAAAAGATGCCAGGTATCCCGACCGGATCGCTTCCTATCAAAAGCCGGGCGCCGGGGTGTGGAGCATTGATCGCATTCACGCGGGCAAGGTGGATGAGTTGTCGCCATCGAGCATAGAGGAAATTGTTCCCTTCGGAAGAGACAAGCCCGGCATTCTTCATTGCAAAGACCCCTGGGTGTTTGACGCGGAAAACGGCGATTTGTGCTTGGGGTATTGCACCCATCCCTATACGTGGTCGAGCAGCGGAACGGCGATGATACGGCGACCCGCCGGGAAGGATGTTTACCAAAGAGTAACGGACAACATGCTCCACCGGGGACCCATCTGGGATATTGCGGCCGCCCGGGTGACCGAACGCCTCGCCGTTCCGAGAGTCGGCGCCTTTGCCCAAGGCCGGAAGGTTTCTCTCTATTTTTACGACAGTTGTGAATGTCTCCGTCAACTCGATGAAAACCCAAGCGCTGTGGCGCGTCCGCGAGGATGGTCCTGTGAAGAAATCGGGGGCATTGCCGCCGGATTGGATGATGAATTTCCCGCCATCGAGAGCCTATCCGTTGAGGCGCCGCTCTTCCTATCCCCTTACGGAACCGGCTGTTCCCGATACGTCGCCACCGTGACCACCAATGAGGGGATTTTTGCCAACTGGCAGCAAAGCCAGACCGATCTTTCCCAACCTCTGGTGGGACATTTTCTCCCGAACTCACGCATCGAAGAAATTCTTACTTGATCCGATCATGAAACTTTCTCTGAATTCATCCACCATCAAACCAACTCCACTTCTGGATAAAATCCGCGTAGCCGGTGAGGCGGGCTACCGGGGAATTGAGCTGTGGGCGGTGGAAATTTATCAACATGTTGGCAGGGGAGGAGAAGTATCGGACATTGAAAAAGCTCTGGCCGATCAGGGACTGGAAGTTCCCTGCTTCATTGCGGTCCGAAACTGGGGAGAGAGCAGCGGATGGGAATATCAGCTGGCCCTGGACGAAGCGCGCCGCCGCTTTGAGTTGGCTGCCCGGCTTGGCTCTCCGCTGATGGTTTGCACTCCACCACTTGAACAGCCGGGCATTGAGAATCTGCATACCGGCTACCAGGATCTGCTTCAAATTGGCCGCGAAACCGGAGTCCGCGCCGTGCTGGAGTACATCAGTTTTTTCGCCAGTCTCAACAACGTTCCCGATACCGTGACGGTGCTGGAGCGTTGCGGCGACCCGGACGGCTGCATCATACTGGATGCCTTTCACAATTGGAACAACAAGACAAGCCTTGACGACATCCGGAACCTGCCAGTCGAACAGATTGTCCATTATCACATCGATGATGCGGCGCCCGGCATCCCCAGCGGACAGCAGAAAGATCCCGATCGTGTCATGATCGGGGATGGCGTGATTGATTTGAAAGTCGAACTGTCCGTTCTTCGGGAAAAGGGATACGACAAATGGTTGAGCCTCGAACTTTTCAGCCAGGAATGGTGGGAAAAAGATCCCATCCAAACCGCCAAAATCGGATTGGAAAAAATGCAGGAACTCGTCACCGACCTCGGCTGGAAAATCGAATAAACTCCGCATGTTGGTATCAGCCTCCGTTTGTCACCGATTTTTCCTCTTTATTTCACCGAACGATTAGGGATAGAGGTAAGATTGGTGCATGGATCGAAAACCGAAGAAATGGACACGGAGAGACTGGTTGCTGCGCGGTTGCTACGCTGCCACCGGAGGCGTCTTCGCCTATGGGAGCTTGTTTGAGCGGCTTCATCTCCGCGTGGAGCGGGTCGCCTGTCCTCTTTCGAAAAGACATGCCCACCTCGATGGATTACGGATCGGATTCCTGGCAGACTTCCACTACGATGATTTCGGGAATGAAACGATGATGCGCCGCGCAGTCCGTACCGTGAATGAAGAGGCGGTTGATCTTGTCATTTTGGGGGGTGACTACGTGATTACCGACCCCGACCATCTGGAGCCGCTGGCTGAGATTCTCCAGGATCTCCGGTCGCGGCTCGGGGTCTTCGGCATATTTGGGAATCACGAGTATCATTACGACAGCCGCCTGGCGTTGAAGATATTGGGAGATACCGGAGTCCGGTTTTTGGTGAATGCGGTGGAAGAGTTCGAGAACTTTTCCCTTGTCGGTCAGGACAGTGCCTGGGAAGGCACTCCCAATCTCGCCGTAAATCTACGCCGTGCCGAAAAGGACAAGCCCATAGTTCTCGGCTGGCACGAGCCGGATACGTTTGATTTTTACAAAGACCCGGCAGTCGTCCTTCAATTATCAGGCCACTCTCACGGTGGGCAGGTTTGTGCTCCCTTTTATGGTCCGTTATTGCTGCCGCACCTGGCGAAAAAATACCCCACTGGGCTCTATCGCGATGGCGAGAGGCATCTTTACGTTTCCAGGGGATTGGGTACCCTGAACATTCCGGTCAGGTTGCTCTGCCCGCCGGAGGTGACCATTGTGAAGTTTTCCGCGGCCTGAAATAGTGGGGGGCCTTCCACCGGTCGTCCCCCGGTGCAGATTTGCCGGGGTTGAATGCGGAATTCCTTGAAAAGAATCCTTTGCCAACTGCCTTCTTTTCTTTGATGGTGCAGGCGGAATGGCCAACAAAAAACAGCTGTGGCGCATGGTTTTGATCTCAACGATTTCGCTGATCGCGGGAGCGGTTGTGGCTGTGATCGGGCTCGTCGGCGTGCTCGTTTATCTGTTCGCTACCCGCTCTCTTCATACCAGCGGTGCGTTTCCTGTGCATATCTATGACATTCCCGTGGTCCTCGGAATCTGGGCAAGCGTCGGAACATGTAAGCTGGGATGTCTGATGAGCGAAAAAAGAGATGCCGACTCGGGAGTGAACCGTTTTCAGCCGAAAGGTGGACTCCTCATTCTGATCGCTGTTCTGGCCAGCGTCGCGGTGTATGTGTTCACCGCTGTCACTTCATCGATGCACGGATGAGGCTCCTCGAATCGGCGTCAGATGGGAGAGCGGTCGCCTGGCACGCCGATTGAGCCGATTGAGTTTTGGCGGTCCTGTTCAATTGTCTTTCTTCATTGCCGAATCGATTGTAGGATGTTCGTCAGCCGGGTTCCTTCCCTCATAGAGAAGTCATGAAAACAAAAATCGTTCGGTCTGTTTGGTTTAGCGCCGTGTTCCTGATGTGGGCAACGTCCTGTAGGGAGCAATCCTCCACGCGGGAGATTGGCGCAAAAAAAGAAGCGAATGATCACAAAACCAATCTTTTGAACAAGTTGACGCCGCTGCAATAC
>Ga0114931_10003727_pt1 | contig 19209 bp, 12 predicted proteins | sample 2SBtaG_FD_89579 | JGI IMG/M metagenome (GOLD analysis project Ga0114931, IMG submission 89579) | Deep subsurface microbial communities from Kolumbo volcano to uncover new lineages of life (NeLLi) - 2SBTROV14_V59a metaG | ecosystem: Environmental > Aquatic > Marine > Volcanic | place: Kolumbo...
ATAGCGTTCGGCCGCATCGGCGCCTTGGAACCTGCCGCGGTACACATCGGGCGAGGGCACGGTGGCAACGTACCCGGGCAGCTCGTCTTCAAGGATGTCATCGGTGCTGATCTCGTCAGTGGCTTGGGTATTGCCATGGTAGGCAAAGTCCGTGGCGATCAGGCCGGTACCGCCGGTCACGCTCCGTGCGATCCTGAGTGCCAGCTCGTTGGCCTCGCTGCCCGTGCAACTGAACATCACGGTGTCGAGTTCGGCGGGAAACTTGCCCGTCAGCCGCTCGGCATAATCGAGCACGTTTTCATGCAGGTAGCGGGTATGCGTGTTGAGGGTGGCAATCTGTCGGCTCAGCGCCTCGATGACGTGCGGGTGACAATGCCCGACATGCGGCACGTTGTTGTACATGTCGAGGTACCTGCGGCCGGCGCCGTCGTAAAGCCAGACGCCTTCGCCACGAACGATGTGCACAGGCTCCGCGTAAAACAGCCGGTACGCCGACCCCAGCAGCCGCTCGCGGCGCTTGAGCAGCCCGAAAGTGGGGTCGAACCGAACTTTATCGGGAATGTGGTCAGCGTCCCTCGAGTGGGGATAATTTCGCTTCGGCCCCACTTTCGGGTGCTGGCCCATTATTCCTGAAGCTCTCCCAGCCGGGTGAGGCGCCCGGCAATAATCCCGGCTACCAACAGAAAAAGGCCCATGAAGAACAGGTACTCGGGGAAGCTGCGGGTGATGCCACAGTAATAGGTCGCAATGATGTTGACAGCCTGAAAGCCGTTGATGAATTTGCTGTCCCGAAGCTTCGCCTTCGGAAATCGAATCCTGGAAATCATGCCGAGTGCCAGCACAAACATCGCAACTGGCAGGTAGGCATGCAGCGGCATCGCCTCGGCGATGCCCGGATACCTGACCAGCAGAATGCAGGCGGTCGCGACGAGCCCACCGCCCGCGCCGGTAATCGGTATGCCGGTAAACCAGCCGTCCATCGGATCGGCCGCATGCAGGTTAAAACGCGCGAGCCGCATCGCCCCGCACAGCACGAAGACGCCAACTGAGGACAGGAGTACCCAGAATGCGGGCGTGAACAATTCGAAGCCGCCGTATTTGAGACCGACCTGCAGGATCAGGCTGCCCGGCGCCACACCGAAGGCGACCAGGTCCGCCATCGAATCGAACTCGGCGCCGAAGTCCGAGGTCGCCTTGAGCATGCGCGCGGCGAGGCCGTCCATGACATCCAGCAGCCCGCACCAGACGATCATCCAGCCGGCGAGTTCGAGCTCGCCAAACTGGCCCGTGACGATCGAGCCCACACCGAGCAGCAGGCTGATCGCGGTAAGGCTGTTCGGAATAGTGTAGCGGAGTCTTTTGCCCACCCGGGTACCGGTACTTGTTGTTATTGTCGCCGATGTTCATTCTGCATCGACGGGGGCGGATTGGCCAGTGGCAGGATCAGTACCGCCGGCGTCCTCCGGTAATTCCAACCGGCCCCCGCGGCATCACGACCTGCATCAGGTTGCCATCGCGCATGATGTCGACGGCCACCGCCCGGCCGGGCTCGCCTACCTTGGTACGGCGCGTCAGGTCGGTCATGCTGAAGACGCGCTCGCCGTCATAGCGGACGATCTCGTCACCCGGTTGCAAGCCGGCGGTCTGCGCCGGTGAGGATTCGATGACGCTGGAAACAGAAACGCGCGTGGAACGATTGTTGGCCTCGAGGTAGCGTTCATAGTCCGCATCGCCGAGTTCCGAGCGCAGCGTATCGCTGGCCAGCATGCGATTTTCCAGGTAATCGACCGGCGCACCGCTCTTCTCTGCGTCGAAACGCGCCTGTAGTGCCTGCATCTGCAGCTCCTGCTCGCGCTTCACGATCCAATCCGCCTGCCCCGGCAGGAAGCCGGCAGCTGCCAGGCGCTCAACACGTCCTTCGATTGAATTCCGACGGCGCATCTGCTCGCGGCGCGAGCCGTCTCGCTTGTCCCGGCTCGATTGTGCAGCTTCTCCGGACACACCGGGCTGCTGACCGGAGCCGGACAGGCGCTCGAGCTCGCCCGTCAGGTAGAAAACCTCGTCCTCGAGCAGCTGCCGCGCGGTCCGTTCCTCGCTCACCGCACTCTCGAGCAGCGCAATGCGCTCTGCGATACGTTCGCCTGGATCGACGCTGCTGCTCCCGGGAGTAGCGGGTAAGGCCGTGTCTGGTTCATCCGCCGGGAAGTACAGCGCGGCCGCTGCCAATGCAGCGGCTGCACTAATAACGGACGCGATCAGGATACTTTTCATGGCAGCTTCGATTGTAGCGCCGGCCGCGAGTTCCGGGCGTCAGGAATTGTCAGCGTCGCAGCAATCGCCCGCGCCCGCGCGGCAAGCCCTTTACATAAAATCAATCGCTTATGCGTGTTCCGAGCGCAACGTGGGCGGGAAAATCGCTATTTAGCCGGGTATTTGCGGTTTTCACGAAAAACCCGCGCAACTTCACGAATTGTTCACGACTTTCCACCCGGATCATTTATCATAAAGGCATAAAACAACAACCGCAGCCAATGGCATCAATGCCCATAAGCAGAATGACGGCTGCGACCAGGAGGGGAAAATGCAAGGACTCACAAAGCCGCGTGTCGGCCTGTTGCTTTTTTGGCTGGCCATCGGTGCCGTAGCGAACGCGCAAACTTTTGTCACACCGGGCGCTAACACCAACGTCGTCGGTGTAACCCCGAATCCGGAACACATTCCCGACTACGGCATGAAACAGCAGCAGGAGCCTTCCTGCATCGTGCGGCCGTCGAACCGTTCGTTCATGTTTTGCGCCTACAACGACATGCGTGCGTCCGACCTGCCCGATGTGCAGGGCGACGGCTGGATCGGCGTCAGCCAGAGCGCCGACGGCGGCGAAACCTGGTTCAGCCGCCTGTCGCCGGGTTTCCTCGGCGATACTGCAAACTCACTCGGCATGGGCTTCGCAGCCGACCCGAGCGTCGTCGCCATCCCCGGCAATTCGCCGGGGCTCGCGGTGCTGAACTTCATCGGCGCATTCCGCGACAGCAATGACGGCGTGCTGGCCATTCAGCGCTGGGTAGAGATGCCCAGGGAAGACGCTGATTTCTGGAAACCCGAAACGATCATTCGAAGCGTGGCCGACGGCACTTCCGGCCGCTTCATCGACAAGCCCGCTTTCCTCTACGTGCCTGACCCGGTGTCGAAGCAAACGACCCTGACGCAGCAGATCTCGGTGGAAGACGAGACAACGCCAATCACCGTCACCACGCCGACCGGAACGCTGTTCGTCGCCTACGCCGTCTTCACGGGCTCGCAAAGCGTCAAGGTACTGCTGCAGTTTTCGCGGGACAACGGCATAAGCTGGAGCCGCAAGATCAAGCTGTCTGAAGACCAGAACGAGGTCACCGGCGTTTCACTGACATCAATCGACGGCGATGTCGTTGCTGTCTGGCGGCGCAAGGCCGATAACAACAACGGCGACGCCATCATGACGGCTTTTTGCTCGCAGGGCGGCACCAAGTGTGCGAAAGCCAAGGTGATGTTCGACCTCTGCCCGTTCGACCAGCCGGCGACGGACGCGAGTCCGCGCACCTTTGCTTTTCCGTCGGCCGCGAGCAGCGGCAACCAGGTATGGGCGTTTGCCGCTGGCCGCCGCTTTGCCGGCGACGCCAGTTGCACGCCGGTGCCGGCACCCGCGCCACCCGGCACTTTCAGCGGTATCCCGCGCATCGTCGGCATGTCCTCGGCCGACGGCAAGACCTGGGTCGGCGCCGGCAGCGATCCCTCGGTGCCCTTCGTCGTCGATACTCAGGCACTCGGTTACCAGTTCATGCCGAGCGCTTTCGGTAGCAGGGGACATGTTGATATTGCCTGGTACGACACGCGGCGGGAAGAGCCGCTGCCGCCAGGCAACACGCTGCCGGACGGCATCACGCCGCTGCCGCTGGTCAACGATTACCTCGCCGAGGGCGGACTGGCGCGAGTGTTCCGCAAGGCCGATGTGTACATGACCCGGCTCACCGCGGGTGCCGACTGCGCAACGGGCGGGCCGCAGTCGGGTTGTACTCCCGTGATCGAGGACTCCGTGCGCGTCTCGCAATTCCCGTTCCAGATGACCAGCAGCAACGTTGTGCTGACGGATCCGTTTGCCAATCTCGAACAGGCCGGGCAGGAAGTCAAGGCGCACAAGACCGGGCTCAGGCTTTATGCCAGCGGCACGCTCGCCTTCGGGGGCGACTACATCGCCGTGGCAACCCCGTCTGCACGACGAATCCAGGGAACCGGCGGCGCACCGGGGCCGTGGATCCCGAATTTCGAGCCCGAAGGTGCGCGTGGCGCGGAACTGCCGGGCTTCGTCGAGCGTGAAGATACGCTGGTCGCCTGGGGCGATAACCGCGACGTCATCGACAACAATTTCATCTTCGATCCGGCCGGCGACACGCAGCTTCCCTATACGCCGACCACGAACAGCATCGCGGGGATTCGCCTGCTGGAAAAACCGCTCACCGACCCGGAGGCGGGAGATGGCAGGATGCTGTTGGCGGAGGAGACATCCGGGCAGACCGTTCCGGACGATACGAGCGACGACTCGCTCAAGGCTGCCTCGGAACCGGATGATGACCCGACACGGCCCGCCGACACCAGCTTCGGTGTCTGCGGACCCGGGAACGATTTCAGCCTGGCCCGCGACAGTAATGTCTATGCTTCTCTTGTAGCCGACGAACCGTCGCTGACGGCCTCGATCACGACCAAGCCCTTGAGCACCATCCAGCGCATGTACCCGGTGCAGATGCACAACCCGGAAGCGGTCGCACAATCCTTCTGCCTGGTCATCGAGGACCAGCCGAGCGACGCACCACTGGCCGGCCGTGCCTCTTTCTTCCAACTGCCCGCTTCCGGGCCATTTGCTTTTTCCGACGGCTCGGCGAACCCGGCCGGGCTGCAAACGGCGCTCGACGTTCTGGTGCCGGCGAATTCCAGCGCCTCGCGCGCGGTGTTCGTCGTCACGGCCGACAGCAACTCGCTAATCCCGGTCAGCGCCTACGATGGTGTGTGTGGCACGCCGGGAGCGACGCTGCAGAGCAGCGTGCTCCTGGGCAACGGCGAACTCCTCGACCCCGAATTCTGCGCCGCGCCGATTCCCTCCGACCGACTCGAGGCCTGCCAGCTCATTGCCAGCAACGAGACCCATAACATCCAGTTACTGAGTCCGAACCTGCAGGCGCCGCTGCTGCAGGCACCGAATTTCCAGGCACCGAATTTCCAGGCACCGAATTTCCAGGCGCCGATCCTGCAGGCACCGAACTTCCAGGCACCGAACTTCCAGGCGCCCAACCTGCAGGCACCGATACTGCAGGCGCCGAATTTCCAGGCGGATACGCTGCTCGCACCCAACCTGCAGGCGCCCAACTTCCAGGCGCCGAACTTCCAGGCACCCAATCTGCAGGCGGCGGCGCTCGATGGTGACGACACCACCGTGGTCTCTTACCAGGACGTCACCTTCGTCGTCAGCGCCCTCGCCAATACCACGACCACCTACTCGGCCGACATCGGCATGACGGGACTCAACACCGACGACGCGGTCGTGCAGCTGATCGCCTGGACACCAAACGTTTATGCCACCAGCCGCGACTGCCAGACACAGCCCACCGCAGACAACCAGGTTATCGCCGCCGTCGACCTCGGCGCGGACGACCTGCAGTCGGTCAACCTGCCCTCCGCATTTTCGCCGGATGATCAGGACCCTTATGCCGGCGAAGTGAGCTTTACCGGGACGCCAGGGCAGAACATCGCGGTAACGGCACGCATCTGGGCGACCGGCGCCACCGCCGGCTTCCTGCAAACGCTGCATGACGAATATCTTGCCTGCCTGGCGGGCGCCCCGCCGGGCGAGGAAATCGCAACCTGCGCCGGCAAGGGTGTCGGCTCGCTGATTACCTTCGGTGCCAGCGCGCACGGCTGCAGCACCAACCGGCTCGATCCGACTTTTTCCACCGACTGCCTGAATAACGGCGCGGAGAAGATCCTGGTCGACCGGCTGCCGCCGGTCCTGAACCTGCCGGCCGATTTCAGCGTCGAGGCCGTGGCTGCGACGACCGCCGTTAATTACACGGCAACGGCCGTCGATGGCAACGACGGCCCCGTGGCCATCAATTGCGTGCCCGCTTCCGGCACGAGCCTCGGGCTCGGTGCCAACACCGTGAGCTGCGATGCTTCGGATGCCGCCGGCAACCTGGCCATTGGATCGTTCACAGTCACGCTCGTCGACACGACGGCGCCCATGGTCGATGCCATGGCGGACATCACCGGCGTCGAGGCCTCCGGCCCGGGCGGCGCTGCCGTCACTTTTAGCACCCCCGCTGCAACCGATGCCGTCGACGGACTGCTGGCGACGAGCTGCTCGCCGGCGTCCGGGTCGACCTTCGACATCGCCGGCAGCCCGCACACCGTGACCTGTTCGGTTACGGACAATGCCGGCAACAACGCCTCGACGACTTTCGTGGTCTCCGTTGTCGATACGACCGCGCCCGCATTCGTGCCCATTCCCGTCGACCTCGGCCCGTTCGACGCAACCGACGCCTCCGGCACCATCGTCAACTACGCGCTACCCGCAGTGTTCGAGGCGGTGGACACCGCGCCATCGGTCAGCTGCACGCCGGCACCGGGATCGACCTTTGTTATCGGCACGACCACGGTCGCCTGTACAGCTACCGATTCCAGTTCGAATTCCGCTGCCGCGATGTTCAACGTCACGGTTGCGGACCAGTCAGCACCTTCCGTGTCTGCGCCGGCAACCGTCACCGTCGAGCCGCGTGTCGGCGATCCGACCGACGTTGCCGTTAGCTACGACATCGACTCGCTGACCGGCAGCTTCACGGTGGAAGCCAACCTGCCACTGCCGGAGGATGGCGCGATCATCACGTTCAGCGCGCCGGCCACCGATAGCGTGGACAGTAATCCGGCAGTGACCTGTACGCCGGCATCCGGCTCGCTGTTTAATATTGCGGGTAGCCCGCATGCCGTGAGCTGCACCGCGACCGACGCCGCGGGCAATACCAGCCTGCCGGTCAGTTTCTCCATCGTCGTGCAGGACACGACGGACCCGGTGTTCAGCGTGGCTGACGGTACCACTTACTCGTTCAGCGCGGACCAACCGGGCGGTGCGTTCGTCGACCTGGTTGGCGACCCGGCCATCGACCTGCATGCGACCGACCGCGGTGAAAAATTACTGCCTGTCTGCAGCGCCACGCCACAGAGCGGCGGCACCGCAATTGATTTGCCAGCGATCCTCGCCCCGGGCGATTACGACGTCACCTGCTCGATCGACGGCGTGACGACCACCATGGTAACGATCATGGTGAACGTCGACGTCGATGACGTCGTGCCGCCGGTGCTGACGATTCCGGCGCCGCTGCTCGAAGTCGATGCGGATCCCCTCACCGGCACCGCCATCGTCGACTTCCTGGCAAACGGCGCCTTCCCGAACGGTGAGAGCATCCAGGCCAGCGACATCGTCGACACCGACGTGGCGATCAGTTGTACCCCGCCCAGCGGTTCCGAGTTCAGTGCCGGCAGCCACGCGATTTCGTGCACGGCCAGCGACGACGGGCCCAACGCTTCGGGCACGGCCAACACCACGACGGCAAGCTTCACGCTGGTGATCAACGACATCACCGCGCCGCTCGTCGTGCTGGCGGGCAACAATCCGCAGGTGATCGAAGGCGGCAGTGCCTATATCGAAGCCGGTATCCTGTCGGCGGTCGATGCGGTCGATGGCGATGTCAGTGCCAGCCTCATGATTGACGCCACCGCCATAAACACGCTCGCCGTCAGCAGCTACACGGTCTTCTATACCGTGAACGATGCCGCGGGCAACGAAAGGACGGTGCAGCGCATCGTCAACGTCGTGGACAACACGCCGCCTGCCATCGGCCCGCTGGCCGACATTACCGCCGAGGCCACCAGCCCGGCCGGCGCTGCGGTGACCTGGGACCCGGTATTTGCCACCGATATCATCGATAACCAGTTGCCGGCGACCTGCACACCTGCTTCCGGCTCGACCTTCGACATTCCCGGCAGCCCGCACCAGGTAGTATGTTCGGCCACGGACGCAAACGGTAACACCGGCTCGGCGCTGTTCAACGTGACCGTACAGGACACGACCGCGCCGGCCATTACGGCAGCCGATGTCGACATCGTGCAACTGGGCGCGACGGTAAATCTCCAGATCGATTACATCACGGGTAACGTCACCGTGACGGACGACGTGGATCCGAACCCGGTACTGACCTGCAACCCGACCAATCCGGTAACTTTCACCGACTACGGCACGTCCACGATCAGCTGCACCGCGACCGACGCCAGCGGCAATATTTCGACGCCGGCCACGACGTTCGACATCAACGTCTTCTTCCCGTACGGCATCAACCTGGTCGTGCCGAAGAAAAACGCCAGAGCCGGCAGCACGATTCCGATTGACTGGCAATACCTCGATCCGGCGACCGGTAGCGTAGTCGATAGTTCGAGCGTAGTGCCAGTCGTTAACTGGGTCGGCCCGTTCGCAGGCAACGATTCTGATTGCAGCGGCGGCACGCCCGGCACCGGCAACGGAGAGGACTCCGGAAGCAGCAGCATTCGTTACTCGGCCTCGTCGATGAATTGGCAATTAAGCTGGCAGACGCCTACCATTGCCGGCCGCTACCTGCTGATGATTACGCCGCCGAGCGCTACCGTCCCGGAGGCCAACGCCTGCGTCAGGCTTAGATAGGAAACTACGGATGCAGCCGCTGGCGGGCGTCGTCCGTCAGCGGCTCGCCGTTCGGCCGGCGCGACAGGAACGTCTGGTAGCCCTCGAGCGACGATGATTGCATGCCGAGCGCTTGCTGGGCACGCGCCGTCCAGTAAGGCAGGGTCGCCAGGTAACGGTAACTCGGGTTGTCGTCCAGGAATATCGCCGTGGCTTCGCCGCGCCGTTCGTCACACAACAGGAGTTCACTCAAGGCTTCGGCGAAGAATTCTGCTTCGAGATAAGTGCGTCCGAGTTCGAAGCGGACGAGCCAGAGATCCGCAAGCTCGGCAGCACCGCGAAGAAAGTCGACCGCCGGGACATAATCTCCACTGTTCCTGGCGATCACGGCCTGAATCATCTGTCCGTAGGCACGGCTTTGCGGCTGCAACTTCGACGTCAACTCAGCGGCAATCGAGTTTGCTGCCTCGATGTTGCCGATGTCCACGTACAACAGGGCAGCGGGCACCTTGACCGAAATCATGGCAGATTGCTCGAGTGCGCTGGTCGCCGTATCACTGGCAATGCGCGTATCGCCCTGCTTTGCCAGGACTTCTGCCAGGGCGATGTTCTTCACTGCAGCCGCGGACCGATTGTCCGCTTCGTTATCAATTTTTATGCCGGCAGCGAGCCATTCCTTCGCTTTGTCGAAGTCGCCGGAAAAGATTGCCACGTCTGCAAGCCCCAGGTGCGCGAGCGACTCGCGATAGGTGCCGGTCGTCGCTTTTATCATCCCCTGATAGGCTATGTGCGCCGCCTCGAGGTCGCCGTCATCGATTGCCGCCATTGCCAGCGGCAAATACGGTACACCATAGGCGGGATCCTCCTCGATCATCGCTGTTGCAATACCGGCCGCTTGCGCGAATTCTCCGGCGTACATCGCATATAACGCGAAATTTGAGCGGTAGAGCTGACTGGTCGGGTAGATGTCGATCAGCTTGCGACCTTCTTCGGCTGCGAACTGGAAATCGAGATTCAGGAATGCGGCCACGGCCAGGTTGTTGTGTCCTGCGGCGTCCGCCGGATATTTCTCGACCAGCTCAGTGAAACTTTGCACGGCATTTGCGAAGTTGTGCGTCACGGACGCATAGTAGAGACCGAGCGTCCGCAGCCGTTCCCTCTCGGTCATCGTCTCCATCAGGGATAAGGCCGTGTCCCAGTGTTCGGTAGCCTTTTCCGTACGACCGAGCTTGAATTCGCTCAGGGCCAACCCGGAAAACGCGCGGCCGAAGTTCGGGTCGAGCTCCGTGGCCCGGCGGTATTGTTCCACCGCTTCCACGTGCTTGCCTTCGTAGGCCAGTTGCAGTGCCGTCGTGTAGGCTTTGGCAGCCTCCAGGGATGCGGCAGTGAAAGTCTCACCGATTGGATTCGTGTCACTACCAAGCGTCATGTCTCCGAGTTCCTCACGGACCTCTTTCGACAGGTCACCGATCACCTGCAGTACCGATTCCGCAGATTTTGCTTTCTCTCCTACCTCGAAAAGTATCCGTGAGTCCGTCGGGTCCACCCCGCTGACCTGCAACTCGAACCCGGAACCCGACGGCCGGATGGAACCTGACAGCACCAGTTTTATACCCTCTCGTACTGCGACCAGTGTTGCTGCCGCCACGTTGAGTGTCGCGACATTGGCCTGCGTGCGCGTGGCGATTGATCTGGCTTCATTGCGTTCGAATGAGGTCACGTTCGGTGCGCTCTCGATGCCGATGTTGAGCGCCTGTTCGAGCAATCCGTCAAACAGCGAGTTACCCGTCTCGTTGTCAAAGTCCGCGATGAGAATTGAAACCGGCTCTGCTTCTTCGACGATCGCAGGGCCGCTGGTGATATTCAGGTAAATGGAAAATATAAGCGCTACCGCCATGACACCGATGACGACGAAATCCATTTTGCGACTGCCAATCGGTGCAACGATCGTGTCTGTCGCATCGGGCTGGACCTCGATGCCATGGCTGGTGAAATCGTAGACCCAGGCGAGCACAAGCGTTATCGGGAAGCCGGCAAATACCGCAATGATGATGGCCTGGAGGACCCACGTCGGCGCATTGAAGGTCGGCAACACGACACTCGAAGCCTCGACCAGGAACCAGCAGATCCCGACGTACAAGCCGGCCGTGCGGAGAACTTCTCGCCGCCGCAATTCCCTGATGAAGCGATTCATTGCTTGTCAGTGCTTCTCGTGATATCGCAAGCGCCTGAGTCTAGCATGCGGCAAGCCTGGATCGATGGCCATAAAAGGCGCCTGTTTGCTCAACGCATAAACAGGCCTCCGGGAATAGGTTGCTTCGAGTTCCGTCGCCGCGAGCAGCCCGCGGGGCGACACGGTGATCCAGGTTTCGCCCGCATGGGCCGCTGCTCTTGTTATTCTGCGACCTGCACCGTCATCAGCTGCACCGGGCAAGCGGCCGACGGCGTATAGGGACCGATGCCGGTATTACGGCCTGCGCGCTGGCCCGGGTCTATCGGCCCACGGATAAGCTCCTCCACGTTGCGGATTTTGCCTGACTCGTCACGAAGCTGAACCACGAATCGAACGTCGCCGATCGTGACATTGGTCGGGTTGCGGACAGCGACGACAAGCTTGTCGTCGCTGTCCGCATAACAGGCGACCTGCAGGTACTCACTCGGATTGCTCTCGAGATCGAGCCGGATGGCCGCTTCTCCCGCCGCGATGGCCATCTCGCCATGGCCATTGGCAACGAGCGCATAGTGTTCCATGGCTATCGCGTTGTCCCTGTTTCGGGCAGCGATGTTGCCAAGTGCGTAATGCGCCGGTGCGGTCGGTAACATTTCAATGCTCTTCTCGAGGTCGGCAGTGGCGCTTGCATCATTACCAAGTTTTTCCTCCGCCAGCCCACGCTGCAAGTAATACCGAAAGAAATTATCACGATGCCTGATTGCGGTGTCGTAATTCTGTATCGCCTTGTCATAACTCTCATTGACATAGCGTACATCACCTCGCAACGCATAGAAGTTTGCCTCACCGGGAAACAGCTTTATCGCTTCATTGGCTTTCTGCACCGCCAACCCGGCGTTATGGTCGGCCAGCGCTTTGCGGCCTTCGTCGTAGGCGTCGTAAGCTGGCTTCGTATCCAGGGTCTGCTCGAGTGCCGCGCGGTAACGCACCTCGCCGGTTTCACCACCTGCCGGCAGCGTCGCGGCCGTGCGGATATTGGCATCGACCCGCTCCTGAGACGGCGGATGGCTTGCGAACAGGCCGCTCAGCCAGTCGCTTCTTTTGCCCTCGCTCAGGCGGACGAAAGTCTGCTGCAGCGTCACCGCGCCTTGCGGATCGTAGCCGGCTCGCGACATGTAATGCATGCCGTAAAGGTCCGCCTCGAGTTCCGCGCCACGGCCGTAGGCCTGGTTAATGAGCTGTGCGCCAACACCGGCACCGCCCACGGCGAGGTTCGAATAGCCGCTGTCGTTGGTCATGATCGCGGTGCCTATCATGGCAACCTGCATCAGCATACCGCGCGACATCTGCTGCGCCGAGTGCCCGGCAGCCGCGTGCACGATCTCATGGCCCAGCACTGCAGCCAGCTCGGCCTCGGAATTGAGTTCGGTCAGCAGGCCCCGGTTGACCGCTATCTTACCCCCGGGTAATGCCCAGGCATTCGGCACCGAGCTGTTCAGCACCACGAATTCGTAGGGCAGCGGCCGGTCGCTCACTTTTGCCAGGCGGTCACCAACGCCCTGCACGTATCTCGTCAGCTCCGGGTCGACATCGTATTGCCCGCCGCCTGACTGCTGCATGAAAGCATAATTCGCCTCACCCATGCGGATTTCCTGGGCTTCGCTGACGAGTGACAGCTCCCGTTTGCCGGTCACGGGGTTGACCACGCAGCTCGATAGCGTGACAAGGACAAGCAGCAGAATGATGCGGCGAATATCGATCATGCTCATTCTTCCTTTGATACCTGTAAGCATAACTGGTTCACCCTGCCCTGCCTGTTGGGGTAAGACGCAACATTGTCGCAGCGGGGACGACCCCGACCTGCTACGGCGTCGTTAACTACCAGCCATCATATCTTTTCGGGTATGCTGACCGTTAGAACCGTCAATAAGTAATTGATTTTCGGTTTCATATACGTGTAAGTCCCGATTCCGCTCAGCATCCGGAAGGCGCAACATCGGCCGATCCGATGGTTGCAAATTGCCGCAATGGAAAAGAACGCCGCAAAAGTACTGGAAGAGCTTCGCAAAGACCATAAGAACATCGCGCTTATGATCAATCTGCTCGAGCGCGAGTCGAATCGTATTTACGAAGGCGAGGAGCCCGACTACGAGCTCTTGCACGACATCATGCATTACATGACCGTCTATCCGGATGCGGTACACCACCCCAAGGAAGACCGACTGTATGCGGAGCTGAAGGCGTTCCGCCCGGACCTGTCGACCGGTTTCGAGCGCATTACGATGGATCACCGACACATCTCCAACCTGAGCGTCAAGCTACGCGACGAGATCGCCTCGATCAATTTGGGCAACCCTGTCCGCCGCAATGCGGTCGTTGCCGACGCGCTTCGATACGTCAATACCCTGCGAGGACACATGCAGTGGGAGGAGCTGGACCTGTTTCGTCGAGTCGACGAGATGATCCGCATGGGCCATAACCTGTTCGACTCGGTCAACGATGTTCACGGTGCGGATCCGGTCTTCGGCCCGGAGGCTGAGGAAAATTTCGGACGGCTGATCGAGAGCATCCAGGCGGATGCCGCTGCTTCATAGTTCCCGGCCTCGCAGGGCGGTGCAAAGTTCATGAGATTGCTTCGTCGCTGCGCTCTTCGCAAAGACGGAGCGTCAGAAATACCACGCGAACTGGGCGAACAACGAGAGATTGGTGGAGAAGTAAACGCCCGGCACGCCCGCATCGATGCCGCCGAACTCTGTGCCGTTCGAGCCGAGCGGTAGATTCAGCGCCGCAAGAAGCTCCGCGTCCTCGCCCAAACTGTATCTTGCGACGACCTGCAGCAAGCTGCTGCCATCGTCGAGGTTGGTAAACAGGTTCGGCGTCAGCACCCACAGCGGCGACATCTCGATGGCAATCCCGCCAGCCAGGTAGTTGCGGCCGAGTGTAAATGCCTCACCACGACTGAAACGTTTGAGCAATTCCGAATTCTGCGACAGGCTTGCAAGGTCGTAACGCCCGTCGGGTTGGCCGAAGCCTGTAAAATAGTATTCGATCAACCCGCTCACGTTTTTGCCACCCCAGACCCAGCTGTAGCTCAGGTTCGTGACCAGCTGCAGCTTGTTGCCCGCTGCGGTGTCCATCCAGACGACATCGCCATGGACAATCGCGCCACCAATGCTCTTGTTGCCGCCGACCCCGAATGTCGTGTCACCATAGTGCTTCGCGATCAGCAGGTCGTATTCTGCATCGCCCAGGATGCCGTGGTACTTGGCAGCGGTACTCGAAGTCGACGAGCCCCGCTTCCCGGTCAGCGGGTCTCGCCTGAATACTTCGGCAATCTCGATGTCGTTGCCGTTGCTGAACAGGTATTGCGCGTAGATCATGTCGTCACCGGGCTTGTATTCCGTGTCGATGGCGACCGGGTCGAACGGATTGACGATATCCATGGGTGTGAAGATCAGCCCGTTGCCCCAGGTGAGCGCCTGGCGTCCCACGCGAATGACGAAATTGTCCTTCACATAGCTCACGGCGAAGCGGTCCAGCCGCTGAACGGCGGCAAACTTGCCGTCGTCGGTGATCGTATCCGTGAGATCGAGGAAGCGGCGCTCATCGGATGGCAGGTGCCCGGTGCCCGGCAAACCGGTGTCTCCCAGTACTCTCGTCAGCGCGATGCGGTCGCCGTAACCGCCGTAAAGTTGCCAGGCGCCGTCGAAAGACCAGGCACCTTTGTCTACCGACAGGTTCAACCGGAGCTCCTCCTCGAGGCTTGTCGCCGAGGAACCTGCCACTGCGTTAAATGCGCTGTCTTCCGGGTAGCTGTCCGCCAGGATACGCGTCTTGGTGTGGCCGCCGAATTCAACGCTGGCTGAATCTGCCGCTGCGAGAATCGGCAGCAGCATGGCAACGACGAGAAACTCAAGCCGCACTCTGTTCGATATCATCGACAATGCGGCCATCCAGCATTTTGATCAGTCGTTTCGCGTAAGTCATCACACGTTCGTCGTGCGTCGCGATGATAAAAGTCGTGTTGTGTCGCTCATTCAGTTTGACGAACAGCGCCATGAGATCATCGGCCGTCTTCGAATCCAGGTTCGCGGTCGGTTCGTCGGCCAGCACCAGTGCCGGCCGGGAGACGATGGCCCTGGCAACCGCGACGCGCTGTTGCTGGCCACCAACATCTCCGCGGGGCGACGGTCCTCGAGGCCCTCGAGTCCGACTTCTTCGAGTATCGCCAGGGCTTTGTTTGCTCTTTCCGCAGCATGCACTCCCTGCACCTGCATCACGAACTCCACGTTTTCGCGCGCCGTCAGCACGGGGATCAGATTGTAAGCCTGGAAAACGAACCCGATCCTGGTCAACCTTAATGTCGCCAGCTCTCCCTTGCTCATCCGGTCGACGCGCTGCCCGGCGACCCAGACCTCACCACTGTCCGGTAAATCCAGTCCGCCGATAGTGTTCAGCAGGGTCGTTTTGCCACCGCCGGAGGGCGCTGACAGGCAGACAAAACCATTTTCCTCGACATCAAGATCGAGGTGGTCCAGCGCCCTGATGTCCTGATCGCCCTGGCGATAGGTCTTGCAAAGATCGATACAACGGACTGCAGTCATTTCTAAACCTTTGTAATTGCCTCGACAGGCTCGTAACGCGACGCACGCCACGCTGGGGAAAGGCTGGCGAGAAAACCAAGCACCAGCACGACCGCATTCGCCATAATGACGTCCCGCAGCGCTATTTCCGGGTAAAGGATGCTCGATGCACCGAACCACTCCACGCCCTGTGCGACGGCGGAGATATCGATGCCATCGCGCAAATATACAGCCGAGGCATAGGCGAGCGTATTGCCAATGACGAGGCCAAGCACCAGCAACAACAGCGACTCGATGACGATCTGCACCAGGATACTCGCCGGCCGCATCCCCAGCGCCAGCATCAGCCCGATCTCGCGGACGCGCTCAATATCGCCATGACCATCGTGTTGACGAGACCGAAGGACAGGGCCAGGAACACGACAATGATCCACACCAGGACGAAGCCGTCCATGACACTCATCATCGAGCTCAAATATCCATCCAGTTCGCTCCACGGCAGCACCTCGTCTGTAGCGCTCATCGCCTCGCGGACCATTTCCAGCAGTGGATCGACGTTGCGGTAGTCGTCGCCCATCACGGCGACTTCACTGACCTGGTCGCCGATGTGCAGCATTTTCTGCAACGTCTGGCGGCCGGCGAAGACGAACGCTTCCTCCTGGGCCGGCAGATTCGCTTCGAACAGGCCGACGACGCGGTAGCCACGGTCGACAACTTCGTTGTCCGGGTCCTGGCTCATGAGCACCACACGCTTGCCGACCGCGGTCTCCAGCTTTTCGGCCAGCGCACGACCGATGACCACGCCGTTGTCGGCGGCACCTTGCAACCCGCGACCCGCGACAATCACGGTCCCGAGGGCCCCGATCGACATTTCTTCGCCCGGATCGACGCCGGCCAGGGTCACGCCGCGCGATTCGCGCTCGCTCGAGATGACCGCAGGTACCCGAACGCGGGCCGCGAAACGGGTAATACCTGCAGAATCAAACGCAGCGCGGATCTCGCTGTCGGTCATCGCGACCAGGTTATTCACGCTCGGGTCATCCCGGTAATCCGGGTGATGCACCTGCACTTGCCCGGGCAGCGCGCGAATGCCGTCGCGTAACATCTCGTTGACCATGCCGCGCATCAGCGCCGTCATGAAAATCATCGCCCAGGCGCCGACGCTGACGGCGGCCAGCATGATGATCGTGCGGCGGTGATTGCGCCACAGGTTGCGCCATGCGAGCAAGCCAATGATTTTCAGGTACTGCATCTAAACGGCTCTCATAGCCTCTACCGGCCTCAGCCAGTGCAGGCGCAAAGCCGGGTACACGGCAGACAGGATAGCCGCCAGGAAAACGATTGCCGGGCCGAGCGTCAGCGTCAACAGGGTGGCCCTGGGATAGAATTCTGTAGGCAGGTTGAATTTGGCCGCCATCTGCTCCATGCCCGGAAAACTGAAGCCGTGCCAGGTGAACCAGAGCGTGACCAGGCCGCCAGCCAGCATGCCCAGGAGCAGTCCGCCAAGTCCCATCAGCGACGTCTCGAAAATCACCAGCCGCCCAAGCCTGCCCGGCGTCACACCAAGCGACATGATGACGCCGAACTCGTGAGTCCGCTCGAGCACCGACATGAGCTGGTTATTCATGACACTGAAGGCAACCAGAATGATCAACACTCCGTACATGAAAAATGCACTGCTGATATCAGCCTGTATGGCCTGCTTGAGGCCGGGTTGCAGTTCGTCCCAGTCGAGCAAGACCAGGTTCTCGTCGGCGCTCAACAATGCCTCGACCCTGGACTTGTAATCATTGATAAACGATAAACCGGGTGTCACGATCACGACGGCATGCGCGGCGTCCTCCATGTAGAAGATGTCATCGAAAAAAGCGATCGGAACCTCCGCGATACTGCGATCGATGTCGATGACACCGCTATCGAAGATACCGACTACCGTGGCTACCGCCGCTGCGAACGAACCATCGCGGCCGCTGCCGAGCAAGGTAACTTCGTCGCCGAGCCCAACCCTGAGATTGCGCGCGAGCACCTTGCCGATGACAATCTCCTGCGCCGCACGATCGGTCGGGTAGCGCCCTTCCCTGACGAGGCCGGGCAGGACCGAAACCTTCGGCTCGTATTCCGGGTCCACGCCGTATACCTGTATGCCGTAGCTTCGATCCTCGCTCGAAATGAGCACGAACGCGGCGGAGCGCACGGTAATCGCATCCAGCCCGAGTTTTTGTCTGAGGGTTTCTGCGATATCCGCAGCATGCGGCACGACCTGGCGCATCTTCAGCTCGTCCCTGTAACCCGGCGCCTGGATTTGCAGGTGTCCGGTAAACACCTGTAACGTGTTGTTGATCATCATCTCGTACGTGCCGAGTTGGATGGAGATCATGAATACGAGTATCGCGTCGGCAAAGACCATCGCACCGATCGTCAACCAGGTCCGCCGCGGATGCCGCCACAGGTTACGCCAGGCGAGCCGCAAGGTGATATGCATCAGTTGCGCGGATTGCGCAGGTTTGAAAGGGTGAAGACATTGGCGCCGATTTGGGTATCAAACTCGACCGAGTCCATCCGGATCTCGGTCCACTCTCCGGGCGATTCCGCTTTATACATGCGTTGCACAACGGCGACGGTGCGCCCGCCCATCTCGCGAATCTCGAGCGTGCGCAATGCCTTGACGAGTTTGCCGTCCTGATCATAGTAGCGCTCCTCGATGAGGACATTGTCACTACGAATCTTCATGACCTGCCTGCCCCAGACCACCGCAGCATCTTCGTGAGGCACAGCCTGAATCTCGTAAACCGTGAAGCCGCCCTCCCCCGCTTTGCTGAGGAGTGTGTGATCGTATTCCTCGAGGATGTCGTCGCTGTGAGCTATGTCCTTGTTGGAAAAATCGGAACCCATCCAGCTCTGTCCCATCAACGATGACGGCACTTTGATAACGCGGTTCACCTTCGGCGAAAACGTCCACATATTGTGGTCTTTGATCAACGTGCCATTGTCGCGGTCTTTTTTCGGTGCCGTGACGCGCACGAGGGACAACTTCTCGCCCACTGACCACGACTCCATCGACATGCCTCGTTCCCAGTCCGGCCGATGGATGGTCAAAGTAAATTGACCGTGTGAGGACAATCCGCGCCAGTGGTTCAGTGCATCGCGCACGATTTGCGTCGCATCGCGTGCGACATCGTCGGCAAGAATTACGCCCGGCAGGCACAGCCACGCCAGGGCCAGGCTTGTTTGCAGACATCTCATAGCCCGCAGTATTTCACGGGTTGCGAGTGGTCACAATCAGTAGAATCCGTGTCGTTAAGCCGACGACAGCTTGAAGCAGACGGTGGGGGTCGGACTGGAAATATGTTTATGATGACCAATTCCAAATCCTGATGGGCAGTCTGGTCGCCAATGGAAAAATTGAGTAACGGTCGAGGGCTACCCGGTGCGTCAGTTTTCCAGGTTCAATAACCGACTATTCAGGATTCAAGCAGCTCATTGACTGCCCGATAAGCCTCGTTGATGGCGGCATCGGTGTGCGGGCTGGCTGCGGCGTCGGCATTGGCGATCGCGATGCGGCCGATTCTCTGCCTGGCGATCACACAGGGCCGTTCGGCCGTAGTGGTGTAAGCCCACTCCTCGGGATCGAACAGTGGGTTGTAGGAATAGGTGTAGCCGTGCGGCCAGCGATTGACGGTGATACCGAGGATGTCGCGTTCTTCGTCGAAGCCGGTGGGACCGAG
>Ga0114931_10003728_pt1 | contig 19207 bp, 12 predicted proteins | sample 2SBtaG_FD_89579 | JGI IMG/M metagenome (GOLD analysis project Ga0114931, IMG submission 89579) | Deep subsurface microbial communities from Kolumbo volcano to uncover new lineages of life (NeLLi) - 2SBTROV14_V59a metaG | ecosystem: Environmental > Aquatic > Marine > Volcanic | place: Kolumbo...
ATACGGCGGATCTGACCAGTGTCGAGGTTTTAAATTATGTCGCCTCTTCGCGCAAGGGCACCTCGAACGTAGAGCGCAGAATCGAAAACCTGGCGGCGGCCGGCCTGGCCTCGGTTACCATCGGGCCGGGCAGCGGCGTGCGCTTTAATTCGCTGGTCAGCGATCAGGAAAAAGGCGCGGTTCTGATGGCCGGGGAATTTCGCCGTCCCGGGCTTTACACCATCCGTCGCGGCGAGCGGCTGTCCGAAGTGATTGCCCGCGCCGGCGGCCTTACGCAGCAGTCTTATCCCTACGGCGCGGTATTTACGCGGAAAAGCGTCAAGAAAACGCAGCAGGAAGGTTTTCGCCGCACCGCGCGCGAGATCAATATGGCGATTGCCGCCAAGATCATGAAAAAGGACTCCAAAATTGAAAATATTCTGGCGGCAAAGGAGTTTACTGAGAAGCTGAACACGACCGAGGCGGTTGGGCGAGTGGTCGTCGAGGCTGATCCAACGGTTCTTCAGGTGCGCCGTGATCTTGATATCATACTGGAGCCTGGCGACAGTTTGTTTATCCCCAAGCGGCCAAGTTTTATCAGCGTAATTGGTGATGTCCTGAACCCCGGAGCCATGCAGTTTATTCCCGGCAAGAAGGTGCGCGATTATATTCGTGAATCCGGCGACTTTCAGCGCTCGGCCGACAAGAAGCGTACTTTTATTGTCTATCCCAATGGCGAGGCCAAGCCGGTCAGAGTGGGCGCCTGGACCGGGGGATCAAATATGGTGCCGCCAGGCAGCACCATCGTGGTGCCGATAGATATCAATCCGCTCGATGTTTTGTCCCTGACTACGGACCTCACCAAAATTCTCAGCCAGTTGGCGGTTAGCGCCGCCTCGATTGCGGTGATCAATCGCTAGAGCAGTTCAAGGCCATAAAGGCGGATTTGCGGGATTTCATGGTGGGTAAGGGCGGGGCAGTGGCAAGGCGGATCATGGCGGGGACAGTCCTCGTCCTTTGCGCTTTCTGCACCGCGTTGCCGCCAGCTTTGGCCCAGGATGTTCCGGCCAGCGAAACGGTCTCCGGCAATGATTACGGCGGGGTTGGTCTCTTGCAGATGCGTACCGCCCGCTTTGCTCCCGATGGCCAGTTCAACGTCGGCACCAGCATGACCAATCCGTACCGGCGCTATTATCTGACTTGGCAGATTCTGCCCTGGGCGGAGATCTCCTTTCGCTATACCGACACCACCAATGTGGTGGTGGAGACGCTCGAGGTGGTAGACCAGGGACAGGGGGAATTTTTCCGTAATTTCTTTCGCGGCGATGGCCGAAACACCCATCTCGACCGGGCCTTTGACCTCAAATTCAGGCTGTGGGAGGAGGGCGAGCATCGCCCCGCTCTTGCTGTTGGATTGCAGGATACCATCGGCACTGGCCTGTTCTCGGGTGAATATCTGGTCGCCAGCAAGCGCCATGGCGATTTCGATTTTACGTTGGGCATGGCGTGGGGCTATCTGGGCTCGCGCGGCGGGCTGAAAAATCCGCTGCGGCTTCTCTCCAGCCGGTTTAAGAGCCGTGCTGCGAGAGGGCGCGGCGGCCAGCCGATTCTGGGTAATTTTTTCGCCGGGGAGCGGGTTGGACTTTTCGGCGGCATGGAATATCGCACGCCGATCCGCGGGCTTACTTTCAAGGCTGAATACAGCGCCATTGACCCGGACAAGGAGCCGCTTAACAACCCGATGCGCGAAAGCCTGCCGATTAATATTGGGTTCAATTACCGGCCCCATTCCTGGTTCGATCTGGCGCTGGGCTGGGAGCATGGCAACGCCCTGATGGTGCGTCTGGAGCTGCGCAGTAATTTCAACCAGAGCGGCATGACCAAGATCAAGGAGAAGCCGCCGCCGGTAAAGCTGCGCGCCAGCGCTCGCGGGGCGGTGAAAAATACGCCAGGCGCGGTTTCAGGCGCGCTCGATGTCGCGGCGCTGAATTTACGCGCCCGGTTGGCGCAACTGGGCCTGCCGCTGATCGGGCTGGAGCGCAAGGGGGGACGGGCTGTCCTGCGGCTGGCGGCTGGTGGCGGGCGAGCCTATCAGGCGCATGAAACCGCCATTATACGCGCTTTGTTCGCCGCTACAACGCAGAACCGGTTGCATCTGACGGTTGCCGAGCAGAACGGCGAGACCCTCCAGATGGTGACCACCCGGGCGATGGCGCGGGACTGGGCGCGGATGGAGGGGGCCTGGCGGGCGCTGGATGAACGCGGGGTGACGGTTCTGTCGGCCGATTACACCCAGGCAACCGCCCGCTTCCTGATGGCTTGCGCGCCGGCGGGCTGCGCTGACAAGCTGGCGCGCGAAGAGGCGTTGTTGCCGCTTATTCCCGCCACCCATCAGCGGGTGATCACCACCAGCATTACCGGTGCCTCGCGGGTATTCGCCCGCGCGGCGGTGGCGCAGCGGGTGGTGGCCCAGCGCGCTGGCCCCCTGCTGGCCAGCCATGATATGACCATGACCGATGTCACCATATCGGGCGGCGCTTCGGCGATCCGGATTGCGGCGCCGTTTTGGGCGACTCCGGAAGACTATCGCGTCGCCGCCGCCGAGGTGCTGCGCGTCACCTCGGATGTGGTCGGCGAGGTGACCCTGGTTGGCGAGCGCGAGGGGGCGGAGATCATGCGCCTGTCGGTCCGCCTGCCTCGAGGGCCGGCAGCCTATCGCCAACTGGCCGCCGCTGCCCGCCGGCCGTCGGAGACGGCTGCGGGCCAAACAACTGCGGGCCAGGTGGCAAAAGCGGTGGCGGAACAGTCCGATGACACGACCCAGGATGCGTTGAGCCAGGATGCGCTGGCCGCGGTGGTGTTTCGCGAACTGGACCGGCACGGCCTGGAGGCTCTGGCTTTTCAGGTCAGCGCACTGCGCGCCACGGTTTATCTTTCCCAGACCCGGTTTCGCGAGCCGCTGCGCAATGTTGGCTGGGCGTCCCGGGTGGTTGCCAATCACGCCCCGGGCAGCGTCGAGGCAATTACGGTGGTGACCCTCGAGCAGGGGCTCGAGGTCAACCGCGTCACGGTGATGCGTCATGATCTGGAAAAAGCCGCCACCTTCGATGGCAGCCCCGAGGAGATATGGGCCCATCATGCCCAGCCCCCTCCCGCCGGCCTCGGCCCGCCGCCCGGAGCGAGCCGCAATGCGCGCTCCTATCCCCGCTTTCACTGGGGCCTGGCGCCGCGCCTGCGTCAGCATATCGGCGACCCGACCACCGGCATTTATGCGGTTGATTTGATCGCCGTGCTGTCGGCCCGGCTCGAGCTGCGCCGGGGGCTGCAAGTGAGCGTGGAGTTGGGCAAATTCATTGTCGGCAATCTGGACTCCATCGTGCGCGATAGCAACAGCGTGTTGCCCCGGGTGCGCAGCGATATCAAGCGTTATGTCCAGGAAGGGCGCAACAGCATCATCAAGTTCCAGGCCGACTATCTGTTCAACCTGGCGCCCAAATGGTACGGCCGGGTCTCTGCCGGAATTTTTGAACAGATGTTTGGCGGCGTCGGCGGTGAGGTGCTCTATCATCCTCCGGGGGCGCGTTATGCCGTGGGCGTGGATGTGAACTGGGTGAAACAGCGCGCTTTTAACCAGCGCTTCGGCTTTCGCGACTATCAGGTGGTCACCGGCCATGTCAACGCCTACTACGATCTGCCGTTTCAGGGCATGCGCCTGACAATTCACGCCGGACGCTATCTGGCCAGGGATCGCGGGGTGACCTTTGATCTGTCGCGTGAGTTCAAAAGCGGCGTACGGGTGGGGGGCTTTTTCACCCTGACCAATGTGTCGGCGGCACAATTTGGCGAGGGCAGTTTCGACAAGGGCTTTTACATCAGCTTCCCACTTGATCTGTTCTCAACCCGCTCAAGCAAGAAAGTCAACCGCTTCGAATTCAGGCCGCTAACCCGCGATGGCGGCCAACGGCTGAACATCAGCCCGCGGCTGTTTAATATCGTCAAGGCCGGTGAGGTCCGTCGGGACGGGGCCCAGTGGGACCAGATTTTGAACTGAACTCAGGACCGGTGTTTTGTCTTTTGCTGGCACGTGGGTTATGCTGGGACCGTTCCAATGTGAGGTGTGACCCATGAGCAAGCCGGCGCGTGACTATCAACCGAAGGCGGAAATCCTGTCCCTGTTTCCCGACGATGTCTCGGGCAATGCCATCAACGGTCTTGGCGAGCATGTGCCGCGCCGGCCTTCGCCGGTGTTCTGGCATGAGCCAGCCAGTCTGAAACATGGCGCATTGCAGGAATTCTTTCATGAAAACGCTGCCCGGGTGGTGCAGTTTCGCAAGGTGACCAGCGCTCTGGTCGACCAGCGCGGCCCCCTGGAGCCAGCGCCGATCGCCGATCGGCGCCAACAGGACACGCCGGACAACTGGACGGCGCGGTTGCGCGCCTTCGCCCTCGAACACGAGGCCGATCTGGTCGGCATCACAAAGGTGCGTGAGGACTGGGTTTTCGAGGGCCATCAGGTGGCGGAACGCTGGGTTGTCATTCTGGGCATGGCGATGGATCATGGCGCTCTGTCCCAGTTGCCGCCCAAGCCGCCCAATCTGGCTTCGGCCGACGAGGTCAGCCGGCAATATAATCGGGCGGCGCGGTCCTCTAAGGCGCTGGCCGACTGGATCCGCCAATGCGGTTGGCCGGCGCGGGCGCAAACCGGCCCGATGGCCGGCTCGATGACGCTGTTGCCGGCCGCGATCGAAGCCGGGATTGGTCAGTTGGGCAAGCATGGTTCGCTGATCAACGATACCTATGGCGCGTCGTTCCGGATTTCTGCGGTGCTGACCGATCTGCCGCTGGTGGCCGATCAGCCGGTGGATATCGGGGTGGATGATTTTTGTGCGGCGTGCCAGATCTGCGTGCGCGACTGTCCGCCCGATGCGATCTTCGAGACCAAACAATGGGTTCGCGGCGAGCAGCGCTGGTATGTCGATTTTGATAAATGCCTGCCCTATTTCATTGAAACCTATGGCTGCGGCATCTGTATTGCGACCTGCCCCTGGAGTCGGCCGGGCGTCGCACCGCGGCTGGCGCAAAAAATGATGCGCAAAAAACGCGCCCCATAAACGGGATGCGCCCTTTTTCTGACATGGTCTGGCTGCAGCAAAATGAGGCGGCTGGCTCTCGTCAAGGGCCTGAAAGAGGGAAGGCTGCCGGAATTTTTCAACAAGGCAGCGAAGGGAAAAGCGCCCTCTTGCGTGTAAGGGTCGTCAGCATTTTTTGGCGGGGAATTCTAAAAAGCGAAAACAGGCTGATGAGGCGAGCAGGCGAGGCAGGAGAAATTCTGTTCATCAATCATTCACTTTAATTATTTAATAAACTCATGTGACTTGCCGATGATTCGATAATTGGCTAAAACTCGTGAGATGCTTGGTGAGAGATTCAACTTTTAGGGGCATGGTGCGTGACATGACGGTCTCGATGCGCCAGGTGTTCGCACCGGGGCCGACGGAAAAGAGGGTGGCAGTCGATTGAGGGGTTTAGCCTAATGACGGTCCTTTATGCAGCACTCGCCGTGCTTTCCATCATGATTTGCCGCAACGCCCGTGTGATCGGGCACAGGTTGCGGCTGCTTGATGTTCCCAATCGCAACGGGCGTAAAAAACATCGCCGGGTAACGCCGCTGGTGGGCGGTCTGGTGGTGATAACGCCGGTGCTTTTCCTTTCACTATTGGCGCTGGCGAGCGGAGGCGGGCGACTTTACGCTGCGGCATTGCTGCTGGCCGGCGGCTCGCTGGTGCTGGGGCTGTTTGACGACCGCCGGCATATCCGCCCGGTTCTCAGACTGGCGGTCGCCGCAGGGATTGCCGGTGGCGCAATCATGCTTTCGCCGGCCATGACACTTGAGTCCTTGCGGTTCGACGCCCTGTCGCTGGTGCTGCCGCTGGGCGCCGCGGGCTGGCTGTTTTCGGTGTTGTGCCTGGTCGGCTTGCAAAACGCGGTGAATATGGCCGACGGGAAAAACGGTCTGGTCATCGGCCTGTCGCTGATTTGGACGGTGCAGCTTGCGGTGTTCGGCCCGGCCGAACTTTTGCCGCTGCTGACGGTTCTGGGCGCCGGCCTGGCGGTGACGCTGATTTTCAATCTCAGGGGCCGGCTGTTCCTGGGCGATGCGGGGAGCTATTCGATCAGCATGCTGCTCGGCGGGCTGGCGATTTACTCCTATAATTCCAGTGCCGTCGATGTCAGCGCGGAGATGATCATCCTGCTGTTCATGGTGCCGGTGCTTGATTGCCTGCGGGTGATGATCGGTCGGTTCCGGCGTGGCGAAAGCCTGTTTGCCGCCGATCGCAGCCATTTGCATCATATTCTTGCCGATGCCATGGCCTGGCCGAAAGCGCTGGGGTGGTATATGGCGCTGGTTGGCGGGCCCATCGTGGTGGCCAATATAGCGCCGGCGCTGACGCCGTTGTGCCTGGCCGGCGTGGGGCTGGCTTACGGGCTTATCGTGCGCAAAACGACGCGCCGCGCCGATGTTGCGCCAGCCGCCACTCCATCCCTTGCTTTGCCGACAGTTTCCAAAAAGGCGGCTGAAATACCCACGCGCCGGGCGGCCTGATCGGGAACAGCGCAGCAATGGATTTACGGTCTTCAATTCGCATTGGCGTCATTGGCCTGGGCTATGTCGGTTTGCCGCTGGCAGTTGAATTCGGTAAAATTCTGCCGACCCTGGGCTTCGATATCGATCATGAACGGATCGCCGCCCTGGGCCGGGGAGAGGATGCCACGCTGGAGATTTCCAGCGACGAGCTGGCCCAGTCCACGGAACTCAGCTTTACCAGCCAGCCCGGCGATCTGGCCGGATGCACGGTCTATATTGTAACCGTTCCCACCCCGATTGATGAGCACAAACGGCCGGACCTGACGCCGCTGATCAAGGCCAGCGAGACCGTTGGCGGCGTTTTGAGCCCGGGCGATGTGGTGATTTATGAATCGACCGTCTATCCCGGCGCGACTGAGGAAGTCTGCGTACCGGTGCTGGAGAAAGCCTCGGGCCTGGTGTTCAACAAGGATTTTTACGCCGGCTACAGTCCGGAACGCATCAACCCCGGCGACAGGGAACATCGCCTGTCCAGTATTTTAAAGGTCACTTCCGGCTCCACCCCCGAGGTGGCGGATTTCGTCGACCGGCTTTACGGGCGCATCATTACCGCCGGCACCCACAAGGCGAGCAACATTCGCATTGCCGAGGCCGCCAAGGTGATCGAGAACACCCAGCGCGATGTCAATATCGCGCTGGTCAATGAACTGGCGCTGATTTTCCACCGGCTGGGCATCGACACCCGCGAGGTGCTGGCGGCGGCGGGAACAAAATGGAATTTTCTGCCGTTCAGTCCCGGGCTTGTCGGCGGGCATTGCATCGGGGTCGATCCCTATTATCTGACCCACAAGGCGCAGGAGATTGGCTATCAGCCGGAAATGATCCTGGCCGGCCGCCGGCTCAATGACAATATGGGCCGCTATGTCGCCGGCGAAGTGCTCAAACTGATGGTGCGGCGGCGCATTCAGGTGGCCGATGCCCGGGTGCTGATCATGGGGCTGACATTTAAGGAGAACTGTCCCGATCTGCGCAATACGCGGGTGACGGACATTATCGACGAGTTGCGCGGCTTCGGCGCGCGGATCGATGTTTTCGATCCCTGGATTGACGCTGCCCAGGCCGGGCGGGACTATGACATCGAGGTGGTCAGCCATCCCGAGCCCGGCGCCTATGACGCCATTATTCTGGCGGTGGCCCACCGCCAATTCGCCGCCATGGGCGCGGCGGCGATCCGCGCCCTGGGCAAGGAAGACGCGGTTTTATACGACATCAAGGGCCTGTTGCCCGCCAGCCAGGTCGACGGGCGGCTTTAACCGGATAGTGTTCTAAAGCGCGGAACAGCGTCCACCTTCGGGGAATAGCTCGTCGAGCGGCAGGGAGCAGCCGTCGGCCTGCACGATACGGGCATGTTTGCGGCGCAGGCGGCGCGGCTCGGGCACGCCGCAGGAATGGGCGATGGTGCCAACCTCCTTGATGACATTGCGGGCGTAATGGGCCACCCGCTCGGCCTTGTCCCGGGGCACCAGGCCTTTTTGCAGGTGTTCGTCATGGGTGGTTACTCCGGTCGGGCAGGTGTTCTTGTTGCACTGCATGGCCTGGATGCAGCCCAGGGCGAACATGAAGCCGCGCGCCGAGACCACGAAATCGGCGCCCACGCACAGCGCCCAGGCGACATTGAGCGGGGTGATCAGCTTGCCCGAGGCGATCAGGCGCACCCGATTGCGCAGGCCATGGCGAACCAGCAGGTCGACCACCATCGGCAGGCTTTCGCCGATCGGCAGGCCGACGCTGTCGATCAGGCTCATCGGCGCTGCGCCGGAGCCGCCATCGGCGCTGTCGATGGTGATGAAGTCGGGCGCGCTGGCCGGGCCGCGCCGCTTGACCTCAGCAAACAACTCGTCGAGCCACTTGAAAGAGCCGAGCACGGTCTTGAACCCGGTGGGCTTGTCGGTGGCTTGACGGACCCGGGCGATCATGTCGAGCAGGTCCGAAACGCTGTCAACATTGGGGTGGCGGTTGGGACTGATCGACGCCTTGCCGGCGGGGATGCCCCGGATGGCGGCGATCTCCGGCGTTACCTTGATCGCCGGCAGAATGCCGCCCTTGCCGGGCTTGGCCCCCTGGCTTAGCTTGATCTCGAACATTTTCACCTGTTTATGGGCAGCGACCGCGCGTAATTTGTCATCGCTCAGCCGCCCGGCATCGTCGCGCACCCCGTAATAGGCGGTGCCGATCTGAAAAACGATGTCGCCGCCGCCTTCCAGATGCCAGGACGACAGGCCGCCTTCGCCGGTGTTCATCCAGCAGCCGGCCAGCCGCGCGCCGCGCGACAGGGCCTGCACTGCAGGTTTGGACAGCGCTCCGAAGCTCATGCCCGAAATATTGAAAAAGGAGCGCGCGACATAAGGGTGCGGGCAGTCGCCGCCAATGGTCATTGGTTCGGCCGGGGTGCTGTCGCGCTCCAGGGTGGGAAAGGGGCAATTGACGAACATCACCGTGCCGGCGGGGCGCAAATCGCGGGTCGAGCCAAAGGGCACCGTGTTATCGAGATTTTTGGCCGCGCGGTAAACCCAGCTGCGCTGCGCCCGGTTGAACGGCAGTTCCTCGCGGTCCATGGCGAAAAAATATTGCCGGAAATAATCGCCGAGAAATTCGAATAAATAACGGAAACGGCCGATAACCGGGTAATTGCGCCGCACCGCATGGGTGGTTTGCCGCACATCGATGATGTAAAGCACAATCAGCGCCAGAACGCCAAGGCCGACAAACAGAATGAACAGGGCGGCAAGCATGATAAGAATATTGCTGATCGAAGCCATTGCGGATTGCATGTCCATGCTGGGGTGTTCTCTGTCTGCCCGTGCCTGGCACGGATTGAACCGCGCCGGTGTTGCGAAATCAAGCGCCATGGCGGCGGCGGTGGTAAATTTGCGGTGAACAGGCGGGCTCGGCCCTTGAACAGCGCCCTGCCGCCCCCCCATAATGGGGCCATGACGCAAGAGAATTACAAAACCGGCCGCGCAGAAAAGACGGTTTTGTTTCTGTGCGGCCATAATGCCGGGCGCAGCCTCATGGCCGAGGCCTGGTTCAATGCCCGCAATCGCAACCCGGGGGTTGTCGCCCTGTCGGCGGGGACCGACCCGGCGGGCGAGGTCAACCCGCAGGTGCGCGCGCTGCTCGAGGCCGAGGGCATTTCCACCGCCCGCCTGCGCCCCAAGGCGCTCGACGCCAGCCTGCTTGGCCGCGCCGACGAGGTTTATACCATGGGCTGCAATGTTTCGACCACGGACGTGCCGTGCGACAAATTGCGCGGCGATCTTGGTCTTGACGATCCCCATGGTCAGGACGAGGATGCGGTGCGCCGGATTTTCGAGCAACTCAAGCAAAAACTGGCGCCGCTGATCGGCGATGCGAAAGGAAGCGAGTAATGGATAAAATGGTCAGTGATATTGTCGCCGAACGCTACGCCGGCGGGGCTGAGGCGCGCGAAGAGGCCCTGTGCTGCCCGGTCGATTATGACCCGCGCTATCTGGATGTCATTCCCGCCGAGGTGATCGAGCGCGACTATGGCTGCGGCGATCCGTCGAGATATCTCCGGCCGGGCGAAACCGTGCTCGATCTCGGCTCAGGGGGCGGCAAGATCTGTTTTATCGCCGCCCAGGTGGTTGGTCCCGCCGGCCGGGTAATCGGCGTTGACATGACCGATGAAATGCTGGCCCTGGCGCGCCGCGCCGCGCCGCAGGTGGCCGAGCGCATCGGTTATGCCAATGTCGAGTTTCGCCGCGGCCGGATCGAGGACTTGCGCACCGACCCGGATGCGCTTGATGCGCTTCTGGCGCGTGAGCCGGTGCGCACCGCTGACGACTATGCCCGCCTTCAGGCCCGGCTTGCCGAGCAGGCTCAAGACCGCCCGCTGATCGCCGATGGCAGCATCGACGTGATTGTCAGCAACTGCGTGCTCAATCTGGTAAGCGACGCCAAAAAATGCCAGTTGTTCGAGGAAATCTACCGGGTGCTCAAGACCGGCGGGCGCATCGCCATTTCCGATATCGTGTCCGACGAACCCTCGCCACCCCATCTCAAGAACGACCCCGAGCTGTGGAGCGGTTGTGTCTCGGGGGCGTTTCAGGAGCATGACTTTATCGCCATGCTCGAGGAGATCGGCTTTTACGGCATTACCATCGATAAAATCGATGCCGAGCCATGGCGGGTGGTCGAGGGCATCGAATATCGCTCGGTAACGGTGCTGGCCTGGAAGGGCAAAGAGGGGCCGTGCATCGAGAAAAACCAGGCGGTGATCTACAAGGGGCCGTGGAAGACCGTCGAGGATGACGACGGCCATGTGTTTCAGCGCGGCCAGCGCATGGCGGTGTGCGAAAAAACTTTCGGCCTGATGACCCGCGAGCCCTATGCGCGCGACATCCACCCGGTGCCGCCGGCGGTGGCGGTCAGCGAGGAGCGCGCCTTTGACTGTACGCGCGCCACCCGGCGCGACCCGCGCGAAACCAAGGCCGGTCTGACGCCGGTGACCACAAAGGGCAGTAGCTGCTGCTGACGATCCATCAAGGAAACGGTTATGGTTGAACAGGCGCCGCGGGTGATCCGCCGGCAGGACTACCGGCCGGCGGCTTTCGCCATCGATAGCGCCGATCTGTCGGTCGAGTTGGGCGAGAGCGAAAGCTTCGTAACCGCGAAATTGGCGATGCGGCGCACCAGCGTGGCGGCGGCCGCGCTACGCCTTGATGGCCAGGAGCTTGAGTTGATCTGGCTCAAGCTCGATGGCGCGCCGGCCGACCATCACACCGACGAGGCTGGCCTGATGGTGCCCGATGTGCCCGACGCCTTTGTGCTGGAGACCCGGGTGCGGCTGCGCCCGCAGGACAACACCCGGCTGTCCGGGCTTTACAAGTCGGGCGGCAATTTTTGCACCCAATGCGAGGCCGAGGGCTTTCGCCGCATCACCTGGTTTCTCGACCGGCCGGATGTCCTGACCCGCTTTACGGTGCGCATCGAGGCCGACAAGGCGCGCTATCCGGTGCTGTTGTCGAATGGCAATCTGGTTGATAGCGGCGTCGGTGAGGCAGGGTCCCACTGGGCGCTGTGGCACGACCCGTTTCCCAAGCCGAGTTATCTGTTCGCCCTGGTCGCCGGCGATCTGGCGGTGCTTGAAGACCGGTTTGTTACCCGCTCGGGGCGCGCGGTGGCGTTGCGGCTTTACGCCCTGAAGGGAGATATCGGCAAATGCGATCACGCCATGGCTTCGCTCAAGGCGGCGATGGCCTGGGACGAGGAAATCTACGGCCTGGAATATGATCTGGATATTTTCAATATCGTTGCCGTACCTGATTTCAACATGGGGGCGATGGAAAACAAGAGCCTGAATATTTTCAACACCTCTTGCGTGCTGGCCGATCCTGAAACCGCGACTGACCGCGATTTCGCCGCGGTTGAATCGGTGGTCGCCCATGAGTATTTCCACAATTGGACCGGCAACCGGGTGACCTGCCGCGACTGGTTTCAGCTCAGCCTCAAGGAAGGGCTGACGGTGTTTCGCGATCAGCAGTTTTCCGCCGATCAGGGCTCGGCCCCGGTGTGCCGTATTGCCGACGTACGGGCGCTGCGCGCGCGCCAGTTCCTCGAGGACCAAAGCCCGATGGCCCATCCGGTGCGCCCGGATTCCTATATCGAGATCAATAATTTCTACACCGCGACGGTCTATGAAAAAGGCGCCGAGGTGATCCGCATGATGCATCGCCTGCTGGGGGCGGAGGCTTTCCGCAAGGGCATGGATCTGTATTTTGCCCGCCACGACGGCGAGGCGGTGACCTGTGACGATTTCGTGGCCGCCATGGAGGACGCCTCGGGGGTTGATCTTGGCCAGTTCCGTTTGTGGTACAGCCAGGCCGGCACCCCGGTGCTCGATATCTCCGGGCATTATGACGCCGCGGCCAAAACCTACCGGCTCGAGGTCGCCCAGTCCTGTCCGCCATCCGCCGGCCAGCCGACCAAAAAGCCGATGCATATCCCGCTCGCCCTGGGGCTGCTCGACAGGAACGGGCGCGACATGGCGCTGCGCCTGGCGGGAGAAGAGGGGGAGGGCACAACCACCTGGGTGCTTGACATTACCGCCCAGCGTCAAAGCTTTTGCTTTACCGATGTACCCGAGGCCCCGACACCGTCGCTGCTCCGCGGCTTTTCCGCCCCGGTGCGGATCAACGCCGATCTGACGCGCGCCGATCTGGCGTTCCTGATGGGTCATGATGCCGATCCCTTCACCCGCTGGGAGGCCGGCCAGAGCCTGGCCGGCGAGATCATTCTCGATCTGCTGGGCCGGTCGGCGGCGGACTTTGTGCTGGACGAGGGCTTTGCCGCCGCCTTTGGCCGGACGCTGGATGATGACCGCCTGGACAAGGCCTTTGTCGCTCTGGCGCTGACCCTGCCTGATGAAGAGGTGCTGGGCCAGAAAATGGCCCTGATCGATGTCGATGGCCTGCATGGCGCGCGCCAGTTTGTCATGCGCGCCCTGGCCGAGCGCTTCTTTGCGGCGCTGTGGCGGGTCTATCACGCCAATAACACCAATCAGCCTTATGTTTTTACGCCCGAGGCGGTGGGCCGGCGGAGCCTGAAAAATCTCGCCCTGGCCTATCTGGTCAGGGGCGGGCAGGACTAAGCGATCGATCTGGCGGCGGGCCAGTTCGCCGCGGCCGATAATATGACCGACAGTCTGGCGGCGCTGGCCTGTCTGGCCCAGACCGACAGCCCGCAGCGGGAAGCGGCGCTGGCCGAGTTTTACGATCGCTGGCAGGGTGAGCCGCTGGTGGTTGACAAATGGTTTTCGGTGCAGGCCACCGCCGACCGGCCGGAGACCCTGGCCGAGGTGCGCCGCCTGATCGATCATCCGGCGTTCGAAATCACCAATCCCAACAAGGTGCGCGCCCTGATCGGCGCGTTTGCCATGGCCAATCCGGCGCGGTTCCACGCGGCGAGTGGTGCCGGCTATCGCCTGCTTGCCGATTTCATCCTGCGGCTCGACGCCCGCAATCCCCAGGTGGCTGCGCGGCTAACCGGGCCGCTGGGCCGCTGGCGGCGCTATGACCCGGCGCGCCAAGCCTTGATGAAACAGGCGCTGGAGCGGATTTTGGGGGCCCCGAAGCTGTCGCGCGATGTCTATGAGATCGCCGCCAAATCGCTGGATTAAATTCAAATTAACCTCTTGTCCGCTATCATGAGGCTTGGTAGGATGCACTTATAGCGTGTATCAGAGGGCTTTATGACACGTAAAATAAGCCATTCTCTCGGTACGGCGGTCCGGATCGTTCTGGCGGTGCCCCTGTGCACGCTGTGGGCCGGTTTTGCGCTGAGCGTGCTTGGCTTTATCGCCGTAAGCTGGTATGGCGCGCTGCGTCTGTCGCTGGTTCTTCTGTCCTGAAATTACAATTTAAAATCGTGCCTGCACCAACACGGCCAGGCCGGGGCGGTCGGGGCTATTGCCGGCGAGTTTGCCGCGCCCTTGCAGAGTAATATCGATCGCTGAAATCCGGTTCTTGTGGCTGTGAAACGAGCGCCGCAGGGTCAGCCCCGCGCCGCCTTCGATCACCGACACTGTGCCGGCGCGATCGTCGCTGTAAGCGGCGGCGATCAGCACATGGGGGATCAGGGTCAGCCCCGGGGCGAGGCGGCGGACCGCGCCCAGCGCGCCTTCACCGGCCAGAAATAAATCCGGGTTGGCCGGGTTGACCAGCGCGCCGTCGATATAAAACCGGGCAGCTAGCCGGCCGGCCTGATCCCCGGTGTGATCCCATGAATAGCTGGCGCGCAGCATCCAGTCGTTGCGGGCAAAAGCGCCGATGGCGACCAGCCGTTCGGCGGCCAGCACCAGATTTTGCCGCCGAAGTGGCTTGTAGCGCAGCCCGGCGCCGGCTTGCAGGCTGCGCGAATTAACGCTCAGGCCGGCGCCGTCATAGGCCCAGAGCAGGCGGCTGAAAATCTGTAACCGCCGGCCGTCGCGAAAGCCGATGCCGGGCGGGCTATAGGCGGCCTCCAGCCCGCCTTGCGACTGGATGATCGAGCGCCCGGCGGGGGTGAGCGCGCCGGCCCGCGGTGCGCTGGAGCGGATGAGCGAGTAAAGGGAGGCCTCGAGCCGGCGCTTTAGTTGGGCGATTTCACGGTGCAGGCGCGCGCGGGTTTTGGGTCTGCTGGCCGGTTCGGCATCAAGAGCGCGGCCAAACCAATAGGCCGCCCGGCGGTTGTGAAATAATTTGCGGTGCAGATAACCCAGGTCTTCGAAAAGCGCCGGGCTGGCTTCATGGTTGGCGGCCTCTTCGAGATGGCGGGCGGCGGCGGCCAGCGCGCCGGCGCGATATTCGCTGTAGCCCAGCGCGGCGGTATAGCGCGCCGTTCCGGGCGATAGCGCATGGGCGCGGCGCAGCGCTGCCAGAGCGTCCTTGCCATCACCGAGGATCAGCCCGAGGCGAAACTGGCGCGCGGCGGTTTCCTCAAGCGCCAGAGCCCGGCCAAGCGCCCGGGCAGCGGCCGGCCGGTCGCCGCGATGCCGGGCATGGCGGGACAACTCGTCATAATAGAACGCCCGCATGTCATCGGGCGGGGTGAGGGCTTGCAGGTGGCGCCAGGCGTGCGCCCACTCGTCGTTCCGGCGTTCCACCGCGGCCAGCCGCAGGGCGATTTCGGCGTTGTGGCGCAGGGCGAGGGAGGCCCGCCATGCCGCAATGGTCTTTTGCGGCTGGCCCAACTGGTCGAACAGATAGCCCAGTTGCGCATAGGCTGGCGCCCGTTTCCCGGGGGCAAGACCGGCCGGGTGGGCCAGCACGGCCGCGATGGTTTGCGCGGCGGCGGTCCGTTCGCCCGTTTTGATCAGCGCGTAACCTATATTGAGCGTTACCTGCGGGCGCGCCTTAAGGTTTTGCGCCCGGCGCCAGGCGGCAATCGCCCCGGTAAAGCGCCCGGCAGCGTAAAACCGGTCGCCAAGGCTGGCCAGCAGGCTGGCCCCGGCGCGCCGCGCTTCAGTGCGCGCCGGGGCGGCAAGGGCGGGCTGGTTTGCCGCCCGGGCGAACAGCGCCGCTGCTTTGGCGGTTTGTTGCGGGCCGGCCTGGGCCAGGCTGTGAGCGGCATGGAGCAAAAAGATCGGCTGGCGTTTGCCGGAAAGTCGCCAGGCGGCGATGAACTCAGCCGCGGCGGCGCGGTAGCGCCCGGCACTGTGATACAACATGGCGAGCGCGCCATGAGCGCGCTGGCGCAGCGGTGAGCCAAGCGGCGCAGTGGCCAGCACCGCCTTGAATCGGGCGATGGCGCGCGCGTCGCCCTGCCGCTGATAGGCGCTTGCCAGAACAAACAGGGCGCGCGGGGTGGGGGCGAGGGTGGTGCGCCGTTCCAGCCAGCCGGTGATTTGGTGGGGATCGCCGCCGCGCCGGCGCAAAGCGGCGATCATCTGGTCGATCAGTGCGACATCGTTGGGCTGTCGGGCCAGCGCCCAGGCCAGCGGTGCAATCGCCAGCGCCGGCTTTTTGGCGGCCAGCGCGCCAGCGGCGAGGCGACGGGCGAGGACAAGGCTGGGACTTACGGCAAAGGCCCTGCGCCACCAACCGAGCGCCAGCGCCATCCGGCCGTGGCGGCGCGCCAGCTCGGCCCGGGCCAGCAACAGCGTGCGGTCGCCGGGGCGCAGCGCCAGGGCGGCCTGCTGCACCCGGTCGGCGACTGCCCAGTCGTCCATGGTCTGGGCCAGCAGGGCGGCGCGTTTCAGGGCCTCGGCCCGCGCCGCCTCGCCCCGCGCGGTGCGGGCGGCGCGCTCAAAAGCCTGCACCGCTCCGGCAATCCGCCCGGCGCCGGCCCGGGCAAAGCCGAGGCGGCGGAAATAATGATAGGGGTCCGCCGGCCGGGCAATGCCCGCCAGCCAGCCGGCGGCCTCGGCAAAGCGGTGGCTGGCGATCGCCAGATCGGCAAGGGCAAGGCGGACGGTGCGCTGTTGATCAGGGCCAAGCCCGGGACGGGCCAGGGCGCGGATGAAATCGGCCCGCGCCCGCCCGTCATGGCCTTGCCGGCGATAGGCGAAGGCGCGGTAAAGGTAGGCGGTGGGATCATCGGGAGCCAGGCGGATCAGCAAAGCGGCGCGGGCGATCACCGCGGCCGGGCGGGCCAGCCGGGCCTCGATCTCCAGCGCCATTTTTTGCGCTTCACGGTCGCCCGGGGCGATGGTCAGCAGATTGTCGAGCGAGGCCAGCGCCGGCCGCCAGCGCCGCGCAGCGATCAACTGGCGCGCCCGCTCGCGGTGGGGGGTGGTGCGAAAGCGGATGATTTCCCGCTCCAGCCAGTTGGGCGAGGGGGTGGCGGAGGGACTGTTGTTTTTGCAGGCCGCCGGCAACAGCGCAATGATCAGCAGAAAGCCACGCCAGCGGCCTGTCATCCGGCGTCCTCAACATACCCCTGGCGCGGCGTGCGCCAGCGCTGCGGCGCGGGCAGGCTCGCCGGGTCGGGAAAGCAGTGCTCGGTCTTGTCCCAGGCCACCGGCCGGCCCGACAGGACATGCCATGAAAAAATCGCCAGCGCCCGGGTGGCGGCGACAAAATTGATGATATTGCCCCAGATCTGACGCGGCGCGGACAGTGCGGCCTGCCATGCACCATAGTAACACCATACGAAAAACGCCCGCATCACCAGGCGATTGACCAGAAAACAGCCATTGATGGCGAGCACCACCCACAGCCCCGAGCCGGCCTCGACCAGCGGCGGATAGTGATAGGTGGCGGGCTGAAGGGCGAGGAAGGCCCAATAGGTGATCAGATTGAGCGCAAGCCAATAGGCCAGCATGTTAATTTGCGCGGTGATCAGCCCCTTGCGGTCGCGCATCAGGATATATTTCATGCGCCACGAACCGCGCCAGCCAAAGGCCGACCAGCCCTGAAGGGCGACGCCCAGCAGCCAGCGGGTCTTTTGCCGGGTGGCGGCGCCAAAGCGAGTGGGGAAATATTCCCGGGTGGCGATGGTGCCTTGCGCGCCGGAGGTTTTTTCATCGCGCTGGGCTAGCGGTAGGCGGACGAAAATCTGCGATAGGCCGAGCCGGGTGATGCGCAGCGAAAAATCATAATCCTCGGTGATGCTGGCGCAATTGAACGGCGCGCCGCCATGGGCCGCCGCCACCGCCTCGATGGCGCGCCGGCTGTAGCCGCAGCCGACGCCGGCGCTGGGCACCGCTCCGGTCAGGCTTTCGCGCACCGCCAGATCCTTAAAATGGGTTTCGGCGAATTCATCCATGTAATGGCCGCCGGTTAGGCGCCGGCCGGGCTGCTCCAGCGGCAGCACCGGCAGTTGCACCATGTCCTTGCGGGGGATGAGCCGGTTGAACAGCGCCAGCTCCAATGGGGGAACGATGTCCTCGGCGTCGTGAATGACGAAAATCCCGAAGTTCTCACCGCTGCCCCGTTCATAGCCGCGAATAAAGCCGAGGATGCCGTTCAGACAGTCGGCCTTGTTGGTTGGCCCGTCATGGCCGAGCGGGGCGTGAACCAGATTGTCGTGTCGGGCGGCGAGGCGGCGGACAATCGCGGCGGTGTCGGGATCATTGGCATAGGTGCCGACAAAAATCACATAGCGGGCGTAGCGATAGCTGTTCAGGCTGTTGGTCAGCATGGCTGCGATCACACCGGCCTCGGCCCAGGCCGGCACCAGGATGGCAACCGGCTGTTCGGCGTCGGCTTCCAGATCGGTCCGGGTGATCGGCGTGATATGGGGCAGGATGAAAAGCCGGCGATAAACCGCCCGGCCGATAAAATAAAGATCGATAAAAAAGTCGTCCAGACCGCTCAAAAAGATGAGCGTGGCCACCGCTGCAAGAAGAATCTTGAGAGCAAGAAAGTAAAACGCAAAGAAATCAGCGACAAGAAGCGATGTCGCCATGGCCCCAAGACAAGCAAGACAAAGTTGCTTCCCCCCTTTATTGCACCGCCCCCTGAACAAATGCCAGCAAGACAATCAGGATTGCATGAGCAAACGGGCGGATCAACTTCTTTGTTGTGCTTTGCGTCCCTGTATGTTGCGCCGGCGGCGCAGCCAGGCCGCCCCCGCCAGCCCCAGACCCATGAGCGACAGGCTCGCCGGCTCGGGAATCGCCTGCGAGCGGGTTTGCACCAGTGCGGTATCCGAGGAGACCAGCGAGGTTGGCGCGCTGTAGGTGATCTGCAGGGTGACGATATAATCCATCTCGTCGGGGAAGAAGCTGCCGGCGCCGGTGCCCAGGCTTAAGGTGACGCCGCTGCCCAGGCGATCGCTGCCCAACAGCCAGTCAAAGGTAAAGGGGGTCAGATCAGCGAGGCTGCAAAGGTCGAGGCCATTAAACAGCGAGCCGCAAGCGTTCAGCGTAAAGCCATCACCCAGCGAGACAAGATAGGGTCCATTGGCCTCGGCAACCAGCGAATCGCTCCCATTACCGCTTCCGCCACCGCCAGTGCCGGAACCGGTTTGGCCGCCACCGCCGCCAGAGACGCCGCTACCACCGCTACCACCGGAGCCACCACTGCCGCCGCTACCACCGGAGCCACCGCTACCGCCGCCGGAGCCGCCACTGCCGCCACCGGAGCCGCCGCTACCGCCGACGCCACCGCTGCCACCCCCACCGGAGCCACCACCACCACC
>Ga0114931_10003729_pt1 | contig 19201 bp, 10 predicted proteins | sample 2SBtaG_FD_89579 | JGI IMG/M metagenome (GOLD analysis project Ga0114931, IMG submission 89579) | Deep subsurface microbial communities from Kolumbo volcano to uncover new lineages of life (NeLLi) - 2SBTROV14_V59a metaG | ecosystem: Environmental > Aquatic > Marine > Volcanic | place: Kolumbo...
CTTTTTTGTCCCGCAACCCAGGTTTCGAGAAGCAGGACGAGAACGGTGAGAAGAATCAGCCACCACCAGAATTTTTGTTCGTTTTCGAGTTCTTTCGACATCAATTGTTGCTGTCGTTCGACTTTCGTGTGAGTTTCTTGTTTCTCATCCAATGTTTTCACAGGTAATCCGAGAGCGTCGAATGTATCCATATTCATCGGGGCGGTGTCGCTTTCTTCTTCGGAACGGTGCACCTGCACGACGAATTCATTGTTCATGGAAACGAACGAATAAACGCCGGGTTGACTTGTGTTTCGAAATTCCTGCTGGCCATCAGCCAGCGTGACCGATTCCCGAAGTGGCGTTGTGACGACGGTTCGTGGATCTGCTTCCAAGTTGCCGCCGAGTTTGGGAATGTGAACGGAATCGCCGATTTCGTATCGTCTGTTGTCACCGTTTTCAGGTCGATTGAATTCGAGCAGTCTGTTCATCAACGGTGCGAATTTCGAAGAGAGAGCCAATTGGCTATCTTCGAGTCGCCAGGATGTTGTGAAAACGACGATGGAACCGTTGCCTTGCGGAATTTCCAGAATTGCCGGGTCGCCGTTGTCGAACCTTGCGAGAATTTTCGCGTGAGAGAATTGTTTGGCGTCGATCTTTCGGTATTTCCAGATGAAGATTTTACTGAAGTCCGAAAACTCAGGAGAATCGAAGGGTTGAAAAAGAAAGTGATCAAAGTCGATCTCCTGGAATCGGGTTTCTCGATCCGGTTGCTGTTCGCTCGCTTCGATCTCTACCCTGTCGAGAAGTGCGGCCAATGTGTCCACGGTCGATTTGTTTTTCAAAACAACGAGAACTGTCCCGCCCCGAGAGAGATAACGCTTCATCGCCTTGAGATGCGAGGCTGAAATTTTGCAAGTCACAACCGCCAGTGGAGTCGCTGTCGAACTGCCATCGAACAGAACGGCAGGTGCCCCGTCGTGCTGTGAAGCCAGATCGATGTGTCGCCTTGGAGTCGGTAAGTAGGCTTTTTCAAGAAAATTCCGCATCCCATTCGAACCGTCGTCGGTATCGTCCCCGTAATAGAGTACCCGAACCCGTTCGGTTTTCGGCTCGAAGGCGATCACTTCGTTATCGAAGGGATAATCGTCCCCGACGAGCGTAAACTTCACAGGTGAGACGGAGGCTGGGGTTTCCTGACTAACCGTTCGGATTTTCGAGGAATCGGGAGTGGTCGCGATTTTGCGCGGATGCAATTCGACGACGATGGTCCGACTCATTGCCGGTTCGACGGTGAGAGAAATCGTGTCTTCCTTACCGGAAAACGAATTCCAGTGGATCGAGAACGAGTTCTTTTGCGAGTTTTCGGCATTGGTAACCTTCAAACGGACTTGAATCACTGACGAGTCGTCCGCTTTGCGGTTCATCGAAAGGAGATGCAGTCCCGCGTTATTCACGGAAGTCGCTTCGAGGGTTTCCATTTGGAGATCGATATTTGCAGGCCAAACGTCGGTATCCCAGCTTTCGATTCGACTTCCCTTTTGAAAGTCGGAAATGACCTGAAGTCGTTTGATTGCGTTCTTTATTGCCTTAGTATGGAGAGTCGTTTCCTCTTCCGCTTGCAGTTTTTCGATTCCGAATGTGAGTGCGGTTTTCAAATTTGTGGCAGCCCACCCGGGAGCGAGAGATTTCAGCCGTTCGCCGACGATTTGCGTTCTGACTTTCGGCATGAGAGCATCCCATTCCTTGAAGTCGATCACGGAGTTCATTGAGGAATCGAAAGTTAAAATTGCGAGACGGTCACTCGGTTCGGCGGAAGCGAGAGTTTCATGGACTTTGTCAAGTGCCTGCTGCCAGAGGTTGCCCCGCTTCATGCTGGCACTGGTGTCGAGGAGGATTAACACCGTTTTTCCATTTCCTTCAGTTTTCCGGTTCCAGCGTTCGCTGCGATAAAACGGTCGTGAGAAAGCGAACGCAGCAAGACAGATCGCGGTCATTCTCAGCATTAGTAACAGCCAGTTTTCGATGTGGCTTTTTCGTGACATCCGTGGTGGCGACGGTTTGAAGAACATGACGGTGCTGAAGGGGATTCGCCCCCTGGGTTGTCGTCGAATGAGATGCAGCACGAACGGTAGTGAGACTACCCCCAATCCCAGAATGTAAAGTGGAGTGAGAAAACTCATGCCGCTTTCCTCCTGGAACGATGAGAGACACGCATCGGTGTTTGCAACATCCGGCTTCTGTCCGAGAGATAGGCCGCAAGCGCATTTTCCAATGGGTCATCTGTAGAGAAAAGATGATAGGCGATGCCGAGTTCGTTGCAGATTCCTTCCAACGATGCGAGATGTTCTGCCATCGCCTCTTTGTATTGCTTGGCGAAAGTTTTTGGATCGACATACACTTCTCGTTTCGATTCGAGGTCTTCGAAGATCGCAGCGTTGTCGAATGTGAAATCGATTTCTGCGGGATCGAGAAGCTGGAATAAAATAACTTCGTGTCCGCGTGCCCGCAGGAATCCCAGTTTCTGATCGAGATCGTCGAGAGGAGTGAGCATGTCGGAGATCAGAATGAAAAGTCCGCGTTTCAAATTTTGTTTTGCGATTCGTTCGAGCGGGTTCGCATAATTTGTACCGCCCCCGTTTTGAGCACTGTGCAAAGCGGCGACCAGCCGCCGGAATTGCCCCATTTTAGCGCGGGCCGGTAAAAATTCTCGTACTGTGTCGTCGAAGGAGATCAGCCCTACGGCATCGTGCTGTCGCAAGAGGAAGTAAGCGAAAGTTGCAGCGAAGGTTTTTGCGTACTCCAGTTTGGTATAACTCAGACTGCCGAATTCCATCGAACGACTGCAATCGAGTAGCAAATGACAGCGAAGATTGGTTTCGTCTTCGAAACGTTTAATGTAATCGCGGTCGCTTCTTGCATAGAGTTTCCAGTCGAGATAACGTAAGTCGTCGCCGGGAGTATACTGACGGTATTCGGTGAATTCGACCGAAAATCCGTGAAAAGGGCTACGGTTGAAACCCTGACAGAACCCCTCGACAACGAACTTTGAGCGAAACTCCAGCGAGTGGATTTTCATCAACGTGGCGGGATCGATGAGTTCGACTTTTGGAAGTTTTCTTGCCATGTGCGGTCTGAGAGGATGAGAGGAAATCTATGCCGTTTTTTTTGTGACCGGCTCGAGAACCGATTCGAGTAGCCGGTCGATGACATCGTCCACCGACATGCCTGCGGATTCAGCACGGTAATTGAGAAGAATACGATGACGCAGTGTGGGATGGGCGAGATTGCGAATATCGTCGGGAGTGACGAATGCACGGCCCTCGAAGAGAGCTTTGGCTTTCGCACCGATCACCAGACATTGTGCGGCTCTCAGACCGGCCCCCCAGTTCACCCACTCGTCGATGAAATCGGGAGCCGATTCCTGACCGGGACGAGACGCGGCAGCCAGTTGGACCGCGTAACGCACAACGTCTTCTGCTACGGGAACACTTCGGACGACTTCCTGGATTTGTCGAATATCGGAACCGGTAAAAATTGCTTCGATCGGTTCGGGGTGTTCCGTCGTAGTTCTGGAAACGACAGTCACTTCGTCGTCTTCGGGGAGGTAATCGATGACAACGTTGAACATGAACCGATCGAGTTGGGCTTCGGGAAGAGGATAGGTTCCTTCCATCTCGATGGGGTTCTGCGTTGCCAGGACGAAAAAAGGTTCGTCGAGTGTGTAACGGGTTCCGGCTGCTGTCACCTGGTGTTCCTGCATCGCTTCCAGAAGAGATGCCTGCGTTTTAGGCGGGGTACGGTTGATTTCGTCGGCGAGAACGACGTTGGCGAAGATTGGACCGCGGACGAAGACCATCTCGCGATGTCCGCTGGTATCCTGTTCGAGGATTTCCGTGCCGATGATATCGGCAGGCATTAAATCGGGTGTGAACTGGATGCGCTGAAACTTCAGATGAAAAATTTGTGCGATCGATTTGACTAACAAAGTTTTGGCAAGACCCGGCGCACCGGTAATCAGGCAATGTCCGCCAGCGAAGAGTGAAAATAGAAGCTGCTCGATGATCTCCTGCTGACCGACGATCGTTTTCGAAAGTTCCTTACGGATTCTGTCACGGCTGGAATGGATCAACTCCACGGTTTGCCGATCGTTATCCTGCTGATCGCTGACGATTCGAAGATTCATAGTTGGCTCCTTGAACACAAATGTTGTGATCGTCGTTCAATGTGTCATCGAATAAAACACGATGTTGATACCCATGGGGTAGGCTTTCTTTTCGGAAAACTCACGGAAGTACCAATGGTCTTCCCCTTCGCGTTCCCAGCCATCTCCCAAATCGGTGTTGTGGCAGACCATGACCATGATTCTGCCTTTGTCGTCAAAGATGGCACGGAAGTGTGGCACCTTCGCGTCTTCCCGTTCCCAGGTGATTCCTTCCGACTTACCCCACTGTGCGACACCGATGCTGGGAACCTGCGGCTTCTGTTTGAGATCGTAAACGCAATGAAAGATCGGGTGTTCGATCGGCAGTTCGACAGGTTTTCGATTGGGGAAAACCCGTTTCATTTGTTCGGCGAAGTTTTCCCATTCCGCTTCACCCCAGAAATCGTCCACCATCATAAACCCGCCGTTAGCGAGGTATTTCCGTAGTGCTTTGACTTCGTCATCGGTGAATTCGAGCGATCCCGGTTCAATCAGATAGATAAAAGGGTAGTCGAATAACTTCTCGTCGGTGAGGTCGAGCACTAATCCTTTGGGATCGACCTTGAGTGATGTCAGTTGCTGTAATCGAAAAGAAAAATTCAAATCACTATCGGGAAAGTCTGTTCTCCAGCGACTCCAGCCAGAAAAAGAGTGGTATCGAATTCTCACAAAGGTAAAGACATCGTCCTCAAACGCGGAGGTCACTTTCCAGTCGGGAACGCCGTTGCGGTCAACTTCCTGCGAAGCGTTGCCGTTTTGTTGTCCGAAACCGAATCCTCCGAACCGTTTTTCGCTGGCGAAAACTGCGAAGGTTCCGAGTAATGTCAGAACAAGAACGATTCGTGATTTTTTCATAACGGCTACTCCAAAGCAGGTGACCGCTTGGATTTTGGATTGCCATGTAGTAGCACTCTGGCTGCTTTAAACAGCAGGTGCGTTTTTTGAAGTCTAGTGTTTGGTAAGTTCGAGTAAGAGTCGATAGGCGGCTCGATAGCGAGGGGCTTCTTCGAGCGCCTGGAGGACATGCCTTTTGGCGGTGGGGTCATTTTTTTTACGTAACAGGACTGCCAGTCGATAATGTGCTTCTGCCAAGTCGGGGGGATTTAAGGCGAGAAGCGACTTGCTGGCACGGATGGCCGTTTCGAGGTCGTGGTTCGATTCGGCTGCATTGGCAAGCTGCGTGTAGGCATCGGGTAGAAATGGATTGATGGCGAGAAGCCGCGATGCGACAATCTGTTTTTTCAATTCCGTCAGGTTCCAGAACCTTAACATTTTGGAATTCGTTTTTTTCCTGCTGTAAAGTTCGAGTAATCTGCGGTGTGCCTTGACCGAGGATGCATCGAATTGGATGAACCGTTCGAGAACTTTCGTTTCGTCTTCGTCACGGTGAAGTTTTCGATAGACTTCGGCGAGCATGGTGTAGGCATTGTCGATTCCGATGTTGTTTGGGTAGAGTTCGATTGCCTTCTTCAAAGGTGCGATCGCTTTTTCCCACTGCTGATCCTTGAAAAGTTTTCCGGCGAGCAACATTACCCCTCGAAAATGATTTGGGTGTTTTAAGATCCATTCCTCGAAAGTGTTAACATCGTCGTGCTGGAGAACTTTCAGATCGACCTTCGACCAGTCGGCTTGCGGTGCGAGTGCATTGGCTTTTTCAACAAGGAATCGACGGAACTTCGGTTCGAGTTCTTCGATGGGTAATGTTCTGCGTGAAATGGCGATGTTAATGGGGATGCCTAGACCCAAGTCGCCCAGAACATGCTTCAGCGATTCCATGCCGAACTGCGTGACAAGAAACTCGACCGCCAGATAAGATTGGTAATAGGCGAATTGCAGATGAAATCTGCTTTTCGGCGAGATGAAGGCACTTGAAAGCTGTCCCAGCGGCATGAATTCTCCGTTGAGAATCATTTCCCGGTAACGGGGATTCATATCCTGTCCCCAGGCATGGTTTTTCTGTTCTTCTTCGTAGACCGAGATGCCTTCGCTGAGCCATCGGGGCATTTTGTTTTTGGTAAGGTTTAACGTAACAACATGACAGAACTCGTGCCAAAGCACCGACTTCCAGTTGGTCGGATTTTCGAGTGATGCCGCTGGACTTTTTGAGGTGATCACTTTGCCGAAACAAACACCGAGGTATCCGGTGATTCCCGGCATCCCGAATGTGCGAACTTCGAAATCGCTGTCGTAGGGAAAAATTTCGACGACGATTTTTTGCTTGAGTTTTAATCCATATTTTTTGCAGAGGGTCAGTTTTGCGTTCGTGAGAAGATCGAGAGCTTCTTCACCGTAGATCGCAGCTTCTCGTGCTTCCATGCGGAGAAGGAAATGTTCGTTTTCCAGAGTACGAAACCTGGTTAATACCTGATGAAGTTCTAGCAGATTAAACGTCGTCAGGTCGTATCCGTCGTTTTTGTGGGTTTCATCGGCAAGCTGCCAGGCTTCTTCTTCACGCCCCAGTCGAAGCAAATCCTGCATGAGTTGAATTTTTGCAGGAAGGTAGCTGGCATCGAATTTTAACGCCTGGCGTTGATGCGCGGCACCTTCTGCGAACCGGTACTGCTGGGAGAGTTTTTTTCCGATCAGGTGATCGACTTCGGGATTCGTTTTCCAGTGTGCGAGCGCTCTCTGGCGGTCTTCTTTTTCGATCTGCGGTTTACTTTCCAGGTGAGCGATGACTGCACGATAAGCCCATGCTTGCGGATGATGTGGATTGATCGCTAGAACCTTCTTCAACAGGTCTTCACAGATTCGATGTTGCTCTGCATTGATGAGCCTATCCACGCGATAGAGATACGAGGCGATGTGGTTCGGATTTTTTTCGAGAGCCAGCGCAAATTTTTGTGTCGCAAGGTTGTGGTGACTTTCGACAAGTGCCCGACCAAGTGAAAATGCGATCTCGGCATCGTCGGGAAATTTCTTCTCCGCTTCGGTAAGAATTTCAGCAGCAAAATCAGGGTCGCCTTTGTTCAAAGCAAGTTCCGCGATCGCCAGGTAGGGCGCACGAACCTTTGGAGATTGGATCTTCGCACGAGAAAAGTAGTTTTTTAAGACGTGTTTGGGATCGGCATGAAGCAGTAACGCTGCTTTTCCTAAAATCACAAGGTCATTCGACGATGTATAGCTCCAGGGAGAACGCTCGGCAAGCGAATCGATTTCCTGCAAGGATTTTTCGGATTGTTTCAGGTTTCCGGTGTAACGACTACTGCGAATGCCCTGATACCGAAGTCGAATGCTGGAAGGATAATGAACCAGTCCGAGTTCGACCGTTTTCTCCGCTTCGGCATATTCGCCAAGCGTCAATTCAGCTTTCGCCTTCAATTCGTACCACGATTCCCCCCACTCGTTTTCTTTGATAGCTTTTGTCGTATATTCGATGCACTTCCGGTATTTCCCAGAATCGAGAAGTTTCTGGCATTTGGCGAGATCGGCAGAAAAGCAGCGAGAGGCTGCACTGTGTGAAGAAAGCAAGAAAGCGAAAACGAGCAGAAAAAACCGCTGACTGGGGGTTGGAGATTGAGCATTCGATCTTCGGTCGAGTGAAGACCTATCGTTTGATCCGTAAACGGGAATGTGAAGTTTCATCATCACCCTCCTGGTGGATGATTCATTCCAACGAAGACGTTTTTACACTTTTGATGTTTCCCTCTGAATATGGCTTTGCAAAGTTGACAAGCACCAACCGAAACACAAAGCGGCGTAGGCTATCTAATGATTATTATCGGCTCAATAGCAATGGATTCTCTTCCGAAATATCACACAGCAATCACCTCCAAACATCGATCTGCACTGATGTTAGAGCGGATTGACTGGGGTGAACGCCTCGCAGGTGGCCGGTGCCGATGGAAACCGGCAACGTAGTTTTTACAAACACGGAAAAACCTTTGATAGCATCGGTTTGGGGATATTGACAAACCCCGAAGGGCAGCACTACACTCTCCCCTTAAAGTCAGGAAATCAGATCGCGAGAGGGAAAAGGTACTCTCGATTATCGGTAACGAGGGGAAATGGGTAATTTTGAAAACTTTCTCTCGTCATTGCTCTGTCATGTAAATTATTTTTTGGGAGCCATGTTCTAAGATGAATTTCAAGGTAAAAAGTCGTCGTTTTATCGGAAAAGTCTGTTTGCTATTTTTCGTTGCTACGTTCTCATTGTTTGCTTCGCCCGTTTTTGCTGAAGAAGGCGGTGTAGAAGAAGCAGCACAATCGGGAAGCATAGGAGAAATCTTTTGCTGGGTACTCGCACTTTTAGGTTCGGTCAGCGCGCTCATCTTCGCCCGGAAATTCTTTGTCTGGATGATGGCGCAAGACGAGGGTGACGAAAAAATGGTGGAAATTGCCGAGTACGTTCGCGAGGGATCCTGGGCTTATTTGACGCGACAGTACAAAGTTGTGGCGGTGTTCTTCGTCGTAATGTCTCTTACACTGGCCTTCGTCGCGTTCGTTTTGAAGGCTCAGTCGGGTTGGGTTCCCTTTGCGTTTCTCACCGGCGGTTTCTTTTCCGGTCTTGCCGGTTGGTTCGGTATGAAAACCGCGACACTGGCTAGTTCACGAACGGCGAAGGGTGCGAAAAATTCACTCAATGAGGGTCTTCAGGTTGCCTTCCGCAGCGGGTCTGTGATGGGTCTGGTGGTCGTCGGCCTGGGTCTGTTGGATATTTGTTTGTGGTATGCAGTTCTTCGCTGGGTCGCTCCGATGTTCGGTTTCGATATTTCGTTGGAAACAATCACCGTCACGATGTTGTGTTTCGGCATGGGTGCCAGTAGCCAGGCACTCTTTGCTCGCGTCGGCGGGGGTATCTTCACCAAAGCCGCGGACGTGGGTGCCGACCTCGTCGGCAAAGTCGAAGCCGGAATTCCCGAAGACGATCCGCGTAACCTGGCGACGATTGCCGACAACGTGGGCGATAATGTCGGCGACGTGGCAGGAATGGGGGCAGACCTTTACGAATCGTATTGCGGTTCGATCCTGGCCAGTGCCGCCTTGGGCGTTGCCGCATTTTACGGTCACCCAAAAATGCAGGTGATGATGCTTCTTCTACCGATGGTTCTGGCCGGGCTGGGGATTCTACTCTCCATCGGCGGAATTTTTCTGGTGCGTACCGAAGAGGGAGCTTCTCAGAAAAACCTGCTCAAGGCTCTTGCCCGCGGAATCGACGGCAGCAGCATCGGCGTGGTGGTGGTTTCTTTTGTCATTGTCGGGTTGATGCTCGTTCTTCCTTCCGGCAGCGATGAGATGACCGAAGAGTTGAAAGAAGCCGGTCTCAGGCACGGAAGTCAACTCTTTGGAGTGTGGGGAGCTATCGTCACGGGGTTGCTCGCCGGTTGGATCATCGGGAAATGGACCGAGTATTCCACCAGTGCAGAATATAATCCCACCAAACGAATTGCAGACCAGGCGGTCACGGGACCGGCCACGGTGATTATCGCCGGCGTCGCCGAAGGTCTTTACAGCGTCTGGGTTCCCATCGTCGTGATTTGTTCTGCTATTTTACTCGCCTTCGGTTTCTGCACCGGATTCAACTTCCAGGACGCCAATCTTTTCGCCATCGGGTTATACGGTGTCGCCATCGGTGCGGTCGGAATGTTGAGTACGCTGGGTATCACACTCGCCACCGATGCCTACGGCCCCATTGCCGACAACGCTGGCGGGAACGCTGAGATGAGCGGCCAGGACCCGGAAGTCCGCGAACGAACCGATGCGTTGGACAGTCTGGGAAACACCACCGCGGCCACCGGAAAAGGATTTGCGATCGGTTCCGCAGCGTTAACGGCACTCGCATTATTGGCGGCTTATCTGGAAGAAGTCCGTGTCGGTTTCGATAGTTGGGCCGCGAAAGCCGATGCGGTGGCTGTTTCGACCGACTTAGGCGAATTGACGGTTGTGAAAATCGACGGAAAAAAAGGCCAGAAAGGTTCCGTGCTTCTTGGAGCGCGATTCAAATCGAAAGAAAAAGCACCCGAACATAATACTGCCTATTTAGTCTTTCCTGCATCCGGAAGAGGATCCGAACTGAAGGGCATTCATGGGCTTGAAATAGGAGGTACCTTGAAAGTCAACATGACCGAGTTGATGGAACGTGGATACGCCGTTGAGAACAAAAAGGCAACCATTCCAGACTTCGGTCGGTATTACAATGTGAGTGTGATGAACCCGAAAGTTCTGGTGGGGGTGTTTATGGGAGTGATGCTCGCGTTCGTTTTCTGCGCCTTAACGATGAAAGCGGTCGGGAGGGCCGCCGGGTACATGGTGGAGGAGGTTCGTCGTCAATTCCGAGAAATTCCCGGAATTATGGAAGGAACGGGGAAACCGGATTACGCAGCCTGTGTCTCGATTAGTACCAAAGCAGCGCAAAAAGAGATGATCGTTCCCGCATTGTTGGGATTGGTGGTTCCTCTTGTCGTCGGTTTGGTGCTGGGTGTTGGCGGTGTGATTGGCATGTTAGCCGGCGGACTCACCAGCGGATTTGCCGTTGCCATTATGATGGCCAACGCCGGTGGTGCCTGGGACAACGCCAAGAAGTACATCGAGTCCGGTAAACATGGCGGAAAAGGAACCGACGTCCACATGGCGACGGTCGTGGGAGATACCGTCGGCGACCCGTTCAAAGATACCAGCGGCCCCAGCTTGAACATTCTCATCAAACTGATGAGCATGGTCTCGGTGGTCTTTGCAGGGCTGATTGTCCAGTACGCCCTGAAAATCTTTTGATCGATTCGCCTGTAAAATCAGAGCCGCGACAGTTATGGAGCGGGCTTCCGTGTGAATAGGTATGGCTCCGACCCCACATCCTTCGTACACTCAGGGCGTGCCACACAATGCCTTGAAATTGTCAGGACGTTCCTGTTGGTGTAGAATCAAATTCACGGACATGGTGGAGTTTCTATCGCTCCACCATGTTTTTCTTTTTCAGAATTCTCTTTGTCATCATGAATCTGGAGATCACGCAAATCGACGAACCCGAATCGCTCGAATCCACGTCTGAAGATCGCAAAGAACGCAGTTTGCTTCACGCGTGTTTGTGCGCGAACGTGGCCGATGAATATCGCGGAAAAGAGATCGTCGTTCTCGATCTTACCGACGTGACTCCTATTGTCGATTTCTTCGTCCTGGCCACTGGAGCCAGCCGAAGGCAAATGCACGCCATCGTCGAAGAGACCGACCGTGTCCTCAAAGGGAAGGGTTCCCACCGCATCGGTCGGGAAGGGTACGATGGAACAAACTGGATTCTACAGGATTACGGCGACGTGGTGCTTCACGTCTTCAGTGCGGAAGCCAGGGAACTCTACGATCTCGAACATCTCTGGGCGGACGCAAAACGAATCGATTGGCAGGAAGAACTTCGCCGCTTGAAATGATTTTCGAAAATTTCATGATAACAAAGGGTGGCACGCCCTAAGTCTTCGAAGGGCGTGGTTTTTGTGCGGGTGACGATGAATATCTTGAATATCTTAAAAGAACGATTCACCCAACCGCTGAAAAGTTACACCGCAGAGGTCGAGCCTTTTCTGGCGATGATTCGACCCTCGGGTGACCCGAAATTCGGTGATTTTCAGGCGAACTGCGCGATGCCCTTGAAGAAACTCACCGGGAAAAATCCGCGTGAAATAGCGACCGGGATCGTCGAAAAACTGGAACTTGCGGACATCTGCGAAGCACCCCAAATTGCAGGCCCCGGATTTATCAACCTGAAGATCAAAGACGATTGGTTGAAAAATGCGGTCAACGAACTCTCGACCGACGACCGCCTCGGCATCGACCCGGTCGCAAACCCACTTCGATACATCGTCGATTTTTCTTCCCCGAACGTCGCCAAGCCCATGCACGTCGGGCATCTGCGCAGTACCGTCATTGGTGATGCGCTTTGTCACGTTCTGAGATTCCTTGGACACAATGTCTCCGGCGATAACCACATCGGAGACTGGGGAACGCAGTTCGGGATGATTATCTACGGATATAAAAACTTTTGCGATGCGGATGCCTATCGGGAAGATGGCGTCGCCGAACTCGCAAGGTTGTATCGACTGGTCAACCAACTTTCTGATTATCACGCCGCAAAAGGAAAGATTCAAAAACTCCAAACATCGATCGAAGAAAAGCGACAGGAAATCGAACAACTGGAAACCGACGACGGTCCCGATTCGAAAGTGAAGAAAACGTCGCTGAAAAAACTGCGCACAGAAATCCACGATCACGAAGAAAATCTGAAATCCGAAAACCGTAAACGGGAAGCGGTCGCAAACGATTCCGATCTGAAATCGCTCGCTGAGGCACACTGTGAAATCGCAGTCGCTTCTCGGCAGGAAACCGCAAAACTTCATGAAGGCGACGAAGAGAACTTCAAACTTTGGCAGGAGTTTCTCCCGCAGTGTATGCAGGCACTTCAAAAAGTTTACGAGCGCCTGGGTATCCAGTTCGAATTGACGTTGGGCGAAAGTTTCTTCCAGCCGATGCTGGCCGAAGTTGTCAAAGATTTAACTGCGAAGAATCTGGCAGTCGAAAGCGAAGGAGCCGTTTGCGTTTTTCTGGAAGAAAACGAAGCCCCGTTGATCGTCCAGAAGCGGGACGGGGCTTACACCTACGCCACCACAGATCTCGCTACGATTCAGTATCGTGTCGAAACGCTTCATGCGGATGTTGCGCTTTACGTCATCGATGCCCGTCAAAGCGAGCACCTCAAACTGTTATATGGAACCGCGAAGAAATGGGGTTACGACGGCCTCGAATGTCATCACGTCAGTTTTGGCACAGTGATGGGGGACGACCGTCGCCCGTTCAAAACACGTTCGGGCGATACCGTGGGTTTGGAAAGTTTAATTGACGAAGCGGTCAATCGGGCAAGAAAAATCGTCGACGAAAACGACGATTCTAAAACCGACAAAGCTGGAAACCTCAAGCCCGAACTTAGCGAAAAGGAACGTCAATTAGTTGCAGAAAAGGTCGGCGTCGGCGCCATCAAATATGCGGATCTCCGTCACAACCGCGAAAGCGATTACGTTTTCAACTGGGAGAAAATGCTCGCCACCAACGGCGATACTGCAACTTATATGCAATACGCTTACGCCAGAATCTGCGGCATTTTTCGGAAAGGTGAAGTGAACCGCGAAGAAATTCGATTAGCTACCGATCCAATTCTCCTGGAAACACCCGCAGAGCGCGCTCTGGTTTTGCAGCTTATACGGTTTTCCGAGGCTGTCGATGGAGTGGCCCGAGAATTCCGCCCGAACATCCTTACTCAATACCTGTTCGAGACTGCGAAAATCTTCAGCACATTTTTCGACGCCTGCCCGGTATTGAAAGCGGAAACCGATGCACTAAAAACGAGTCGCCTGAAACTCGTCGATCTCACGGGTCGCATCATCTCAACGGGATTGCGCTTGCTGGGAATTGAAGTCTCCGAAAAAATGTAGCGGATTCTCCAGGCAATCATAATTCTACCCGTCAGGTACCATTGAAGTATCGCGACTTCACCGTAAGCCGAGGTCGATCTTTGGCAAGTAAATCTGGCGAGTGAATTAACGGGGATCGTATAGAAACCGCAGAGATATTTCTATCAAAGGTTGTTTTCTCAGCCCAACCGGTTGCCGTACTGTTTTGCGTAGTATTTCTGGTATTCGCCGCTGCGGATTTCTTCAATCCATTCCGAATGATCTCGGTACCACTGGATGGTATCGCGAATACCTTCGCGGAAAGAGACTTGGGGTTCCCAGCCGAGTTCGCTTTTCGCCTTGGAAAAATCGATGGCATAGCGTAAATCGTGACCGGGTCGATCTTCGACATAATGGATCAAACTTTCCGGTTTTTCCATCAAATCTAAAAGGGTTTTGGTCAGTTCGAGATTGGTGACCTCGTGGTTGCCGCCGAAGTTATAGATTTCGCCTTCGTGGCCTCTGCGAAGCGCGGCGTCGATTCCTCGACAATGATCGAGGACGTGAATCCAGTCACGGACGTTTTCACCGGTTCCGTAGACAGGAAGCGGTTGATCGTTCATGCAGTTGGAAATGAAAAGCGGAATCAGTTTTTCGGGGAACTGGTACGGCCCGTAATTGTTGGAACAACGTGTCGTAATCGCTGGAAAGTCGAAGGTGTGAAAATAACTTCGCACCAACAAGTCGGCAGCGGTTTTGGATGCCGAGTAGGGGCTATTAGGAGCAAGAGGGGTTTCTTCGGTGAAGAAACCTTCTTTCCCAAGACTGCCGTAAACTTCGTCGGTCGAGATTTGAACGTAGCGGACGATGTCGTAGTCGCGTGAGAGATCGAGCAGAACCTGCGTCCCCACGATATTTGTCTGGATGAACGGACCGGAATCGAGAATGCTGCGATCGACGTGGCTTTCGGCGGCGAAGTTGATGACCGCATCGAACTCGTGATTTGCGAAAACGGCATCGACTGCATCACGGTCTACGATATCGGCCTTGATAAATTTGTAACGTGAATCGTTCTCGATGTCACTGAGATTTCTTAGATTACCCGCATAGGTAAGCTTGTCGAGATTGACGATATGAATCTCGGAATAGGTTTCAAGTTCGTATCGGATGAAATTCGAGCCAATAAATCCACAACCCCCTGTAACCAGAATGGTTCTCATCGATCGCTTTCTGGAAAAATGAATTCTTGTGTAGCAGGTCAATTCACGTCGGGGAGAATTTTAGATTCTTCTGCTTCCGGATTCCAGCGTGTCTGGATCACGCGATCGACAATTATGAGAATTCCCACACAGTCATTGAGCATTCGTGCTGTGATCTTTATGATGATTCTGGTCGACAGTAAAAAGAAAATCGTTCCCGCATTCCTATACGCGATTGCCCTCACCATGAGCTTTACTCTCGTACTCTCTCATGTTTCGCCAGCGACATGGTCTCACGAACTCACCGAACGTCCGCAAATTCTGGGACGAGACGATACTGCCGATATTCGTCTGGAACACCGTTCGGTTTCGCGGAAACATTGCCAATTCTGGATCGAAAAAGACGAGTGCCACATTGCGGACTGCGGAAGTACCAACGGCACTTTTCTCAACGGCGAGCAGATTAAAAACGCGGTGATTCGTTCGGGAGACCGTGTGCTTGTGGGACGATTCGAGATTATGCTCGCATCGAAGGAACAGGTCGATCCCACAGACTACGGTTCGGTCGAACGATCTTCAGCACCGGTTTTTCAATCGATACAGGACGAGGAGCGTTACTTCACCGCTGCGATTCACGAACGGCTGACACCCTCTCGACGCTTAGTGTTGCCTGGGATGAAACTGGAGGTGGCTTATCGATCCAGCGGATTGTTGGGGGGTGATTGCTTCGAATGTTTCGAAATGAACGATCGCTGGGTGTTAGCTCTGTTCGACGCGATGAACCACGGCACGCGAGCCGCTTTGACGGTGATGCTCTTGAAATCGGAGTTGCGTCGCTGGATTGAACTGTCTTCTGGACCTGCGAAATGTCTTGAATGTATCAACCGGGAATTGCTGGGTTACCATGTGAGTGAGTTGTATATTACTGCTATCATAGTGGTGTGGTCTCCTCACCAGCAGTCGCTACTCTATTCGACCGCGGGACATTATCCGCCTTTGATCGTCAGAGGAAGCGAACCGATCAATTTGATGAACGAAGCCAACGGATTCCCTTTGGGTGTGGAATGGCGTGAAAAATACGAAGAAAAATTCATCCAGATGAAAACCGGAGATCGGTTTTACCTGACTTCAGACGGTGTTGGTGAAGCACTCCGAGGTAAAAACGATCATTCCTCGGTATCATCCGTCATTGAAAAGTCGGTACACGCACAAGATGGGAAAAATTTACTCAAAACCTTACAGAGCATTCAGGACAATTACAACGAGAATCTTCAGGATGACGCTTTACTTGTGGGGGGAGAAATCCTCAGCGATACTCGTGTTGGAGTTTAGCGTTTTTTTGTGCCGGTTTTTTTCTTGTTCAGGCTGCGGGTGAATGCCTCGGTCACCTCGCGGTATTCGGGTGGTGTGACAAGCCGTCTACTGCCGACACCTTTCAGACGATCTGCTGTTCTTCTTCCTGCTCTTCGCAATCCTTTACGGTTCAGGTATTTGAGGTTTTTAAGAGATTCTTCGAACTGCAATTTTTCTGCAGGTGACATTTTCTCATCGCTGAAGTTCTTTCCCGCGATTTTTTTTCGACTTCGGTTAATGAACTGTTTCAAATCGTCTTTACTCCATCCGTGTTTCTTGAGCCAATTTTCGTCGACTTTGCCACGCTCGAGTTGTTCGTTGAGTTTGTCGAGCGTTAAGTTGGCCGCTTTTTTTCCGAATTCCAAATCTGCTTCTTCGGGGTCGAGTGGAGACTGGTTGTTGCCTGGAGTTCCTTTTTGGCTTTTGGAACCGTTTCCCGGCTGAACAGTGCCGTTGTTGTTGTTCTTCTTCGAACCCTTTTGGCGAGAGGTTTTATTACCCTGTAGTTTCTGCCCCTTGCCTTGTTTTTTGCCGGGCTGTTTTTGTGCGTCGGATTTCGATTTGGTTTTATCCCCCCGGTTGGTGCCGGGTTGTTTTTCGATTTTCCTGGGATCGGTCGATTTGGAAGACTGATTGGAATTCTTTTTGTTAGTCTGTTCCCCGGAATTACTTTTTTTGAGGGGAGATGTGTTGGAATTGTTTTCCGGTTGGGGTTTCGCTTTCTGCTTGGTTCCTTTTTTGAGATTGTTGTCTTTGCGCTGTTTTTTGGATATTCTCGAAGGGTTCTTTTTGTTGTCGGTCGTCGTTTTTGACCTGTTGGGATTGGTGATTCCCTTTTGTTTCTTCACATTATTGGGATCGACTTGAGACGGTTTATGTTTTTGTTTCTTTCGTAAAGGATCGGATCCTTTTTTACGTTTTAGTTTATTGGGGTTTGCCGAATCGGTAGCGTCCGATTTCTTCTTGCGGTCTGGCTTAGCCGGACCTGTTTCGTTCCCGCTTGCTTTTTGTTTTTCGGTTTTCAGTTTTTTATTCGAATTCGATTGTTCCTGTTTTTTTCCATGGGAAGTGTTCTTCGAGTTTTTCCTGGTTTCAGACTTGCTTTGGGTGTTGTCCTTTTTCGGAGATTCCCCTTCTCCGGTTCCGTCTTTCTTTGCCTTGTTCGAATCGGACCGATCGGTAGAAGAAGTCCCTGATAGGTTTTTCTGCGAGGAATCTTTTTTCTTTTTTTTCTTTGGAACGGGATGGGGATTCTTACCCGGTTCTTTTTTCTGAGGATTTTGTTCGGTGCCGGATTTACTCTTTTTCCTGGGAGAAGGCTGATTTTGTTCTTTGTCCTGTGGTTGGTCAGGATTCTTTTGCTGTTCTTTTCGATATTGATCGACAAGATCTTGTAAAGCTTTATTGTCGTCGGACCCGTCCTTTTTGAATTTCTCACTCCGTTGAGATTCGTCGCCGTTTTCTGGTTCGTTCTTTTTTTCGGGTGAGGGTCGATCACCGGCTTTTTTCTTTTCCGCCTCCTTATTTCGATCGGATTTTTGCTTCTTTTTGGGATGGTTTTTTTGCTTCCGGTTTGGTTCTTGCTTCGATTTTTGCTTGTTTCCCTTTTTTCGTTTGCCTTGTTTATTCTGCTTGCTGGTATCGGAATGATCCTGATTGCTTCGATCGCCTTGACTGTCACCCTGTTTCTTCGCCTGTTTATTTCCCTTTTTGCCTTCTTTGTTTTGTTTTTTAGGGTTTGACTTTGTCTTTTTCCTTGGGTCTGTTTTTTGCTGGGGATTCTGTTTTTGCTTGTGGTCCGGTTTGGGTTTCCCGGCTTGTTCTCGATTTTGTTTTTGCTGTTGTTTTCGTTCTTGTTCACTGACAGGTTTGACAATTTTCAACGTGATCCAGCGAGAATAACCTCGGTTTCCGGATGGCGTTTTGTTGTCGCGGGCTTCTATGCGAAAACGGACCACGTCACCTGTCTTAAGGTTAAGCGGTTTTAAGTTCCAGCGAAACGATCGCTTGAGTTCCTTCTTCAACCCGCGAAATATGATGTGGTCATCGGGAATGGGGTCAGCATTCGGACGATTCCCTTTCGAGATTTCCGATTTCAATGTGAGAAACTTGACCTTGAAATCGGGATCGTGTGCTTCGGTGAGTATTGAAAGTTCTTTAGTGTTTTCGGGAATCTTTTTTTCGGTTTCCTCTGGAAACAGAATTTTCACCAGCGGTTTTCGATCCGGCCTGATTGTCAGCCCGTAAATGATCGGGTCGGGATCGGTATCGCCGTTTTCATTTTTCGCTTCGATGCGGTAGAAGTGAGGAGAAGACCCGTCGGCCCGAAAACCGATTTCTCTCTTCAGAACGACCGAAAGGCGAGTCTCGTTCTCGATCTGCATTTCTATGCGGCCTGCTTCGCTGGCAGGGTTTTCCGAATCGAGCAAGATCAGCGTCGCCCGATGAATCGGCTGATTGGCAACCGCATGAACCGACACCTCGGTTCCTTCCCAGACATCAATGTGCCCGCCCATCATCGACTTTTTCGGAAGTTCCATGTATTCGGGATATTCGTAATCCAGTTTTTCAACCGTCGCAGAGGGGGGTTCGACGACAGTGATCTCGAACGGTCCTGCTTGCGCATCTCCTGCCGAAATGCGGTAAGATAAATTCTGCCGAAGCCCCTGACCGTATTCGCCAGTCAGCATTGCCATGTAATGCTTTTTGCGATTGGTAAGGCGTTTCATAGGAACAGGCACATCGCGAAACTTTCGATCTGCTGTCGTATAATGCAAGACCACCGACTCGGGGGGTTCGCCGTCATAATCGATCTCGACGTGAATTTCGGGTCGTGATCGGGCCAGCATTTCTGTCGACGGGGGAAGATCCTTGCGACCCAGTTTGCAGGAAACTTTCGTGATCTCGATCATGGTAGCGGCTTCGACCTCGGCGGACGGGAAGAGCGCGCGCGTGAGCGAACCGCTGATTTTTTTCGGCGAGAAGACCGTGTAAAGACTGCATAAAATCACGACCGCCAGCAAAACATAAGAGAGTCGCATCAGCGGGCGACGATCGATCGCCTCGTCCACATTCATTTGCGACAATGACTTTGCAGC
>Ga0114931_10003730_pt1 | contig 19199 bp, 12 predicted proteins | sample 2SBtaG_FD_89579 | JGI IMG/M metagenome (GOLD analysis project Ga0114931, IMG submission 89579) | Deep subsurface microbial communities from Kolumbo volcano to uncover new lineages of life (NeLLi) - 2SBTROV14_V59a metaG | ecosystem: Environmental > Aquatic > Marine > Volcanic | place: Kolumbo...
ATTTTGGCCAGATTTCCTCCTGATTTTCGTTAAAGAGCCCTGCTATTCGCCTCAAATCATGAAAAAATCTGACTCAAAACAGCTTTCCCTCGCTACGGCTTCCATTCTCGGACAGGCTCCTAGGGAAGCATGATCGGATGTGCCTGCGAAAAGGCGTATCATTCGCCCTTGATACGCTTCGTACCTCAGCACATCCTACAAATCCGCGACTTTCCCGGTAATAATATTGGCGGTAAGCCCGATTTGTATTCAATTTAATTAGCATATAGGGTCATCTGCCTTCCATGTTGACGGTTTTAAATCCCAATCGACCTGATCAGAGTTTCCCATCGACCGATAAGGCCTTAAAAGAACCCGACGGCCTTTTAGCGGTTGGAGGCTGCTTATCACCACAAAGGATCATCAATGCCTATAGCCAGGGTATTTTCCCCTGGTTTAATCCGGAAAGTCCGATTTTGTGGTGGTCACCCGACCCGCGTCTGGTTTTATTCCCTGAAAAGCTGCAACTTTCCCGCAGCCTGAAAAAGACGCTGCGCCAGGGTAAATTTCAGGTGACCTTCGACACCGCCTTTCCACAGGTCATAGCCGCTTGTGCGACAAGTAGAAAAGATCAGGCCGGAACCTGGATTAATCAGGACATGCAGTCGGCCTATATTAAACTCCATCAACAAGGCTATGCCCATTCCGTAGAGACATGGTTCACGGATCAGTTGGTGGGAGGTCTGTATGGCATTGCGCTTGGTAAAATTTTCTATGGTGAATCGATGTTTCATAAAAAAACCGATGCCTCAAAAGTCGCCTTCGCCAGCTTAGTTGAAACATTGACTGAGTGGGGTTTTAAACTGATAGATTGCCAGGTTCGCACCGACCACTTGATGAGTCTTGGTGCAGAGGAGATTACCCGGGATGAATTTAATACTCTGCTTGCACAATATTGCTCAGCCCCGGGCGGCAACATCTCCTTATGGAAAAAAACACCCGTTAAAGGACCCGCGTGAATCGTGTAAAGTGTAATTAGACCTAGCTTAAAGCAACTGTTCACCACGTTTAAAACAAGCCTTGAATTCCGCCAGTCCATGTGAGCCGCCATTGACCAGCCGGCGGGCCAGTTTAAGGTCGCCATCAAGCAGGGCACTGCGAATTTTAGCTTCACTTCTTTTCAAGAATTCCGCCAATATAGCCGCAGCAATCTCGGGGTCATTGGCTAAATATGGATTATCTTCCAGATCCACCGTTATCCGATGGCCAATATCGCGATAATTAGCGCGACCGGTTAATTGAATGTAACCGCGACCTTTATAGCTTTCGCCATCAGGCCGGCCCTGATTGCCAAGATCGTGACGATCATCATATTTATCAAAAGCAGGGCCACTGGCCGTGGTGTTAAATCTTGAAATGCCTTCATCTATTGGCTTAAATTTTCCGGTTTCCACATAAACCGTTGCTATTGCCATCAGTAACATGGCGCGATAAGACAGATTTTTCTTTGCCAGGGCGGCACAGATCAAGGGTAGATTATTTGCAATATTATCGCGCGGTGTACCCTGACACATTGTAGCCGCAATTGCCACGGAGATTTTAGTTGCCGGGTCGATGATTTGCTTATCATGCTCTTCGACTGGCACGCTAACAAGCACGGCAAGTTCGGCCATGGTCATGCGGCCGACGATGCCATCTTCACGCAACCCCTTATCACGTTGGAAATTAATGACCGACTGCTTGGTTACCGTTCCGAATTCCCCATCAACAACCGTTGTATAATAGCCCAGATATTTTAAACGTTGCTGAAGTTTTTCGATATCTGCGCCGCTTTGTCCGTATTTTAAAGTGCCCATGTTTTCCCCTTGCAACGGCGCGGTAATCATGTGAAATTGACGCGCAGTTACTGCTAATTATTTTTTTTGCTTATGCAGCCTACTAATTTAACAGCTTTAAATTCTAAACACTAAAAATATTAACCCGGGTCACTAAATCACCGGATAAATGTTATTAATTCACTGCTAATCATCTGCCAATTCGGCAAAATACAACCAACGTAAACGGTGCTTCGTTACGTTTTCTTCCTAAAAACTTATACCGGGCCCGCCATTACAGCCCGGTTTTTTTTACATTCAATTCAAAACTGTTGGAGTACTGCGCTGCAAATAAACACGTTTTGCATGTTATTATTCGCCTGGCGTTCAAAAAACAAACTTACCCCCTGCCGGCCGGGAGCTGATTATGTCTTTAAAGGTACTTGGTTTTACCCATAGTCTGCTGATGTTGCTAACATTCAGCCTGTTAATAAGCTGTGGTAAGCAGCATTCTGATAATGCCTTGCCCAACACTAAAACAACCTTTAATCTGCAAACCGTCAAGCAGCGCTACGGCGACATAGCATTCAGCGTTGCTGATATCAGTGAACAAAGTTATGAAAATGGCACTGCAATTGCCGTGACGTTATCCGTTCCGCTCAACCCGGCAGATGATTTCCAGAGCTTTTTTAAAATCAGCGAGTCATCAGGTCAACTGCTCGAGGGTGGCTGGATACTTTCTGCAAGTGGTCTGGTGGCCTATTTTCCCGCGATTCAGCCAGCCAGTAGCTATACCGTTGAAATTCTAAAAGGTCTGAGCGCTGCAACCGGCAAACAATTGCAGCAAAATGTACAGCAACAATTAACAACGCGAAAAATGCCGGCGCAGGTAAGTTTCGCAAGTAAAGGTTCAATCCTGCCTGCAAAGCTGGCTAAGGGATTCCCGGTAATCAGCGTCAATGTTAAAGAAGTCGATGTGGATTTTCACCGGCTGCAGCAGGATAAAATCAGTCAGTTCTTGAGCGACTGGAACAATCGCTCCAGCCAGGGGAGCTATTATCTTAAAAAATATACTGCCTATTCAGAGCTGGTTTATAGTGGCCGTTTCGTGCTGGATCCACCGGCTAATACCCGCTTCACCACGCATCTCAATTTAAGTGGCATTATTAGCTTGCAACAACCGGGTATTTATCTGGCCGTGATGAAACCTGCGGGCCGCTATCCTTATGAACTGCAAGTCAGTTATTTCGTGGTTACTGACATCGGCCTTCATACCCGCCTGTATCATGACCGGATGACGGTATTCACGCGTTCGTTGGCCAGTGGGAAACCGTTAGCAGGCATTGACCTGACACTTTTGGACAAACAAGGTCAAATGGTTGCTAAAAGCAAGACTTCTAGCCACGGTCAAGCGGAATTCATCGCACCCGACCGGCAGGCCCGGGTATTGCTGGCCAGCGATGCAAACAATATTTCCCTGTTGCAGCTGAAAACGCCAGCGCTTGATTTAACGGAATTTGATATTGCCGGCAGAGTCCAGAAAGCACTGGAAATTTTTCTCTATAGTCCCCAGGATTTATACCGTCCGGGTGAAACGGTCACGATCAGCGCAATTCTGCGAGATGCGGATGGCAGAACAATACCGGCGCCACCTTTGAATGCGGTTATTAAACGACCTGATGGCCTAAAAATAAAATACTTTACCTGGCGTTCAGAAACGCTGGGCTATTATCAGACCACTTTTAAACTTCCTGATCATGCCCGCACCGGAAAATGGCAGCTGGAAATTACCACCGCGGATAAATCCCGCTATCACTATGATTTCAAAGTTGCAGCTTTTTTACCTGAGCGCATGGCTTTGCAGTTGGCGGAAATAAACAAAGCCTACTGGACGGACAACACCTCGGCGTTGCGGATCCCGGTTACCGGCCAATATCTTTACGGTGCGCCAGCCGCAGGCAATCGACTCAGCACGCGTATTTTACTCACCACCAACCGTCATCCAATCAGCACGCTGCCAGACTATTATTTTGGCGATACCTATGAAAAACCGCCGGTAGGCTATTTTAAAACGGATGATCTGCAACTCGATAGTCAGGGCAAAGCGGTCTTAAATATTGCTTCACGTTGGCAAAAAGCCAGACACAGCGCTTTTAATATCAAAATCATCAGCAGTTTGTATGAAACAGGTGGCCGGCCCATCACCCGTTCGCTGGTGTATCGTTTGTGGCCACAGGCAACTTTATTGGGTATACGGCCGCAACGCAAGCTCGATGCTATTCCTGCTAATAGTCAGATTAATTTTGACATCATCAAAAGCGACCGGTTTGGTCAACAGGCTACAGGTGATATCACCGTTTCATTGACCCGCGAACGCCGGGATTATTACTGGGCGTATTCTGATACCGAAGGCTGGCATAATGCATTCACAGAAAAGAATTACCCGGTTTTTAAACAACAACTAAGCCTCGATGAGGCTCAGCCGGCACATATCCAAGTACCCGTTGAATGGGGTCGCTACCGCTTGCAAGTTAAAGATCTGCAGTCAGGCCAGGTTTCATCGCTACGTTTTTATGCCGGTAGCGGCTGGCAAGGGCAAGGTGATGCAGTGGCGCATCCGGACCGCATCACCCTGAAACTGGACAAAAAACATTATCATGCGGGCGATACCGCGCGGGTAAAAATTACGCCGCCTTATACCGGCAGCGGTTTTGTCGTAGTGGAAAACAGCGAGCAGACGCTTTGGCAGCAGCGCGCCACCCTGCCCGTCGAAGGGCTGGTACTGGATATTCCCATTGCCAAAAACTGGCAACGCCATGACCTGTATATTTCAGCGTTGGTTTTCCGGCCTGGCAACAGCCAACAAACAATCTCGCCCAATCGGGCTATCGGCTTGATACATCTACCTTTGGATCGTGAGGATCGGCATCTGCAAATCAAAATGGTTACACCTAAGCAGAGCATTAGACCGGAAACGCGCTTACAGACCCGGATAAAAGTCATCGGCGCCGCCGCCGGACAAAAGACCCTGCTGACGCTGGCTGCCGTCGATGCCGGCGTACTAAGCATTACCGATTATCAAACGCCTGATCCTTTCCAATGGTTTTTTGCACCGCGCCGTTATACAGTGGAACAACGCGATTTGTATCCCCATATCATTGAATTAATGCAGGGCAGTCTGGCCAGTCCAAGGTTCGGCGGCGATGCCGATCATCATGCCGGTGGCGCAAGGCCGGACACTATCGTCAACATCGTCGCATTATTCAGCGGACCGGTGCTTACCGATGCGCAGGGCAATGTTACGGTAGCGCTCGATATTCCTGATTTTAATGGCAAGCTACGGCTGATGGCGGTCGCTTTTAATGATCACCAGTTCGGTGCCGCCAGCAGCGAAATCAACGTTGCAGCTCCGGTCATCGCTAACGCATCCCTGCCCCGCTTTCTGGCGGCCGGTGACCAATCATTTCTAACCCTGGATGTCCACAACCTAAGTGGAAGCAGGCAAAACCTGTCCCTGAATTTTTCAACAAATGCCTTGCTGACCCTCGAACACAAGCACTTAACGCTGCAGCTGGATGACCAGCAACAGCAAATGCTGCGTCTGCCCTTACGCACGGCCAAGGCTTTTGGTCCGGGTGAGATCCGGTTAAGCCTGCATAACAATGACGCAAGCGCCGAAGCAATCACGATCAAACGCAAATGGCAACTGGGCGTGCGACCGGCCTATCCCGGCATCAATAAAGTCATCCGTAAAATCGTTAACAGCGGCCAATCGGTTAAGCTGACAATGCCAACTGAGGATCTGTTGCCTGCATCACTGAGCAGTCAGCTGATTATATCCGCACAGCCGCCGCTAAATCTGCGCCAACAGTTTAAAGCCTTGCTGCATTACCCATATGGCTGCCTGGAACAAACAATTAGCAGCAGTTATCCCTGGCTTACGGTAACACCTGAAAACATCCAGACACTCGGTCTTGATAAAATCAGGATTGAAGATAAGGCCATTCAAGCGATCAACAGAGTACGGTTAATCGATAAAGCCATCAGCCATCTGGCCAGCATGCAGCGCAGCAACGGCGGCTTTGGTTTATGGCGTAATACAGATCCGGAAGAATACTGGCTGAGCGTCTATACCGCTGATTTTTTATTGGATGCCAGAACGGCCGGCTTCCAGGTTCCCGGCGAAATGCTTAATAAATTGCTACAACGTCTGCAAATTTACATTAATAATCGCGGACCATTATATGGGCAAGGCTACAGCCAGGCGCCCGGACACCTTGAATTTGCCTATAAGACCTATGCGGCATATATTTTGTCGCGAGTTAACCGAACAAAGCTCGGTACTCTTCGCACACTGTATGAGCAGCACAGAAAAGCGGCAAAATCAGGCCTGCCTTTACTGCATCTGGGCCTGGCATTAATGAATCAGGGCGATAAAACACTTGCACAACAGGCCATCTCGGAGGCCTTGCTTAAAGCACGGGATGAGCAGGATTATCTCGGCGACTATGGCAGTAAACTACGCGATTTGGCGGTAATGACAAAGCTGTTGCACGAACAACCCGACACAAACCCGGCAGATATTGAGCAGCTGGTTTTCAAACTGGCTGACGAACTTAACAACCGCAATTATTTAAGTACTCAGGAGCGCCTGGCCCTGTTTCGAGCTGCACAGGTGCTGGTCAGCCAGCAGCAAACCACCTGGCAAGGCCAACTGTTGCTGGATGGATCGACCGTCAATCTCGCACAACGCAACAACTATCAAAACAGCTTCGAAAACAGCAGGATTCCCCAGCAAATTGTACTGCAATCAGAATACGACAAACCGCTCTATATACAGGCCGCTCTGCAGGGCTACCCGAAGCAAGCGCCGGTCATGCGCATGAATGCCATTCATGTGGAACGTCAATATTTCACCCTGGATAATAAACCCGTGCAAGCGGAGCAATTCGAATCCGGGGCCGTACTGTTGGTCCACGTCAGCCTCTGGTCCGATCAGCGTATTAAAGATGCCTTGGCTGTTGAATTACTGCCAGCCGGTTTTGAATTGGAAAATCAACAATTGGAAAACAGCCTTAAAACGGACAGCTTCCGTATTGGTGATAAAAGCATTGCCGAAATGCAGTCGGGCAGCAACATCAAATTCCGGGAATACCTGGATGATCGCTTTATTGCCGCCGTTGATCTGCATAAAAATCATCCGGAACATTTGTTTTACCTGGTGCGGGCGGTTACTCCAGGGCACTATACCAACCCCCCCGCTTATGTCGAAGATATGTACCGGCCCTATCTGCGCGCCATTGGCCGGCATTTTAATGACATAACCATTACTGCTAATAAATGACCTTGATAGCAAATGATTTTTGTAACTATTCAGCTTCTTTGTCGGTTTGGATGCAGGTTATTGATTTATCAAAACGCGTAAATAGGTCCCGGTAAGCGCTACTGCAACATCCCTGTTGCAGAAGCCTGATAAATCAACAACCTGCATCCTTTATGAAAAGGATACTGAATAGATAATGATTTTTTTACGTTTGCCCCGGAATGACTATGCACGAACAACGTTTTATAACCCTGGAAACCAAACTGGCCTATCAGGAAGACACCATCCTACAGTTAAACGATGCGCTGTGCCGGCAGCAGGCTCGAATTACTGAACTGGAATCACTATGTAAACACTTGGTGGAGCGCATCCATGAAATGGCTGAACCTGCCAACGCCAATCCGTCAAACCATGAAATACCTCCGCACTATTAACAGGAGACTGCAGCTTTTCAGCTTAATCATTTTATTACCAACGGTATTTTTTATCCTGGACAAGCTGTTTCCTATCGATTTGAAACCCACAGATCAAGAATTTGCCCGCGTGATTACTGCAAAAGAGGGTACCCCTCTGCGGGCTTTTGCCGATAACAAGGGTATCTGGCGTTATCCGGTTACCCTGCAGGCGGTATCGCCACGTTATATTGAAGCCCTGTTGAATTATGAAGACCGCTGGTTCTGGCAGCATCCCGGTATCAACCCTTTCGCCCTGCTGCGTGCCGGCATGCAAAATATCATGCAGCAGCGCATTGTATCCGGCGGTTCGACGCTGACCATGCAAGTGGCCCGACTGATCGACCCGCACCCGCGTACTATACCCGGAAAACTGCGGCAGATATTTCGTGCATTGCAACTGGAGTGGCGTTATAACAAACAACAAATACTCACCTATTATCTGAATCATGCGCCTTTCGGGGGGCCCCTGGAAGGCGTACAGGCAGCCAGTTATACTTACCTGGGAAAGTCGGCTTCCGAACTGAGCTACGCCGAAGCCGCATTATTAACCGTGCTGCCGCAAGCGCCTAGCCGCAACCGGCCGGACCGTTATCCACAGCGCGCCAGAAAAGTACGCGACAAAGTCTTGCGGCGCTTACAACAACTCGGTGTCTGGTCGGCAGCCAGCGTCACTGCGGCCGTACAGGAACCGGTATTTGCCTTCAGGCGGCCACAACCACTGCTGGCGCCTTTACTGGCGCGCCGTTTAAAGCCCACTGTTAAAACCGGGCAACCGCTGACTACGACGATTGATATTAATCTGCAGATGGGTATTGAAGCGCAGCTTAAGGATTATGTTGCCGGCTTGCCGGATAAAACCTCTGCGGCGGTCATGCTGATTGAAAATCGCACGATGGCGGTTAGAGTCTATGCCGCTTCGGCTGATTTTACCGATGCGTCCCGCTTCGGGCATGTTGATATGATCCAGGCTCTCCGTTCGCCCGGCTCCACACTCAAGCCTTTTTTATATGGCCTGGGACTGGATGAGGGCCTGATCCATTCCCAATCCCTGCTCACAGATGCACCGATCACACTTGCTGGCTACCGGCCACGGAATTTTAACCGCGGTTTCTCCGGACCGGTCAGTGTCAGCCAGGCATTGCAGCGCTCATTAAATATTCCCGCTGTGCAGCTGTTGTATCAATTTGGCATATCAAAATTTGTCAATCGCCTGAAAAATGGCGGATTAGTCCTTAAATTTCCTCATGCGGCAAAACCCAATTTATCGGTCATACTGGGCGGCGTTGGAACAACTCTTGAAAGCCTGACGGGGGCCTACAGCGCATTAGCTAATGCCGGACTTGCAGGCAAGCCTCGTTTTACTAACAAGGATCCGCTGCTGCAGCGCCGTCTGTTATCACCCGGCGCCGCCTGGATCATACGCAAACTATTAAGCCGGCGACCAGCAAGCCTCCCGAATTTAGCCTGGAAGACCGGCACCAGTTTCGGTCATCGCGATTTCTGGAGCATCGGCGTTACCCGCGCTTATACCATCGGTGTCTGGGTAGGCCGACCTGACGGAACACCGATAGCAGGCCATTATGGCGCAAGAACCGCATCGCCGTTGTTATTCACTATCGCTGCAAACCTGCCCGGCAAGTTTGCAGCGGATGCATCCAGTCCACCCCAAAGCGTCCGTCAGGCAATCATCTGCTGGCCATTAGGTCAATTACAGGTTGATACCCCAAAAAGCCTCTGTCATGAACAAAAACTAGCCTGGTTGCTGGATAACAGAGTCCCAGGAACTTTTCCGGATAGCACCTACTTTCCCTGGCAAGATAATCCGCTGACCCTCACTGTAAACCAAGTCACCGGCAAGCGTGTCGATGCCGGCTGTTCCGCCCAGCACACTCGACAACGACTAATCGCTTTTTGGCCGCTGGCCGTTGAACCCTGGATTCTGGAAAGACTGCAGCGCCGCACACAAATGGGTGAAGCCGATAACAGTTGCAGCAATCCGCCGGTGTTTTATCGTGGCAACCTAACGATACTGGGTCTGAATGACCATGCCATCCTGCGCCCGGCCGGTGCAGCGCATAAACTGCCATTAATCAAACTTACCGCAATTGGAGCTCGGGGCCAGCAATACTGGTTTATAAATGGCCAATTGCTGGCCCGTATCAAGCACGGCGAATTGCTGCACTATCAATTTACAAGCCCAGGCAGATTTCAGATTGCTGTTAGCGATGAATCGGGTAATAATGCAGTCGTGGAAATTCGCGTACTACGGGGAAAATCCTGAGTATGGATGCAAAAAACAAATTTTAATTTTATGAAAATCGGCATACAAACCTGGGGTTCCAACGGCGATATACGCCCCATGATTGCCTTGGCTGGAGGGCTCAGACAGGCAGGCCATACGGTAACTTTATGTGTCTGCAGCATCGACAACAGAAGCGATGCGGATTTATGCAGAACTTTATCAATCCCTTATCGACGGGTGCCCGAACACGTTGACTTCGATATGCCGGCGTTTGCACAAAAAACTTTCAGGATGAATACCCTGCAATGGCTAAGGGCATTGCTGGATGAAGTATTTTTCCCTTACGAGATGGAAATTTATCAGGCTTCACGGCAGTTAGCTGCCGAACAGGATCTACTTATCGGTCACCATTTCCTGTACCCGCTAAAACTGGCCGCACACAAACAACAAAAACCCCATATCAGCGTAACCTTCTGCCATGCCGCTATACCTGTCAGCAGCGAACCGCCGTTTCGTTTTCCCAAGCTTGGCGGTCTGCTTAATCGGCTGCAGTGGAAAATCATGCAGCAAATTTTTGATTTTTCATTAAAGCAGCGCTTAAGTAAGCTCTGGAAAATGGAAGGTGTTGGTGAGATTCGACATGTTTTTCCCGATTTATTAAGTTCCGATCTACTTAACCTGGTCGCCGTGGATCCAGTTTTCTGCCGGGAACACGTACAATGGCCTTCCCTGCATAAGGCTTGTGGTTTTCTTAATTTGCCAGAAGATGCGGAAAGCTGGCTGATGCCTGCAGCATTGAATCATTTCATGGCTGATGGAGAACCCCCCGTGTATCTGACCTTCGGAAGTCTGCAACAAGCCGTCCCGGACTGGAGTATGGAGCTGTTTATTGAAGCAGTGCGTTTAACGGGTTGCCGCGCCATTATCCAAACCGCTTCCGCACATTATGCTGAACATTCAATTCAAGGTGAAATCTATTTTATCGGCCGACATCCACATCACGAAGTTTTTAAACGCTGTGCCGCAGTCGTTCATCATGGCGGCGCGGGCACCACTCATTCAGCAACGCTCAGCGCATGCCCATCGATCGTCGTACCCTTCATGGATGAGCAACTGTTTTGGGGCTGTCAATTACAACAGCTGGGTATTGCAGGTATACCCTTGCCGGCCAGAACTGTTAATGCAAAAACGCTGGCCGTTGCTATAACTAAAGTTCTGAATTCCCCCAATATGCAAACAACTGCAAGTCAGTTGAGTAAAAAACTACGCTCCCACAACGGTGTTTTACAGGCGGTGAATTTTATTGAAAAAAGCATCTAAATGTACCAGGGTTGTTGCCATAACGCATGCCGGCTCTTCATCTTAGGAGGCCATACGAAAGTGGCGATCAATTGATGATATACTGCCGCTTTAATTTACCTGTTTGAGTTATTAAAATGGAAGATCTGATCCTATTCATCCAGTCAAATATTCAATATGCACACTGGATTATCTTTGGCGCTCTGCTGCTGGCAGGATTAAACATACCGGTTTCTGAAGATGCCATGCTGTTTATTTCAGCGGTATTGGCCAGCAGCTATCCTGACTATTTAACCCGCCTGTTTATCGGTGTTTATATGGGCGCTTACCTTTCTGATTTGATTTGCTTCACCTTAGGTCTGAAACTAGGACCCAAATTATTCGAAATCAAGTTTTTCTCAAAGATGGTGCCACCGGAAAGAATCAAAAGAATTCATGCCTATTATGAAAAATATGGCGTGATAACACTGATCTTTGGTCGTTTTATCCCTTTTGGCGTTAGAAACGGCCTTTTTCTCACGGCCGGACTGGGCAAAATGGACGTTGTAAAATTCGCACTGTCCGATCTATTGGCCTGTACAATTTCCACAATTACCTTTTTCACCTTGTATTATCATTATGGCAATACTATGGTCGACTATGTAAAGAGCGGTAATAAGTATCTTTTTATCACTGTCCTCATTGCTTTAGGGATTTATTTTTATCGCAAAAAAACCAATAAGGATACGGATTAAGGTCTGTGCAGATACTTTAAACACAACCTCTCACTCACTTTTTTCTATACTATCGTGGCTAAATCATTACAGGAACAATTGTTAAAAGCTGGTCTGGTTTCTACACAACAGGCTAAAAAAGCAAAAACCGACAAGCGCAAGCAAAGCAAACTGCGAAACCATCAAAACGCTCTCTGTGTTGATGAAAATAAACAAGCGGTCAAGCAGGCGCAAGCGGAGAAAGCCGCACGCGACAAATTACTCAATCAACAACAGCAGGAACAACTGGCGAAAAAAGCCGCCAAAGCACAAATCAAACAATTAATTGAAGCAAACCGGCTAACCGAAGAAACTGATGGAGACGCTTATAATTTTAGTGATTCAGGCAAGCTCAGAACCGTCTATGTAACGCAAACAACACGCGAAAAAATCTGCAGCGGTAAATTAGCCATCGTGAAAATGAATCGAAAATATTATTTGGTCGAAACGATTATTGCTGAAAAAATTGCCAAAATTAATAAAATTTATGTCGTTCTCATCAATGAGGCACAAAAACAAGCTATCGCGGCGGATGATCCCTATGCGAATTATCAAGTACCGGATGACCTGATCTGGTGAAACTGATCGCATAATTCTGTCAATAAATGTTTATCCAACACAGTAATACCCTTTTACAATAGAGTGGTAACTGGTTGGGAGCATAGCAACGTGCCTGACAGGCAACGTTGGATCTTGTAGGCACGCTGCCACACTTTGCCTAACCTCAGTTCACCTGATCTCAGCGTAATAAAATCAAAGCCTTGCTAAAATATTCAAGATAGTAGAGGGTAGCTATAATGCATCGTTTCCCTACTACATTAAGATACCAATTGTCCGTCATCCCCGCAGGGAGGCGGGTATCCAGAGCTATGGAAGGGCATCACCCACAGCCCTGTGACTGGATTCCTGCCTCCTTGCCGGAATATCGAACTATAAAAGCGTATCAAGTCATTTTCCGCGAGATCAGGTTATCTGAACCTATGCGGCTAATGCCCATTTCTTGGCGGCGCCAGAGGATCTGCACCGATACTGCCTTGCAGGGTTGCAAGATAATCAGCGGATCTTACTTGTTCCAGCTTTTGCTCTGCCATTAATAAACGCTGCTGGATTTCCAATGATACCAGATCTTCTACATGGTTTGGATCCTTCAAAAATTCTTCCAGATATTTTATGTGCCGCTCCCAAAGTGCCGTTTCCCGGGTTTGTTTGATTTCAAGGCGCTCCCGATACCAACCGGAGGCCAGTAAATACTCCCGCGTAAACATGGCGCGTATTTCGGCATGATGTACATCCCTGCCCTGATATTCACCCTGTGCCATAATATGCAATAAAGCAAATAAAGGTGGACAGGCATCATCTATGCTGCCGTCATCAATATATTGCTGGGCAACACGCTTCTGTGTCTCAACTATATTATTGATGCCATCGACAAAGACCGCCATGTCCTGAATTTCAGGCTTTAAGATATGCTCCTTAAAGACTGCATTCGGGTTGTCGAAAACCTTGCCCAATAAGCCATGTACAAACCGTTCGGTTATCCGGTAACCCAAGCGGCTGGCTAAAACGGTTTCACCTTGATATTCAAAATCTGTTAAGGGTTCAAGAAAACATTGTTTTATCAAAAAATCGGGCTGCCGCTCTTCATGACTTAAACGTGTCCAGATTTCCGGGATTAACAAACTGATGTCGTGATCAACCCGAAATTCTGGCCCGATAAAACCGGCCGAACTGGAAAACCCCGGATACCCGGTCAGAATAAAAGCAACCAGCGCATTGTTTAGATCTGCTGTTGCCCTCAAAGCATTAAACGGTCCCTTAGTTAAAGCGCCTTCACTACCAGCTCCCGTCGTTGATGGCGACTTACCTGTTAATGAACTGATAAAATCCATAAACAGTTCAGGTAATTCCTGGAAGTGTATCGGGTTGTAAACACACAGCGATCTGATTTCAGGCTCAGGTGGATTATTTCTGCGTCCGGTTAAAATGGCATCGACAGGATGACAAACAGGATCATGCAAGGGAATTTTGCGATGCAGGCGCGCACCCATTTCAGCAATATATTTGCGCATGGGCGCTACTAAATCAGACCGGGTTTCAAGATAGCGCGGATTTTTTGAAGGCTTGCCCGCAATCAACCGGGGATGCGCTGAAGACACAACATAACAGTCTTGGGCCTTATAAGCCTTGTCAAGCAATTCACGCATAGGTTGGGTAAAGTAGCTAAAGGTTAGTATATCTTCGACAACCTCGGCCAGATTGCTGCCTTTTAATGGTTCATAATTGGCGATAAAACAATCCTGTACGGACATATTTAACTCAGTCTGTTTGTCATAACCGGGAATGATGGCATCATCCGGGCGCTGAAATAGACGGTATTCACAATTTTCAACCAGCTTTACACTAGGTTGTCGTCTAGGGTTAGACAAAAAGTCACTGATATGTTCAGACGCTACCACGGTTGAGGCGCTGATATCATCTTCCATCTGCACTTTTTCTGCGGCGATATAATCCTGCCGAACTTTAAAATTACACCACCCTCCATCCTCGTCAAAACCGACGCGAAGATAGGAAGCAACGATTTTACGATCATGCAACTTCAGCTCATGACCGGGTGCGCCATCAATAATATCTACGGACAAATATTGCCGCCAGTCAGTACCCCAATCCGTCCGGTAAAAACGTTTGATTAAAAAAACCAATGCCAGAATTCTTGGCGGAATAGATAACAACCAGTCATTATATTCATGCGTATGACTGGGTGACGGGGTAAGTAGTTTAATAACTGATCCGAGGCTGCGTTCCGGACTCAGTGGATTTCGACTTGGGTCATGATCTTCATCTTCATAACCGGATAAAAAACGATTCTGCGTATAATCTTTGTCGAAAATCTCCTGTACACGATCTAAATCTTCCTGCAGATTATCGACAAAGAGTGGCCCATAGATCACAGCATCTTCAATGGACTTGGAAATCTCGGATTTACCACCGCCGGAAACCGTACAGGGTTTGTGGCAAAAGGTCCCTTCGGCGGATGTGCCCACTAATCGCCAGGAGGGCGCACCGGGATGCTTTTGCATTTCAACTTTGTACCCGTTAGGTTGAATATAAACCTTACCGGGTTGCAAACGTATACTTTGACTATGCCCTTGGTTTTGCCAGGTAATCGTCTGACTGTTTAAATTCATGCGTAAATCCTGCGGCACATAAATAATATCAGGGAATTTCTTATCGATTGCATAACCTTCCGGCTGGACTTCCATTAATTCAGAATAGCGCGATAGCATGTCCCCGAAATCATAACCAGGTTCCCGTGTAACCCGACTGACACCATATTCATCACCATGGTGAAAACGCTGAAAAGCCAGTGCCCCCCCGGCGTGTTCCTCTTCAGCCATACCGTATAAATTAGCGGCGTAACTGATTTGCGATTTAACTTCTTTTTTACAATAACCAAAATAATTATCCGCCAGCAGGGTAACAATGACCCCCGATCTGTCACGAACCGTCAGCTTGAAGGCCTGGCCATCGTTATACAATTCCTGTTCTTCCTGCCAACACATCCCGTCTGATTTTTGCCGCTCAGTGGCTTCCCGCCATGAAGGTAAACCGACTTGCTTTTTGGTCAGTTGTTGTAGGTGTGGCGCTAAAATTACACAGCCAGTATGACCCGTCCAATGTTGCACATCCAATGCCGCATCATATTCCGGCAGTGCAGGATTTCCGCCATTACCAAAGATACTTTCAACAAAATCAAGATTACTCACTAAATTGCCAGGTGCAAAAAACCGTATCTCCATTGATTTTTCATCTTCCAGCCCTGGAATTGCCGGACAGACAATCGGACGCAACAGCAATGAGACAAACATGCGTGCAGGACTGGTTTGATTAGCGGTATACGGTAGCATTAATAAATCTTTTGGCGGATTGAGCGCATGTCCCAACAACGTTATAAACGTATGTTTTGGAACTTGTTTTTTATCAGCCGGAACCGGCAACCCGCCCTCTACGATATGAAAAGACCCTTTAGTTGTGCGCCGGTCGCTGGCTGGGTTATGCAGAACACCCTGCTTAACCCGGTAACTTGATACAATCCCGGAATGAAATTCATCCTCTCCTAAAGGTAATGAAATTGCCCGGGCTACGCCATGCCTTTCAAGTTCGAAGGTGCTTGTTGGCAATGACGGCATCACATCTTTTTTAACATCGGCAAAATACTTGTTGAGAAAATCCTGGATGCGTTTATCGGCTGGATAAAAAATGCTTGACAGCTGCCGGTTCTTCTCCTGGTAACTGCGCAATAGATCTTGTGCTATACCGATAAACTCATTGGACTCCTTGTCTGAACATATGGGCTGACCACAGGCTGCCAATTTTAGATTAATATAGAGCTGCAGTTTGTGGTGTTCTGTTGCCGTATCTAAATCAGGTTTGTAAAGACCTAAAGCTTTTATAAGATCCAATATATTTCTCCGGACGGGTATTTAATTTTGAGCTTATCATACAAAATCTCGATTCAATGAATCAAAAAAGATTAATAGCATTTCTAATTGAAAAATGATTTGGATCACAAATTCTTACACAAACGATTGATTCCACAGCACTTCAAAAAAAACTGCTTAAGCTTAGGCGTGAAGCTAAGATTTTATTAAAGCATGATGCCCCCCTAGCTTAAATTATAATTCCGCACCCAACTGATCTTTTCTTTAAAAAAACTTCCCTGACCACTCATAATTCTCAATCATTTTCAAATTGATCACCCAGCACAAAGCCAGATCTTCCCGATAAGAATGGTCAGGTTCCAGTTGCAGAAACGCACATCCATCATTTTTATTTATAGACGCACATCACAGTGCTTTGGATACCGAAAGTCCCTATCGGAAAAACTAAAACAGCAGGTTTAAGCAAAGCTGAGGACCCTACACAATTAGGTAAACTTTTAGCTTGTACTATTTAGCGCGGGCACAGATGCGGATTTAATAGCGCGTTTTTACGTCACGGGTTAATTTTTCTTAAATTTTATTGGCAGCTTTGAATCATTAACAAATCCTACAATAAACACCTGTAATTGGTCTAATAAACAACCTTAATCAGACTGTCTATTTTGTTCACTTCACACTCAAGGAGCCCCACTTTCAGCACGCATCCTATCGCGGTTGTTATTGATATATCATATTGATATATATTGCTATTTATGCTTCTATACAGTTGACCCACCACAATCATTTATGCCCTGAAAGCAGGGATTAATAAAATGTAAAGAGAATAGTATTATCAGCCTATATGGGCTTGTCAATTAATCAGCTTACCCCGGTCTGAATTGATTTTTTTCTTCAAACTGACGACTTACAATGTATAACGTTATATCTTTGTCTATAATTTTTAATGATTTTCTGTTAAAAAACTGTTATTTTTGAACACTGCTAAACAAGCTGAACGCTTGATTGTATATTAATGTAACAACTTTTTTATAGTTATAATGGTTTATTAATCAGCTACATTAAATGTGTGCCATGGTTTGATGGTTATAATCAGTCAATCCTACAAAAATAGCTGCTGCACTTGTACGGCATCAAGAACATATTGACGGATAAGAGTAGGTTGCCGTTGAGGAACGCAACCCAGCACCAGACAGGATTATCATGTTGGGCTTCGTTCCTCAGCGCCAACCTACCAGAGCTTTTAACTGTCACTATAAATTGACAAACTACTGGTACTCCGCTGGGCCGTATTGACAGGTAAAGGAAGTTGAGATGGATCAGTTGCTAAGCAATTGCAATAATGCTGATGACTATTTACAGGCTTTATCTACCCATCAATATAGCCTTGATGGCGTATTAGCTAAAATATTGTTTTAAGATGTATTAAATAAAAAAATTTTATTAAAAATTAACAATTAAAGGTACTCTCTATGGCAAAGAATTTACTCGATCAGCTTTTCGATTTCGCCGGTAAAGCACTTTCTGGATCCGGCGCACAGCATGATCACGCAATCTATATGGAAGACATCGACAATCTCACGGGTGTAGAAAAATATCTGCAAAAAAAGGCACAAGCCGAGGAAGCCAAGCGGACTGCAGAAGCTGCCTCTGCTACCGGGGTTGCCAGGTATATCCAAAAACTTGAGCAAGCTGATACTGAAAAAGCCAATTCCGAGGCCCCTGCACCTGCGGAAGTTGCTCCACTCACAGGCGTCGCAAAATACCTGGCCAGTCATTCCGGTAGCGGCATCCCAAAAGCACCCCTAACCGGTGTTGCTAAATACATGGCGCAGCAATCAAGCGGATCTGAAGCACAAACACCTAAACCTGCGGTGTCCACTACAGCAAAAAGTAAGCCGGGCAAGACCCCGTCAGCCACTAAGAATACGGCCCAAGCCAGCGTTTCCAAAAGACCAGGCGCAGTTAAAAAATCAGTCGTCGCCAAAGCAAAATCCGTGACGGAGACTACTAAAAAAGCACAACCCAAACCGGCTGCTGCAAAAGTGGAGAAAGCGGCAACAAAATCAGCCACTAAACCGGCGGCAACAAAAGCGGCTGAAGAAGCGGCCAATCAATGCCAGGCTAGAACAGGAAAGGGTACTCGCTGTTTACGCACCGCACATTTATCTCAAATTCAGCGTACCATCAATAAACAAAAATATAAATTTACGGTCTGTAGTCAGCACAAAAGTGAAGCTTTTAAACCATTTCCAGGTTGTCTTTAAAGAAATAAATTACGGTTCATGAATACCGTTTTCGGTATGACAGGAAATAGCTGAAAAGTGTAAGGAGGCGGCTTAACAAAATATTTTATCGGGTTAAGCCGGCCCGCTTCGCGCACACTGCAGTGAGCATTTTTTTCATGGCACGTCATTCGGGTGTCAATAAAAAGTGCTCACCTTAATTATCAACCATTACCACTGATTATTCCGCAAGAGTGCGCCAAAGGCTGCCCTTGTTACCGTGAATGCCGCTGATTTATAAGTTTGTACGAAGAAAAGAATGTTCGATTGATGACCCTCCATCACTGCTCTATCCACATTCCAATGCGCTTTCATTTCGCCTTGCCTGCATCGTTTACTGATAAGCAACTCGTTTAATACTCCCACCTGAATCCGTGACACCCATGCGGATAGCAGTGTAAGCTATGGGTTCCACTGGAGATCAAAAACATCTTAGCTTCACCCATCGATTAAGTGGGTCTTTTAAGCGCGGTGGAATCAAGAGCCTGTGCTCTGTGCCTTAGTGGATCCACGGATTCAGCTTACAAACAATTCGCCATGCTTATTCCCATCTTTTTCCCATAAATCATTAGAACAAGTATGCCGTTCTGCATCAAAGGGTACAGTATATTAAA
>Ga0114931_10003731_pt1 | contig 19199 bp, 19 predicted proteins | sample 2SBtaG_FD_89579 | JGI IMG/M metagenome (GOLD analysis project Ga0114931, IMG submission 89579) | Deep subsurface microbial communities from Kolumbo volcano to uncover new lineages of life (NeLLi) - 2SBTROV14_V59a metaG | ecosystem: Environmental > Aquatic > Marine > Volcanic | place: Kolumbo...
GCCGCGCTGAGCGAAAAGCTCTCGGGCGTGGGCCTCGAAGCGGCTGAAAAATCGGCCGAAATCTCCAGCAAATGGGCCAAGGAAACGCTGGCCAAGCTGGCCGAGGTCTCCAAGGCTCGCAGCGAACCGGCCGACTATGCCAAGGCGATGACCGATTTCGCCTCTGCCAATGCCGAAGTGGCCGCCGAAAACATCGCCGCCTTCACCGAAGTGGCGAAGAAGGTTCAGCTCGATACCGTCGAGTTGCTGATGGCGGCCGGCAAGAGCATGCAGGAAGACGCCACCAAGGCGGTCAAGAAGGCCACCGACGAGGTGACCGCCGCCGCCAAGAAGGCAACGGCCGCGACCGCGAAATAAGAGTTCGGCTCAAGTCTTCCGGACTCCTCCCTGCCGGAGAAGAGCCAAAGGGCGCGCCATGGGTGCGCCCTTTCTTTTTGCGCTGCAGAATACTAGACTCCTCCGAGCCGCTGCTTGAGAGGAGAACCCGCCGTGACCGATTCCGAAAAACCGCTGCTCGTCAAACGCTACGCGAGCCGGCGGCTCTACAATACCGAGACATCGGATTATGTGACGCTGGAAGACATCGCCCGCTTCATCCGCGAGGGCCGCGATGTGCAGATCATCGACCTCAAGTCCGGCGACGACCTGACGCGGCAATACCTGCTCCAGATCATCGCCGAGCATGAAAGCCGTGGCGAGAACGTGCTGCCGCTCGGCGTTCTCAACGATCTGGTGCGCAGCTATGCCTCTCAGGCCACGTCGATGGTGCCCGAGTTTCTGGCGACGAGCTTCGAGATGCTGCGCGACAGCCAGACCAGGATGATGGAAAACATGACCCGGGCCAACCCGCTTGCGGCGATGCCTGGGATGGACGCGGTTCGCGCCCAGCAGGAGGCTTTCCTCAAGGCGATGACCGGACAGGCGCCGGGCCGCTCCCCATCCGCGTCCCAGGGCGAAGATGCAAGCGACGCTGCGGCGGGCGAGGATCTGGAGGCGATCCGCAAACAGCTGGCGGCGTTGCAGGACAAGCTGTCGAAGATCGACAAGTAATACCATCGCCCCCTGAAAGCGGCGCGTCCCGACGGGGCGGGCGCATGCCTGTCTTGCCTGGCGGACCGGCAAGACACAACAATGACCGATCATTCGTCTCGGCCGGCGGTATCAAACCCCCAGCCGGTCGCGCAGCGCAAACCAGCTCATCGCCAGCGCCAGCAGCGGCGTGCGCCAGGCGCCGCCGCCCGGGAATGCCGGGGCCGGGATGCGCGCCATGGTGTCGAACCCCTCCGCTTGCCCGGCGATGGCATCGGCCATCAGCTTGCCGGCATGGGTGGCCGTTCCTACCCCGTGCCCGGAATAGCCCGAGGCGCTCAGGATATTGGGCGCCAGCCGCGCCAGATAGGGCAGCCGCCGCCGGGTGATCGCAAGCGTTCCTCCCCAGGCGTAGTCGATACGCACATCTTTCAGATGGGGAAAGATCTCCACCATCGGCTTGCGCACCAGTGCCGCGATGTCGCGCGGAAAGCGGTAGCCATAGCTCTCGCCGCCGCCGAAAAGCAGCCGCCGGTCATGGCTGAGGCGGAAATAGTTGATCACGAAGCGGCTGTCGGCCACCGCCACGTCACGGCTCAGCACCCGGCTGGCGGCGTCGCCCAGCGGTTCTGTCGCGGCGATGAAATTGTTGATCGGCATCACCCGCGCCGCGACGCGCGGGGCAAGCTTGCCGAGATAGCCGTTGCAGGCGAGAATCACATGACCGGCGCGCACCGCGCCCGCCCCGGTGACGACCCGCGCCTTGGTGCCCCGCTCGATCTCGTGCACCGCGCTCCTCTCGTGAATGCGCACACCGGCATCGCGCGCCGCCCGCGCCAGCCCCAGCGCAAGGGCGAGCGGATGCAGATGCGCGGCGTCGTGATCGAGCGTGCCGCCGACATATTTCGGCGATCCGCAAAGCGCCTGCGCCGCCGCGCGGTCGAGCTTTTCGAGATGGCGATAGCCATAACGCTCGGCCAGGTAATCGGCATAAGCATGCTCCCCGGCCAGCTCGCGGCGCGTGAAAACCATCTCGGCGATGCCCGGTTTCAGGTGACACTCGATCGCGTGGCGCGCGATCAGCGCCTTGACCAGCGCCTTGGCCTCTTCGGCCAGCGCCCAAAGCCGCGCCGCATCCTCCGCCCCCAGAAGCGCCGCGATCCTGTCCTGCCCGATCCTCTGGCCGCTGCCGAGCTGCCCGCCATTGCGCCCCGAGGCGCCAAACCCCACCCGCTGCGCCTCCAGCAGCACCACGTCGAACCCGCGCTCGGCCAGATGCAGCGCCGCCGAGAGCCCCGTATAGCCCGCGCCGATCACGCAGACATCCGCCCGCACCTCGCCCTCAAGCGCCGCGAAACGCTCCAGCGGCGTCACCGTGGCCGCATACCAGCTTTGCGGATATTCCCCCGCGCGGTCATTGGCATAGAGCAGGTCCATCACTTCATCGTTCCCCAAATACTCCCGCCGGAGGCATCCGCCGCCCGCCGCCCGCGTCACACGTTGAGCAGCAGATGCTCGCGCTCCCACGGGCTGATGACTTGCAGGAATTCCTCGTATTCGGTGCGCTTGACGATCGAATAGACGCGGGCAAAATCCGGCCCCAGGATGTCGTGCAGCGCCGTCGCCTCATCGAACGCATCGAGCGCCGAGCCCAGGACGCGCGGAATGTCGGCCTCGCCCTCGTAGGCATCGCCCACAGTCTCGGGCCCCGGGGGGATCTCCCCGATCAGCCCGAGAAGCCCGCAGGCAAGGCTCGCCGCGATCCCCAGATAGGGGTTGCAATCCATCCCCGCGAGGCGGTTTTCCACCCGCCGCGCCTGCGGCTCCGACAGCGGCACACGCAGCCCCGTGGTGCGGTTGTCGCGCGCCCAGGCAAGGTTGATCGGGGCGGCGTTGTCGCGCACATAGCGGCGGTAGGAATTGACATAGGGCGCCAGCACCGCGATCGCCGATGGCAAATGCTTCTGCATGCCGCCGAGGAAGTGACGGAACGCCTGTGTTTCCTTTCCGTCGGGGTCGACGAAGATGTTGCGCCCGCTCGCGATCTCCATCACCGAGTGGTGGATATGCATGGCGCTGCCCGGCTCATCGGCGATCGGCTTGGCCATGAAGGTGGCGAACGCATCATGGCGCAGGGCCGATTCGCGGATCAAGCGCTTGAAATAGAACACTTCATCGGCCAGCTTCACCGGGTCGCCATGGCGCAGGTTGATCTCCAGCTGGCCAGCGCCGCCTTCCTGGGTGATGCCGTCGATCTCGAAGCCCTGCGCCTCGGCGAAATCGTAGATGTCGTCGATCACCGGGCCGAATTCGTCGACCGCGGTCAGCGAATAGGCCTGCCGCGCCGCTGCCGGCCGGCCCGAGCGGCCCATCATCGGCTCGACCGGCTTGGCCGGGTCGAGATTGCGCGCCACGACAAAGAACTCCATCTCCGGCGCCACCACCGGGCGCAGCCCGCGCGCCGCGTAAAGCTCGACCACGCGCTTGAGCACGTTGCGCGGACTGAACGCGATCGGGGTGCCGTTGCGATCGGTGGCGTCGTGGATCACCTGAAGCGTCCAGTCGGCCGTCCATGGGGCGGCGCTGGCGGTGGACATGTCCGGCGTCAGGACCATGTCGCGCTCGATGAACCCTTCCTCGCCGGCGGCCTCGCTCCAGTCGCCGGTGATGGTCTGGTAAAAGATCGAATCGGGCAGGTGAAAATACTTTTGACGGGCGAATTTGCTCGCCGGCACCGCCTTGCCGCGGGCAATGCCCGGCAGATCGGCGATCACGCATTCGACCTCGTCAAGCCGGCGTCCCTCGAGATAGGCTTGTGCCGCTTCGGGCAGGGTTTCGATCCATGCGCGCATGTCATTGCTCCCGTTTGAGAAACCGGGCCATCCGCGCGGCGAAGCGGGCAGCGTCGTCAGGCGTGTCGAGCCCGGCCTGCGCCTCTTCGAGCAGCGCCTCGGGCACCACGCCGCGGCCGCGCAGGCGGATCAGATCGGCGAGCACCGCCGGAGGAAATTCCGGGTGGGGCTGGATGGTCAGCGTCCTTGTGCCGTACCGCAGCGCCGCATTGGCGCAGAAGGCGCTGTGGCCGATCACCTCCGCGCCCTCGGGGCAGCTCACCACCTGATCCTGATGCCAGGCGACGAGGGTCAGGCGCTCGCTCTCGATCTCGTATGTCTTGAGCCCCACCGACCAGCCGCCGGGATACTTGACCACCTCGCCGCCGAGCGCCTGGGCGATGATCTGATGGCCAAAACAGATGCCGATCATCGGCTGCGCGCTCTGCGCCACCTCGCGGATGAATGCCTCGAGCGGCGCAATCCATGGATGATCCTCGTAAACCGCGTGCTTGGAGCCGGTGATCAGCCAGCCATCGCACTCCCGCGGGCTGTCGGGAAGGACATTGCCCTCGACATCGTAACTTGCAAACTCGAACCCGTGCCCGGCCAGAAGCCGCGCGAACATCGCGTCATAATCGCCGTGGCGCGCCGCGATCTCGGGGACGGCGTGACCGGTCATCAGGATGCCGATTTTCATCTCTTGCCCGTCAATTTGATCAAATCACAGCCTAGCGCAGCCCCCGCCCCCCGGCAAGCCCCGACTACACCGCCTCGAGATAGATCTTCCACTGTTCGCTGGCGGGGATGGCGCGCATCAGCCGCAATTCCTGGCGCTTCGTCCGGCACAGGTTGTCGATCAGCTCGGTGGCGAAGATGCGCGCGATATCCTTGTCATGCTCGAAAAGCGTCAGCGCCGTCTCCCAGTCGGGGGCAAGCTGCGGCAGATCCTGGGCATAGGCATTGCCGGCGGTTGGGGCAGGGGGGATGGCGTCGTCCTCGATGCCCAGCCATGCCGCGCCGAGAACGGCGGCAAACATCAGATAGGGGTTGATGTCGCCGCCGGCCACCCGGTGTTCGATGCGCCGCGCGGCCGGCGCGCCGCCGGGAATGCGCAGCGCCACGGTCCGGTTCTCATATCCCCAGCAGATCGCGGTCGGGGCATGCGCGTCCTTCACCAGCCGCGCGTAACTGCCGGCATGGGGCGCAAAGATCAGCGTCGAGGCGGCCATCGCCCGCAGACAGCCCGCCACCGCCTCGTGCAGCACCTGCGTCCCCTCGGGACCGCCATTGTCAAAGACATTGCGCCCCTCGGCGTCGAGCACCGAGAAATGCATGTGCATCCCGTTGCCCGCATCCTCGGCAAAGGGCTTGGCCATGAAGGTCGCGGCCATCCCGTGGCGCCGCGCCAGCCCCCGGATCAGCGCCTTGAAGAGCCAGGTGTCATCGGCCGCCCGCAAGGCGTCCTTATGGTCGAGCGTCACCTCGAACTGGCCGATCCCGGCCTCGCTTGTCGCGGTCTGCGCGGCAATGCCCATCGCTTCGGCGCCTGCGTAAAGCGCGCTCAGAAAATCGTCGAAGGCGTCAAGCTGATCCATCGACAGGATAGCGGGCGCCATGCTGCGCCGTCCGCTCAGCGGGTCGCGCACCGGGGCCAGCTCGGCGCCGCTGTCATCGACGAGGGTGAATTCGAGCTCGGTCGCGGCCACCACCCGCCAGCCGCGGGCGGCAAAACGCGCCAGCACCGCCTCCAGCGCATGGCGGGGATCGCCCGCAAAGGGGCTGCCGTTCTCAAGATACATCGTCATCGGCACCAGGGGCTGATCCTCGGCCAGCCAGGGCATCGCCAGCGGCCCGCGCCCGGTTGGGCGCAGCACCCCGTCGGCATCGCCGCTCTCGAAAACCAGCGGCGAGCCGTCGATATCGGCGCCGGTAATATCGAGATTGAGCGCCGAAAGCGGCATCCTGACCGCCCCCGCCGCCAGTTTCGCGGCATGGCGGCCGGGGAGGCGCTTGCCGCGCATCTGCCCGTTCAGATCACAGGCGGCGACGCGAAACGTCGGATAATCTGCAAGCTCCATCGCCCGCTCCTTCTCTCTCCCGCGCCCATTTAAGGCCTGCTGGCCGGTGTTGCCAAGAGAATTTGATCAAAAATGCACTGGCCGGCTTGTCGAGGGGGTGATGCGGCGCCAAACGGGCTTGCAAAAGGCTTGCACGCTCGCCTTGGCAGCGATCATCGCCGCTCGAAAAAATCCCGCCAGGTGATTGATCTTGTGATGGTGGGCGACCCAGGAATCGAACCTGGCGTGCGTCTCCGCGAGGGAGTTACAGTCCCCTGCCACACCTTGCGGCCTGTCGCCCACGACGCCACCGGCCGACCATTTAACGATCGACCATCGACGTTCCGGCGTATGTAGAAGCGCACCCGCAATGCGTCAACCCGAAAATGGCTTGCGATCGCCGCGATCCGCGGCCATTGTCGCCGCCTGGGCGCGGAGGCAGGGATGGCGGCAAGAAAACCGCATTGGGTGGTGGAAAAGGAGCGGCGCGGCAAGGCCGCCGCGGCGCAGAGCGTGTGGCTTTTCGGCCTCCATGCGGTGCGCGATGCGTTGCTCAACCCGGCGCGCGACAAGCTGCGGCTGATCGTGACGCAAAACGCGCTAGAGAGGCTGGGCGCGGAGGCGGTGGCGCAGGGCGGAGTGGAGCCCGAGATCGCCGATGCGCGGCGGTTTCCGGCGCCGCTCGATCCGCAATCGGTCCATCAGGGTGCGGCGCTGGAGGCGCGGCCGCTGGATTGGGGCCCCCTCGAAGAGCGCGCGCTGGGGGAGGGGACGCACCCGCCGCGGGTGGTGATGCTCGACCGGGTCAGCGATCCCCACAATGTCGGCGCGATCCTGCGCTCGGCCGAAGTCTTCGGGGCCTGTGCGGTGGTCGCCCCGCGCCATCATTCGGCGCCCGAGACCGGGGCGCTGGCCAAGGCGGCGAGCGGGGCGCTGGAGCGCCAGCCGTATCTGCGGGTGCGCAACCTCGCCGACGCGATCGCGCAGTTGCAGGGCATGGGCTATCTGGTGTTCGGCCTTGATGGTGCGGCGGCGCAGACGGTGGAAGAGGCGCTTGAGGGGCATCGCGACCGGCCGCTGGCGCTGGTGCTCGGGGCCGAGGGGCCGGGGCTGCGCGAAAAGACCCGCGAGCGGGTCGATGCGCTGGTGCGAATCGCGTTTTCGGGGGGATTCGGGTCGCTCAACGTGTCGAATGCGGCGGCGGTGGCGCTCTATGCCGCGCAGGCACCGCAGACACCCTGAAACCGGCGTGGCGCCGGGGAGATCGGGACCCGGTGGAGGCGCCGGATCGGCGATTGATTGCCCTCAGGCATCGCGCCAATGTTCACGGCTCTATTACAACCCCTTTTTATTATCGGAAATGGACCTATCTATTGTCGTGGAAGCGCTGATACGGAACATCGGCGTTTCCCTTCACTGTCCCTCGTTCCGCGACTGGCGCCCGGGGTCTCCCGGGCGCTTTTTTGTCGGCGGATTTCCCCTTGGGCACTCGGCGCTTGGCAGCGCGGGGTTCAACGCCGTAGAAGGGGCCGATGAACGAAGATTACAGCGATTCCCATCTGCGCGAGATCCTGCAGCGGACGCGGCACATCGCGGTCGTCGGCGTGTCGCTCAACGAGGTGCGCCCGAGCTATTATGTTGCCCGCTATCTGGCGCTGCGCAAGTTCGACGTGGTTCCCGTCAATCCGGTCCATGCCGGAAAGACGGCGTTCGGCAAGACCGTGCGCGCGCGGCTCGGCGATATCGGGGGCGGGGTCGACATGGTCGATATCTTCCGCCGACCCGAGCATGTGCCGGCCATTGTCGACGAGGCTTTGAAGGTCTTCCCCGGCCTGCGGACAATCTGGATGCAGATCGGCGTCGCGCACCCGGAAGCGGCGCAAAAGGCGCGGGCGCGCGGCATCGATGTGGTGATGAACCGCTGTCCGAAGATCGAATATCAGCGCCTTTTCGGAGAGCTCAGGATGGGCGGGTTCAACACCGGCGTGATTTCGTCGAAACTCTGAAGACGGGGGCGCTGCCCCCGTCGCGCCTTGGGCGCGACTCCCCCGGAGTATTTCGGGAACGATGAAGGGCGCGGGGCGTTTCAGCCGTTGCGCGCCGCTTTCTCGGCCAGGCCAGATTGGGATTGCCGGCGGTCGAGTTCGGCCATCACATCGGCCACGGGCACGCCGCGCACATGCAACATGACCAGAAGATGAAAGAGCACGTCCGCGGCCTCGGATGTCAGGCGCGCGGGATTGTCCGCGACCGCCTCGATAAGGGCTTCGACCGCTTCCTCGCCGAACTTCTCGGCAACCTTGTTGGGCCCCTTTGCGATCAGGCTTGCGGTCCAGCTTTCGTCGGGGGAGGCGCCGGCGCGGCGTGCGATGATGGTTTCGAGTTCTTCCAGTGTCATGCGTCCAGCCTCATCGGTATGTCGGCCGCGGCCATGTAAGCCTTGGCCTCGGCGATCGAATATTCGCCGAAATGAAAGATCGAGGCGGCGAGGACGGCCGAGGCATGGCCCTCGGTGATGCCCGCCACGAGGTGGTCGAGCGTACCGACGCCTACGCTTGCGATCACCGGGATCGGCACCGCATCGCAGATCGTGCGTGTCAGGGCAATGTCGAAGCCCGCGCGGGTGCCGTCGCGATCCATCGAGGTGAGCAGGATTTCTCCGGCGCCGGAGGCGGCCACGGCGCGCGCGAAAGCGACGGCGTCGATGCCGGTCGCCCGGCGGCCGCCATGGGTGAAGATTTCCCAGGTTCCCGGGCTTGTGGCCTTGGCGTCGATCGCGACCACGATGCACTGGGAGCCGAAGCGGGCGGCGGCATCGCGCACCACATCCGGGTTGGCGACGGCGGCGGAATTGAAGCTGACCTTGTCGGCGCCGGCCAGAAGCAGGGCGCGCACATCCTCGCAATTGCGCACCCCGCCGCCCACCGTCAGCGGAATGTAACATGCCTCCGCGGTCCGGCGGACCACGTCAAGGATCGTGTCGCGGTTCTCATGCGTGGCGCGGATGTCGAGAAAGCACAATTCGTCGGCGCCGGCGGCGTCATAGGCGCGGGCAGCATCGACAGGATCGCCGGCGTCGCGCAGGTTGACGAAATTCACGCCCTTGACGACGCGGCCCTCGGCGACATCGAGGCAGGGGATGATGCGGGTCTTGAGCATGGCGGGCCGTTTTTCGGGGTTCACATGATTGTTTATGGGCAAATCATTCGACATGCCAGAGGATGGTGGCGATTCCCTGCGCGGCACGAAAGGAGATTGCGGATGAGATGGCTGATGATGGTGGCGGTGGCGCTTGCTTGGCTGGCGGGGCCGGTCATGGCGCTCGACAAGGTGGTGAAGCTGGCCGCCGTGGGCGATGTCGCGGCGACCACGGATGCCCTGGAAGCGGCGGTCAGGGGGGCGGGGGCCACGGTCTTTGCACGGATCGATCACGCTGCCGGGGCACGAAAGGCGGGTATGGAGCTTGCGCCGGAGGAACTTCTGATATTCGGCAATCCGAAGCTCGGCACGCCGGCGATGCAGGACGACGCGTTGGCCGGGCTCTTTCTGCCGCTCAGGGTGCTGATTTACGAGGATGACACGGGGCAGGTATGGCTTGCTTATGAAGACCCGGGGAAGATGTTGGGCGATCTTGACGGAATTGCGGAAGATGCGGCCTATATAGCCAGGATGACAGGCGCATTGAAGAAATTGACCACCAAGGCAGCGGGCGGCTGATCGCCCGGCGGAGGGGGTGGTTGCGGCGGTCGGGTCCCCAATCCGCAACCGCCGGCGGCTCTTTGGTGCAGGGGGGAGGCGGGCTCAGAAGCCAGGGATTTCCGCCCGCCCGATCGCTCGTGCCGCGCGGTCGGTTTTGGCGGCAGCGCGGAGGGCCGCATCCGTGCCGGCTGTCGCGCGGGCGGGGCGCTCCGAGCCGTTCTGATCCATCTCATTCAGCGACGGCGGGACCATCCCCGCCCCGCTGTCCGCCGAGGCGAGGCGAAAGCCGCCGACGGCGCCGGACAATTCCTCCGCCCTGGTGCCAAGGACGGTTGTGGCGGCGTTGATCTCCTCGGCCATGGCGGCATTTTGCTGGGTGACGGCATCGAGGTCGGCAATGCCAATATTGATCTCCTCGAGGCCTGCCGCCTGTTCGCGCGCGGCAGAGGCGATTTCCGACACCACCTCCTGGAGATCGACGCTGTGGCTCAGGATCGTATCCAGCCGCGCGCCGGTTCGTGCCACCAGATCGCTGCCGGTATCCACCTGATCGCTGATCGTGACAATCAGATTGTTGATTTCCTTCGATGATTGAGAGGCACGGTGGGCAAGCGAGCGGACCTCGGAGGCGACAACGGCAAATCCCTTGCCGGCCTCTCCGGCGCGGGCCGCTTCGACCCCGGCATTGATCGCAAGCAGGTTGGTCTGAAAGGCGATCTCGTCGGTGGCCTCGGCGATGCGCCGGACGTTCCGGCTGCTTTCCTCGATTCGGCGCATCGCCTCGATCGCCGCGCGCATGACAGTGGTGCCTTCCTCGGCCTGCTCGCGGGTGCCGCGGCCCGCCGCTTCGGCCTGAGCGGCGCGGTCCCGGGTATTTCTGACGCTTTCATTCAGCTGGCTGATCGCCGCCGCCGATTGCTCCAGCGTCGCCGCCTGGCGCTCGGCCCGGGCGGCGAGATTTTATGCGGCCTGTTGGATTTCACCGATGCCGTTGCGAACGCTGTCGGCCGTCCCGGCCATCGCGCCGACGGCCCGACCCATCTCATCGACGACCGTATTGTAATTCTGGCGCAACCGGTCATAGGAGGCGGGGAACGGCGCATCCGCAGCGCTGTCGAGCCTGCCGCTCAGATCGCCGCGCGCCAATCGTTCGAGGCCCTCGCCGATCACGCTGACGACCCGCGCATTTTCGACTGCATCGGCCTCGGCGCGGCGGCGTGCTTCCTCCGAGATACGGGCATTTTCGGCGCGCTGGGCCTCTGCCTGCGCCAGGTTTGCGGCGAACCCTTTGAGGTTGCGGGCAATTTCTCCCACCGCATCGGGCAGGTCGGCAAACGGAACGTTGATATCGTACTTGCCTTGGGCGACCTTGCGCATCGCCGAATTGACCTTCGCGAGGGGGCGTAACAGGCGCGGGGTCAGAAATGCCATCGCAGCGGTCGTCAGTGCGGCGGCGATTGCCGTGGTGAGGAGGCTGATCAGAAGCAGCCGCCGCATCGGCGCGATCAGGCGCGATTCGGGCACCGCGGCCTCGAGCGCGCCGACGACAGTGCCGCTCGCGTCATGTACCGGCATGCGGTGAACGAGGTAAGTCTCGCCATTGATGCGTTCCTCGCCTGAAATGTGCTGGCCCTGACGCAGCTTCATCGCCGGCGCTCCGGTGAGGCGGGGGCCCGCCTTGCGTTGCCCCGCGTCACCGCGCAGCGTCGTGGCGATCCTCTCAAAGCCGGCATCGGCGGCATTGGCCCGCAGGATTGCCAGATCGACAAAGGTTTCGCGGCGGACCCTGTCGAGGATGTCTTGCCATCGGCCGATAGCGGGCGGCGCGCTTTCGTCCAGCCCGGGCCAGAGCGTATCGCTGACCTCGCCGGTCGTATCGGTGACCTTTTCGAAGCCGGTGATGCCCGCGCTGCGCTGCAAACTGGTGGTGAGCACAGAGAGCGCAACCTCATGTTCGATACCGGCGCGCCGTTCGAGATCGGAGTAGACATTGCGCGCCAGCACCCCGGCAAGCGCCAGCATGGAGAGGATGATCATTGTCGAAACGGTGACGATGATCCTGGTTTTCAGGGTAAGCCGGCGGATCATCTCGCATCTCCTTCGTGCCGTCATGCCGTGTGTGCCGGTAACAGCTATGCGGCCAATCGATTAACAAACCGTGCCTGTCGGCGCGGAACCGCCGGATTGGCGGTGCTTCAGAAGAGTTCGACCCCCGCCGCCGCGGTGGGGATGACTGCCCGGCGCGCGCGGCCGGGGGACAATTCCGGCTGGGCGGCATCGAGGTACTGAACGCGCGCGATGCCGGTGCGGGGATCAAACCGCAGCCGCCGGCCCACGCGCCCGCCGGTATCCTCGGCCAGCAGCCTGAACCCCTCGGTGCGCAGATAGGCGCGCGCAAAGAGCGCATTGGCTTCACCGATCCGGCCTAGCTTGGCGTAGACATTGGCGCCGCCATAGATCTGCCCCTCGAGACGGCCACGCTCCGCCCCGGCGCGCAGCATGGCGTTGACCAGCAGTTCCATGGCATGTGCCCCGTATTTCACGTCGCACCCCGTGGACGGATCGGCGCCGGGCAGGAGGAAGTGGTTGAGCCCGCCGATTGCGCGCGCCGGATCCCGAAGGCAGACCGAGACACAGGAACCCAGAACCGTGCTCAGGATGAGGCCGGGTTCGGCGGAGACCCGGTGTTCGCCCTGCAAGACATGAATGAGCCTCTCTTCCTCAGCCATGGCGGAGCCTTTCATCTGTCCGGGCGGCGCCGATGATGGCCTCGGCAATGCGCTTGAGCGGCAGTTGCCGGCTCACTGCGCCAAGCTCCTGCGCGGCGCGCGGCATGCCAAAGACGACCGAGCTTGCCGCATCCTGGGCGATGGTCATGCCGCCGGCGTTGCGGATGGCGGCCAGCCCCTCGGCCCCGTCGCGCCCCATGCCCGAGAGCAAAACGCCAACCACCCGCGGCCCGAGCCGCGCCGCGGATTGGAACAGGACATCGACCGAGGGGCGGTGCCCCGACACCGGCGCGGCGGGCATCATCCGGCAGTGGCGCCCCTCGGGCAGGAGCGTCAGATGCCCGGTATTGCCCGGGGCCAGCAGCACCAGCCCCGGCGCCAGGGTATCGCTCTCCCGGGCCGGGCGGACGGTCATGGCAGAGTGCCGGTCAAGCCGCTGGGCCAGCCCGGGCAGGTAGCGCGCGCCGATATGCTGCACGATCAGCGTCGGCGGGCCAGCCTCGGGATAGCGCGACAGGATCTCGACCAGCGCCTCCACCCCGCCGGTCGAGGCCCCGATCACCACCGTTTTCCAGCCCGCGCCGCCATCGCAGAGCGGGCGGATCGACCGCCCTGCAGACGCGTGCCGCGGATGCCGGCGAAAGCGCGCGCGCCGGGCGAGGAAGAGGTCAAGCCGATCATCCGCCTCGAGCGCCTCAAGGGGCAGGACATCATGCGCGACCGGGGGGGCAGAGCCGTCTCTCGCGGGGATCAGCAGGCAATCTATCTCCAGCGCCGTGATCATTGCCGCGAACATCGGGAAACTGTCGCGCCGCGCCTCCTCCTCGGCGATGAGCACCAGATCCGGCTGCCGATGCTCGGTCAGATGGTAGGCTTCGGTCAGATCCCGCGCCTTGCCGATCCCGGTCAGACCCGGCGTTCGGCCGATCATGCAGAGCAATCGCTGGCTGCGCACCGGCCGCGGATCGAGCACAAGAACGGAGAGGGAGAACGCTGGCTCCGATGACACGGGACGGCTCCTTTGCACGACTGGCCTGCCCGGCGTGGCGCGTCGGGCATCGCGGCACTTTTTACGCGCGGGGCCTTAACAGAGTGCAAATCCGGACCGAAAAACCGCCGCGATTTATCGCCGCCAAACCGACAGCCATTAACCCGATGTTGTCTTGTCGCCCCTACCTTGCCCCCTGTCTTTAGGCAACGAACCGGCCCTCGGGCGGTGTTCGCCGCGCCATTTGCGCCCCGGCGCGAAGGAGCATGAGGAAACGCATGAAAGCACATGACAGCAACGCGCATGAGGCCGAGGCCGACCACGGCACCGCCCCGTCATCCTTCGCCCTTCGCAAGGCGGATATCGACCGGATGAACACCCTGCGCCCGTGGCTCGAAACTGCGCTCGGGCCGGCGCTTGACGCGCTCTATGATCGTGTGCAGGCGGACCCGAAACTGCGCGCCTTCTTTCGCGATTCGGACCACATGCAGCGAGAGAAAGAAAAGCAGCGTTCGCATTGGCTTGCGATGTGCAACGCCCGGCCCGGCGATGATCAGCCGCAGCGGGCGCGCAGGGTCGGCCTGGCCCACGCAAGGATCGGCCTTGCCCCGATGGATTATGTCGGCGGCTATTGCACCGTCATCGAGGAGCTGATCACCTCCCTCGTGGCGGCGCGGTTTACGCGTCCCTGGGGCGCGCGACTCCTCGCCCGGGTTGACACGGAAAGGCTGTCGAGTGACATCTCCACGCTGGTCAGGGCGGTGCTGGTCGATATTGGCGCCGCGCTTTCCGCTTATGCCGACAGACTCGATTCGAAGCGCGAAGAGGCCCGGACCCGCCTCGCCTTTTCGCTCGACAAGATGTCGGACGCGCTCGAACGCCTGGCGCAGGGCGATCTGACTGTGTCGCTCGACACCGCCGAATTCGATGGCCATGAACGGCTGGCCTCGGCCTTCAACGGCGCGGTGCAAAGCCTCGCCAGGGTGATCGCGCAGACCCGGCGCCGCGCCGATGCCATCATGTCGAGTTCCCGAGAGGTCGCCCAGGCCGCCGACGATCTGGCGCGCCGCACCGAGCAGCAGGCGGCCAGTCTCGAGCAGAGCTCGACGGCGATCGCGGCGCTCAATGAATCTGTCAGCAGCACCGCAGGCTCGGCACGGGCGACCAACGAGGCCGTCACCCGCGCGGCGACGGATGCCGAGGCCGGCGGGAAGGTCGTCACCGACACGCAAGCCGCGATGAACCGGATCGAGGCCTCCGCGCGCGAGATGAGCCAGATCATCACGGTGATCGACGAAATCGCCTTTCAGACCAACCTTCTGGCGCTCAATGCCGGTGTCGAGGCGGCGCGCGCCGGCGACGCCGGCAAGGGGTTCGCGGTGGTGGCGTCGGAGGTGCGTACGCTCGCACATCGATCCGCCGATGCCGCGAAATCCATCAAGTCGCTGATCGAGACAAGTTCCCGCAATGTCGCCGCTGGTGTCGATCTCGCGCGCGACACGTCGGATTTCGTTACCCGGACCGTCACCACATTCCGCGAAGTGGGCGAGCAGGTCGATGCGATCACCGCCGCCGCCCAAAGCCAGGCCAGAAACCTGAGCGAAATCGCGGCGACGATTTCACAGCTCGACGAGTTGACGCAGCAAAACGCGGCGATGGTCGAACAGACATCGGCGGCCGGGGCTTCTCTGGCCGACGAGGCGGTTGCGATGAGCCGCCAGGTCGCCGCGTTCAACGCCGATGCCGCTGGCGAGATGGCAGATGCCGCGCGCCCGCTGATGGCAACGCGACCGTTCGGTGAGTGAGATGGTTCGATTCCGGTCAGAAAGGGCAAGGACAAAGGGCAAGGACAATGAATCAACCGATCTCGCTCCCGGAAAGGTTTGACGGCGCCCCGGTGGAGGCCTTTGCGGGTGCGCTCGGGGACCGCCGCGGAAATCCGCTCGTCGTCGATGCGGGCGCGGTTGTCTTCGCTGGCGCGCTCGGCCTGCAGGCGCTTGTCGCCGCGCGGCGGCAATGGCAGGCAGATGGTGCCGCCTTTGGTGTCGAAGGCATGAGCGACGCATTGAAGGATATCTGTCATCTGCTGGGGATCGATCCGAGGGAATTCGGCGCCAGCGTCGATGCCGATAGGGCGCGTGCGCAATGACTGTCCGCATCCTGGCCATCGACGATTCGCGCACCATGCGCAACCTGCTCGGCGCCACCCTCGGCGCCGCCGGGTTCGAGGTCGATCTGGCCGAAGACGGCGAGGATGGCCTCAACAGGTTCGACCGCTCCGATCCGGATGTGGTCATCACCGACATCAACATGCCCCGGCTTGACGGATTCGGCTTCATCGAAGGTGCGCGTGCGCGACGGCGTCACCGTGTCGTGCCGATTCTGGTGCTGACCACGGAAAGCGACGACGCGCTCAAGGCGCGGGCGCGCGCCGCGGGGGCGAGCGGATGGATCGTCAAGCCATTCGACGAAAAGAAACTTCTCTGGGCGATCCGCCGGGTTTCGGGGCAGGAGGATCCGGCATGAGCGATAGCGGAGCAAATGCCCTGCGCGCGACCTTCTTCGAGGAATGCGAAGAACTTCTCGAAGCGATGCAGGACGGGTTCGACCAACTGGAGGACGATCCGCGCGATGCGGAAAGATTGAACGCGGTCTTTCGGGCCGCACATTCGATCAAGGGTGGTGCCGCGGCCTTCGGGTTCGAAGAGGTGGTTGCCTTCGCGCATGAAGTGGAATCGGCGCTCGACCGCGTGCGCGGCGGGCATTGCGATGTCGACGCGGCGCGGCTCGACCTTTTTCGCCAATGCGGTGACGTGCTGAGCGATCTCCTTGCCGCCGCGCGCGGTGGCACGAAGGCTCCGCCGGGAAAGGGCGGCGATCTTCTCGAGCGGTTGACCGCGGCGGTCGGCGGGGCCGCGCCCGCGGCCTTCGAGCAGGCGCCTGATTTCCAGCCGGTAACGCTTGACCTGACCCCCGCCGCGCCGGCGGAGGGCGCCGACGAGCCGTCGCATTACGATATCGTCTTTCACCCTCTTCCGGAGCTTTTTGCCTCCGGCAACGAGCCTGTCGCGTTGTTTCGTGCGCTGGCTCAACTGGGGCGGATCGAGGTCGATGCCGACCTTTCGGCCGTGCCGCCAATTTCCGAACTCGAGCCCGGGAGGTGCGCGATCACGTGGCGGGTGAGGCTGCAGAGCACCGCAGGTGAGGCGCGGGTCCGGGAGGTGTTCGAATTTGTCGATTCCCAGTGCTCGCTCGATATTTCTGTAGTGAGCCCGGCTGCACAGGCGGATGTCGGTGAACCGGCGTCATCGCCGCGACCGGGCGATGACGCCCCCGCAATTCCGTCACTTTCGGACCTTGTCGCCGCGCCCACCGCCGCCGACAATGCCGCCGATACGCCGCCCCCCGCAAGGACAGCCGGCAAGACGGCACATCTCCCCGGCCAGACGATCCGCGTCGATCTCGACCGGCTCGACCATCTGATCAACCTTGTCGGTGAACTGGTGATCAAGGAAGCCATGCTGTCACAATCGTTGATGGGCGTGGAGGGCGCGACCGGCACCGATGTTGCAGTGGTTCTGCAGGCACTTCAGCACTTGGTCGACGACATCCAGGAAGGGGCGATGGCGATCCGGGCGCAACCGGTGAAGCCGGTCTTTCAACGCATGGCCCGGACGGTGCGCGAGGCCGGCGCCGCCACCGGAAAGCGGGTGCGGCTGATCACCGAAGGCGAACACACCGAGGTCGACAAGACGGTTCTGGAACGGCTTGTCGATCCGCTGACGCATCTGATCCGCAACGCGATTGATCACGGACTTGAACCGCCCGAGCTCCGCGCCGCGGCGCGCAAGCCGCCAGAAGGCACCGTCCTGCTGTCGGCGACTCATCGCTCGGGGCGGCTGCTGATCGACGTGGCCGATGACGGCGGCGGCATCGATCGTGAGAGGGTGCGCGCGCATGCGGTTGCGCGCGGGCTGGTCGCTCCGGGCGTTGCGCTGTCCGGTGGCGACATCGACAACCTGCTCTTCGAGCCTGGACTGTCATGCAAGGACGAGGTCTCGAAACTGTCCGGTCGCGGGGTCGGGCTCGACGTCGTGCGCAGCGAAATCCATGCTCTCGGCGGGCGCGTCTCGATCCAGTCCGACCCGGGCGAGGGGACGACGTTCTCGATCAGCCTTCCGCTCACGCTGGCGGTGCTCGAAGGCATGCTGATCGAGGTTGCCGGCCAGACCATGGTGGTGCCGGTTTCGGCGATCCGCGAAACCCTGCAACCGGCGATGGCGGCGGTCGATACCATCGGCGCCGCCGGGTGGGTGCTGCGGTCGCGCGACGGGCTGATGCCGGTGGTCGATCTTGGCGCGGCGTTCGGGTTCCGCCCACCCTGCGCCACGCTTGACGGGCATGTGCTGATGTTGATCGCGCCCGACAACACGCCACCCTTTGCGCTTGTGGTGGATGCCATCCGGGATCAGCGCCAGGTGGTGATCAAGAGCCTCGAGGCCAATTACCGGCGGGTTCCGGGGGTCGCGGCGGCAACCATCCTCGGCGATGGGAAAATCGCCCTCATCGTCGATCCCAACACCCTCCCCGGCGCGCCCGGACACCCGGAATTTGCCGATTCTTCCCTGCAACTGGCGGTATGATCATGCAAGATAAGGTATTCGAATCCACCACCCCGCCCCTCGAAGTCCTTGCCTTTCGTATTTGCGAACAGGATTTCTGTTTCGATCTGGACTCGGTGCGCGAAATCCGCGGTTGGACGGAAACGACAATGCTCCCCCATGCCCAGCCCTGCGTGAAGGGGGTGATCAACCTGCGCGGCGCGGTCGTGCCGGTCATCGACCTGGCGCAGCGACTGGGCCTTGGGACGATGGAGCCGGGGCCGAGGCACGTGATCATTATCGCGGTGCTCGAAGACAAGACCGTGGGCCTGCTGGCCGATGTCGTCTCGGACATCCTGGTGATTTCACGCGACGACATACAGCCGATCCCCGAGATTGTCGACGCGGCGACACGCCGTTTCATTTCAGGGGTCGTGGTCATCGAAGACCGGATGATCCGCAAGATGGATCTGCGGCTGGCCCTGCCGGCTGCCGATCGCACGGCGGCCTGAGATGGCGAGCGCCCTTCCGCTTGATGCCGGCCGCATGGCGCAGATGCAGATCGACGACCGTTCTTTTCGGCGGATCGCGGCCATCGTGCAGGGCGAATTCGGCATCAAGCTTGGCGACAACAAGCGCTGCCTCGTGGTCTCGCGCCTGTCACGCCGGCTGCGTGAGCTCAACCTGGCGGATTTCGCGGCCTATTGCCGCTACCTCGATTGTCCGGCCGGCGATGAGGAAAGACGGCAGATGCGCTCGCTGCTGACAACCAACGTGACGCGGTTCTTCCGTGAGCCGCACCACTTTCGCGCGCTGACCGAGACGGTGCTGCCGCCGCTCATCGCGCGGGCCCGTGTCGGCGGTCGGGTCCGGCTGTGGTCGGCGGGATGCGCCTCGGGAGAGGAGCCCTACAGCATCGCGCTCAGCGTGCTCGACCTCTGCCCCGAGGCGGCGCGGCGCGATATCCGCATTCTGGGAACCGATATCGACCCGCAGGTCATCCACCTCGGCCGCACCGCGAGCTACGATCTGCGCCAGGCCCCGATCCCGCGCGCGCTGCTGGCCGCCCATTTCACCGCCGAGGGGGCCACGCCGGGCCGCTACCATGTCAATGAGGATATGCGCAAACTGGTAACACTGGCCGAACTCAACCTGATGGAAGACTGGCCAATGCGCGGTCGCTTCGACGTGATCTTCTGCCGCAATGTTGCGATCTATTTCGATGCCGGAACGCAGGAGCGGCTGTGGGCACGTCTCGCCGC
>Ga0114931_10003732_pt1 | contig 19198 bp, 16 predicted proteins | sample 2SBtaG_FD_89579 | JGI IMG/M metagenome (GOLD analysis project Ga0114931, IMG submission 89579) | Deep subsurface microbial communities from Kolumbo volcano to uncover new lineages of life (NeLLi) - 2SBTROV14_V59a metaG | ecosystem: Environmental > Aquatic > Marine > Volcanic | place: Kolumbo...
CCCCATCGCTGCAAAAAACGTTTCAACGGCGAAAAGTGTTCGATGGTATGTGTTTGGCGGTCACCGATGACCATATCGGCAACACCCGCCAAAATGGGGGCAATCAGTTGCGGAATTTGGTCGCCGGGGTATTGATTGTCGCCATCGGTGTTGACGATGATATCGGCGCCCAGTTTGAGGCAGGCGTTGATACCGCTTTGAAACACCGCCGCCAGCCCCCGGTTATGGGGGTGGCGGACGATGTGGGTCACGCCGAGTTTTTGTGCCACGGCGACTGTGTCGTCGGTACTGCCGTCGTCGATGATGAGGGTTTCGATGCGGTCAACACCCGGAATGCGGGTCGGCAGGGCAGCAATCGTCTGCGGAAGCGTGTCGGCTTCGTTGTAACAGGGAATTTGGATGATGAGGTGCATAAATAGGTTGTTCAATTATTCTACAGTAATTAGTTAACCCGAATTCGGCATCGGATATCATTCCCGAAAAAATGGAAATCCATCGATTTTTTATAGATTCCGGATAATTTCCTTCGGAAATTTTCGGAACAACAAAAACTCCGAATTGAGGCTAGTTATCAAACACCAACTCCCCGATTTCTACACTACTACTGTCTACCACAGAAACCAATACTTGTTCATTTGATTCAGGATAATGAAGAAAATACGAATTATGAATAGTGTCCAAAATCAATCCGTAATGTCCTTCTGGCACGTTTGAAAAAACAAATAGCCCGTTTTCATCAGCAGTAGTTCGTGGAGAGTTAATTCTATCCATAGCCACAAAGCTTTCGTTTCCATTGGTATCGACGATAGTTTCAGCAAGATACAGGATTGCACCGGCATATGGTTTTTTATGTCCGTTTTGCATCAAAAATATCACCCCGGATACGGTAGACCCTGCTACAATGGTTGGCTTCTGCACATATGAGGATCCTGTCGCTTGCGGTGTTTCAACAGGCGAAGCTATATTAGCCGATAACGTATTAACTGGTGAGTTCATTATGGCAGTTGGTAGAAGTTTATTCGCTGTAGCATCTGTAGAAGATGAACAAGCCACAAGAATTAACAAGGACAAGGTAAAAAGAAAGAAAATAATTCTTCGGTTCATAAGGTATTCTTTAAATAACTTTTCATTCGCTATTCGTTAATAGAGGGCGGCTTTAGTAGCCGCCCTCTATTCAACATAACTTACCCATGTAATACTAGATTATTGAGAAATTCCTTCATAAACCAGTAAGTTATCAGTTGTACCGCTTTTCACCTCATTCACAACCGCCAGTAATTTGCCACCAGCGCCAGCAGTACAGGTAGCAGAACCGACATAGCCATCCGCTAATGCATTCAGTTGAATTGCAGTCAAAGCTTCATCAGTGTTCAGAGTTTGTGAAACTGTTACGGACGAACCGGTGAAGGTACAATTAACCGAGGTAGATGAGCCAACATTCATTAGGTTAAAGCCGGTAAAAAAGCCGCTATTGCGATCCATAATTAACGGTAATACTACAGTATCAGTCGCGTTTGCGGGATCAAAAGCACCATATGCCTCACCATCGACACCAGGTTTCAACTGGTTGACAATCGCAGTTAGTTCCTGATTGGCAGTATTTGACGTTACTTTTGCCGAACCAACGAACCGTTCATTTGCAACACAAGTAGTAGTAGTGTTAGCTTGAGCACTACTATCTGCAAATGCAAAGAGCGCAAATGTTGCAGATTGTCCAGCCGGAATTGTTTGTGTTTCAGTACAAGCTGTACCGGCATCAGAAGGAGTATAAGATAAAGTTACGTCAGTTGAAGCAGAACCACCATTCAAGATTTGAATACCAGTAATGTATCCTGCATTATTGGCATTCACCAAAGGCATCACTGGAGTGGTACTACCTGCGGGGAACCCACTATAAGCAAACATTACAGAAGAACTTTCTTCCATCACTGTAGCCGCCACAGGTTGGTCACTTGTAATAATCGCAGAGAAAATTGCGCTATTATGCGTTTCTGTCGCTTGATAGAAAGATGTCGATGCGCCAGTAGCGATCGTCGCAGTGGCACTCGTTCCATCACTATAATTAATAGTGACGTTCGCATCACTGCTGCCAGTGTTTTGAACACTGAACCAAGTGTCAAATCCACTATTGCCTTGCATCAACAGAGGGAGTTGGACTGTAGTTGAACCCACAGAGGTGCCCACATAAGAAGCAGATGCTGCACTTGGAGACGTCCCCAAAACGTTCACCACTGCCCCAACTTGTTTGTCTGATGAGACGACCACTGAACCATTAAATCCATCCGATGCACCTACAGGGAAATAGGTTTTCGAACTACTGCCAGGAATTATATCGGTGGCTGTCGCGTCTACGGAACCATCAGGGTTGTAATATGTTACGCTAATATTTGCATCAGTAGATTCTAGATTTTGTACCTGGAAACCACTTGTGTAAGTAAATTTGCCTTGGGCAAGCACAACCGCACCCACCATTAAGACTACAAGTAATACAAGTCCGAGGATTTTTATTGATTTCATAAGTTTCTCCTTAACGCTAAGTTTTAATTTACCTTTATTCTACAAAATTCACAGTACTATTTCAATAATCTAATATGATTAATTAAGTTGGTTTATGTTATTTCACAGTACAGGTTAAACCAACTCGCGCTCAACGGCTTCTAAAAATATAGAAATATCCGGGTTGAGCAATAAAGGCATAGCACGGATCAATCTCGCCTCTTCCCAATCCCACCATTTAATAGCTAGTAGTTTTTTTATCGTTTCCTCATCAAATCGTGCGCGAATTACTTTTGCTGGATTGCCAGCAGCAATAGTATACGGTGGAATATCTTTTACGACCACTGCTCGCGCACCAATCACTGCACCATCACCAATAGTCACACCTGACATAATTAATGCTTCGTACCCAATCCATACATCATTTCCAATAATAATATCACCCTTTGTACGAGGATGCCCGTTAATGTGTTTCACTTGTCTGAATTTTTCACTAAACGGGAAAGTTGTAACCCAATCAACCCGATGTTCTCCGCCTAAAAAAAACTGTACTCGTTTAGCTATAGAACAATATGCACCAATCTTTAAAGTTGCCCCTTCTCCCCAACTGTGAACTTTCACATCTGCCCCATATGTTCCCTTTCCATATGAATACATCGGGTATTTTCGACGCATATCTTTTGAAAATTTACGAATGAACTGCTCGATAATACTCACATACATAATGAACCCCTATTGCGCAATCATTACAATCTTAAATGTATTACCTTTTTTTTGTCAACAAAAAAAATAATACTAGCCCAAAAAATTTCAAATGCAATGAGTAATACACGCGCCAGTAAAGCTACCACCACAGCAAGAGGGGCAGGTACAACCATTGTGAGCAACAAACTCAACCCTACTTCCGTGATCCCTAAATTACTGGGCAGAAAAAATAAAGTAGTGGAGACTACGCCTATAATGCTCCAACATCCAATTAAGTATGGAATATTAATTGGCGGAATCTCCACAATGATGTTGCCAACGCCGTATAATACTATACCCCCAAGAACCCATGCAACAATATATGCTGCAATCCATTGTATAACCATGCGAAACCGAAATACTTCTGGCAAATCAACATTAGATTTTTGCAACACAAACCGTACTATTCTGGGATGAAGCAACATACCTCCAACAAAAGCAAAAATCATAAACCAACCATATCCAACCCCATATGATGCCATAATAGAAACAGCAAAAATTAAACTAATGATGATACCAGACACTATCATCACCAATAGTTCCATCCCACTAGCCACCATAGTCAATTTAGCACTAATATTGCCTTGTTTATAGAGGACGGCTCGACTAGCAACATACCATACTGTTCCGGGCAATCGTCGTGCTAAATGTGAGATAAGATACACTCGCAGATGTTCTAATAACGGCAGTTTACCGCCCAGTGTATTCATAATCCAAGCCCAAATCAAGGCTACTACAAATAAGTTTAGGCTAAAAATGGTGAAAGTTAACAAAATAACAGGCCAGTGAATATGCCAATCATAAGTGATAAGCGTCTGGCGTTGTGGGTAAATCAGTACGGCTAAGATACTGATAGACAATAAAATGGTTCCTATACCTAAAATCGCCTGAACAACGTTTTTTGTTTTTGATTTTTCTATATTGACTGGCATAGGTTAAGGGTGAGAAGTACAAATGAACACAAAATGATTCGCCAAGTTTAATGGAGTGATTGTAGAGATAAGAAGCCGGGCAACTTTGTTAGGACGTTTTAAATACCATAGAATATCTCTTGTACTTCGCGGGGAGACAACTTCCCCATATCCTATAACCCGTTCAACGTGCAAACCTGCACTAACGAGAATATTTTCCCATACTCTACGAGTAGCATATCGCTGTAATGGTTGCCGATCATCAAAAATATCACCAGTACGGTAAACATGTCGAATATTACCCATCAGCCCGAATGCATTAGGCAAGAGAATGCATGCTTTACCATTAGGTTTCAGAATACGCGCAATTTCTTTTGCACCATCTAATGGATGCATATAGTGTTCCAAACTACCAATATGTGTTACATAATCCACGCTGGCAGACTGCAATGAGATCCTTTCTCCATCGGCAACCCACCACCCCGCGGAAGGTTCAACTTGATGGCCTCTATAGACACCACCAAATGAAAAGTCAGTGCCAAAAGCAACAAGTCCACGTTTAAGTGCCAACGCTACCAACCGCCCTTGTCCACAAGAAATATCTACCAATGATTCACCAAGATTAGGTTGAAGCAAATCAATCAACCACTCATACAATGCATCTCGATGCAAGATACCGGTTTTAGAATAAATATCATCATATGCAGCACGAGTATCACGTGTTGTTTTTATGCCAATATGCCGAATTTCTAACATGGTTCAATTCGCCTTTCTAAACTTGTCGTTGTGCTGTAACCACGAGTAATGGACCCTTTTCAAAAATACCACCTACATAGAAGAACGGAGCAAAGGCTAACCGACTAATTGGATGGTTTAACCATTGCAATATTTGTTCGCGTGTTGTTCTTTTGATACCTTTACCTGTCAGCACAAAACGAATACTTAACACAAATGTCAAATAATTTGATGACTTCGTCGTCCAGTCGATCATAGTCAAATTAGTTTTTTCTAGCATTTGGGACAGTATTTTAGGTGAAAAAACATATAAATGGCGAGGTGGTTCATACCCCGCCCAATATTTTCCAAATTGCTTCCGCTGAGTGCTATCATAATTCGGTACCCGAAATACCAGAATGCCATCTGGTTTTAGAATACGAGCAATTTCTTGTAATGTCATAAGTGGATTATGCACGTGTTCCAGTACATCCCACATTGTAATAACATCAAAATAGTCATTAGGAAAATGTGTGCTTTCCAGTACCCCCTCATAAATAGTTAGTAATGTGTTCTGCCGTGCAATTTTCGCAGCATAAGGACTTGGCTCTACACCATACAACTCCCAATCGCCAAAGGGAGTTAAAGTATCCAAGAACCTACCGGTGGCACACCCAATGTCCAATACCCGTCCCACATGTTTATGACGCGTCACGTATTTCGTCCTTTTTCTGAGTCCATAATTTGCAGCCCAATTCAACAATCGATTATTTTTCCTCACAGAAATATGTTCATTATATTCACTAGGATAATGAGCAAGCATCTCCATTGGTGTCGGCCGAGGATTCTGATAAATTAACCCGCAGTCGTTGCATTGCACCAAAGTAGCCCAGATATCTGAACGTTCTAGTAAGTAATCTGGTAAAGTAAATAGTTGTGTATATTGTGTACTACCACAATAATTACAAGTTACGGTTTCCAAATTCGTATTCCCCTGAAAAATAGTGTGTACCCAGCCAGCCATCAAACCAGCCACGAGCCAATGGAAGTAGTAAATATCTCTTGCCAACGAACATATCATAGAAGAAAAAACCGATTGTCCGCACAGTTGACAGTCCAAACATCAACCATTTTTTTGCACCGAATGCATGAAGCCTATAAAATCGTATTTGGTTGCGAGTTTTCCAGTACCGTGTGGCAGGAGAATCCTTCCCCGCCGAGCGAGATACTTTATGCCACATCACTGCCTTGGGAACCGCAAAAATTGAATACCCAGCCTGGCGAATACGCCACATTAAATCAGCATCTTCGCCATACATAAAAAACGATGGGTCGAATACCCCCACGGTTTCAAAAATCTCGCGGTGAATTAATACACCACACCCACTGGCAAAATCAATGGGAACTGCAATCTTATTTTCAATATCAGAATTCTTCTTCAATATCGTTCGTGAAAATAGAGTGCCGGCAATATGAACATGTCCCAAATACCATACCTGCCCCGGCTCATCAAAGTAGTTGATACGAGGTGCATAAACTCGTGCTTGCACATCCTTATGGACACATTGAATATCTGCAAAAAATGTTGGTGAAACAACAGTGTCGTTATTTAATAAAAAAACCCATTCCGCTTGTTTTGTCAAAGCATGGTCAATGCCAATGTTATTCGCTCCGGCAAATCCAAGATTCTCCATATTTTTGATAATTATGATACTGGAAAATACCTTCCTGATTGCCGAAACTGAATTATCAACAGAACCGTTATCCACCAAGATAATATTTTCCGGCGGTAATCCGGCATTCTGAACTGAGCGGATGCAAGCGATCGTATCATCCTTTAAGTTCCAATTTACAATTACGGCAAATATCCGATACAAATCCATTGCGCCACAAAAAAATTAAATGAAAAAACAACTTAGCAAGCCAAAACAAATACTTTTTGTATCAGGTCGAGAGATAGATTACACCCGAAACGATGTAATCATACGCGCATTATCTCAAATAGGCAATGTAGAAGTTATTGGCGCAATTGGGTCAGGTTCAATTTTATGGCGGAGTATATACTTTGCCATAAAATCTCTATGGTACAACTTCACTCAAAATTACGATGTGATTGTAGTAGGGTTTTACGGCCATCTGCTTATGTTACCCCTTGGATTATTCACTCGTACGCCAATTGTTTTTGATGCTTTCTTATCTACGTTTGATACACTGGTTGAAGACCGTCAGCAATTTTCCGGCACCTCTATTCTGGGTAGGCTGGCGTATTGGCTCGATAAAACTGCTTGTTCGCTTGCTACACATGTGGTACTGGATACTCCTCAACACATCGAGTATTTTGCAAAGACCTTTCACTTACCTGCGAATAAATTTAGTTGTATACCAGTTGGGTGCAACGAAGATATTTTTCATCCTCGACAGTTCGTAAAGACAGACAGAAGAGAAACAACCGTACTCTTTTACGGTTCATACCTTCCTTTACATGGAACTGACATAATTGTTCGTGCGGCAGCTATGTTGGCTAACGAATCCATTCGGTTTAAGATGATCGGACAAGGTCCTAAGTATGCTGAAACAGTTGCACTAGCGCAGAAATTACAACTAAAAAATATCGATTTTCTCCCACCGGTTCCACTGATAGAATTACCAGAACACATTGCATCTGCAGATATATGTATTGGCGGCCATTTTGGCACAAGCCAAAAAGCGGCACGGGTTGTGCCGGGTAAAATTTACCAAATGCTGGCAATGGCTCGCCCAGTTATAGCAGCAGCATCCGCAGCTAATACCAGCATTTTGGTGGATAACATTACAGCAAAATTATGCTCTCCCAATGACCCCGAAGGTTTATCAGAAGCAATATTGGAACTTCACCGTAAATCTTACCAGAGAGTCCGCCTCGGCAAAAATGGATATAATCTTTACAAGCAAACATTTAGTGAAACAGCCATCGTCAAACATTTGCAACACATAATTTCTACCACTACAAAACTATAATCCCTTGACCATTAAACTTGATATAGAAATTTCTTAAATCTAGCAACTGCTTCATCCCAATCATATCTCTGAGCAGTCTTACGTCCATTTTCTCTCAGTTTCATCCATAATTTCTCATCTAGAAGCAATCGTTTAATTGCCGCGGCTACTTCTTTCGGCACATGAGGGGACACCATAATACAATTTTCCTCTGGAAGCGCATAGTCTAAAGCCCCCTGTGAATTGGTCAAGACTACAGGCGTTCCAGATGCCATTGCTTCAAGTGGAGGCAATCCAAGTCCTTCTGCCCATGAAGTTGAAACAAAAATGTAGCTTTGACGATATAATTTCGCTAGTTCTTCATATGAAGGATACAAAAAAAACTCATGGGGAACATTTGTTTGTATATCACACAACTCTTTTGATACAATAATTAACTTGATATTCGAAAATTCTTGATATACTATTTCTGTGGCATCCAGAAAATCACGCAGTCCTTTTCTTGGTCTCATATCGCCAACGTACATTATGTCAATAGTATTATTTTTTGTTTCTTTTTCCCCACTATCAAATAACAATTCAGAGTGGCTTAGCCCTTCACCGACAAAAATAGATTTACTGTTTGCTTCAAGCAACAATGTATCTTTACACGCCTTTGAGACCACAGCTATTCTCGCAAACCATTTCGGAGCCATTTTCAATAACATTCTCTCCATCGGGCGATTGATAAACATCTCTGTGTAGTCTTGAAACAACCAAGTACGTTTGCCTTTTTTAAAAATAAGAGAAGCCAACGCCACCGGAACTACCGTTGGCGTATGCGTGGCAATCACCACATCACTGCGGGGAATAGTTTGGGCTATCGAAAAAGAAAGCAACGCCAACGCTACCAGTGAGTGTTTCGGAGATAATTTTCGCCGACTTTCCCGTACAGAAACAGCTGAATGTAATTTTGATCGCTGTGCCGCATCAATCATACCACCCGGTACAACCAACGTGACATCATACCCATCGACTGAAAGCCGATTTGCATATTCAATAACAACATTCACACCACCGGAAAGTGTCAATGATGAAAGCACAAAAGTAATTTTCATGTTGCTCATTACAATATGGAATGTCTTACCATAGCACACCATTCGATCGTAGCCCGGCAATCATTATTTGGTTTCGAGAATAATTGGTTCGACATGTACCAAAACAGTAAACCCGCAATGGATAGTCATTCATATTTATCGAACCTTAAAACACGCAGAACCAGCTTGGTTCATCTTGATATTTAACCAGTCATCTTTTACTGCCCACTCAACATCAGTAGGCACCGGTGTGCCGTTTGTGGTCAAGATTTCACTCATTGGTGTTTTTATTTTGATTGAAACTTTTCTCCCATCAACGATACAAACTTGCCGTTCCGCTTGCCGAATGGTAAACCATGCGGCAAGCCCATCTGTGCCCAACACATCGTCTTGCAAAAAAACTTGCTCATTATTGTGCATCATTGTAACTTCAACTGTATCATCCACATAATGAATGCCAACACCGCGTGTCCCGTCAATATGGTGCAACGATAAATCACTGGGCGCAATATCGTTAGCTACAAATGCTGTTGCCAAATTAAGGTTTTTTGTAGTGGGTGATGTATATAGCCATTCCCAGTTTGGACTACGTAAATAGGATGTTGTGGTTGGAATTGCGGTCTGTTTGATCGTTCCAGTTTCCTCAGTTAGCCACATCATTTTAGCGGAATGATGCCCATCCGCCAAGTCTAATCCATTAGATTTGCGTTCACCACTACCATTTAAATGCCATACCACCGATGCCGGATTTGTTGCGTTATCGTTTGTAGCCGTATCAACCACTACTGTAACACCACTATGAATTAGATATGTTGTGCGTGTGTGTTGCCAACCATTCCAATCAGGTAATGTAGTTTGGGCAATATCCACACTATCGCCGGTAAAAAATGTATTCACTTCGGCATACGCAGGTGGATTTTGTGCCCATTTGCTGCCTATACCGGTTAATCGCCACATCACTGCGGGCAAACCTGATTTAGGAAGCAATAATCCATTTAGATATTCACGTGGGATCCGCTTATCTCTAAACGCGCTTCGACCAACTGGAAGCCACCAAAATGCTTCGGCAGATTCCCTTTCTGACACTATCGGTCCATTGCTGTAAATTAAAGGAATGGTGTTAGTCGCTTTATAACGATGCCACCCGGTAAAGCGCAAGTCTGTAATAGCAACCATTGCATTATCAGCCCAACCATCGCGTAAAACAACCTTATCGGGTCCGAGAGGTCCTTTTCGAGTGGGTACACCAGAGTTGCCATACATCAAACATGAACCCACAGTGGGTACTTGCCCATCCGGGAAGTTGAAATTTGGAATAGTAAATTCACCCCATAAATGTTGATTTTCACCCAATAGCCATTGGGCATTCTCCCCTGCCAACCAGCTGAGTTCCGGGTTATTTAATAACGATGCACCAAATAAATACGTCGTTAATGATGTCGGCTCGCCATTGATATTGTATGTCAGAGTTTCACCAGTATGTAACGCCTGCAATAGTAACCACTGAAATGATTGCTCTATATTACGATGAACAACATCGCTGTGTGTTTTTCTGTAATTGTAAATCCACCATGCATTGGAAAGCCAAACCCCCTGATAAGAATAGGAATCATCGGTGTTACGAAAGATATTTTGCCAGCCCAACGGAACATTATTTAAATACATGCGGTTTTGTCCAACCAAGCCAGGTGCGGCCCAATCATTGTTCATCAATACAGCCAATAAGCCTGCGCCGATTTCCTGGTTTTCATACGGTCCTTGTGGACGGTTACCATACGCTGCTGCATATAGCCAGTCTACCCATTCTGTTGTCATTGCTCGTCGATTGATGGCGGCAAACCAGTTTTGCAACACATGCCAATCATCCTTGGAAAAGAGTGTTGGGAATTTTTTACTGATTAATGCTAGTTGATGTGCACGTAATGCCGCCTCGTACTGCCCCCACTTTACACTTTGGGCAGGCGTTGTATAACGACGTTCTGCCGCATCTTGCAATAAACTGCGGCGAAACTCTATAGCATAAGAAGTGTCGCCGGTATAATAAGCTAGGTTACCCCATATTAGAGTGTTTTTTTGTGGAGCAGCTTTTAACAAAGCCAAGTAATCGCTTTGGATTTGGGTAGCGGGTATAGGTTGTCTCGATGCATCAAGTGTGGCACATAGAAAGGGTGTATTTTCTAATATACCGGCATAAGATGGAGCTGTTACCGGAAAGAAACTGCGCTGATACTGTTTCAGCACCCATGGCACAAATCCTACCGAAATGATAATTAAAATTGTGAAAAGCCGTATTCGCATCTTCAACGGGAGGGTCTGAATAAAAGTAGAAAAAGCAAGCTGGTACGCTATTGCCAAAATAAGCCAGAATACCCCTAAAACCACCCCAGTTACAGCGATAAAAAATTCTTCTTCAGAAAAATTAGTGAACAGTGCATACACCAACGCTAACACGCCACCTGCAAATCCAGAAAAAATCGTCCACAACACAATTGTCCATAAAATAGATTTTACATTGTGTGGAAGTATAAATCGGCGGGTCAGCAATAACAGTCCCGCAAACCATACTACAACTAATACCCAAGCCAGCCAATCAACTTGGATTTTCCCATACGCAGCGAGGGTAGCCAAAAACAGTACACCAACGCTTGTATAGCGTGCCTTGCGATATGCAGGACGTTCCGCCCAAAAAACAATCAGTGTGACCGCAAAGACCACCCCTGCACGAATAACCCACCCCCAACTGTCATTATCTTTTATCAGTAAAGAGGGGAGAATAACAAGCAAAAGATATAATATTGCAGCAATGAAGCGTCTCACATATCCCTCAACTTGGCACAAACAGACCGATTAAACTTAAAAATCAATACGCGGTCTTGATGATAAATTAATTGAAAATCAGGGTCTTGTAGTAAATTTTCTACGGGAAGCATAGGGCGAGGAGGTGGGGCGCCAGCTTTATCACCTTTACCACGATTTTGCCCCAAATATATGTGAGTGATAGGAATTGGAAAATTACAAATGACTTTTTTCCCTTCACGGCTGTTAACGAGAGTAGAAGACAATTCTTTAACTAAGTCATTCACTGTTTGACTGTAGTTAGGAATAGTCGGAGTCTCCATCAACAGCGCATATTGCGGAGGAATAACCACACCGTGTTTTGTCAAAATTGGCAACCACCATCCTGCATCACCACCAATAGAAGATACGCCATCTGTGTAAACTATCCCATTTATCAAAAAGAAACTATCAGAGGGTAAATTTTTATCTATCCAGTCAGCGGCAATAATATCCGGTTTACCAACAAAAGAATATCCTCGATCAAGTAGCTGGATCAACGTCGGCAAGCGTAAAATTGCCAGCAATATGATTATCACAGAAAACAAACTTGACCATTTCCAATGTAATGATAGCCAATCAGAAATAATAAACGCAACCACAACGCCTAAAATAAGTGCAACGGGCATATACAAACTGGTTTCAATTGTAAATTGTTGTATAATTCCTGCTCCGGGCAACGATAGAACTTTTAATATTGGTAAAATTAATAACACCCCAGACCACACAATCGGCAAAGCGACACGCCTACCCCACCACATAACCCCCAATATACCTAACAGAAAAATCATTGCTTGTGTTAATGGTATACGGACTATTTGCTGATCCATTTGTGTCCACACGTCAATAGCCTGTGATTGGCTGGCCATCTGCGCAGTATTAGATACAGCCGGAAGCAAAAATCTAGCAGCAACACCGCTTAACCAGATTGACACCAGTAGTAGAGTCAACAGTGCCGTGATTCCCAAAACTGACCAGTGCCGCCAGTTGCGCAAATCACTAACTGTCCGCACGACGACAAATACCGCAGCTACTACAAATGCAAAGTAATGAAACGCCATTCGGTAATAGCCAAGCACCGTTCCCGAAATTAACAATGCACCAATAATGAGCCATAACCATTTTCTGGGCGAAATTTTATCGTTTGTCAGCGTAACCCAGGTCCACCATGCGGCAATCATCAACACCGTTTGCCCCATTAATTGTGGATATCGTCCCCAATTAACGTAATAGGCGGGGAATTGCGTGAGAAGTCCCGCTACAAAAACCGTAATAACACCTGCCCACGCACCTTTTAGCCTGTATGCTAATGGATACATCAGGAAAACCGCTAATAGATTAAAAAACTGTCCGCCCCACAACACAGATTGAGGAGCATTTAATCCTGTCGCCCATCCAAAAACGACACTATTGACGTGAAACCCAAAATGAAAAGAGAAGGTTTTATAGGGTGCATATGGTTCCCAAGAATGAAATAGTCCCCCATTATCCATAATTAATTGGGTTAAGGTGGTGTGGTGAACTGAATCACCCAAAAGAGGCAAATCTAAGCCGCGAACCATCAATAACCGTCCCGCCAACGCGATAACCGATATAATGACAACCGTCACATCTGCCCAACTGTTTTCAGATTTTGCCCATAAATCCACCGAGGCAATCACTGTTTGATGACGTAACGTCCACACCCGATAGTGCCAGGAAAGAACTGCTAGTGCCGTCAAAATCGTTCCCCACAAATAAAATACACCCAAATGGATGCCAACAACATCTGTGAACAGAAATAACATTGGATAAAGTGCCAAGCTCACCCCAGCAGAAACAGCTATTCCTTCTACCCAGTACAATGATATATGGCTTTGTCGTTGAAGTAATGCCACCAACGCCCAGCCGGGGACAAAAAATGCCAAAAGAACCATTATCCCGTTTGGAATGGATACCACAATCCCTTTGAGTAAGTCCAGTAGCATTGCTTGGCGGCTGTACACTAAATTGAACGTCAGCTGTCCGGCAAAAGGTTTACCGTCCACATACAATAAACCGTCTTGATATGTTTCGGGAGGGGCGTAATAAATTGCGAGAGGCGTGCTCTGCTGTGTAGCGGTTATCAACATATAATAGTAATGCGTACGAGAATTCGGCAATAGTTCAAAAGGAAATAAAACCCATCGGTCATCACTTGAAGCAGGGATAGTAATGGTTGATTGTCGCAAAGCAACAGAACTATCGGGGTCTTCTCGTAATGAAAATGTCACAGTTTGTGCCGTATCCGAAGCGTACATTCTAACCCGAATGGCCTCCAATCCGGATTGTTTGGCAACAAAAGTTTGCCCTACCGAGTCACCATTTAAGGCTATTGTTGTTGTGGCATGGGGCTGTGCAGGGTACACCCAATCACCACGGGTGAGCCACCAGAGCAACCCTGCCAACCCGACAAGTACCACCGCCACCAAAATAGTGGCGATTCCCCGCCAACCGGATAACCAGACTTCAATTTTGCCCATACGTTCTTTCTGCGCCATAAACCTATTTTCGCTTGTATATTACTAACGTATCATTTGAACGTTGAAATTCCGCCACCGGTTCATAGTTTGCCTTCACGTCCGCTTCAATATCTCCCAACGCCCAGTTGAATACAGGTGTAAAGATGTAATAATCCGGTTGATAATGCCAGTACGCCCAAGAAAATCCACCTGAGACCAAGTGGGATGTAGTTACTGGATCAATAAGCCCTGCCAAATCCACAATACGATTGTTGGTATAATAGCCCAAATAACCAATTTCAATAAACGCTACCGAATCATCGGGTGCGGTATTCTCCCGAAACCACGCAGCTACAGGTCGATATGAAGTGGCTCGAGTATCGCCAGTGAATGCCTGTGACTTAAACAAAAGTAATTTCATCGGCGCAGCCAATGCAACCACAACAACAGCAGCAACCATCAGCAAAAACGACCTTTGCTTCCATCCGGGTTGCCATTTCACAGCCATCCGCACTAATGTAACGATACCTGCACCTGCCAGAACTTCCATCACAAAAATAATATGCAACATATACCAATAATAGGGTTGTGGATTTAAAATGGTATAGCCTGCCAGATACGTTATTACCCAAATTAATAATAATGACAGGGTATCTGATTTAGCGCAGCACACGGAAAAAATCAGTCCAATCAGAACTAGCAAAAGATATGCGTTTAAAAACCATACACCGTCAAATGCAAATGGTTTCAGATACCCCGGAAGCAACTCCAGCACAATCCGTTCAATGAAATGGCGACCGCTCGGCAATGCGCTCTGTGCTTGTTTTGCGGCTAATGTGTTCGGAATGACTGTGCCAAATGTAGTCATGGCGTACCATACCCATACAATCCCAACCAGCGTACCCCCTACGACGAATTTCAAGGGGAATTGTCCGTTTTTTCGCCACAAATATAGACCGATAACCGGCGCAAGCAGTATGCCTTCACCGCGCGTCAGGAATAGCAATCCGACAATGATACCTGCCCAAAATTGTTGTCGTTTTTGCGACAAAAGTATCAACAATACTAGCAAGAATTCAAACAGCCAGATTTCCATACCAACCGGCGGCGGCCCACGCTAACCCACTGACAAATATGGCTGTTTGCACCACTGTCAACCGTGTTATAACAGCAATTCCAGCCACCAGAAATACAAACAACGGGCTAGTGGTTCCTAATGTTGCGGGTGGGTGATTATACACAAACCCGTTGCCCGCAACCAAGTTTTTGGCATAGGTCAGGGTAATAAAACTATCATCATTTAAGTTTTGGATATTCCATATCGGAAGCACTAGCCAAATCACAGCGATAGTTCCGATTACGAGGAAGGTTATTCCCAATATTGCAGATGCTGTTGGAACGCGTGTACTATTCACAGGTGATTTTCTACCCCAATTGAAGATAAAAAAGCAACCTCATTGTAGAAAGGTCTATCTTCTATGTGTCTCATTTTATTTCCGCCCTCATTGATGTCAAATCACATTGGAGGGTATCGTTTACCCAGCTTCACCCGCCGACCCCGCACCCGTTTGCGCCACATAGCACGTACACCCCGCATCGCTGCCCAACGCGCCTGCATCGGTACAAAACTCTTGGTTTGCCAAAGTTGCTTCATCATCGACAATCCATCGCCAAAAATAATTAACGGCATTGCCCACAAAAAATCAACCACGGCGTAATTTTTGGCAATTGCCCACAGGCGGTTGCGATTCAGCAGAAATACTTTTTTGCGATTAAATTTTCTCCCGGTTGCCGAATGTTTGTGCAATACCCGCGCCGCCGGCATATATCGGCATCGCCAACCTGCCCGTTGTGCCCGCCATGCCAAATCGACATCCTCATAATAAGTGTAAAAATCCTCATCGAACAACCCAATCTCATCCAGCATAACCCGCCGATAAAGTGCCGCCCCCGCACACGGGCCGAAAACCTCTTGTGGCTCATTCCAATTTGAAACCGCTTGCCCCCAACCCCGATTCCATGCAAAACCCGCCCAATCCAGCGCAATCCCCGCCGAATCCAATGTCTCGGGCGCATCCCACAGCCGCATTTGCGCTGCCACCATCCCCACATCCGAGGCCGTCAAACCGGCAACCAACGCCTTCAAAAAATCCTCGTCGGGCAACGTATCATTGTTTAGGGTGACAATATATCTTCCCTGAGCAGCTTTTATGCCGATGTTGTTTGCCGCTGCAAATCCTACATGTGGGTTTTGTTCGATACACCTGACCTGCGGATAATGTTCGGCAACCCACGCCGCCGAACCATCGGTTGAACCATCATCCACAAAAATAATTTCGAAATCTTGATACGTTTGTTGCATTAATGCAGCCAAACACGTGGACAACCATTGTTTTCCATTCCAATTAGTGATAATTACACTTGTTTCCGGCACAATCTTCTCACAACACAAACCCAATTTGCATGGTATACTCCGCTATACTATGCTAGAATCAATGACTCGTCAAACTGGTGAGACACACGAAAGATACACATCATGGAAATTTCTGTCATCATTTTAAATTGGCATGCCGCGCACGATACCATCGCTTGCGTAAACGCATTTTCAGATTGGCATACCATCACCCCGCACATTTTTGTGGTAGATAATGGTTCGACGAAAATGGATTCCGAACAAATTACCGCCGTTTGCCCGCACGTTCACTTACTGAAAAACAAAACGAATCTGGGATTTGCCGGTGGCAACAATACCGGCATCCGTGCTGCACTGGAAAAATATCCCACCACCCCGATATTGCTTCTGAATAACGATGCCACCCTTGCCGAATCTGCCGCACTGGCGCTATTGGAGGCTCTGCACACCAATGTGACGGCGGGATGTGTGGGGCCTCTGTTAATAGACAGCCTTCAGCCAGAAAAAATCTTGGCAGCCGGGGGAAACAATCCGGTACAACATCTCCGGTCGCACCGGCAACCATCCACCGCATTCAAACAGCCATTCGATGTGGATTACGTTCCCGGCACAGCGATCCTCATCCGCGCCGATGTTTTCCGGCGGATAGGGTTACTGGATGAGCGATATTTTTTCAGCATGGAAATTGCCGATTTTTGTCACCGCGCTCGTCAGGTCGGTTTTCAAAGCATCATAGTGCCGACAGCAACCGCATCGCACAGCATACAACGTTCCGGCGCTCGGCGAAAATCGCTATACCCGTATTACACCATTCGCAACCGTTTTCTATTTTTACGGAAACACTATGCGCGCTATGCCACGTTATGGATGTTTTGGATAGCATATAGCTTCGCGCTGATGGTAAAAACCGCTCTCGCCGGAGAGCGAGCCTTGTCTCGCGCGGTGTGGCTGGGGTTGGCAGATGGCGTGCGGGGTCGTTTCGGCAATCAAAATGCACATTTTTTGGGGGGAAAATGAAACCGCCATTTTATCATCTGACCATTTTGCCGCCAAAAATGCCTCGCGCCGAAGCGTTGTCGCAGGAAATTTCTGCATTGCAACGTCACTTTGGCGGAGAGTTAAACTTTCTCAATCCAAACCGCTTCTCCCCCTTGCCGATTCCGCGACTGCTGTTCGGCTTTCATCAACTTGCCCGGTTGCGCCGGGTGGAAGTGAACTTCGGCGTGCATCATATCTTCAACCCCGACCCGTTTCCCTTCCCCATTTTGCGATTTTTACACCGTCCGGTCATCTATGCCATCACCGGTGGGATAGCCTATCCCCCCAACTCGGCATTCTTCAATCGGTTGGCAGCAACCGTTGTACCGGATGAACGCAGTTTGGTACAATTGAAATCGGCGGGGGTAAAAAACGTCGTGCTCATCCGCCCCGGCATCGCCACCAGAAAATTTACCGTCACCCCTACCCCACAGAGCGACACGATACATCTGCTGGTGGCATCTGCACCGTGGACAAAAACCCAATTTGCCACCAAAGGCATTGATGCCCTACTGGAAGCCGCCCGGCACAATCCGCAATTGCGGCTCACGTTTTTGTGGCGGGGAGTGCTGTTTGATGAAATGATGCGTCGGGTGGAAAAATTCGGGGTGGAAAATCAGGTCACAATCATCAACAAATTGACAAATGTGAATACCGTGCTGGCAACCGTTCACGCCACCGTCGCGCTGGCAACCGAGGCAGGTATCGTCAAATCGTATCCGCACTCCTTGCTCGATTCGCTGGCGGCGGGGAAACCGGTGCTGGTTAACCGCGCTATCCCCATGGCCGATTTTGTGGCAGAAAGGGGTTGCGGGCTGGTGTTGGATTCAGTCAACGCAGCAGCGGTATCAACCGCAGTCACCGCGATGGTGCAAAACTATCAGCAACTAGTAAATGCCACCCACGCCATCGAGCGCGATACGTTTTCAATTTCGGCGATGGTGGCAGCATACCGTATCATATATGAACGGGTGTCGCTATGAAAATTTTGCATGTGGTTCATGCTTATCCGCCATCAATGGGCGGCTCACAATGGTTCATCAAGAATTTATCGGAACAATTGGTAGCGCAATTTGGCGATGAGGTCACCGTTTTTACAACCACTGCGCTGGATACTGCAACATTTGCCGGACGCGACGGTCAGGTGGTCAATGCGGGCGTTTCGGTGGAAAATGGCGTTACCGTGCGCCGATTTCCGTTTGTGCGGGGATGGTATCGCACCCGAAAGCTCGCATCGGGCATTGCCGATTTGTTGCATCTACCCGGCTGGGACACCCTACGTGCCTTTCATCAAGGGCCTATCATTCCCAATTTGGCGAATGCCGTGGCTGCCAGCGGGGCAGATATTGTTATGGCAATGGCATTCCCACTGTGGCATATGTTTGCCACCCAAAAAGGGGCAGAAAAAGCCGGCATTCCGCTTGTGTTTACCGGCGCTATCCACCCGACAGATGTATGGGGCTATGCCCGTCCGATGATTTTTGATGCCATTCGGCGGGCAGATGCTTATTTTGC
>Ga0114931_10003733_pt1 | contig 19193 bp, 22 predicted proteins | sample 2SBtaG_FD_89579 | JGI IMG/M metagenome (GOLD analysis project Ga0114931, IMG submission 89579) | Deep subsurface microbial communities from Kolumbo volcano to uncover new lineages of life (NeLLi) - 2SBTROV14_V59a metaG | ecosystem: Environmental > Aquatic > Marine > Volcanic | place: Kolumbo...
GTGCGCGGCGCGTTGCCAGCCGGCGACGGTGTTTTTACCCCGACCGCGGTTCTTGTCGCGGGGTTGTCTTCAAACTCGTAAATACGTAAATCACAATCGTCTTCCACCCATTCAAATATTTCTTCAATACGGCTTTTTTCGGTAGCGGTTGTCAATTGCATTTGCCAGCGTATATAGCATTGTTCCGGATCCAGTTCGTGCAGCGCCGGTAATTGACGGGTATCGGCCTGTGTGTGTAACGCACCGAGTTCGGCAAGTTCACGAAACATCAACACAACATCGTTTCCGCGCAACAGCATTTTTCGATACGGTACAAAGTCGATATGCCAGGTCTTCATACCGTCGGTTGCCGGCTTGGTCTTTTTTGCGGATGGCGTGTGTTTACCGTCCAGGCAGGTTTGCAAATGCAGGCTGGCCGCGGCGATTTGTTCGGCATCGATAGCTTGTTCATCCCGTACCGCCTGAAGCAGCGAGCGCAATGTATCCACGGACTCCAGCAATAAGTCTATATCATCACGTGCAATCACGCGCTGACCGCTGCGGGCCTGGTCCAGCATGGTTTCCATGAGGTGGGTAAATTCCGCCACTTGCGAAAAACCAAATGTTCCGCTGCCTCCCTTGATGGAATGAGCGGCGCGAAAAATAGTATTGATGGTTTCGCTGTCGGGCTGATCCGTGTCGAGATTGAGTAGCTGGGACTCCATAATGTCCAAGCCTTCAAAACTTTCGATGAAAAAAGTCTGCAAAAATTGTTTAATATCAATACTCATGGCAGTCCTGCGCTCAGCGGCTATTATTTAAGAACTTTTTTTACTGTATTTAATAGTTGTTCCGGATCAAAGGGTTTGACAATCCAGCCGGTTGCCCCAGCGGCTTTTCCTTGCTGTTTTTTGGCGCCATCCGATTCCGTCGTAAGCGTTAATATCGGTGTAAATCGGTAGTCCGGCAGAGCCCGTAAATCTTTAATCAGGGTGATACCGTCTTTAACGGGCATGTTGACGTCCGTTAGAACAAGGTTGAACTTATTTGATTTTGCCATCGACAGCGCTTCTTCACCGTCACGCGCTTCGGCTACGTCATAGCCGGCGCTTTTTAACGTGAATGTCACCATTTGCCGCATGGATGCTGAATCATCTACCGCAAGTATCCTTGTCATGTTTTCTCCGACCCCACTGGTTTGTCCTGGATCATGTCCGCTGTAAGGTTTAACAGAGCGGTAACGTCAAGCCGCTGAGCGGTGTCCCAAATCAGTGTGGAGACACATTGCCACGTCAGTTTCAATGGTGTTTTTTGTGCGGAAACGAACAGGCTGCACAGCAGTTGAATACCCGCGGTGTCAACCTTTTCAACATTTCCGGCATCCAGCGCCAGGCTTGCATGCTCATTGAGCCAATCGCACAGCACACCGTGCAACGCGCTGACTGACGCAATATCCAGATTTTCCGGGCACTCAAAAACCGCGTTTTCCTGTTGCGGTGTCATAGGACGTTTCTCTTCTGCGTTTCTCTTCTGCGTTTCTATGGTTGAGTATCGTCAACTGGAGGGAAGTCTTGACAGGGATTGATAAAAAATATGCAGTGCATGGGTCAGGCGCGGTGTTTACTTTCGCCGCTGATGATACCCCCGGCTATTAAGTGTGCTGTGCGCAGGGGATCGGGTAAGTCACTGTTAATGCAGGATTCTTTCAGCACTTTCCGGCTGTCTTCCAAACTGATTCCCGCGCGTTGTACAAAAACGTTGCCCGCCGGCTGCATGGGACCGGTACGCTCAATGATTTTCCATTTTCTTGCACCACCGGGTACATGTTGTATAAGTGCTTGTCTGATTTTTTCCATATTAGGATTTTTTCGGCATACGACCAGCACGGGCAGGCCTGTTTCGTCAAGCACTTGTTGAATGTCGACCACGTTAAAGCCGGCAAATGCAATTCCCTGTAACAGGATCAATTGGCTGTGGGAATAAAATCGCGAACCGGTTACTATACGACAGATGGCATCGCTGGCATTGCGACCGTCACGGCGTATTTTTCCGCTTAGCACCGCTTCTATGCGATGGCGGCAGTACACGGTGGCGACCAGAAGGACGTCACCCCGGTGCTCCTTGGTAAAAGGAGCGTCGTCAAAGCCGATTTGATGGGCGAATTTTTTAACCATGGTAATTTTTCGATCCGTTCGGGTTTCCTTGTTGGGCCGGTACCGATAAAATAACATTTTTTTTCCGGAAGAATGTATGCAGGATATTACGCAGACCATTGCCGAGGAACTGTCCGTCCGTCAGGCGCAAGTACAAGCGGCGGTGGCTCTTATGGACGAAGGTGCCACGGTGCCGTTTATTTCCCGATATCGAAAAGAAGCGACCGACGGTCTGGATGACACCCAGCTTCGTCGCCTGGAGGAACGGCTGGTCTATTTACGGGAATTGCAGCAGCGTAAACAAACGGTATTAAAGAGTATTGACGAACAAGGCAAGCTTGATAAGGCATTGGAACAAGCCATCATGCATGCTGACACGAAAGTGGCGCTGGAAGATCTGTATCGTCCCTATATGCCGAAACGGCGTAGCAAGGCAACCCTGGCAAGGGAAGCGGGTTTAGCGCCATTTGCCGAAGCGCTGTTGAAAGATCCCAGCCTTGATCCCCGGCAAATCGCGCAAAAATATATCAATCCGGACAAGGGTATTGCAGACGCTGACGCGGCACTGGCGGGTGCGCGCAGTATTGTTATAGAATTGATTGCCGAACATGCCGGCATCGTCGCTGAATTACGGGATTACGGCTGGCAGCAAGGTTTTCTGCACGCCAAAGTAGTGAAGGGAAAAGACAATGAAGGTTCGAAATTTGCAGACTATTTTGATTACCGTGAAGCATTCAAAAAAATTCCGTCTCACCGTTCGCTGGCGTTATTCCGCGGCGCCAAAACCGGGGTTCTGCAAATACCCTTGGTATTTGACGATGATGAGGCCGACATTCAAAACGGTGAAAAAGTCATTGCCAAACACATGGGCATTGCCCAAATGGGCAGGCCGGCGGATCCGTGGTTATGGCAAACCGTGCAGTTGGCTTGGCGCGCCAAGATGCGTATTTACCTGGAAACTGAACTAAAGAGGGTATTACGCGAACAGGCGGAGGCTGAAGCGATAAAGGTTTTCGCCCATAATCTGCACGACTTATTATTGTCGGCACCCGCCGGCGCCCAAGTAACCATGGGGTTGGATCCCGGTATTCGTACCGGCGTTAAGGTGGCGGTGGTCAGCGAAACGGGGAAACTGCTGGATACGGCAACCATCTACCCGTTTGAGCCGAAAAAACAGTGGCAACAATCCCTTGACATTCTTACCGCGCTGGTGAAAAAACACGGTATTACCTTGGTCGCCATCGGCAACGGCACAGCATCCCGGGAAACCGATAAACTGGCCGGCGAGTTACTGCAGCAGTTAAAAAGTGATAATGCCAAACTGGTAAAGGTCATGGTATCGGAGGCCGGCGCATCGGTTTATTCCGCGTCTGCGGTGGCTGCTAAGGAATTTCCTGGTTTGGATGTGTCATTACGCGGGGCTGTTTCCATTGCCAGACGCCTACAGGATCCGTTGGCGGAGCTTGTTAAAATAGAACCCAAATCCATCGGTGTCGGGCAATACCAGCATGATGTCAATCAAAATCATTTAGGCAAATCCCTGGAAACAGTTGTCGAGGACTGTGTCAACGCGGTGGGCGTGGATGTCAACACGGCCTCGCCCCAATTGTTAAAACATGTGGCTGGTTTGAATGCCAGTATCGCCGAAAATATCGTTATGTACCGGGATGAGCACGGCCGCTTTCCCAGTCGTAAAAAAATACTGGAAGTTCCTCGTTTAGGACCCAAAGCCTATGAACAAGCGGCGGGGTTTCTGCGTATACGCGACGGTAACAACCCCCTGGATGCATCCGCGGTCCATCCGGAAGCGTATCCGGTGGTCGAACGGATCATGGCGCAAACCGGAGCCGACATTACGGAGCTGATCGGTAACTAGGACAAACTGCGTATGCTCAATGCGGGGCAGTTTGTGGACGAGCGTTTTGGAGAACCCACCGTCCGGGATATCATTACCGAGTTGGAAAAACCGGGCCGAGATCCACGGCCTACTTTTCAAACGGCGACATTTAAAGAAGATGTTCATGAAGTAAAGGATTTACAACCGGGTATGTCGCTGCAAGGTATGGTCAGTAACGTCACCAAGTTTGGTTGCTTTGTGGATGTAGGCGTGCACCAGGATGGTCTGGTTCATATTTCCGAACTAGCCGATGAGTTTGTCAAAGATCCCCGCACGATCGTCAAAGCCGGTGACGTGGTACAGGTTAAAGTGTTGGAAGTGGATGCCAACAGAAAACGCATCAGTTTAACCATGCGTAAAAACGCCGGCGCCAAACCCGGAGCCCATGGACCGTCGCAAAAAAGCGATAATTCCGCCGCAAAGACAAAGCCTAAATCGTCAAAATCTACAAATCCTAAACAACGCGCACGAAAGCCGGAGACTGAAACGGCCATGGCGGCGGCATTTGCCAATTTAAGGGTGGTGAAAAAGAAATAAGCCGTCCCATCAAGCGCCAGTCTGTGGAATACTGATCACCGGATTTCCGCGCTTAACGCCTATCGCGGCGCGGACCGCGCAACGGCCTAAAATCATCGAAATGGCTTTATGGCATATAATACCGGCTGCCTTTTTCCGGATCGTATTCAAATCGCATGATATCGTTTAAGCGGTAGGACGATCGATTCCTGGACATGAAGCAGCGTTTTCAGGACCGAAATGGGTATACGCCATCGTTTTTCGCTAGCCACCCAAACATTAAGAACTGCGTCGAAAAATTTATTAAGGCGGCAATTAAGCCATGCTAAGCGACCCCTTCCAGTGTCATAAATCATATTTTTCCTGATGGTTAAGTGTTGCCATCCATGGCCAAAGGTTATCGTCCCGAGTGGTGGGATCGCCGTGGGGGTGGGCATGGGTTTTCAGACGTAATCTCAATCCCGGACCGGTTCCACCAACAATGCCGCGGCCTTGACACCCCACACACGCACGCGGCTGCCCTGTGCTAGATCCGGCCCCTGCACCTGCCACCAGCTGTCGCCCACACGCACCCGGCCGCTACCGTTTTCAATGGCCTCGGTCAGGGTATAAATATTACCCATGTATTGTTCTCCACGCCGGTTCAACGTGGGTTCCTCGCTTTCGATAGGATGCTTTTTCAATATGGATCGCCAGACAAAAACCGCTGCCACACAAAGCAGGGCAAACAGAATCAACTGCCATTCCCAACCGATACCTGGAACGAGGAAAACAAGGCAGCCGACGACGGCGGCGGCCAAGCCAAGCCACAAAAAAAAGGTACCGGGTACCACGACTTCCAGGATCAACAGCACGACCGCCAAGACAAACCAGTGCCAAAATGCGAGGGATGAAAGCATAAGTCTATTCCTTGTCAGGATTTAGCCGCGCCCAAGGCAGTTTTTGCCAATTCGCCGATCCCTCCGAGGGTGCCGATAATCTGGCTCGCTTCCAAGGGCATCAGTACCAGTTTTTCATTGTTGGCGCTGGCGATTTCCTTAAGCGCTTGTACATATTTGGTTGCCACAAAATAATTGATGGCCTGTATATCACCGGCGGCTATGGCGTCTGATACCATCTGTGTTGCCGCAGCCTCAGCCTGCGCCTGTCGTTCCCGGGCTTCCGACTCGCGAAATGCCGCTTCTTTTTCACCTTCCGCCTGTAGAATAACGGCTTGTTTCTCACCTTCCGCTTTGAGAATCGCCGCTTGTCGCAACCCTTGCGCTTCTAATATTGCCGCCCGTTTATCCCGTTCAGCTTTCATTTGTCTGCCCATGGATTCCACCAGGTCATTGGGCGGCGTAATGTCCTTGATTTCTATACGGGTAACTTTAACACCCCAGGGATTGGTGGCATGATCGACCACCTGCAACAACGCCGCATTGATCTCGTCGCGTTTCGACAGCAGCTCATCCAAATCCATGGATCCCATCACTGTCCGAATGTTGGTCATGGTCAAGTTAAGAATGGCTACCGACAGGCGATTGACTTCATAGGCGGCCTGGGCACTGTTCAGAATCTGAAAAAACACCACACCATCAACCCTGATCATGGCGTTGTCCTTGGTGATGACTTCTTGGGAAGGTACATCAAGCACGGTCTCCATCATATTCATACGGTGTCCGACGTGATCAATAAATGGAACGATAATATGCAGGCCCGGTCGCAAGGCGTGGGTAAACCGGCCAAACCGTTCAATGGTATATTCATATCCTTGCGGCACGGTTTTAACACCGAGAAAAACCAGCGCTACCGCCAAAATTAGAAAGACCAACGCAAAAAGAGGCAAATCAAAAAGCATATGTTTTCTCCTTGTTATGTGGCATGCGGCAAAGCCAGGCACCATCAGGGGACGCCGCTTTGTAAATACGCATAAAGTTTTTTTGCAAGATACTTTACATAAAGCTTTATGTCAAGATATACTGCTGCCATGATAAAAGACCGTATCGATATCATCATCGAGCGCAGCCATGCTGCCTGCCCGGAACTTGGTACGGATGCCACCCGAATCGTGGGCCGTGCGCTTCGCCTGGGCGCGCTATTCGACCAGCATTTGAGCAAAGTACTGGCGCGGCACAATATGAATCTACCGACCTACCGGGTGTTGGCGGCTCTACGGCGTACCGAATCGCCGCATCAACTCACGCCCAGCCAGTTACTGGATGCTCTACTGGTGACATCCGGCGGCATGACCAATCTGCTGACCCGCATCGAAGCACAAGGGTATATTCGGCGCCGGCCTCATCCCCGCGATCGCCGTGGCGTTCTTGTTCAACTGACTGTCCTGGGTAAATCCCGAATTGATAAGCTGCTACCGGTATATGTTGCCGCTGAACACAGTCTATTGGTCGGACTGCAGGATAAAGAGAAGGATCGGTTAAGCCGCTTACTGCGCAAACTGATGCTGGCCTCGGAAAACCCGTGACGATCAACGGCATAATACACACCATCAGTTTGGCAAACCAACCATTGTTTGAAATGACACTCCACCAGGAGTCGTCATATCAATCACGCTTAATGGGAACCACCCGGTAAAATCGATAACTCAAGATCCTCTCCCCATAACCTTGACATTACCGGTAACACCCGGGAATGCCGACCACTGGTATAAAACAGCGCACGCCCTGACTGCACCGCTTCATTTCGCAACCCGTTTACCTGCAAAAGACGTTGAAGCTGACGGGCGACGGCGGTTCCTGTTTCGATAATATGAACATCAGGACCGGTAACTGCACGGATTACCGGTATTAGAAAAGGATAGTGCGTGCAACCCAGCACCAAGGCATCAGCATTTTTATCCAACATCGGTTGCACACTGCGTGCCACCAACATCGTTGCAGTGGATCCATGCCTATCACAACTTTCAACATAATCCACCCAACCGTCACAGGGTTGACGTATGATAAAAGTGTCTTTACTAAAGCGATTATGTAGACGTTCAAATTTTTCGCTTTTTAACGTACTTGCCGTAGCCAGTATGGCAACCACGCCCGACTGGGTTAACTCGGCAGCAGGTTTAAGCGCCGGCTCCATACCCACAATGGGAACGTTAAAGGATGTGCGAAGCTCGTTGATGGCAGCCGCCGTGGCGGAATTGCACGCCACGACGATTGCTTTTACACCTTGCGACAGTAAAAACCGGCAAATATGAACTGCACGACTACGGATATATTCGGTCGATTTATTTCCGTACGGCAAATGCGCGGAATCAGCCACATAGACAAGATTTTCTTTTGGCAATAGCGTACGTATTTCGCGCAATACGGATAATCCGCCGACACCGGAGTCAAAGATGCCAACGGCCTGCAAACTCTCTATAGATCTAGTGTAGTGTCTCATATAAAACGTGCATTTAGTAAGCCACTCAAGGTGCGAGTGCAAGGCCCAGACCGCCGGGCGCGCCTGCCTTGCCAAGGTCTGCAACGCGGCAATCGTGCCTTCCATGGTTTCCCGCAGGGCAACCTACGATCGTTGGCACCCAACGCCAGTCTATCGCGTCCCCATGGGCGTTTTAGGTGAGACACGACACTGATCACTGATCACTATACCCAATGACTGCGTCCGATATACAATAAACATCGTTATGGCCCCTGCGTTATTGCATGATCATTTTCGCGCCTATCCGGGCCGGAACCGGCGTAGCCGCCCCCTCCTATCAAAACTTCGTGGTATTCGCACGGACCGGGCAACACGCCCTGGGAACCACCAGACGTAACCATAACCACATGAAATACAACATATTTTGTTAGCCATGATTCGGTCCAGCGCAGGCCAAGCAGTACAATATTAGCGGTTCGCTGTATACATGTAGAGGATTAATTGACGGGCCGATACAAATAGCATAACTGTTGATTGCATGAAATAAGGTATTTGAAAAATGCGCGTGTTGCTCTATGTACTACTCGTTTGTGTTTTACCGATGGCCCCAGCGATGTCGCTTGCCGGCGACGGAAAAATCATCCTGGAGGTCGAAAATACAGGTTATGAAGCGGTCATCGGTATCAATCAAAAGGAAAAGTATCACGAGAAAATGTTGGAAAAAACAATTACTCAAATCCGGCTGGATAAGCTGGATCCGGAAAACTGGATTACGGTAAACGGTCATGCGATTGCTCAACCGGCCATGCTTGTGGTAGCGGTTTATCACGGCAAAAAAATTGTTTTCTATAAAATATGGAACGGAAAACCGGTAACATACAGCGGGCCATTTAAAGCGAAAAAAACAGCCACCTATTGAGAACCGTAGTTTTGCGAAATGCCACAGACCGAGGGATCGCCGGCAGTGGATTCGAATGCAACTTGGCTGCCATCTGGTGAAACTGATGGCGCTCCACCGTAACCTCCATGGGTTGTAATTGGAACTGCGGTACCGCTGCCAGAAGAAGGCACTTTATAGATATTTACCTGAGTCACATCATCATTCTCTGAACTAAAGATAATCCACTGTCCGTCATTGGAAAACACCGCATCGGTCGCACTTTCATCGGCAGAAGTGACCATTTGTTGGTTTTCGCCACTGGCTTCATCCATCGTCCATATTGCCCATCGACCATTAGCAGTCGCCTATTTCTGATACAGTATTTTCGAACCGTTGGGCGACCAATTAGGTTGTCTATTTTTATCAGCCGCGGTTAATTCAATATACTCTAGAACCGCCATCAACTCTGTATTTGGTGATGACGCCATCGTTTTCCACATCCACGCTAGAAAGCTTTTTATTCTTATGCCGGAAAATATGCTGCCCCAGCAGACTGACCGGCCAGCCCCGCTAATCTCTAAAATATGTGTAACTACTCAGCCGTTTTGGTGCCAGCGGCCCTTGTAGGCGGGTTAGCGATAGCGTAACCCGCCTTGGGTAGAAAACTGTTGCTCATGTATAGCGCCTCAGCAGGGCTGAATAGTTACAAATATGTAAGGTCTTTTCCGATACCCGGGCTCTGCCCCGTTTCGCCATGGATTTATCAATACCAAAAGTCAGGAAACAGACCATGCTCATGAATGAATAGAAAGAAAATAGATAAAGCATAGGTCTTATTATGCATCATTGGCGACACATTCACCCCCCCTCTCCCGGTGAGAGCATCCAACTTTCTCTACCCTGTTATCTGTGGGACAGCACTAAAGCAAATACTACTTTTGTGAGATGGAATCTTCCTCGCATGTTACCTTACAAATTCCCGCCCCGGTCTATGTTAAGGTAAGCACCGATCAACTCCTCCATAGCCGCCTTTTTTTCAGCATATTCATTAGGACAAATCCTGCGGGCGGCCTTCAGCTCGGTGACAATCTGTTGGATGTTTGCATCGTTCTCTATATTCCTCTCCGCACCTACGGCCCAACACACAAGATTATATTGCCGTTGTGGACTCACCGTATGGGCATCCGCCCAACGCAAATCGCCGCTATTTAATGTATTAATGTATTCACCTACTAACACGATAGCCCGCGCCCGCTTAACTCTTGCAAGGATGTTTGACCCTGACGTTTCCAGAAAAAACACCGTCGCCAGGCTGTCAGCCATGTCTTCCTTTTGGCCGAGTGAAGGTATGTCATAGTGATCAATTAGTGCATGGCCTATTTCGTGCCAGGTAATCCAGTTGAACATGCCCAACATGGCATTACCTTGTTGATATATGCCGTCTTCCGCGTTGGTTATTGCAGCCAATAGCCGGTAACACATGATGATTTCCGATGGTTCAGATAAATATCTCGCGTTTTCAACCATACAATCCTGGTAAACAATATTGATATCCCGTTCCGGTAGCGAGAAAAGATTATTCAATACGTTCTCTATGGCAGGCTGCTGGTCTCTAAAATATGCCACCAGCGTGGGGTCGATGATACTGGAGCTGTCTTCAACCGTGACAAAAAAATCAAACCGATCCGATGGTCCTGCGTTCCGGTTACTATCACTACTGCAACTTGATATTACAAATACGATAGTGAAAAACAAAATCTCCAAAGCCGGTCTTGCAAACATACTACAACTCCTTGTACGTAGTCTTTTCCTTGTACGTAGTCTTTTAGGATCCGAAATCACAAATGCAAACACACTGGCCTGCAAGACGCAACACTAAAACATACGAAAGGGTATAACATAAACAGGTATCCAGGTATAGACAAATGCCCTTAAAACGTCGTAAACGACTACTGAAATGCAGCGGTCTCCGGTGTAGCTTATATATTAGGCAAGTCCGGTTACCGGACGGCACTGATTTGCGTGCCCCTGCCCTGCTCCGACGCTATATGGAAGGTACCACCCGACATAGTCACACAGTGACGCAGTGACGCATGCTATAAAGACCATAGCCCTGCATCTATTTTATCGACTTCAAACCCTGTACCGTCGTTTTGCACCCACAAGGCGAGTTTGTCACGGTTACGTAAACAAATCGTGATGCAATCGGGCCGCGCATGCTTTGCGGCATTGTGCATGGCTTCTTGCACCACACGGAATATGATCATTTTTTGTAATTCCGGGACTTGTTCCTCCTGAAGTTGTACGTCATTCTCAACATGAATAGGATAGGTTCTTTGAAACTCAGTGGAGAACCAGCGAACCGCCGCGACAATGCCGAAGTCGGTAAGTACCGGTGGGCAGAGCCTGGTTGAGATATTCCTGACTTCTTCCATGCAGGAACAAATTTGTTTGATGAATACGCTACAGTGGTCGAGAACCTGGGATCCGTGTTGATCGTTCTTAACTAGCTAACAGACTTTTAACCCAGAGCTATCTATAGCATTTTACATGGTATTTACCCGTCGCCCCGTTAAACGGCTTTTCATTGAACGTTCCCACACAAATTCGATCACAGTATTTTGAGGCTATTTGCGCTATAATGACAAACGGATATCGAGAAGAGAGAATTCTAAAACATGAAATTTAAAGTGGTTGATGCCATCATTTCCCCCGTCGGCCGTCTTGACATACTTTCCAAACTGGAAGTAGCCAAGTTACTCGATCGAAGCCAGGGCGGTCTATATAATGTCTTTCGAAACTGCTCTCTGGCGGTGTTAAATTGCGGCAGCGAATTGGATAGCGGCAAGGAACTGCTGGAGCGCTACAAATCATTTGAGATTCGCGTCCTACCTGTGGAACGTGGTATCAAGCTTGAAGTCAAAGGCGCACCGGCAATCGCCTTTGTCGATGGAAAAATGATCAAGGGTATCAATGAACACTTGTTCGCCGTATTACGGGACATTGTTTATGTCAGCGATGAAATCTACGGTAATCAAAATTTTGACTTAAACACCTCTGACGGTATCAGTAACGCGGTTTTTCATATTTTACGCAACGCCAAAATCCTTATACCCCGTGTCGACCCCGGTCTGGTGGTGTGCTGGGGCGGTCACTCGATCAACCGGAAAGAATACGACTATTCCAAAGAAGTCGGCTATCAATTGGGTTTACGCGATATGGATATTTGCACTGGTTGCGGGCCCGGCGCCATGAAAGGACCCATGAAGGGCGCCGCGATCGGCCACGCCAAACAGCGTATCAGCGGCGGCCTGTATCTGGGGATTTCCGAACCCGGCATTATCGCCGCCGAATCGCCCAACCCTATCGTTAACAACCTGGTGATCATGCCGGATATTGAAAAAAGGCTCGAAGCGTTTGTACGCGTAGGTCACGGTATCGTGGTATTTCCCGGCGGTGTGGGTACGGCGGAGGAAATCCTGTATTTACTCGGCGTGTTATCCCATTCGGATAATGACGAGTTACCCTTTCCGCTCATTTTAACAGGTCCCGCCAGCGCCAAGGAGTATTTTACGCAAATCGACCGATTTGTGGCCGGTACTTTGGGCGCACAGGCGCAACAACGTTACCAAATCATCATCGACAACCCGGCATTGGTGGCCAGAGAAATGCGCGCGGGCATGGAGGAAGTCAAATCATTTCGAACCCAAAAAGGCGATGCCTACTATTTCAATTGGCTGTTGAAAATAGATGAAGCTTTTCAACGGCCTTTTAAACCCACGCATGAAATGATGCGCTCGCTGGACATTCATCAAGACCAACCGTTGCATATGCTTGCGGCCAACCTGCGGCGCGTATTTTCCGGCGTGGTGGCCGGCAATGTGAAGGATGATGGCATTCGCGCTATTGAGCAGCACGGTTTGTTTGAAATAAACGGTGACGAAAAAATCATGAATCTGCTTGACGATTTGCTCAGCGCGTTTGTAAGGCAAAAACGCATGAAACTGGCGGATAGGGAATACACGCCCTGTTACCGCATCATTAAGTGAGCGATTTTCCGGCGGGTTCTATGCCTATGCATACCCGCCTGCATCCAACAATGGGCGCATCGTTAAACGCCAGCATGACGGCGAATTGAAGAAATTCAGACGTCATACCAAGCCAGGACTGCTCCCGGCGAAACACCTACCTTTTTACTTTTTCGTAAGCGGCAATAAACTTTTTTAGTGTCACCTGCTTAATGATCTTCCCGATCTCTTTCATGGGAATATCATCATGCAAGCATCCAATCCCGGTCACGGACAGACCCATAAAGCCAAGAGTTTAAGGATTACCGGAAGCATATGCCCACAGCTCAAAGGGGGTCGCATAATAAATCCAGCCCCAAAAACCGCTAACGGCTGAACTCGAAGGAGGACAAAACCACGCTGTATCACGAATACTGGTTTTTTTTAAAATCCATCCCAGAGTCGTCGTCCAAAGAATCTGTATCAGAAATGTCACCATATAAAACACGATAAACATTGGAAGATACAGGGGTCCGAAAATTCGTGACTGCAACAGATGCATTTTCTCATGCTGACCGGCTCCACCAAGATTTACCGTACCAAGTGTTTGCAGTATGTCATTCCCAAATCCATCGCTGCTGCGTGGCTTGTATACTATCCAGCCTTGATCCTGCGATTGATTGCGGGATGGATTACCGAAAAAAATATATATCAGATTGCCAACGATAAAACCAAATACGGTATTGGGCAAACTCCATGTCATATCAGCAATGATTTCAACCCAGCCTTTTAATCGGGACAAATTATAAACACCCAGAATGCCGGCCTCTAATCCATACAGCAAGCCAAAACCGGCTCCACACACGATAAGCACCCACCAATCCACCACCGGTTGAACTACATTAACAAACAATGATATGGCACCGCCGATCAGAATAGAAAACAATACAATAAGCAATCCTTTTACCCAGTTGTTCATTTCCAACCTCCTTGCGGGGATGTCAGCACAATGGTTTAAATATATACTTAATGGTGATACGTCACCGCACGTTGGTCAAGCGTACCGGACCTTCAATATTTAACAATTTCAGTATAAAAATATCTCTACTTACTCTTTAACTGAAATCGGCCGTAAAGTCCCAAGCAGCGTTGCTCATAAACTTATATGGTTGACCATTAAATGCGATAAGCGCTTCGCCAGCGGTTAACGAAACGTCGGAACCGCTGGGATAACGTGTTAGATCGGCAACGATCGAAACATTATCGCCGTCATAAAAGATGTCGGCATTCATCGCCAGACCGCTGCTGGGCCGTGACGGGCCGGGCGAATAGCCGTGCTGGTCTTCATCCCGGCAACCGGCAGTCGCCAACAAGCTCACCAGCACTCCTATTTGCAGTAGTTTCGTTGGTAATGGTTTCATGTTGCACTCGGCGGATTAACCAGAAGTATAAAATTACGCCGGTCAACGCTCTGGCTACAGTTTCCGTCCTGATCATCCAGCGCGGGTGCGGCTGCACTGACTTTGAAATTGAACACGCCGGAATCCTCGGGTACGCCTCGGATAACAGCTTGGTTTTGGTTAATGGAAAAATTCAAACCCGGAGGTAAACTTCCGGACAGCATCGTAAGATCGATTAGGTAGTAGTCATCGTTGGTGCCTTGGTCATTGTGTAAAAAGTAACACGGCGAGCGCTGAAATTATTGAGTTAATGTATTGCAGAATTGTAATAACTCGTAACTTCGAGTGATTGGGGGCTACCGGGGACCAGCGGGGTCACCAGCGGTGAGTATGCGATTTAGACTGCCCTTGGTAAGAAAGTCAGTTACAAATTCGTATCCTATGACACGCAAGGTTGGCCGGGGATTTATGCAAGCCAAGCCATTTCATACCCATAGGCAAACTGACAACAAGCATTGGAACATCGGGGTTTTGTGGGTAGCAGCTTAGGGGCAAGCCACGGCAGCGTGCCCCTGCGCCGATTGGGTTACGAAGAGGATAACTTATTCATGGCGTCACGGTAATGCTCACGAAAGCTGTGCGCCGCCAATTGCAGAACGTAGATAAACGCGCCGAACATGGTCAAGGCATAACTCATGTTAAACATGCTGTCCCAACCCGTTAACCAACCGACTGCCATCAATCCCAACAGCGTCAGCATCATCGACCGACGATAGAGCCGGAGCAAGGAATTGACTGAAGAAAAAAGTCGCGACACCCGGCCGTTGAATTGGGCCATCTTGCGATCGACCCAGCGTTCCAGCAATTGGTCGTCGTGAACATATTGCAGACGGGTATTGGCGTCGTGTAACTGTTCCTTAAGATTTTCGATTTCCTGCTCGTAACTTCCAACCCTGTGCAGGGCCTGCTCATGGGCTGCCTGCAACTGATTGAATTGCCGGCGTAACACATGCACTTGTCCGGTTTCGCCGTCTTGACTCGGATTTTGCTGTAGATTATCAGTCACTGTTTTTCCTATTCATTACTGGTTTCGTCATCGACCATCGGAATACCGTCGCAGCCCCGCATGGCCTGTATTAACTATACCGCTGAACGTTTGCGCTGCAAATAGCCACGTTTTTAGCAACGCCTAGTAAGCACATCGGTCAATTCCCATAACTATTTAAGGTTTATTGCTCGCTGCGCGGGGTTTTGGTGGGTATTTTTTCAGATTAGAGGTGGACGGCGCCATAAATGCCCGACGCCAATAAAAAAATATCACCAGCCATGCCAGTCCCTGCCAAATCACGATCCACAACGGCAAGGGAATTGCCGTTAATTCCACAAGGATGTCACCATCACCCACACTGTAACCATCCAGCCATGCGATAGGGGCTTCGCTGCCGTCAAGGAGTACGGACAAACCGGTAAACCGCAGAAAAATCCGCGTGGCGGTGAAACCGGAAAAATAAGCCGCCAGTATAAACGATAAAGCGATGACGGCGCATAGTAGATAGGTAGGTATGTCCCGTACCCATAGCGCCGAACACAGCACAGGAACAACCGCCAATGCCGCTAAATAATAGCGGTTTGTCAGGTTAGACCCAAATTCGGCCAAGGCATAGATCGCAGCTCCCCACACCACCGTACCGAAGTATCCGGAAAACGCGATGCCCACCTCCCAGCCGCCACTAACCAGACAATGTCCGTCGCCGCTCCAGCTTAGTACACAGCCTTGAACGTGGGCACCGCTGGCGATCGCGACCAAGGCATGGCTGAATTCATGGAAAAATGTCGCCATCGCGATAAACGGGAATCCGGCATATGGAATAAAGGTCACCACGAATGCCGCCAACAGCAACGTGGCAAATAGATAGGGTCGATGGTTAGGCTGCATAATAGGCGATGCGTTTATTCGGCTTTGTTTAAACGCCAATCGTAATCATGGGAGGCAATGGATTCAACAGTCGCCAGCGATTTTGCCAGCGCCGGTTCAGCATATTGCCGTAAATGCCGGATCACCCCCCGGTCCGTGCCACCGAAATCGGTCTTAAACCAGTGGTAAATACTGGAGACGGCCAGACGACCGTTTTTGAGGCTCACGCCCCGGGCATGGTTGATATAGCTTTTGGACCCTTGATCAAGCAGCTTATCGCCGTTGTCGGCGGTAAACGCCAGCGGCTGCAGGTTGGGGCAGCCAAGGCTGGCGCAATTGACTGCATAGTGGATACGGGGATCGTGCCAAATCGGTCGTAAAATACCGTGTTCGATGTTGTCCAGGCTCAAGGATTTTCCCGCTACCGTTATCACTTGCGCCCCCCATGGACCACGGCTAACCACCCCGGAGAGATATTGATTTTCATGATACTGGTGACGGGAAAGTGATCCAGAACCAGCTTTACCGTAAGCGCATTGTAGAGATTGATCCAAAAAGCCCGTTGTTCCTTGCGCCGCAGGGCAAGCACATCCACTGCCGATAACATCTGTAAATACCGGCCCAGGGACTGTTTATCCGCCGCGGAAACGGCTTGGTAACGAATGCGGTTAATGCCGTCGGCTTGCCCGGTCACCACATAGCGCTGCAAAAACGTTTGCCAAAGGGAATGGTCGACAGTGCGGGTACTTTGGGGATCGTTTGTTTGCCAAAATGCAATGAGCCGGGCTTTCGGGGCGCTTACGCCATTCAGCGTGATCAGCATCATTATGCAAAGTATCAGGACAAACCTGCCGGTCTGCATCAGTCAATCTCCTTGTATCGTCACTGTCACGCTTTGGTCGCCGGAACAGCTATTTTCCTTACGTAAATCCTGATCCTTACCTAAAATCTGGCTTTCTGGCGGCCGACCGGTAATTAGGCTAAAATGGTGGGCTCCTTCACATCATAGCTGTTGTCATGCCCGTTTCACAGAAATCACAATCGTCGCTTTTCAACCATCGCCGTTATTGGGCCCATCGCTTTGGTATTGCACCGCAGCTACCCATGAGCCGGGAGGAAATGGATACCCTGGGTTGGGACAGCTGCGATATTATCATTGTCACCGGTGACGCCTATGTGGACCACCCCAGTTTCGGCATGGCGGTCATCGGGCGTGTTTTGGAGGCACAGGGCTTTCGGGTCGGCATCATCGCCCAGCCGGACTGGCGAGACAGCGCGGACTTTACCCGTTTGGGCCAACCGAATCTGTTTTTCGGGGTAACCGGCGGTAATATGGATTCCATGGTCAACCGCTATACCGCTGACCGCAAGATTCGCAGTAACGATGCCTATACCCCCAATGATGCCGGCGGCAAAAGGCCTGACCGAGCGGTTATCGTTTACGCACAGCGTTGCCGGCAAGCCTTTAAAAACACACCCATTGTCATCGGCGGCATTGAAGCCAGTTTGCGCCGTATTGCCCACTTTGACTATTGGTCGGAAAAAGTTCGCCGCTCCATCCTGCTCGACGCACGGGCGGACATACTGGTATACGGAAACGGCGAACGACAAATCCTTGCCATTGCCCACCGGCTGGCCAACGGTGAACAAATCCGCGACCTTAATGATATTCGCGGTACCGCTTTTGTCCGCCAAGCCCCGCCTGCGGGCTGGACGGAAATCGACGCCACGAAAGTGCAGGACGGCGAAAACATACAAGCAGCCGACCCCAACCCTTACGCCATGGCAAGCTGCCCCGATACGCCCGCGCCAGGCGCCATAGCGGCGATTAATCTGCAGGCCAGCGGGCGGCTGCGTCAAAACAGGGAAAAAACCGTGTTACGCCTGCCCAGCTATGACGGGGTTAAAAACAATGCCTTGTTATACGCTCATGCATCAAGGTTGATGCATTTGGAAACCAATCCGGGCAATGCCCGCTGCCTGGTGCAACGCCACGGCGACCAGGATGTGTGGATCAACCCACCGCCCCTGCCCCTGTCCAGCGCCGATTTGGACACGGTATTTGAACTGCCTTATACACGCCGGCCCCATCCCGTCTACGGCAATGCACGAATTCCCGCTTACGACATGATTCGTTTTTCGGTTAATATCATGCGCGGCTGTTTCGGCGGTTGTACGTTTTGCTCAATCACCGAACACGAAGGGCGCATCATTCAGAGCCGTTCGGAAGAATCCATCATCCGGGAAGTGGAAACCATCCGCGACCAGGTCCCCGGATTTACCGGCGTGATCTCCGACCTGGGCGGACCCACCGCCAACATGTACCGTATGGCCTGTAAAAGCCCCCACATCGAACAAGCCTGCCGGCGATTGTCTTGTGTGTATCCGGATATTTGCAAAAACCTCCATACCGATCACGCCCCGTTGATCAGTCTATACCGGCGGGCACGTTCCTTGACCGGTATCAAGAAGATACTGATTGCATCGGGACTGCGCTACGATCTGGCCGTGCGTTCGGAGGATTATGTGAAAGAATTGGTCCAGCATCATGTGGGGGGTTACTTAAAAATCGCGCCCGAGCATACTGAAAGCGGTCCGTTATCGAAAATGATGAAACCCGGCATGGGCGCTTATCACGCGTTTAAAACCTTATTCGACAAGTTTTCCAAGCTAGCCGGCAAACAACAATATCTTATACCCTATTTTATCGCCGCCCATCCCGGCACCGGTGATGACGACATGCTGGAGCTGGCCGTGTGGTTGAAACGTAACGATTTTCGGGCTGACCAGGTGCAGACTTTTCTGCCATCGCCCATGGCCCTGGCCACCACCATGTATCACAGCTCCCGCAATCCGCTGCGAAAAATTCACACCGGGGCGGAAAATGTTCCTACCGCCAAGGGCTTAAAGGCACGCCGCCTGCATAAGGCGTTTCTTCGCTACCATGACCCGGAAAACTGGCCGTTGTTGCGCGATGCGCTACGCCGCATGGGCCGTGCGGATTTAATCGGCAACGGCAAACGTCACCTGGTACCCAGTTGGCAGCCCAAGGGCACCGGCAAACGGGCGGAAGGTAAACGACGCGGACA
>Ga0114931_10003734_pt1 | contig 19190 bp, 15 predicted proteins | sample 2SBtaG_FD_89579 | JGI IMG/M metagenome (GOLD analysis project Ga0114931, IMG submission 89579) | Deep subsurface microbial communities from Kolumbo volcano to uncover new lineages of life (NeLLi) - 2SBTROV14_V59a metaG | ecosystem: Environmental > Aquatic > Marine > Volcanic | place: Kolumbo...
CCCGCTCGCGAACTCTGGATCGGCACCTTCCATGGCCTGGCCCACCGCCTGCTGCGCACCCATTGGAAGGAAGCCCGGCTGCCGCAGACCTTTCAGATCCTCGACAGCGACGATCAATTACGTCTCGTGCGGCGCATCGTCAAGGGCCTGGGCCTCGATGAGGAGCGCTGGCAACCCAAGCAGATCCAATGGTTTATCAACGCCCGCAAGGATGAGGGTAAGCGCGCCGATCACATTGACCACCGCGGCGACCTCCATCTCAAAGAGATGCTACGCGTCTACCGCGCCTACGAGGAGACCTGTCAGAACAGCGGCATCGTGGACTTTGCCGAACTGCTGCTGCGGGCCCATGAACTCTGGCGCGATCATCCGGACCTTCTGGCCCACTATCAGAACCGTTTCTCTCACGTGCTCGTAGACGAGTTTCAGGACACCAACGCCGTTCAATACGCCTGGCTACGCCTGCTTGTCGGCCGTGGAGACCAGGACCGCAAGATCTTCATCGTCGGTGATGACGACCAGTCGATTTATGGCTGGCGCGGCGCCAAGATCGAGAATATTCAGCGCGTCAACAAGGACTTCCATGACGTCCAGGTACTTCGGCTCGAACAAAACTACCGTTCGACGGGGACAATACTCAAGGCCGCCAATGCGTTGATCGCCAATAACGATGGGCGCCTGGGCAAAAGCCTATGGACCGACGGGCATGACGGCGAGGCCATCGAACTCTATGCCGCCTTCAATGACCTCGAAGAGGCGCGCTTCATCGCCGACCGGACCCGGCGGTGGATCGATGCCGGCAATATGCGTAGCGACGTGGCCTGTTTGTACCGCTCCAATGCCCAGTCCCGAGTCATCGAAGAGGCATTGATCAATGCCGGTATCCCCTATCGGGTCTATGGCGGTTTTCGCTTCTTCGAGCGGGCCGAGATCAAGGATGCCTTGGCCTATCTCCGCTTGGTCGGCAATCGCCACGACGCGGCCTCCTTCGAACGGGTCATCAACACGCCGACTCGAGGCATCGGCGAACGTACCGTCGACAACATCAGGACCATCGCCCGCGAGTCCAACATTTCGCTCTTGGAGGCGGCCGCTCGGCTCATCGAACAGGGGGAGCTAACGACACGCGCCTCAAATGCCCTGCGCGGCTTCCTTCACCTCGTCGATCAGCTCGCGAAGGTGACCGAAGACTGTCCGCTGGCCGAACAAGTCGAGACCGCAATTGAACGTAGCGGTCTGCTCACGCATTTCGGCAAGGAAAAGGGTGAAAAGGGCCAGGCCCGAATCGAGAATCTGGCGGAATTGGTATCCGCCGCCCGCCAGTTCACCTACGACAACGAAGAGTTGGAGATCGATGCCCTGTCGGCCTTTCTCGCCCATGCCGCGCTCGAGGCCGGCGAGGGACAGGCCGAAGGCGATGAAGATAGCGTCCAACTCATGACCCTGCATTCCGCCAAGGGCCTCGAATTTCCGCTGGTCTTTCTGTGCGGCATGGAGGAAGGACTGTTTCCGCATGCCCGCTCGGTTGAGGATACCGCACGGCTGGAGGAAGAACGTCGACTCTGTTATGTCGGCATCACTCGGGCCGAACGACGCCTGGTCGTGACCTATGCCGAGTGCCGTCGCCTGCACGGAAATGACCGCTATCAAATGCCTTCGCGCTTCATCAATGAGATTCCGCAGGAACTCATCAACGAGGTCCGCAGTAGAAGCCGAATCAGCACCCCCAGGCCCTCAAGTGGGAATGGATACCGAGGTACAGCCACAACAAGTAGACCCACGGCATCGGCGCAGCAACCACGCCGCACGATTCAAAGAACATCGGTGCCAACCGCACCTGAAGGACTTCAACTCGGCCAGCGCGTCAGCCATAAGAAGTTCGGCGAAGGCGTGGTCATGAACTACGAAGGACAGGGCAATCACGCGCGAGTTCAAGTCAATTTCAAGCAGGTCGGCGCCAAGTGGCTCGTGCTGGCCTACGCCAAACTCGAACCGGTTTGAAATACTTACGCCTATTTTGGAAGCGCCATGAGAGATTGCGGCATTGTTGCGCCGTAAATCTCAACGGGCGGTCGAGGCAACCAGGTAACGATTGAGATAGTCCATGATGTCCAGTGACTCGTAGAGCCAGGTCACGGCACCGTTCGGGTGCGCGATCCTGAGACAGGGCACGGTGTAACGCCCGCCCCCCTCGAAGAGTTCGTCGGCAAAAGCGCGATCCTCTCGGATATTCCGTTGTTCGATATCGAGCCCCGTTTGTTCGAGCCAACGGCTGACGCGGACACAAAACGGGCAATAAGGGAAATGATAGAGCGCCAATTGCTCCTCCCCCGTGATCTCTTCCTTCAGAATTGCCAACTCAGACATACTGCTTTTCTCTCATACTTCGTGCTCGAAGACAGGACGGTTCGCTTTCAAACCATCTAATTATATAACGGCCACCAGGATAAGTTCGTTTCCTTAATTTCATACATGCGCCATTCGATGGCCCACTCAAAATCCGCGCTGTTCATTTTCGGTAGACGAACAGATTTTCAAGGAGATCCGGGTCGTCGAAATGGCGGCGTCCGACAAATGCGATTGCATGACGCCCCCATTGGCGCATCGCACCGGGTGAACGGACCCCCATAGGCCATAACAGAAACCGCTCGCGACGTTCACTTCCCCTAACAATACCGTGTTCTCCGAACATGCTTTGGAAGCCGCCGTCACGCGGCAGACTCCGCAGTTCGTCATAGTCGGCAACGGTAAGCTTATGAGCAGCGCCATGTTGTCGATTCCAAGTTACGCCGTGGATTAGATGGTTGCCCGATGCAAGCAGGACTTCGGCCCGCCCCTCGCCGGCCGATACCGGAAACACGAGCGGTAACTCCTGGTAAGCGAGCGAACGATCATGCCGAAGGCGAAGCCTGGGCGTGGTAAAAAAGGTCTCGTAACAGCCACAGTTGTGAATCACGTCGCTCATCAAAGGCCGGCCGTCGTCATCGATCGTCAGGCGCCAGTCGAGGCCGTCGATCGCTCCCGCATAGATATCGTCGCCCGAACGAGCCGGAAACCACACGATATAGTTCAGCTGCATCAGGGTTCGGTTGCCGACACGAGTATAGGATACCTTATGGTATTCCACGGGATTCCACGTATCGACAACGACTCGGTCACCACGCCACCTGGGACGCCCGATCATATCGACGGGACCCGCGACCGGGACGCCCCAACGGGGGGCGAAGTGGGCGAATAGACGGTTCAGGTCCGCCGCACCTGGTCTCGGAATCCCCAACCCGTCTCTTGAGGTAATCAGCATGCGGCCAACCTCGGCCGTCGTTAGTTGGGGAGCGAGCTCATTGCCGACCGAACGCCACCATCGCACAGGTGTATGCTCGCTTGTGGCAACGACAGTATTGAATTGGGCCCGTGCAGTCTCGTGCCAGTGATCTACGCCCAGGCTCACGAACAAGGCGCTGAGGGGATAGAGTCCGAGCAGGCGCCAACTCCCCTCATATTCGTCCGGGACTCGGGTTGAATGTATTAGTTGCCGGCGTCGCGACGGATCGTTCATATCGACGGAGATTAGCCGTCCTCTACAAACATCCAGGCGTTTCTTGATGTCGTCGCCAAAGGACTCGCGAACGGCTTCGGGGAGATTTCGGAGTTCCATGGTCCTGGCGGTTTGATCGAGCTCGCCGAGAGCGGCGACCCAGAGACCAAATCGCCCGACGTCGTTCACGTCAGCGCGGAACGAGGCGAGGAATCGAGTCTGACGGAGGTAGGGAAACCCTGGGATGGGATACGGACCTTGATCGCGAACCGAATTGGCAGCTGTCGCGGCGTTCAGTTGCTCGAAGAATAATCGGCAAGCGGCCGGTGTCGGCTTCCGCTCAGGTGTCGCCCCTGCGGCGACCGTCACCAAGCCAAGGCAGGCCAAGGTAACGATCAGCCGGAGGCAAAGTCTCATTCAACCTGTCATCAACTCGTAATTGACCCGTATCATGGCGCGAATCTCTTTGACATACGCCAGGCCGCGCTCGGAGTAATGGCTCAATCCTCCAGCCAATTGATGGGCTGTGACCGGTTCTTCCTTCTTGCGCAACTGGCTGCGAAGCTTGCGCAGGCCGGCGTAGACTCTGCCGGTATTGATATTCTTGAGATAGGCGGCAACCGACGCATTGACCGATGAAAATGCCCTGACCTCATGGCGCTGGCCCTTGTTTCGACGCAAAGGGACAAGGCCACAACCTTTTTTGAAACACCATTGCCCGAAAAAGTTGCGCCCCTTGCGCGCAAATCTCGACGTGCCCCAACTGGACTCATTGGCCGATTGTGCAAGTACCAACCGCAAGGGCACCGTATCTACACGCGCCATTAGCCTGGACCAGGATTTTGAGTCACGCATATCGGGAAATTCGACGCCGTATTCATCCGCAGTCCGGCGTAAATAGGCCTCGTCCTCTGCTGAAGATCTGTGGCCAGGCTGCTCCAAGCCCTGCTTTATCGCGATCAGATGCTCGCGTACCTGCAGAAGCCGGCTGTTTTCGGCTTGAACGATCGGACGCATAAAGTCAAAAAATGCCTTCTTTTTGCTGCGAACATCCTTGATCGATCCAAAGTTTGGAATATCGGTGACTGGCTTGGCTGCACTGGCGTTCCCACTGAAGGAGAGACCGACGATCAGAATTGCGATCAGCATTCTCTTCGCTATCATGTTCGACTCCTGTTTCCCATGCTTATTAACCCGGCACGCGCAAATTACGCCGGTATTTTCATCGCATTAAACACGATGTCGGCGCCGATCCGTTCGAACTAAAACGTGGATATGCGTTACCATACACAGTTTATGAAGAAAGATGAAAAATACCTCATTTCCAAGGCCTGGGGCTACGGCTTTTTTTCCGATGTCATGGTGTCGCTTGCACATTTGCTGCTTGCGGAGCTGACTCAGCGGACACCCATCGTTTATTGGGGCACGAACAGTCTGTTCAGGGCATCCGACAAGGAGAACGCCTTTAATGAGTATTTTCTCCCCGTTTCGGATGCGGATCTGAACTCCGTAACCCGCCCGGACTTCTCTTTTTTCCCTCCTAAATGGGACAGCCAGAGCCTATCCAAGGAGAACTACGGCAAGTGGGTTGGGCCTTATTCCCGTATGCATGGGCGCGACTTCCTGGATCGAGACGAGGATGTCGTAGTCTGTGATTTCTACACCGCCATCGCCGAACTGACCGATCGGTTGCCTCAGGGCTCGCCCTATCTGAGCGCTGACCTGACCCATGGCTATCGTCGCCTCATAGCGCGCTACATCCAGCCACAACCGAAGATAGATCAAGGCGCCGCGAGGCTGCATGAAGGACTCATTGGCGATAGCTCCGCCCTGGCGGTTCATTTCAGAGGGACGGACAAGGCCGGTGAAATCACCAATATCACGCTCGAAGAACTCCTTGAGCACTACCTGGGAGCGACCCGGCAAATCCTCTCTAAAGGCGAATACGACCGAATCTACCTCATGACGGATGACGCGCGCGCCCTGGAGTCATTCCGAAAGTCTTTCGGGGATCGTCTGGTCTATACCGAGATCGAACGGGCCGCTGCAAACGTCGGAGTCCATTATCAGGACCCTGGAATCGAACGTGGTATGGAGGTGCTGCTCGACGCCTTGATCGCGATGCGTTGCGAAGCGTTCATTGGCAATGGATTTTCGAACCTGTCCTGTTTTATCCACGCCGCAAGGGATTGGGAGGGCCGTTCATTTCTGCTGGGCGGTAATCTGATGAATCTAAAGAACGAATATATCTATAAAGTAGATAGCTCCGGGGCGCCTAATCAGCAGTGAGGCTTCAAACGCCTCACCGCGGACAAGGGTTGAATTAGTCGTCGTGCCTGTCTCTGTCTCTATCGGTAGCGCTTTCCCGCGCCTCCTGGGCAGACGAGTTGTCTTTCGTTTCGTTTTGGCTGTCACGACTGGAATCCCTGACTTCGCTACTCGCGTCCTGCACCGTGCTGCGGATATCACTACTGGATTCCTGCACCGTGCTGCGCACCTCACTCGTCAGCTCATGGGCCGCCTGAACGCTATCGGAACGTACTTCACTCGACACGTCATGCGCTTCACTACGAACCGAACTGGTGTTCTCCCGAACGGAAGTGGATTGCTGGCGGACCTCAGAGGCCACTGACGACGCACTAGCAGCGCCGTCATGTTGGTAGCGATCGGAGTGGTCGGAGTCTTGACGGGCACTTGCGTCAATACGGCGATCGGCGTCCGACGGACGCGGGAGTTCGATACGATTGATGATCTCGCCGGCACCCTGTTCCCGGTGCTCGATAACCTGAATGGTTACATCCAGATCATCCAAACCGGCAGCGTAAACATTCGGAACCATGCATACGGAAACCGTAATTGCGAGCGGAAAAATACGATATACACGAATCATTGTCAGAACCCCAATGAATCGCCAGCGAATCTGCTCTTCCAATTAATCATCCTTAAACACCATGGACAACTTGCTGAGTCTTCGGCTGCGAAGATGAACGTCCTACATCCATATTCAGACGATAAGTAGTATGTTTACCCGCATGTTCGACGCGGGCTTTAATGACGCCTCCGCCGAGCTGGTGGGCGATAACCGGAAGTTCGAGCAGGTTTTTACCCTGCTCGAGCCGACCCTGCCAGCGCACTGTAGTCTGCTTGGGAAAACCGTAGAGTTCAAAACCCGAGGGTAGATCGATCGAGAAAACGACGTCATTGAGCGCCACCGCGGAGTTGATGGAAAGGCTGACGTTGCGGACCTCGCCCAGGGCAATGCTGATGCCCGGCATCTTCTGTGCGCCCTGGGTCACGGAGTCCTGGGATCGTTGCTGCATATTCGGCATGATCAAGCCGACGGCAAAGACCAACGCAAAGCTAGCCGCCAACGCGCCACCCGATACCAGCGTCAAACGGCGGCGGCGCTGCTGCGCCGCCTGACGCTTGGCGTTTGCCATCGCTTGCTCGAAAAAACCTTCCGATGGGCCGCTGATCGGTAAGGCGTGCAACAGCGAGCGTAGCCTTTTGGCCTGCTCCAGCCGCCCACGACACTGCGGACAAGCACCAATGTGTTGTCTGATCGACGCAATTTCGTCCTGACCAAGGCTTAGGTCAAGATAGTCGTCGAGTTGGTCTGTCACATGGTCACATAGCATAAGCATATCCTCGGATACCTACACGCGTAGATTTGTTAAAAAGTTCCCTTTGGCACTAGCAAGAATTTCAAATGCCCCACTTATAACCGTTGAACCCGTCATTTTCACTTACAGGGGAAGCTCGCCAATCAGGTCCCTAAGCCGCGCCCTGGCTCGATGAATTCGTGATTTTAGGGTACCGATCGGACTCTCCAGCACCGTACTGATCTCTTCGAGCGTGAAACCTTCGACATCGTGCATCATAACCACAAGACGATGATCTTCACTCAAACGATCCAAAGCCCTGGCGAGCATCTTGGATTGATCCTCGCGAGATCTCTGTTCCTCCGGAATTGGCGCTTCGCAAGGGATGCTCTGGTACAGTTGATCGCCATCTTCGTTGGTATTGTCGACCGCGAGATGAATCGGTGAACGCGCGTAACGCCGCCTGTTATCAATGAACATCCGGTACATGACCCGCGTCAACCAAGGCCGGATACGCTCAACGCCGTCAAGATCTGTCGGACGCTGATAAATCTTGATTAACAGATCCTGTAACAGATCCTCAGCATCGGCCTGCGAGCCGGTAAAACGATAGGCAATTCGATATAGGTGACCCATATGAGGTCGCAACAGCTTGTCAAAGTCCTCGGCTGAGCGCTTACTACCCATTACGGACCCCCCGAATCCCGCGCCTGCCGGATATCCAGGGCCGATAACTCGATCATATTCGGTGTGGCGGTTGCATTGACGATGGGCAAGGAAGTTTTTTCCATTGTTCCTGTTGTAGATTCGGGTCCGTTGTTTATCGCTTTCAGCTATAGTATAGGCGTCCGGTGATCCGGAGCCCCCAGGCAAAACGGCGTTTCTCAAACATTCTCTAGATGTTTGGAAGGGGTAGACGCCAAGATTCGGATTGTTTATCGTTTTACTGTAGTTTACTGGCAATATGTATGTTGGCTTCCGAACCCCTTCAATTATCCTGAGGTTAATATTATGAGCGTACTTGTAACACATCCTGCACCCGACTTCACGGCTACCGCCATCATGCCGGATAACAGCATCAATGAGAACTTCAAGTTGTCTGACTATCGCGGCAAATACGTGGTCCTCTTCTTTTATCCGCTGGATTTCACCTTTGTATGTCCCTCCGAGATCATCGCTTTCGATCACCGTCTGGCTCAGTTCGCGGAGAAAGGCGTCCAGGTCATCGGTTGCTCGGTCGATTCCCACTTCTCCCATCTCGCCTGGAAGAACACGCCGGTCGAGAAGGGCGGAATCGGAAACGTACAATACCCGCTCGTGGCGGACCTTACCAAGAGTATCGCGCGCGATTACGACGTCCTGACCGGCGATGCGGTCGCTTTGCGTGGCTCGTTCCTTATCGACCGCGAGGGCAATGTCAGGCATCAGGTCGTAAACGACCTGCCGCTTGGCCGCAATATCGACGAGATGTTGCGGATGATTGACGCCCTTCAGTTTACGGAAGAGCACGGCGAGGTCTGTCCCGCGGGTTGGGCACAGGGCAAGAAGGGTATGAACGCAACGCCTGAGGGCGTCGCCAGCTATCTGGCCGACGAAAGCGGTAGTCTCTGATAGTCGCGCAAATACGGCAGAATGAGAGAGGGCGGCCTTTGGCCGCCCTTTCTATTTTCCAGGATGCTATTTCTGCCCATCAAGTAAAGAGGTCTTTGTTACTGGCCTTCAGCTTCGCCTCACTCTTTGCAACGAGACCTTTATCGACAAGGCCGAGGAGACACTGATCCAGCGTTTGCATTCCCAGACTCTGTCCTGTCTGAATAGCCGAATACATCTGGGGAACCTTGTTCTCACGAATAAGATTGCGGATCGCGGGTGTACCGACCATGATTTCATGGGCCGCAACCCGGCCACCGCCCGTTTTCTTGAGCAAGGCCTGAGAAATCACCGCACGTAGCGATTCCGACAACATCGAGCGAACCATCTCTTTTTCAGCGGCCGGAAAGACATCGATGATACGGTCAATCGTCTTGGCGGCTGAACTCGTGTGCAGGGTGCCAAACACCATGTGGCCGGTCTCGGCCGCGGTTAAGGCCAGCCCGATCGTTTCCGGGTCACGCATTTCGCCCACCAGAATAATGTCCGGATCTTCACGCAATGCCGAGCGCAAGGACTCGGAGAAACCATGCGAATCCCTGCCTATTTCTCGTTGTGTGACGAGGCAACGCTTGCTTTGATGCACAAATTCGATCGGATCCTCGATTGTAAGAATATGGCCATATTCGCTGGCATTTCGATAGTCGAGCATGGCTGCCAACGTAGTCGATTTACCCGAGCCGGTCGGGCCGGTCACGAGAACGATACCGCGAGGATAATCGGCAATATCCTTGAATACATCCGGGGCCCCAAGTTCCTCAAGCGTCAGAATGGTGGATGGAATCGTTCTGAAGACGCCGCCAAGACCTCGATTGTGATTGAATACATTGACACGAAATCGCGCCAGCCCATTAATTTCAAAAGAAAAGTCTGTTTCCAGATACTCTTCGAAGTCTTTTCTCTGCTTGTCATCCATGATGTCATAAAGCATTCCCTGGACAGCGGGATTATCCAACGGAGGCACATTGATCCGTCGCATATCACCATCGACACGGATCATGGGCGGAAGTCCCGCCGAGATATGGAGATCGGATGCGTTATTTTTGACGCTAAAGGCGAGCAGCTCTGCAATTTCCATTCTTGGGTACCCTGGGCGTGAATCAATATCTGCTTTTTTGGGTTATGCTTGATCTTTCTTAGCGGCGGCATCGCCATACGCTTGAGAGCGGAAAAATTCTTTACTTTCAATCTAATTGCTTAATTATCATGTGGATATAGACGTTTCAGAATGGGTCCTGACTTAAAACAGCGATTCGATTCCGTTCATCAGCGTGTCCGGAAGGCGGAATTGGCATCCGGACGACCGGCTGGTAAGACTAAGATCGTCGCCGTTAGTAAAACCCAGTCGGCGGATGCGGTTCGGAAACTTTACGCGTTTGGGCAACGTGATTTTGCAGAAAGCTACTTGCAGGAGGCGCTGCCAAAGATCGAGTCTCTGAAGGATCTCGATATCACTTGGCACTATATAGGTCGGATCCAAACCAACAAGACCCGCGACATCGCCCGCTATTTCGATTGGGTACAAAGTGTCGATCGCGAAAAGATCGGACGGCGACTATCCGAACAGCGTCCCGCCGGAATGCCTGATCTAAATATCTGTATTCAGATCAACATCAGCCGCGAGGCGGGCAAAGCGGGCGTACCGCAAGATCAGGTAGATCAACTCGCAGCCGCCTTGGATACGATGGATCATATTGTTTTGCGCGGCTTGATGGCCATTCCTGAACGGGCGCGACATAGGGAAGGGAGATCGGACAGTCACGCCGGTATGTGTTCGATCTACCGCGCTCTGCAACGGCAGGGAAGGCAATTGGACACCCTTTCGATGGGTATGTCAGACGACTTAGAGATAGCGATCGAAAACGGCTCAACGCTGGTTCGTATCGGGACAGCGCTTTTCGGAACAAGAAGGTGAGCGGGCGAGTAAAAGACCGATTTTTGTGCTGGATCTGCTGTGGATAACTTTTAAAAACAGGTATACACTCAGCGTTCTTCAGGTCCATCGGAACAGACCATCCGGAGACCCAACGACACCACTCATAGCTAAGGGCGCGATAATAATGATTAGAGGCCCTATGGAAACCATTCGCGGCGTAAAATGACGACAAAAGATAGTCTTTGGAATCGATGTCTTCAGAGGCTGGAAGCCGACCTGCCGGCACAAACGTTCACGACCTGGATCCGCCCCCTTCAAACCGTCGCCGACGGCGATGTTATTCGTTTGATGGCGCCCAACCAATTCGTAAAGGACTGGATACAAGGTCATTTGTTCGATCAAATCGTCGACGTCGTTTCAACCCTAAGCGATGGGCGATCCATCGATGTCAGGATAGAGATTGGAAGTCGCGAGGCCGAACGATCACCGGTACAGGAAACCTCTGCCGCCACCGGACAAGGCGCACAGCGGCTAAGCTTCTCTAGGCGCGGCGATGACAAACCGTCTGGCTTTGTGAGTCGCTTGGACCGCGATTACACCTTTACGACTTTTGTAGAGGGCAAATCCAACCAACTGGCGAAGGCCGCTTCCACTCAGGTCTCCGAACATCCGGGAACAGCCTACAACCCACTCTTTATTTATGGTGGGGTAGGGCTTGGCAAGACGCACCTAATGCAGGCGGTGGGAAACCACTTGCTTTCAAAGAATCCGGGGGCTCGTGTGGCGTATGTTCACTCGGAGCGTTTTGTCAGTGATATGGTCAAGGCATTTCAACATAACACGATCAACGAATTTAAACGCTATTATCGGTCAGTTGATGCGCTTTTGATCGACGATATCCAGTTTTTTGCAAATAAGGAACGTTCTCAGGAAGAGTTTTTCCATACCTTTAATACCCTCCTGGAGGGACGCAATCAGATCATTATTACCTGCGATCGCTATCCTAAAGAAGTAGGAGGCCTGGAGGAGCGTCTTAAGTCGAGGTTTGGCTGGGGACTGACCGTATCCATAGACCCTCCCGAACTCGAAACGTGTGTGGCGATCCTGATGAGCAAGGCGGAAAAGTGGTATGGACAACTGCCAGAAGAAGTGGCGTTTTTTATCGCCAAGCGAATACGCTCAAATGTACGCGAGCTGGAAGGGTCTCTTCGGCGCGTAATCGCTTATGCCCGCTTCAAAGACCTACCCATCACTCTTGAGATGACGAAGGAAGCCTTGCGCGATTTGTTGGCTGCGCACGAGAAACTCGTGTCCATCGAAAATATTCAAAAGACGGTGGCCGACTACTGCAAGATACGTTACTCTGACCTGCTATCAAAGCGCAGATCGCGCTCGGTTGCCAGGCCGCGACAAATAGCAATGTCGCTCTCCAAAGAGCTTACAAATCACAGCCTGCCCGAGATAGGGAGTTTTTTCGGCGGTCGTGATCACACGACCGTTTTACATGCATGCAGGAAAATAAAAGAGCTTAGGGAAACTGATCCTCGCATAAAAGAGGACTATAACAACCTGTTGAGAATACTATCCAGTTGATGTGTATTATTTGTGGATAACTCTGATAATTTTTTTTGCGAGCTAGATCTCCACAAACTATCCACAGGGCCCAGTTCAGTTATACAAGACTTATGTAGCCCTAGAAGTACTATTTAACTTATTGAATTAAATAAAAATAAATAAAGTTATCCTTCAATAACGCATACCTATATTATTGAGGTTAGAGAGAAGAAATGAGATTTTCAGTTACACAGGATCGTTTGATCAAACCTTTGCAAAGGGTGGTCAATGTCGTTGAGCGACGTCAGACAAAACCGATATTAGGTAACATTCTCCTCTCCTTGAAGGATGATGAACTTACATTGACGTCAACGGATCTTGAGATTGAGATGCGAACTCAACTGACCGTATCGAATTCATCTCCAGGAGAAGTTACGGTACCTGCGCGTAAGCTGCTCGACATCACAAGGTCTTTGCCTACCGATGCCGATGTAAGTTTCAGTCTCGACAAACAAAGAGCGGTTCTAACCGCTGGCAGAAGTCGGTTTACGCTTTCGACGCTACCGGCTTCCGGTTATCCCAACGTTGAGATTGCGAACGCCCACGCCAGTTTTACACTGCCGGAAAAGGTCCTTGCAGCGGCCTTGGATCGGACAGCATTCGCGATGGCACAACAAGATGTCCGTTATTATCTGAACGGCATGCTTATGGAAATCAGCGACGAGGGCCTTCGACTCGTGGCCACGGATGGGCACCGACTGGCAATTTGTGATCTCCCCGAGCATGCGAACGATATCGAGAATCAACGCATAATCATTCCACGCAAGGGCATACAGGAACTTGGGCGCCTGCTTGCTGACTCCAGTGGCGAGTCGACGGTTACACTTGGAAGTAATTTTATTCAGGTGGGTACCGATAACGGTTCCTTCATTTCCAAGTTGATCAACGGCATCTATCCTGACTACCACAACGTTATACCGCAAACCGGGGAGTGTAACGCTATATGCGATCGCGAGGATCTCAGGTCGGCGCTTGTTCGTGTCGGCATCCTTTCAAACGAACAGTATCGTGGCGTTCGCATGCGTTTTTCAGCGGAGTGTCTTATCCTCACTGCTAACAACCCGGAGCATGAGGAGGCAGAAGAAGAACTCGCAATCGAGTACGCCGCGGCCGATCTGGATATTGCTTTTAATGTCGCCTATTTGATTGAAGCTTTGTCGGTGTGCGAGGGTGATAAGGTTAAGATCAATCTGACTGATTCAAACAGTTGTTGTTTGATTGAGCCGGTCGAGGCGTGTAATTGCCGCTATATCGTTATGCCGATGCGTCTATAGTGGTTTTCGGAAACGTAGTTGATGGCGAGTTTGGAAAGGGTATATAGGAAACAATATTTGTTCGGTTGCCTTTGCGGGTTGTGAACGTTAGTAAGCTCAGTATACGTAATTTTCGTAATCTTGAATCCGTAGGTATAGAACTCAATACCGGGCTCAATTTCTTCCTCGGAGCGAATGGTAGCGGCAAGACCAGTTTACTGGAGGCCGTGTATTTGCTGTCCAGAGGCCGCTCCTTTAGAACTCAGAATATTAAGCGGCTTCTTCGTCTCGGTTCCGACGCAATGACGCTTCAGGTTTTTGTGCCAAGCGACGAGCACCACGTTTCGGAAACGATTAGTACGCGTTACCCCGGAAAGGATGGGCGCCTTGAGCAGAAGATGGCGAGGCGGCGGGTAGAGAGGGCCAGCGATTTGTCCCGAGTATTGCCCGTAGTGTTGTTGCATCAAGATTCTCATCTGCTGATCTCTGCCGGTCCTAAGTATAGAAGGCACTTTCTCGATATAGGAGTGTTTCACGTGAAACCTTCTTATATCTATGTCTGGCAATACTACAAGCGTGCCCTTCATCAAAGGAATGCGTCATTGAGAACGCGCCCCGATGAAGCCGGACTTTGGGATAACGCGTTGTCATCCGCAGCAAGTCAGTTGGACGGCCTTCGCAGAGAGTATCTAGCGGTATTTTCCGACCAGCTAACACAGATAGCGAAGGCTGTTTTAGGGATAGACGGGGAGGTGTCTCTCAGCTATGAACAGGGGTGGGCGGATAAGGAACAACTCGACGAAACGCTTATTCGGGGCTTGGATCGCGACCGCGCTTTGGGATACACAAGGGATGGCCCACACCGCGCGGATCTTCGGTTTTCAGTTGAGGGTCAGCCGGTTAAGGATTTTCTGTCTAGAGGGCAGATGAAGTTGTTGGTCTACGCGTTATTTTTCACTCAGGCCACAACCTATCGTGAGTTCACCTCAGATCAGGCCTTAATCCTTGCCGATGATGTTGCAGCTGAGATAGATGTAGCCGGCCTTGAAAGAGTTCTTTCGGTGATGCGGGGTATTTGTGAGCAGGGGCTTATTACGAATCAATCGTGCCCGCCTTATGAAGACGACAATAGCGCGACTTTGTTTCACGTGAAACATGGCCAAGTGAGTCAGCACTAATAGTCGGCGTAAACGAATAGGATAATCACAATCCGATCTTTCCGGCCTGGATTTTGTTTATAATGAATCTCTTAACGTGTTGGTAAGGAGAGTATAGGTGACACAAGAATACGATTCTTCGCGTATCAAGGTACTGAAGGGGCTTGACGCCGTCAGGAAGAGGCCCGGGATGTACATCGGTGACACCGATGATGGAACGGGTTTGCATCACATGGTTTTTGAGGTCGTCGACAATGCCATCGATGAAGCCTTGGCGGGCCATTGCTCTGAGATCTCCGTGGTCATTCAAGCTGACGGGTCCGTTACCGTAAGAGACAACGGGCGCGGGATCCCGGTCGACATCCATAAAGAGGAGGGGCGTTCAGCAGCAGAGGTCATTATGACCGTTTTGCATGCGGGCGGTAAGTTTGATGATAACTCCTATAAGGTTTCGGGTGGTCTGCATGGTGTAGGCGTGTCCGTCGTAAATGCCTTGTCCGAGCGTCTCGACTTAACGATTTGCAGGGACGGGCATCGTTATGTCCAGACTTACATCATGGGCGAGCCGCAGGCGCCTTTGGCAGTCGCGGGAGACAGCGAAGAGACCGGTACCGAGATTCGTTTCAAACCTAGCTCAGAGATTTTCACGAATACCGAATTTAGATATGAGGTGCTCGCGAGCAGAATCAGGGAGCTTTCCTTCCTGAACCGCGGAGTACGAATTTGCCTGGACGACGAACTCCTCGACAAGCGGGATGTATACGAATACGAAGGTGGTATCAGGGCGTTCGTTGAGCACCTGAACCGAAACAAGACGCCGGTTCATAAGGACGTTATATATTTTGAGACCTTCAGGGACGACGTTGGCGTGGAGGTCGCGATGCAATGGAATGATGCGTATCAGGAAAACATCTTTTGTTTTACGAACAATATCCCTCAACGCGATGGCGGTACCCACTTAGCAGGATTTCGTTCCGCGCTAACCCGCGCCGTCAACCAGTACTTGGAAAACGAAGGTCTCACAAAGAAGTATAAGCTATCCAATCTAACGGGCGAGGATATCCGAGAGGGATTGACGGCGGTTATTTCGGCAAAGGTTCCGGATCCCAAATTTTCTTCTCAGACGAAGGACAAACTTGTTTCTTCGGAGATCAGACCCGTTGTCGAGTCCGTCGTATTCGAGAACCTTCGCGAGTTCCTGCTTGAAAATCCTGGGGATGCCAAGACGATCATTTCCAAGGTTATTGACGCGTCACGCGCACGAGAAGCGGCTAGAAAGGCTCGCGAAATTACACGCCGTAAAGGGGTGCTTGACGTCGCAGGGCTACCTGGAAAGCTAGCGGATTGCCAGGAGAAGGACCCCGCCAAATCCGAAATGTTTCTCGTAGAGGGTGACTCCGCCGGCGGTTCGGCGAAACAGGGCCGGAATCGACGGTCACAGGCGATTCTTCCTCTCAAGGGAAAGATTTTGAATGTTGAAAAGGCTCGATTTGATCGGGTATTGTCGTCCTTGGAGATTGGGACGCTGATCACCGCTTTGGGGTGTGGTATCGGTAAGGATGAATATAACCCCGACAAACTCCGCTACCATCGGATCATTATCATGACTGACGCCGATGTGGATGGTTCTCACATTCGTACGCTGTTACTGACCTTCTTTTACCGTCAGATGCGAGAACTCGTCGAACGTGGCCATATCTATATCGCCCAGCCGCCGCTCTATCGGATTAAACGCAATAAGCAAGAGCGCTACGTTAAGGACGATGCCGAGCTGAATGCCGTGCTCTTGGCGGCGGCGTTGGATAAAGCTAATTTGTTCGTGACGGAGGAAGCGCCGCCGATCAGAGAAGGAGCGCTAGCTGACTTGATGCACGAGCACATGAAGGTGCTATCTATTATCACCCGTCTGACGAAACGCCGTATTAACCGCTATCTACTTGAAGCCATGATGCACGTGGAGGCCATGACGGATGAGTTGATGGCCGATACCGTTCGGGTTGAAGCCTGGTTCGAGGAACTTGTAAAGCACGCCAATACCAGAAGTCAACATGTCAGATTTGAGGCTTCGCTGACCTGGAACGAGGACGGCACATGGCGTGACAAGGTGTCGGAGGTTGCCCATGGCGTTCCGTCGGATAGAAGCTTTGGGGCCGCTTTCTTTCGTTCTTCAGAGTATCTGGCGATATCCAGTTATGGTAATAAAGTCAAAGAGTTACTTTCTGATGATGCCTATATCCAGCGAGGCGAGCGCAAACGCCCCGTCGCTTCGGTCGACGAGGTCTTCAATTGGCTTATGGATGAGGCCAAACGCGGTCAACAGATCCAACGTTATAAGGGGCTTGGTGAGATGAATCCCGAACAGCTTTGGGATACGACCATGAATGAAGAGACGCGCCGTATGCTTCAAGTGAAGATTGAAGATGCCGTCGCTGCCGATGAGATCTTTACTACGCTCATGGGGGATCAGGTCGAGCCCCGCCGGGAGTTCATTGAGGAGCACGCGCTGTCCGTCGCCAACCTTGACGTCTAAGAGATTTTTCTTATCGAGGGGGTAAAACAGAGTCTCGATGTCGCATGTCGGGACAGGCGCGTTTAGGGATTCAGGGCGGCGGCATAGGCCGCGCCCTTGAGCCCCAGGTCCTGATCCAGGGAAACCGTGACCGGAAACGATTCGAGCAGTCCCCGCATACGCCCTTTGTCGAGGAACGCCGTTAGAAATCGGTCGCCACTAAGCATATGATCGATATTTTTCGCCGCGATACCACCAGTAATAAAGACCCCGCCGCTAGGAAGCGTCATGAGCGCCAGATTCCCCGTCACCGCGCCGTAGATCGTGACGAATAGTCGCATGGCTTCTCTGGCGCTCGGCGCATCATCCCGTGCAGCAAAGGCGGACACCGCTGCGGCGGGATCGCTGTTCGCCAAAGCGGTAGCGAAAGCGGAACTCAGGCTTGCCGACGTAGTTTCGACTACGTAGTCATGAATATTGCAAAGACCCTGACCTGAGAGAAGGCGTTCTACAGACACGTGGTCCCAGCGTCGCTGTAGAAAGGTAAGTAGGGCCATCTGTTCTTCATCGATAGGTGCGAAATCCATATGCCCCCCCTCTGTCGCCATCGGTCGGTGTACGCCGTTCTGGAAGAATAGCTGGCCAACACCAAAGCCGGTACCGGCGCCGACTACCAAACGGGGTCCTTCCGGTTGCCGCTCACCCTTCTGAAGGTAGATGGAGTCGCTGCTTTCCAGGCACTCGATCCCGTAGCCCATTGCCTCGAAGTCATTGATTATAATGGTTTTACTAAACCCGAACCGCCCGTTAACGGCCTTTGCGTCGAGTGCCCAGGGAAGATTCGTAACCCGAGCCGTAGCGCCGTGCTCCGAAACGGGACCCGCAACGGCAAGGCAGGCAGTCAAGGTTGATCTCTGTGACGCCCCAAGGTCGTTGGTTTGAAGGAATTCATCCAATATGTCCTCAAGACAGTCATAGTCCGCGCTAACGAACCGGGTTGGCTCGGCAAGTGCGTAGTATCGGCCGCTTTCAATTCGCGTGAGTTGCAGCAGACACTTGGTGCCCCCTACGTCAGCGGCAAGCACAAGCCGGGCCATCAGTTCCCCGCCTCTAGGCGAGCGGCAGCGTGACGATCCATGAAGAAGTCAATCTGGTCGCGAGCCCTTATCATTTCCACCGGATAGGGTTCGTGGGAGGATTCTTTGTCCAGAATCTCCGAGACGATGCCGGCCTTTCCTTCCCCCGCAGTCAACAACATGATCCGCCGCGCCTGCGCCAGCACGGGAAAAGTGATGCTAATTCGCCAGGAAGAAAATTTCTGAACGAACACTGGTACGACGGCAGCAAGCTCTTCTGAAAGGGCGGGTGTTCCAGGGAACAGCGAGGCTATATGACCGTCGGGTCCGAGCCCCAGCATGACGAGATCGAGACCGTTGTCCGGAAGAACCCGTTTGAGCGTTTCGCCATAAGCCAGCGCTGCGCCCTCGGGTCCGCGCTCCGTCTCGATACGGAAAACATGACTATCGGCTATGCCAAGAGGCTGGAACAGCGCCTCCCGGGCCATCCGATAATTGCTGTCCTCGTGATCAGCCGGGACGCAGCGCTCGTCCCCAAATAGGACAAAGACCTTCGTCCAATCGATAGCGTTCCGATAGGCCGGGGATGCCAGACGCTCGAAGAGTAAACGCGGTGTAGATCCGCCCGAAAGCGTGACATAGAAGGCGCCGTGGTCCTCTATGGCGTTGCGGGCCTGCCGGCACCAGTAGGCGGCAGCAATGTTTCCAAGTTCGGCGCTGTCATGAGCGATATGTATGATGGCATTGGATACGTTCACTGTAATCCCCTTATCGAAACGTTGTGTTAACCTTACACCTGAATCCGTATCTTCAGGGCGGATGCAGCGTGCAAGATATGGGTTTCACAGTGGAATCAAAAAATCTTAGCTTCACCCATAGGTGAAGCGGACATTTTTTGAACCGCTGTGGGATCAAGCG
>Ga0114931_10003735_pt1 | contig 19188 bp, 14 predicted proteins | sample 2SBtaG_FD_89579 | JGI IMG/M metagenome (GOLD analysis project Ga0114931, IMG submission 89579) | Deep subsurface microbial communities from Kolumbo volcano to uncover new lineages of life (NeLLi) - 2SBTROV14_V59a metaG | ecosystem: Environmental > Aquatic > Marine > Volcanic | place: Kolumbo...
ACCCCGACCGCGAAACCTCGTAGGCCTGCGCCGCCTGTGGAATGATCGACGTGAAATACAAATGGGCGATGTCCCGCAAAGACCGCACCCGGGCCAGGGCATCCTGCACCTGGAAGGCGATCCGATTCCGCGCCGACACGTGCTCCCGTCGCGAGGCCGAGAGCTTCTGTTCGGCCTCGCGGATGCCCGCCTCGATCCGCTCGAACCAGATCGGCACGTTGAAGCCGACCGTGATCGCCCAGTTGTCGCTGCCGTCCTCGCTGATCTGCGGGGACGCCGGCCGCACGCCGGTCGTCGGATTGATCCTCGGCTTGAACGCCCCTCGCGGATCCATCTGCATCCACTCGAAGCCCAGCGTGAAGTCCGGCCAGTAGGCCAGCTTCGCCAGGCGAAGGCCCTGCTCGTCCCGGGCGATCTGCCGCCGGAGACGACGCAACTCCGGGTTGCGGCGGTAGGCCCGCGACAGAATCTGTTCCAGACGGGCATCCATCCGCCGCACGTCGTAATCCCCTGGCGTCTCGACCGTCGCGGTGTGGGGACGATCCAGCAGGGAATTGAGCAGGGCCACGGTGGTCAGCCGTCGCTGATGCAGCTCGACCAGCTTGTTCTCCAGGTTGGCAAACTCCACCTGGGCCCGCAGCACGTCGGCCTGCTGCCGACGACCCACCTGAAACTGGCCGCGGGCCACCTCGATCAAATCGCGAATCAAACGTTTGTTTTCCTCGGTGATCGTGATGGTCTTGTCGATGGCGAACAGATCGAAATAGGCCCGCTTGACGTCGGCAATCACCCGCAACCGCGTCTGCTGAAGCGCTTCGATTGCCATCCGCGTCTCTTCCAACGCAAGACGGCCGCGACGGTCCAGCTTCTCGGGGACCGGAAAGGTTTGCTTCAGGGCCAGGATGAAAAAGTTGTCGCCCTCGGCCGTCCGCGTCGGCTCGGGCAGGGTCTTGGTCGACAAAAAGGGATCGGCCAGCGACGTGGCCTGCGGAACCCGACTGGCCTTGCTGCGGGCCGTCTCGATCACCGCCTGAATGTCCGGGTTCCGCTCCAGAGCCACCGCGATCAACCCTGCCAGCGCCGAACTCTCTGCAAACGCACGAGGCGAAACCCCGCCACCCGCCGGCCGGCTGGTCGGACCGCGCCGAGGAACACGCCCATACGACGCCGATTCGACCGGCCGACGGTGCTCATACTGTGCAAGCCGCTCTCTGATCTCGCTATCAGCCTGGCGGTTCAGCGCACAGCCCGCAGGAACCACCGCCGCTAAGCAAACAGCCGCCCACGTTGCGCACCGCCTCCGTCCATGTTGTCGAACCGCCCAGCGCATGAGCCGGAGCTCCCTAATTGGGGTTTTAGCCGAACCGATTAGTGGTGTTCGTGATCAGCATCCGTTCCGCCGTGCCCGCTCTTTTTGCCGGTCTTCTGCTTCGCAGCGATCTTGATCTGATCTGCGTCCAGGTAGGTCCCCTGGTCTTCGAGCTTCGACAGGTATTTATCGGGATTCTTCAGGAACTTCTTTTTGCATTTCGGACAGCAGAAGAAAACCTTCTGCCCATCGGCGGTCTTCAACACCGCGGTCGGGTCGATCTCCTCGCCGCTGACCGGGCACCGCGTCTGAAAGGTGTAGCTGGCGTCCAGTTTGTCCTTGTACTTGGCCGGATCCTTCTTGAACTTGTAGATGCACTTCTCGCAGCAGAAGTAGACTTTCTTCCCGTTGAATTGAGTGAAGACCTTCGGGTCGATCTCCTCGCCTGAGAGAGGGCAGGCCACCTGCACCTTCGGCAGAGCGGCCACCGCCTTGCGCTGGGCGGCTACCGCTTTGGCGTACTTCCGGGGGTTGGCCTTGTACTTCTTGACGCACTTGGGGCAGCAGAAGTACACCGGCCCATCCTTGGTCGCAGTCTTGACGGAGAAGTCCACCGGGTCGCCCATCACCGGGCACTTGGGGAACTCCACCGTCTTGGCCTTGTCGGCATGTGAATCCCCGCCCGCCTTGCCGTGATCATCACCCGCCAGGCTGGTTCCGGCAAAGGTGCCGATGGCCAACACCGCCAAGAGGGCTATGGTCGTTCTAAAGGAACTCATCTCGTGCTTCTCCTGTTTTTCTCAACACACCGTCTCTCGGACGCGGATCGGCACACGCGTGCCGGTCTATCCTCCGCCCTATTCTTACCGATTACTCGCCTGGGAGCGAGGGAACGTCCTCCCATACAACCTCTTTTGATGCCGGCAGCAGGCCAATCCTTCCCATGCCGCCGAAAAACCAACCTCGCCCCCCCGCAACCTCGCCCCCCCCGTTCGCTATACTATCACCGCCTCTACCGAGCCAGCAGGCCGCAGGCAGGACCATCGGAGGCCAGGGCCTCCCCCCGGGGCGATATTCTACAGCACGCCCCGGTCATCTGCGTGGGGCGACAGGATTCGGAGAGGGTCTAGAGATCTGTAGGGGGGGTTCGAGTCTTCGGCCATGAGTCAGCTCGTTCCAAACCGATTCCTCTTCAAGTTCGAGTTTCCGGTGTATCGCTGCGCTCGCCCGCCGAAGATCGACGGCCATGTCGATCCATGGCCCCAGCGGTTTCGGCTGCCGCCGCTCCATGCGATCGACGGCCAGAGCGGCTTTGCGGAGGTCTATGCGACCTGGGACGACGACGGCCTGTACATCGGCTGTCGGGTCCGCGGCAAGCGGAGTCTCCCCCGCTGCGACCCGAAACGTTTTTGGAAGTCCGACAACGTTCGTGTGATGACCGACATGCGCGACACGCGGACGATCCGCCGGGCCACGCGCTTTTGCCAACAGTTTTTTCTGTTGCCGGCCGGCGGAGGCCGCCAAAAGAAGCAGGCCGTCGCCGGCGGCGCCCGGATTCATCGCGCCGCCGAGGACGGCCCGGTGATTCCGGTCGGCCGTCTGCCTGTCGCCTCAAAACTCAGCCGGACCGGCTATTCGCTCACCGCCCATCTTCCCGCGGAAGTCCTCAGTGGCTTCGACCCGGCGGAGAACCCGCGCATCGGCCTGTTTGTGATGGTGGAAGACCAGGAATTGGGCCAGCAATCCCCCACCGTCGGCGACGAGCTAAACTGGTGGATCGACCCCAGCACCTGGCCCACAGCGGTCCTGGTATCATAGCGCGAGGTACCCTGCATTTCGAGGTTTTGACGTTTTGACTTTTCGACGTTTTGACTTTTTCTTCAGTGTTTGAAGTGTCGCGTGCCGGTGCAGATCATCGCCAGGCCGTGCTCGTTGCAGGCGGCAATGGTTTCGGCATCGCGCTTGCTGCCGCCGGGCTGGATGATGGCCCGCACCCCGGCATCGGCAAGGATGTCCGGCCCGTCGCGAAAGGGGAAAAACGCATCGGAAGCCGCCACGGCCCCGGCCAGCTTCTCCTCGTGGCCATTCTCCTTGGCCAGCCAGGTGGCGATGCGGCAGCTCATCACCCGTGACATCTGCCCCGCCCCATTTCCAATGAGCATCCCGTCCCGGCAAATGCTGATGGCATTGCTTTTGGTATGTTTGCACACCAGCCAAGCCAGTCTCAAATCGGCCAGCTCTCGGTCGGTTGGCGTCCGCTCGGTGACAACCTTCCACTGGTTTTCATTGAGCCCGAGAAGGTCGCGGGATTGGACGAGCATTCCCCCGGCGATTCGTTTGAAATCAAATTCGTTTTCATCCGGCGACTTGCTCACATCGCCGACTGATAGAAGCCGAACGCGCTGTCCCCACTTCTTGGCCTCTCGAATAACCTCCACCGCTTTTTCTTGAAAAGAGGGCGCGATCCAGACTTCAATGAAAAACGCCCCGGCTCCGGCCTCTTTGCCCCATCGTTGAAGAGACCCCATCACCTCCTCGGAGAAAGACGCATCAACCTCGAAGTTCACGGCCAAAATCCCACCCATCGCGGCATGGGGATCGCCTAGATACGCCCGTCGATACGCCTCGACCCGCGCCTGCGCAACCGCCTCGATGGAATCTTCATGTGCCGCAACAATACCCACTCCGCAAGCGTTGGTGTGCTTGACGAAGATGCAGCAACCACCGGCACCATGCTGGCGGTCCTTTGTAGCACCGTCTATCCCTGTAGCACCGGCTGTCCTTGTGGCACCGGCTGTCCTTGTAGCACCGGCTGTCCTTGTAGCACCGGCTGTCCTTGTGGCACCGGCTATTAGCCGGTGATTTTGAGCCTGCTGAGCGGCTTCTCCCATCCCAAGAATCAACTTGTGCTCCAAATCTACACCCGCCGCACTTACCGACACATCCCAGCCGATCTCCTCCTCGCAGACAAACCAACGGTATTTTCCTTCCTCCGCCAAGCCTGCCGTGATCGGGTTCATCTGAATGTATTCAAGAGTCTCCTGGTACTCCTTTTCATGTCGCATGACCCGATCCCAGCTTTCATCGAGCCATAAGGATCCCTGGCCGCCGCGTGCCTCATTGATGCGCCGAGCGGAGACACCTTTGATGCCCTGAAGAATCTCGCCGAGCGAGTAACACGAATCTGAGGACACAGCCAGCGGAGTGAAGAGCACATGTACATGGTCGGGCATGACCACCGCAGCGTGCAGACAAATCTTCTTGGCATCGGGAAACACGCAGCAGGCCAACACAATATCGCGTTCCGCTGGCGACAACACGCCGCCTCGCAGTCGAAATGTCACAAAGTATGTGGCGCCCGGCCGTTGGATGTGCGGAAGATTGCGACGGGTGTGTTGCTCTTCTCTGACTGGTTGCCGGCTACTGACCGTCGGTGAGTGTGTTGTCTTGCCAGATTCACCGGCTAATAGCCGGTGCCACAAACTATTTTCCGCTCGCGTTAGTTCCGCACACAGTTCCAAGGCGGCATCGGCGTCGACGAAGTTGTTGAAGGATAGGGGCAGCGCGGCACGCTCAGACAGCGGTCCTTGGCCGTCCGGCTCAAGAATGATGCTCAGGTCGGTGATAGGAAATGAATTCTGCTTGATTACTTCATCTACAGGGCGGGGATCCTCGTGCTCGAAAACGTCCGCGGTCTGATGGGGGTTCTCACCGTAGCGCAGCGATGGGAGATCAGTCTCTAGCCGTAGCGTTAGGGTGCGCATCGAATAGTATCCCATGTGACGTCCCAGCCACTGCGATACTTGAGCATCATAACGGGCAGTCAGCCACATCGCGTAGAAGGCGCGCTCTCTCCTCCAATCGCGCAACGAGTCCGGATCGATCATGGTAGGCGCCCGCATATCCCTCAGACAGGAACGCCCATCGCTCCGGTCAGTGATCACGACCACGTGCCGGTGATTCTTCGCCGCCGCGCGCAGCAAACACGGCCCGCCGATGTCGATCATTTCGATGGCCTCGTCGAACGTGCAGCCCGGCTTCTGAACCGTCTCCTCGAACGGGTAGAGATTCACCACCACCATGTCGATCGGCTTGATGCCCTGCTCGGCCAACTGTCGCATGTGCTCGGGATTGTCGCGGTCGGCGAGGATGGCGGCGTGAATCTTCGGGTGCAGCGTCTTGACCCGGCCGTCGAGCATCTCAGGAAAGCCGGTCACCTCTTCGACCAGCGTCACGGGAATACCGGCATCCCTGAGGTGTCGGGCCGTTCCGCCGGTGGAGATGATCTCGATACCGAACTCCTCGACCAGCGACCGCGCGAAGTCGGCGATTCCGGTCTTATCATACACCGCAATCAAGGCTCTTTTGATTTTCATCTTGGGCATCGCAATGAACCTGCCACCTCGAATATGGCGCAACAAAAAACGGCTGGCCCATTTTTATTTGGGTCCAGCCGTAAGCGTAGCCCGATTTCGTAAGAGTGCAAACTAAGACACTAACAAAACCCTGTTTCTGAATCGCTGCCTACCACACAGGGCCGCGCGGGCTGAAGCCCGCGGCTCGTCGTGATGGAAACGTTAACCTTCGTCTCCATCATCACCGCTGTCATCGTCGTCGTCATCGTCACCACTGTCGTCGTCATTACTGTCATCCTCATCGTCGAGGTCTTCGTCGTCGAGGTCTTCGTCCTCCTCGTCTCCTTCGTCTTCTCCGTCCTCGGCCTTTTTCTCCGTCTCGTCGGTCTTGCGGCTCTCAACCTGCTTCCGCTGCGCGGCGGGCTCACCTTCGACCTCGACCAGACCGCTGCCGCCGACCGGTTTGGCCGTGCTGTGGCTGGCCAGCCAATCGTCCTCATCCAGGAAATCGAGGTTCGGTCTCGATGGGGCCGTTTCGCGCTTTTTAGCCTTAGCCTTCGTTTCGGCCGCGTTTTTGGCTGCCAAGCGTGCATAGGCGGCGATCTTGCGATCATCGCGCAGGACCTGGGCGAGGTCGGCCGGTCGCAGGCGCGGAGCGTTCTTCGGCCTCATGCACAGCATTTGTCCGAGCCGGCCCACCAGGATGATGAGTTGATTGGTCTGCGAGGCCACGGCGAAGTTTGCACCTGGGGCGCCGACGGCGACCTTGCGCCGGCCCGTTGCGGCATCCAGCCGGACCAGCCCGATCGCCCCGTGGTTGAGGGCCAGATAACCATCCCGGCCAAACTGGGCAAGGAACTGCCCGCCTCCCGGACGCTGCCACAGAACATTCCCCTTTGCGGCATCCAGCACGATCAGCCCCTCGTTCGGCACGCGCTGATACGCACGGCCCTGGGCCAGCCTCGGCGCCTCGGTAGGGGGGTTGTCGAATCGCTTCCGCCACACCCGACGACCCGTCTCGCGGTTCAGGCAATAGAGCAGCCGATCCGTCGAAACGACATACACGAAGCGAGGGCCGACCACCAGGTCGGCGAAGATCGGCCCCTCGGTCTGATAGATCCAATTCTTCATGCGCTCCCGCTTGGTCAGGGAAATGACCCGACCGTCCTGTCCGGCGATGTAGAGGTTTTCGCCGCGGAGCACCGGCGTGGAGGACACCGTCTTGGGCGTCATGATCTGCCAGTTCTGAAAACCCGACAGAATGTCCAGGGAATAGAACCGTTGATTACCCGCACCGACAAACAGGTCCTTGTCATCGGCCACGGCCGGACTGCTGGCGGCAAACGGCAGCTTGACCGACTCCAGGGGCAGGATCACGTCGGCCATCACGCGGTTGCCGGCGTGAATCTTTACACTGCGGCTGGGGCGAATCAGCCGGCCTTTCGATTGCCATCGGCCCACGACGGTGACGCGTAGACGTGCCAGCACGCCTCCCTGCACGTCGCCCTCCTCGTTCACCCGCACGACGTCGAGGATGTCGTCGGCCCTCACGCCGTGGACCTCTCCGATGGAGATCGTGGCGATGTCATGGGCCACCTCGATGACGAAGCCGCGCAGCTTACGCGGCTCGCCTGCCAGTTCACCGGTCCGCCGATCCAGCACCTTCACCGAACCCGGCGCCGTGAAAAAGACGTATTGATCCGAGTGCGTCGGTCCTCGCAGCGTTTGCCCCGTCTCGGCGACTCGTGAGGTCCATCGCAAAACGCCGGTGGCCACATGAACCGTATAGACGCGATTGACATTGGTGAGCAGGTAGAGGTTGTCGTCGAGGATGACGGCCTTGCGGATCGACTCGCCCTTGGCCAAAGGCACGCGCCCTTCCCAGTATGCCTGGACGCCCAGTCTATCGAGGGACGGCTTGGGCAGCAGGTCTGCGGCGTCGGCGAGATTCACGGACGAGCCAAGGCAGCCCAACACGATGAGAGCCTGGCTGAATCGACCCATCGTACGCATAAGGTTCACTCCTGGTATTGGGATGTCCACGGTCCCGCGGCCCGGCCCCTGAGGGAGTTGGGCGCAGGCCGGCGATGGAAGGTTCGATGCACGCTCTGGCAGGGAGGGCGGTCCCGCTCAAAACGGAGATCCGCGCTCGCTTAGACTATTCTATCGAACCAAAGGCCACAAAACCAGCCCGACGCCCAAGCGAGGGCCCACCGAGAAGCGATTCTCGGCCCTGCCCCGAGACTCCAGATTTCATCACGTCACACAGGAACAAGGGCACCGCCGCAGGCGGTTTCATGGCGGCTGAGGGGCGTCAGGGATCATAGAAGCGAATTCCGGGAGGTATCTTCCCAGGCGTGGCCCCCGCCCCGGCCCTTCCACCGGCATGGTCCGCAGATCAACACACCGCGATTAGGCTGAAATTTGGACTTGCAAAAGCCTGCCGATCAGTAGATAATGTGATGGTTCCGTGATGGAGGGCTCTGGGATCAGGGGCCTGTCACTCGGAAACACACCCGCACGCGGCCGACGCGGCCCGTGCCAGCGATTGATCACGACGGTACGAAAGACCAACCCCGGGGGGACGGCGGGAAGGAACTAGCGTCACAGCCAGTGCCCTGCCGGTCGTCGTCGTCACTACCAATAAGGAAGCGGGAGGTGTCCTTGTGAGCGTCCTGACGAAAGTCTTTGTGGTTCTCCTCACGCTGCTGTCCATTGCCTTGAGCATGTTCGTGGTCGCAGCGTTCGCACAACAGCAGAATTGGCGGGCCTCCGCGGAGGACTGGCGTCTGACGTCGCTCGACGCCCAGGCCAAGGAGCGGACCGTCACCGCCAATGCCGCGCTCGAACAGCAGCGCGCCCTCGATCGCCACCGGCACGACCTGGCCGTCATGGAGGGGTTGCAGAACGACCTGGCCCAGGCCAAGGAGGAGGGCGACCGCCTCAACGAACGTAATGCCGATCTGGCCAACCAACTCACCGTGAAGGACGGGCAGTTGACCAGCGCCAATCAACTCAGCAGCCTCGTCCAAGCCGCGTTCAACCGAGAGCAGGAATCCAGCACCAAGCTCAGCCTTCGCAACAGCGAGCTCGAGCGACGCAACATCGACCTCAACAGTCGGGTCAAGGAACTCACAGCAAACATTGCGATGGCCAAGTCCCGGGTCCGTGCCCTCAAAGAGCAGATCGAGGCCATGTCGGAGGCGAAGTTCGCCGGCGGAGTGCGGCAGATTCCCGGAGGTCCGGGCATCGTCGAGGCCCACACGCCGAGCGTTGCCGGCCCCGCGGCGGTCTCACACATGCGTACTCCGATCCGAGCAGAGGTCACCAACGTGACCGGCAATCTCGCCAGCATCTCCGTCGGCAGCGCCGACGGCGTGGCCGCGGGGATGACGTTTCTGCTCTATCGCAGCGGCACCAACGGCGGCAAGCCCCAATACCTGGGCACCCTGCGGATCACCCGTGTCGAGGCCAACCAGGCCGCCGGGACCATCGAGCAGGCCGAAGGTGAGATCCACCCCGGCGACGCGGCCCGCGACGAGGCCAGCTTCGCCCTGCAAGGCTAGGCCCACCACCGGTGGTGTGAGTTTGTACCACGAACGATTGCAACATACGCAGCATCAAGCGGTTATAAAACGATAGGGAGCAAAGATCATGGCAACAAGACCCGGTGGTTCTCGTGTCTCCCGACAGCGGGCCGGCAATGACATCTACACGGTCCTCGCGGCTGTGGCCTTGTTTGCGGTCGCCGCCACGTTGGGCTTCGTGATCTATCGCTGCAACGAACTTCTCGGCACGCCCTTCCCCAGCTTCCCCGGCTGAGCTGATTCCGCTCATGATTGAAGGGGCGCCTGGTTCCGTTGCCGGGGCCGGGGACGGCCCGGCTCGCTGCGATCCATCTCCGTAAAATCACAGCCGCGCCGGAAGGGCCTTTGCAAAAACAAGATTCGGCTTGTGGCTTCCCGCGGGGGAGCGTGTACAATCCCCGCGTCGCGCGGCGGGTGCTTTCGCGGTCGAGCCTCCTGCCGCCTCCGGAGCACGGCATTCGCGCCGCAGTAGCAGAGAGGGACCTCGGCTTGCTCTTTGATTCCCTGCTAGGCATGTTCAGCGTCGACATGGGCATCGACCTGGGCACTTGTAATACGCTTGTCTGCGTTCGCGGCGAAGGGATCGTCCTGAACGAACCGTCGGTCGTCGCCGTTCGCAAGGGGACCAATCAGGTCCTCCAAAACGGCAACGCCGTCGGCGTCCTGGCCAAGGAAATGCTCGGCAAGACACCGGGCTCCATCACGGCCGTCCGCCCGCTGAAAGACGGCGTCATCGCCGACTTCGACATCACCGAGGCCATGCTCGGCTACTTTATCCGCAAGGTCCACGGCGGGCGCGGGCGACTCATCCGCCCGCGGGCGGTCATCGCCGTACCGTCGGGAATCACCGCCGTCGAAAAGCGCGCCGTGTATGGCTCGGCCGAGCGTGCCGGCGCCCGGCGCGTGTATCTGATCGAGGAACCGATGGCCGCGGGAATCGGCTCGGGCCTGCCCATCGCCGAGGCGCGGGCCAGCATGATCGTGGACATCGGCGGCGGGACCACGGAGGTGGCCATCATGTCGCTGGCGGACATCACCGTCAGCGAATCCATCCGCGTCGCAGGCGACGACATGGACGAGGCCATCATGGCCCACATGAAGCGTACATATAATCTCCAGATCGGCCCGCAGACCGCCGAGTGGCTGAAGATCGAGGCCGGTTCGGCGGCGCCGCTGGAGGAGGAGTTGTCCATGGACGTTCGCGGGCGGGACATGATCAGCGGCCTGCCGCGCAAGAGCGTGGTCACCAGCCAGGAAATCCGCGAGGCCCTTCGCGAACCGATCAGCCACATCCTCGACACCGTGACCCATACGCTGGAAAAATGCGAGCCGGAGCTGGCCGCCGATCTGGTTGATAACGGCATCCACCTCTGCGGCGGCGGGGCGTTGCTCAGTGGCCTGGACCGGATCATCGCCGACGGCACCGGGCTGAACGTCCGCGTCGTCGACGATCCGCTCTCCTGCGTGGCCCGCGGCACCAGCGTCTATCTCGAGAATCTTTCTGATTGGAAAGACACCCTCGAATCCGACCACCAAAACCTGTAGCCGTCAGCCTTCGGAATAAGTGCTGGACGGCGCTGATCCTACATGACTGTAGGGAAGGTAGGTGGATCGGGAACTACGCTGGCCTTTTCTACCTGTCCGCCTTTCTCACTCAGCGGGTGTATAAAAGACCTTGATGCGCGCCCGTCCGTAAGAAAGCGGCGCTGGTTATGGTTGCAAGAACCGCTTTCTGACGGGCGCGGCTCCGTTCGTGGAACCGCTTATTAAACGCGCTCTCAGGAAAAGAGAGTAACGTCAGGGTGCGCACGACAAGACCCGTCCCATCGCCGCGGAACGGGCCTTGTTCAAAGTCGGTCGTCTCTCCATCGCAATGCCGGACGGAAGCAAATCCTTGAACCCTCAAAAGGAGGTGGGCGCCGCGCAGGAAGGCCGGACCTCTCCGGATTGCTCGGAGTTCGCCCGGCAAACATACACCGCTAGGCTCCCTGGGTTCGGATTATCGGTTCAACGAATCTGCGCTTCCGCGATCGAACATGACAGGGAAACAACCACATCCGACCCCCTATTTTTACCATAATCCCCGATCAAATGCAACCCCCCCATCGGAAAGTGTGTAGCGGTACAATATGAGTCGGGGAGCATCGGCGTCCGGCCAGCGCGAAAACACCATTGTCAACCTACTCACCGGCCAGAGGCCGATGCTCCCCGATTCCAAAAGACACTTTCTGATACGATGCTACGCGCCCATCCTTGGGCCGGCGGCGCGGACGTTTTGGGGAGCGTTGGGAAACTTCTCGAAGTTCTTGATGAACAGGGCGGCCAGTTCTTTGGCCTTGGCGTCGTAGGCGGCGGGGTCGGACCAGGATTGCCGCGGCGTGAGCAGCTCGGTCGAAACCCCGCGGACCTCCTGCGGAATGTGCAATCCGAAGATCGGGTCCGTCTGGGCCTGGACGCACCGCAACTCCCCCTTCAGGGCGGCTGTGACGATGGCGCGGGTGGCCGCCAGGTCGAACCGCTCCCCGACGCCGTAGGCCCCGCCGCACCAACCGGTGTTGACCAGGTAGCATCGCGAGTCGTGCTTCTGGATTCTCTCGGCGAGCAGGTTGGCATAGACCATCGGGTCGCGCGGCAGGAAGGGCTCGCCGAAGCCGGTGCTGAAAGTCGCCTGGGGCTCGTCGATGCCCGACTCCGTGCCCGCGACCTTGGCGGTGTAGCCGCTGAGGAAATGATACATGGCCTGCTCGGTGCTCAGGCAGGAGATAGGCGGCAGAACGCCGAAGGCATCGCAGGTCAGGAAGATCACCGCCGTGGGATGGCTGTCGGCCCGGCCCTGGAGGATGGCGTTGTCGATATGCTCGACCGGGTAGGCGGCGCGGGTGTTTTCCGTGAAGTGGTCGCTCTGGAAATCGACGCAGCGGGTTTTGGGGTCCACGAGGACGTTTTCCAGAACGGCGCCGAACTTGAGGGCGAGGTAGATTTGGGGCTCACGCGCTTCGGAGAGCCGGATGCACTTGGCATAGCAGCCGCCCTCGAAGTTGAACACTCCGTGATCGGACCAGCCGTGCTCGTCGTCGCCGATGAGGCGCCTTTGCGGATCGGCGCTGAGGGTGGTCTTGCCCGTGCCGGACAGGCCGAAGAACAGGGCGACGTTGCCGTTGTCGCCGAGATTGGCCGAACAGTGCATGGGAAAGACGCCGCGCTCCGGCAGCAGGAAGTTCAGAATGCTGAAGATGGACTTCTTGATCTCGCCGGCGTAATGCGTGCCGCCGATCAGAACGATCTTGCGCGTGAAGTTGACGACAATGTACGCCTCGCTGTTAGTGCCGTGCTTGGCCGGGTCTGCGAGGCAGTCGGGTGCGCATAGCACAAGGAACTCGTGCTTGTGGTCGGCCAGTTCCTCGCGCGCGGGGCGGCGAAACATTTGCCGAGTGAACAGTGCATGCCAGGCCTTGGTGGTGATGACGCGGATGGGCAGGCCGTATCGGCTGTCTGCCCCTGCGTGGGCGTCGTTGACGAAGAGGTCGCGGGTATTGAGATGGTCGATTGTCAGGGCATGGAGTCGATCGAATGATTCCGGCGTGATGGGCCGGTTGACCGCACCCCAGGCGACGCCGGCCTGTGTCGTCGAATCCTGGACGATGAACTTGTCATTGGGCGATCGTCCGGTCCGCTTGCCGGTCAGCGTGGCCAGGGCGCCGAGTTGGGTCAGTTGGCCTTCGCGGCGTTCCAGCGCCTGTTCGAACAGCTCGGGCACGAGCCGGTTCCAGTGGACGTCTTTCGTCGGCTCAAGGCCGTGACTTTCAAGAGTGGCGTTGTTTTTGCTCACGCTGAAGATCCTCACTTGCGCGGTGAGGCAAGCCCGCACGTCACCGCTGAGCCCCGGAATCACGAGCATATTATCTTCCCCTCTGCCTCGCCGCCTCGCAAGGCGGGCCCCGGCCATCGGCGAGCGGTGTCGCACCCCGGCTTGAGGCCGCTTTACATCACATGGCCTGCGGCATACTCTGGCGCTCGTCATGAGCCGGCGACCCCGTCCTGCGACCATCGCGACATCGACCCTGTGCGGCATGATCCTGTCGCTATGGCTGGGCCTCTCGGCGGGTTGTAGCGACCAAACGGCGGGAGTCAGCGTGCGGATGCCTGCGGACCGGCGGCCCGACCTCGACGCCAAGATGCTGACGCGTGGATCGCTCACCATCCCCGGGGATCAGCCGTTCAACTATCCCAAGTTCCGCTCGGGCCAGGAGGGCGACGCCGCACGCGGCGCTGCCAAAGCGATCGGCGAGGATGGTGCCGGTTGCAGCGCCGAGGTCGAGGGCGAGGGAGTCGCCTGGGGCGAGTTCGTGCTGGCCTACTGTTTCGACAACATGACCGACAAGACCCTCGACGCGGTGGTGAGGGCGAAGATAATCGTTCACCAGAGCGTGACGCAAAAGGGGAAGCAGGACGATGTGATCGGGGCCGCCGCCACCAAGGGCAGCCTTATTTTCTATATCGAAGACGCCTCTGCGGGGCACGTTCTCAAACAGAGGCAACTGATCTCTGCTGAGCCGGAACAGGGGCCGCAGTCCTCAACCACCCGGCATGACCTGGTCTTCGACGTCAAGCTCGAGCCGGGCCGCGGCTACTACTTGGTTTTCAGTGGCAGGGCCGACGTGCGTGCCGAGCAAGGGCAAGGCGGCGGCCTTCAGATCGAAGTGTCCGACGTCTCGCTGGACATCCATTGGCAGGTGGCCGCGTCATCGGTCCGGACCGACGCCGACGATGCCGGTCACAATGCGTCCCTAATCGACACTGCCGACGACCAGCCCCCGGCCTCGGCGTCAAAAGTTGCACATGAGTAACCGCATCGGCCTGTTCGGTGGCAGCTTCGACCCGATTCACTTCGGTCATCTGATCTCCGTACGCAGCGTCGCTGAGGCGTTGCAGTTGTCGCGGATCATTCTCATTCCATCGGCCCGACCACCACACAAAGAAGGCGTGCCGATCACCGAGGCCGAACACCGCATGGCCATGGCGCGCCTCGCGGTCGAGGGCGACGGGCTGTTCGAGGTGTCGGACCTGGAGCTGCATCGCGCCGGCCCCAGCTATACCTTGGATACCGTGGAGGCGTTTCAGCGTCGGCTTGGAGACCGCGCTGAGTTGTTCTGGATCATCGGCGCCGATTCGCTGCCCGAGCTGCCGACATGGCACAGGATCGCCGAGTTGGTGCAGCGGGTCACGATCGTGACGGCGGCGCGTCCCGGCTGGCAGCGGCCTTCGGTCAAACTTTTGGCCGAGGCCGTCGGAGATCAGAACGCCCGGGCCCTATTGTCGAATTGCTGCAACACCCCACGGATCGACATCAGCGCGACCGATATCCGCGCGCGGGTTGCAGCAGGGCGTCCGATCCGCTATTTCACCGCCGAAAAGGTGGCGTCCTATATCCAGCAGCAACATTTATATCTTTCTGGGAAGTAGCCCGAGAACCACTTATCTACGTAACATTTTATTTTGCAGTATGTTATGCCTGTTAAAGCGTCTTGTAGCCAGTTCGGCTTGTCTCTCGGGGCATTTGACCGTCCAGGATTTGGATCGTATGAATAGCTATGGAAGGTGGCTCGGCGATGGTCCGTCCGATCTCACACTGACGACGGCCGTCGCAGCCATGGCGCGGGGCAAATACGGTCACCCTGCCGAGGCCGAAGCGGCTCGGCAGTGCTGCGAAGCATGATTCCGTCGAAAGATCGAGGTGCAGGAGCCTAACGCCCCCGGCCCAGGGCTCCGATGTAACGGTTAGGTTGCACCGGCCGCCTATGGCAAAGAAAGATGCACCGACGAATCCCAGCCGGCGTATAAGGCGCTGAGGTTCACGCGCCCCGCTGGCGACCAGCGGTCCAACAAGAGGTTTTCCACCGTATGCCACGAGATCAAAAGCGTCTGAAGCAGCGCCGGGTGCAGGTTTTTTTCGGTTTGCTGCTCGCCTTCATCCTTTATGCGGAACTCGAGTTCGACGCCGGCCATGAGCCCATCATCCGGCAGGGGGTCCCCGTGGTTCTTGCGGCCGAACGGGTCGAGGCAGAGCCGTTCGAGCGGCTGATCCGACACGATCCGCTCGAAGCGTTGCGACAAGCCCGCGATCGGCTGGTCCGTGAAGGCAGTGATTATGCCTGCACCTTCGTGAAGCAGGAGCGGATGCCATCGGGCATCAGTGCCGAGCAAGAGGTCCAGGTCAAGTTTCGGCCCCAGCCGTACAGCGTGTTCATGCACTGGATTCGCAATCCCGGCCTGGCTCAGCGGGCGATCTACGTCGCCGGCCGATGGCGTGACGAGTCCGCCGCGAACCCCGATCTGAGAGAATTGGCCCTCTGCCAACCCGGCAAGCTCGCCACCCTGTTCGTCAAGAGCATCAAGCAGCCGATCCACGGGATGATGGCCAAGCGCAGCTCGCGCCGAACCATCGACCAGTTCGGCTTCAAGCGGGCTTTGGACTTGTTGATCAAGTACGGTGATTTGGCGGCCTCGCGCAACGAACTCGACCTGGTTTTTCAGGGCGAGTCCTATTTCGATGGTCGCCCGGTGTGGGTGCTTCGTCGGCACTTGCCCTACACCGGCGAGACCGGCCGCTATCCCGACCGCACGGCGGATATCTACATCGACAAGGAGTACCAAGTGCCCGTCGCGGTGTATTGCTACTCCGACGATGCCCGCTCGCCGCAGAATCTCCTGGGCAAATATGAGTATCGCAACGTGCAATTCGATGCCGGGCTCACCGTGAAAGACTTCGAGCCCTCTACGTACGGCATGTAACCGCATCGCCGAACAACCAAGTAAACCATCTCAGTGCATCGTTTGGGTGAAACGGCCCATGTCCGCAAAGGGGTTGTGATTCAGCAGTCCCGGCAGGACCCACGCCCCGATTCCCATCAGCAGGGTCGCCACCGCGGCGATCCCCAACGCCCGCTTGACGCCCAGGGACCACCCGCAAAAGGGCCGATCCAGCAGAATGACCATTCGCAACCATGCGTTTAGCGTGGCTACGGGAATCTGCAAGGCCGATCGCAAGGCCGAACCCACCCCAGCGGCCAACCTCTTTCGCAAGGGCCTCTTGGCCGCCGGCGGCTGCGTCTGATCCGGAGCGTCGGACGGTGGGGCCTTCGAGTCTTCCGATTCGCTGTTGTCAGCTTCGTGGTGTTCTTCGCTGCGGGACTTGCCCTCCCGTCGAGGGTCTGCTTTTCGGGGCGGAAGCTCCGGGGTTGTGGAGGCATCAGGCTGCGGCGGTGGGGTCGTCGCCTCTGCGTCGGGGTCGTGGAGCAGGTCGGGCAAATCGTTACGGCGATCAGTGGCCGGCGACGTGGCCGGCGGCTCATCAGCGGAGATCGCTTCTGCGGGTTGGCTCCGGCTGGGTTGCCCTTGGATCGTTTTTTGCTCTGCGTCTGATTCCAGCGACGGATCGCCCGAAAGGTCTTCGCTCTCGGCGGCGATCTCCTCGCTGAGCGATGCTGCTTCGTCGAGCAGGCGTTCCATCTCCTGATCGCTGAGGTCGAGAGGAGCCTCTCGCAAGGCGACGTTGTCGGCAGGTGGTTCCATATGATGACCGGCCCGGTAAGTTCACCTTGTGGACTGGGCGCAGTGGTGCTCTTTTATCGGCCGCGCAGTGGTGCAACTTAAACGGTTGGCCGCAGCAGGGTCCGTGACACTTTAGGCGGCGTCCGCAGCCAGAACCTGATACAAGGCGGACACTGCCGGCGGCAAACCGCCGGCTTCCGCCGGCGGCTAGGAGGTGAACCCTGCCGCTTGACGTGGTTTTAGGCATCCGCCCAATCTGTCATGGACCCGCCGCAGCGCTGTGAGTTTTCCGAGCCCATGCCGATGGATGTGACCGGTTCTATTTGAGGCTGAATAAGGCGGCGAGGACTTCTCGGCGATGGGGGTCTTGAAGGGCGAGTTGGATGTCTCGAACGGTGGTTCGCATCGTCGCAAGGTCCATCTGCCCGCAGCAGATGTAGGTGGCATCCCCCTGGTGCCAGGCGACGACAGCGTCGGTCTGATCACCGGAGGGGAGGGTGTAGGTAAATGGGTGGTTCCGATCCGGCGCATCGCCGTCGGCGTTGGCGGGGATCTGATTCCAGTGGGGCATGCTGAAGAACGACAGCCAAGTGTCATGGTGGTCGTTGACGTACACGATATGGCCGGAGACACAGCCGGCGGACTGGGGAATGCAGCAGAAGTTTGCCGACTGGAAGTGGAAGCCCCGGCCGGAAAGGTCCGGCGCAGCGGCGGCCAAGCGGCCGTTGAAATGGTCGCTGATGGCCTTGGCGACGAGGGTGCGATCACGCGGCAACAGCTTGTTCTGGTGCATGCCCCGCTTGCAGTTCCCTACGCACATGTTGTGTCGCTGAAGGATCATTTTGGCCACGTGTCCCGACGAGCCCACGGCGACGGAGCTCCCCCGCCGCGTGGCGCCGCTCCAAGGGCCGAATTGCCAAACCACCGTCGCGGCCAGCACGACCACGGCGGCCAGAGCAAGTCGTCTGAGGAGAGGGGTCCGGAGCGAAAAGGCCCAGGCCCGCTCATGGGGGACCGGCCGGCCGCGCCGGATCGCCGTGCGGACTCGGGCCTCGAGGCCCGGGGGGATTTCAATTCGCTCGCCGGCCTGTCGCAGAGCCTGTCGCAGGGCCTGGTGATCATCGACGATGGTGCTGCATTGGCGGCACATCTTCAGATGGTCCAACACCTCGCAATTGGTCTGCACGCTGAGCTGGCTGTCGGCGAAAGCGAACAGGTATTTTCGTACCTTCTTGCAGTTCATCACTTGACTTCCGGAGCCGCCTTGATGTTTCGTTCGGCGGCGAAGTCACTCAGTTCCTTGCCCAGCTTCTGCCGGGCGCGGTACAAGCGACTCATCACCGTGCCCATTGCACAACCCAATACCTCGGCGATCTCCTTATAACTCAGACCCGCCAGTGCCCACAGGACGATCACCGTCCGGTACTCGGGGGCCAGGGCCAGGACCGCCGCCTTCAACTCCTCGTCGATCTGCTCCCAATCCACGCTGTCCGCCGAAAAAGCCGGCAGCGGGTTCTGTTCCAACTCCGCGGCGATGTCGTCCAAGCTCAGGTCATCCAACAGAGAAGGGGCCTTTCGGGCCCGCTCACAACGGCTACAGAAGACGTTGTGGAGAATCTTCAACAACCAGGGCCGGGCGCCGTATTCCCGAAGCTCGAAGTTGTCGAACGCCGCATGGGCTCGCAAAAAGGTCTCCTGGACCAGGTCTTCTGCCTCGTGCCGATTGCCGGTCAGCTTCATCGCCACCCGGTAGGCCAGATCGAGGTGGCAGAGAACCACCTGCTCAAACATGCGTGCGCGCTTCGCTGCCATCGGCTCCCTGCGCTGGGCCGGACTCTGTTTATCCTGCCTTCCACCCATAGAAAACCTTGCCCGTCACGGCTTTATTCCCAAATGTCGAGATTTGCCGTCGCCCGCATCGGACCCCTTCAGGCCCCTCCGTACTCCCCGGGGACCCCGAACCGTTGTGGGCCCGCCGACGGCCGACTAGCATGTGCCCCATTGTAGCGATTTTCCAGCTTTGAGCGCCCCGGGCGGCCATTGGCACAGGACCCATGACGGACCAATACTACGAGGATCGACGTCGAAAGCTGGCCCAGCTCGCTGATTTGCGGATGGACCCCTATGGCGGCCGGTTCGAGGGGACCGTGCCCAACGCCGATATTCGGACCAGAATCGGCCGCATGGGCCTGGAGGCCGGCACAAACGACACCGACGCCACCGCCCGAGTCGCCGGGCGGATCGTCCTTCGCCGGGTCATGGGCAAACTGGCTTTCTTGACGCTCCGCGACTCGTCCGCCGATCTGCAAATCGGCCTGTCCAAAAAGCAGCTTGGCGAGGCCCTCTGGAAAGTGGTCAAGCTCCTGGACCTGGGAGACATCATCGG
>Ga0114931_10003736_pt1 | contig 19187 bp, 16 predicted proteins | sample 2SBtaG_FD_89579 | JGI IMG/M metagenome (GOLD analysis project Ga0114931, IMG submission 89579) | Deep subsurface microbial communities from Kolumbo volcano to uncover new lineages of life (NeLLi) - 2SBTROV14_V59a metaG | ecosystem: Environmental > Aquatic > Marine > Volcanic | place: Kolumbo...
AGGCGATCACGGTCCCGGTCAATCACCTGATATACGTTTTTTTCCTCGCCGATGGGGCTCTGGCGTGGGCCGGCCTGCCGGACGTCGATCTGAGCTTCCTGGGGCTTGTCAGCTATATCGGCGTCATCGCCGCGCTCGTCCAAATTCTGGAAATGGTACTCGATCGGTATGTGCCCAAGCTGTATAACGCACTGGGCATTTTCCTGCCTTTGATAACCGTAAATTGTGCAATCCTCGGCGGCACACTGTTCATGGTTGAACGTCACTATGACCTCGGCGAGAGCATCGTCTATGGTTTTGGCAGCGGTGCTGGCTGGGCCATTGCAATCATCGCACTGGCTGGCATCCGTGAAAAACTGAAATACAGCGATGTTCCGGATGGCCTGCAAGGCCTCGGCATCACCTTCATTACCGCCGGTTTAATGTCACTGGCCTTCATGGGATTGTCGGGAGTTCAACTGTGAGCTTCGACAGTAATGTTGTGCTCGAAGTTCTGCTCGGCGTGGGGCTGTTCACAACGATTATTCTATTGCTCGTTTTCATTATTTTGTTTGCCCGATCAAAACTGGTTTCCAGCGGATCGGTCACCGTCAACATCAATGATGAAATGGATGTGCAAATTCCGGTCGGCAGCAAACTCATGCAGGGACTTGCGGATGCGGACCTGTTCGTGCCTTCGGCCTGTGGCGGTGGCGGAACCTGTGGCCAGTGCCGGGTACGCGTCATTTCGGGCGGCGGCGCAATCCTGCCAACGGAAACCTCCCTGCTGAACAAGCGCGAAGCCGCCGATCATTACCGTCTGTCCTGTCAGGTCGCTGTAAAGCAGGACATGCAGGTACAGGTTGCGGATGAGGTCTTCGGCGTCAAACGCTATGAGTGCACCGTCAAGTCCAATCGCAATGTCGCCAGTTTCATCAAGGAACTGGTTCTGGCACTGCCCGAGGGCGAAGAGCTCGAATTCCGCGCGGGCGGTTACATACAGATCGAATGCCCACCACACGATCTGAAGTACACCGATTTCGATATCGACGAGAGATTTCGTGATGAATGGGACCGGCACAAGGTCTGGCAATACGAGTCACACGTCAAAAAACCGGCAACGCGCGCCTATTCGATGGCGAGCTTCCCGTTGGAAAAAGATGTCATCAAACTCAATGTAAGAATAGCAACCCCTCCGCCGGGTGCTGATGCGTCCGTGCCGCCAGGCATAATGTCGTCTTTCATCTTCAACCTGAAGCCCGGCGACAAGGTGATGGTTTCGGGGCCGTACGGCGAATTTTTCGCCAAGGAGACCGACAACGAAATGGTCTTCATCGGCGGCGGTGCCGGTATGGCACCCATGCGTGCGCATATTTTCGATCAGTTGAAACGTCGCCACAGCAAACGGAAAATGTCGTTCTGGTACGGCGCCAGAAGCCTCAAGGAAGTTTTTTATGACGATGAGTTTGATCAACTCGCCAGCGATAACGATAGTTTCGAGTGGCACCTGGCATTGTCGGAGCCGATGGCGGAGGATGACTGGCACGGCTATAAGGGATTCATCCACAAGGTATTGCTCGATGAATACCTGGCCAACCATCCGGCACCCGAAGACTGCGAGTACTATTTATGCGGCCCACCGATGATGAACGGTGCCGTAATCAAGATGCTCGATAGCCTTGGTGTACCGAAAGAAAATATCTTGCTCGATGATTTCGGTGGATGAGTATGCGCTCACGATACCTGCTGTTGCTATCGTGTGTTCTTGCGGTTGCCTGTAGCGATGACAGCCTGCTGTCAAGCTACGACCTCGGTGGTAACGCGATGGGTACGACGTTTAACATCACTCTCGTCGCACCACCTGTGGAAACAGACCTGGAGCAGCTGAAAACCCGTATCTACGAAAAGCTCGAGCATATTGAGAACATCGCATCCACCTACAGAAGTGAATCGGAGCTATCCCGTTTTAACGCTAACTCATCGACAGACTGGGTTACGGTGACGCCCGAGTTTTGTGAAATGGTCACCGCCGCACAGGATGTCAGCGCTACAACCGGCGGTGCTTTTGACATCACAATTGGCCCGCTCGTCAATCTCTGGGGCTTTGGTCCGAAAGAGACGGATCACGACTTACCTTCGGACGAAGAAATCGCGGCTGCACAACGCAGTGTCGGTAACGCAAAACTGATGGCCGACTGTGAGCACTCAATGCTGCGAAAGGTGCTCGCCAATGTCTATCTGGACCTGTCCGGCTGGGCCAAGGGCTATGCGGTCGACGAGGTCGCAACACTGCTGGATGGCAGGGAAATCACCAATTACCTCGTGGAAATCGGTGGTGAATTGCGCGTCAGCGGACACAATGCCAAGCATGAGAAATTTGCGATTGCCATAGAAAAACCCCTGAAAAACAACGAGATGAGTTACTCGCTCGTACGACTCACAGACGTCGCAGTAGCGACATCGGGCGACTACCGAAATTTCTTTGATCATGATGGCCAGCGCTACTCACATACCATCGATCCGAGAACGGGTCGCCCGGTCAGGCACGAACTTACCGGTGTAACGGTTGTTGATGCCTCGACTGCCTATGCGGACGCAATGGCGACCGCGCTAATGGTTCTCGGGCCGAAAGAGGGTCTTAGGTTGGCGGAAAGGCTGGGACTTGCCAGCTACTTTCTGATACGGACAGTCAACGGTATTGAAGAACGATCGACCTCCCGATTTCAGGAACTGAGGCAACAATGAAAATCGTTATTCTGACAATAGCACTGAGCTTTGGCATTATTCTGCTGGTTATCGCCGGCATGAGCATTGGCGTCATGAACGGGCGGCGCGCAATTAGCGGCAGCTGTGGCGGCCTGAATGGCGGTGGTTGTGAGCTCTGCAGTGGCCGCTGCAAAGACAAGCACAAAGACGAGCAGAGCCAAGGGGAAAAACAATGATCAGTAAATCCTGTCGGGTCCAGGACTATATGGCCAGGAGTCTGGTGACCTTTAAAGCCGACACCGATGTACTTGATGCCGTGCACGAACTTGTCAAACATCGCATTGCCGGTGCCCCGGTCGTGGATGACCACGGCACCTTGATTGGCATGTTATCGGAACTCGATTGCATGCGCGTCGCGTTACACGCCGGTTACCACGGCGATTGGGGCGGACCCGTTTCCGATTTCATGAGCGATGGGGTGGAAACCGTGGATGCCGAGATGAGCATCATCGATCTGGCACAGGAATTTGTGGAATCGAAATACCGCCGATTCCCGGTGATGAAAAAAAATCGTCTGGTCGGACAAATCAGCCGGCGCGATGTATTGCGTGCACTGGAGTACCTGGCTAAAGATTAGTCATTAACCAGCTTCGTCCCCAAGGTGTGCCTGCGCAGATAAGCATAAACATCAAGTAGCGGCAGTTCTTTCGGGCACACGTCGGCACAGGCCATCATGCCGATGCAAGCAAATACACCCTCGGGTCCTGCGACCACTTCGAACCAGTCTGCATCTGTGCGTCCATCCCGCGGATCCATCATGAAGCGCGCGACGCGATTCAGGCCGGCTGCGGCGAGAAATTCCGGATTAAGGTTCGCCACACCGCAGGAGGCGACGCAGCAGCCACATTCGATGCATCGGTCACCCTCATAAATTGCGGCCGCAATATCGTCACTCATGCGCTCTTCGGTCGCGTCAGGATCGAATGGCAACTGCTCGTGTATCCATGACTCGGTTCGTTCGGCCATGGCACGGAACCAGGTGCCGGTATCAACCGATAAATCACCAATGAGTTTGAAGGCCGGCAGCGGATGCAGGTGAATTTCTTCCGGCAAGTCAGCAGTCAGGGTTCGACAGCCCAGCGCCGGACGACCGTTCACCATCATTCCGCAAGACCCGCAGATCGCCGAACGGCAGGCAAAATCGAACTGCAGCCCCGGGTCCTGAGTTTCCCGGATCTCACTGAGTGCCATGTACAGCGTCATGTACGGCCGTTCGTCGATCTCAAACGTGTCGATGTGCGGTTTGGACGCCGGATCCTCGGGGTTGTACCTGAAAATCTCGAATCGAAGCCGACGGGCATTCGAATCAGTCATAGCGCTCCTCCTGAGTAGCGACGCAACTGGCTGCCCATCGCTTCGACACTATCCAGACGCCCCTCTCCGGCCTGGCTGGCCAGGACTCCTTCATTGTAATCGTCAACAGACGTCTCCATCGCGATGCGTTCATCGCTGCCGTAACCCCGGTGGCCCGGTGGCAAGTCCAGTAATCCGACTCGCTCGTAGCTCAAGGTCGGCTCGCTGGCACCCGCTGGCCATCGCGCCAGTGTACGGCTGAGCCACTCCTTGTCATTTCGCAACGGATAGTCCCTGCGAAAATGCGCGCCGCGACTTTCAGTCCGTGCGAGCGCGCCCATCGCGACCGTCAGCGCGAGGCGCAGCATGCCAGGAAGACGCAAGGCAAACGCGAGTTCCGGGTTTGCTCCTGGTCCTTTCTGTCGCAGTACGACTTTGTCGCATTCCGATATCAGTTTCTTCAACTCGGTGACCGCCGACGACAGGTCCGCACCATTCCTGAATATACCCACTTTACCGATCATGATTTCGCCAAGCGCATCCCGAATCTCGTAAACGCTGCGACTACTTCCCTCACGCTTTAACAGGGTCTCTGCGCGTTGTTCTTCGGCTTTCAGCGCTGCAAAGGCAAGACCTGTGCTGGCCTGCAAAGTTGCGCCAGCGGCATACTCAGCCACTCTCGCGCCGACAACACGGCCCGCCACCAGGGTCTCCGCAAGACTGTTGCCACCCAGTCGATTGAAGCCGTGCATGTCCCAGCAAGCCGCTTCACCGACTGCGTACAAACCCGACAGGCCGTAGGCTTCGCCATCCTTGTTGACGCGCACGCCGCCCATCGAGTAATGCTGCGTCGGCCGTACGGGAATCAGATCGTACACGGGATTGATGCCGGCGAAATCACGGCAGATATCGAACACCTCCAGCAATTTGGTCGTCAGGTGCTTTTCGCCAAGGTGACGAATATCGAGCCACAAGTGGCGCCCATTTGGCGAATCCACGCCATTGCCATCCTGGATACACTGCATCATGTGACGGGATACAACATCGCGACTCGCCAGTTCCTGTTTCTCAGGTTCAGCGTCAACCATAAAGCGGTGCAGGTTCTTGTCGAGTAAATAACCGCCGTCGCCACGGCAACCTTCTGTGATCAAAATACCGCTCGGCGACAGTGCCGTCGGATGGAACTGAACCGCCTCCATGTTGCCGAGCGGTACGACGCCCGTAGCGAGCGCAAGTGCGGCTCCCGTGCCGTAGTTAATCGTCGCGTTGGTCGTGTAGCTGCCGTAGATGCGCCCATAGCCACCCGTCGCTATCACGGTCGCTTTGGACAGCACCGTAAAGAACCTGCCGGTTCGCAGGCAGCGCGCAACGACACCGTAGCAACGGCTACCGTCATGGATGAGTGAGATCGCTTCGACGCGGTCACGAACCGTGATACCCAGCCGCACGACTTCGCTGTCGACGGCGTAGAGTGCCGCGTGCCCGGTACCCGCGGCGGCGTAACAGGCACGCCATTTCGCCGTGCCACCGAAATCACGGTGCGTAATCAGGCCATCGTTCTCGAGAGGCTCCTCGATCTCGACGGACTCACCCTTGATAAAATATTTGTTCTTGCCACCGCGCAGCCGCGTCCAGGGAACGCCAAAGTGTGCGAGTTCCCGTACCGCTATTGGTGCTTCTTCGGCAAAAATATTCGCGACCTCCTGGTCGGCCCCCCAGTCAGAACCTCGCACGGTGTCCTGAAAATGCACCTCGGGACTATCACCTTCGGCTTTGACGCAATTGCCCAGGGATGCCTGCATACCGCCTTGCGCCGCACAGCTGTGACTGCGTCTTGGTGGTACAAGTGACAGGATCATCGCTTCCTGGTCAGCCGCCGCTGCTTTCATCGCGCAACGCTCACCGGCAAGGCCGCCACCGATGACCAGCACGTCTGTTGTTATCAGCCTCGATGTCATGGCGACACCCCGCTGAGCAGGAATTCAAGCGGTGGTGGCACCAGGACCGCCAAAACCACCAGGGTTAACGCGCCGAGCCCAAGCACCAACCAGAACAGGAGCTGTTCGATACGATGCAAGACGCGACGGCTCGGCAGTTTCCCTGCGCCCCATTTCACGGCCAGGCGATAGAGACCGACGCTGGCGTGGAACTCGAGGCAGAGCAACAAGATCGCATAAGGGACCCACAAACCGGCGGCAACACGGGACATACTGGTTGCCGAATCGATGCCGGGCCCGGGACCAAACAACGGTGTATAAATATCGGTGCCCAACAATATGAGATGGAAACTGCCGATGACCAGCATCACCATGCCGGTCCGAACCTGCCAGATCCAGAGCATTGACTCGAGATGCGGCACGAAGGGTGAATTGTCACGCCGCGATGGCACATTCTCGCTACCCGAGTGTTTCAGCCCTTTCGCCAGCCCAATCATCCGGCGTCTTTCCCGCAACTGCGCCGGAACTTTCCGCGATGCAAATATTGCGTGGATAATAAAAATAGCGAAAATGGCGGCAATAGCCGGCTGCGCGACGTAATAATCCTCAAGCATTGTCGCCAGCCAGTCGAAACCGCGCTCACCGGTCAGTATGGAACCAACGAGTATCACGTGGCCCCACATGAAAACTGCAAGAAACAGTCCCGTGCCACCACTGATGAGTTCGTAGAAGATCTGGCGGCGGGTATTGCTGAGCGGCCTGGCAGTACTCATTGAGTCAGTTGATGTCTTCATATTATTCAGGATTCAAGGTTGACATGATCTCCGGGTTTTCTTCCTCTTCCGCTAACAGCACATGGCAAGTGTCGCAGTCACGTGAAATCGATATACGCTCTTTCGTCCGCATACTCTTCTTGTGACAGCGGTAACAGCCCGGTGATTGTTCGTGACCCAGATGATTCGGATAGGTATTCCACCAAACCTTCATTTGCGGAAATACGTTCACCGAATATATATCGCCCAGTGCATCAGCAGCCGCGCTGATTGCCGCCGCGTTCTCCTCGGCCTCCTGCGGATAATTGTCCGCGTAAAATTGCTTTAATTGATTGCTGATTGCCATTCGTGCGGCTTCGTGTGAGTCATACTTCGCATCGATAATTCGCAGGCTCTCCCGCTTGATGAATGGCAGTTTCCGGTCGATCAATCCGGCTGTGATCGCCTTGTCGATTTCGTTGTCCGGTGGCTGATAGGTATGACTTGGCCGGTTGTGGCAGTCGACACAATCCATGGTTCGCCAGACGCCGCCCTCTTTTGGCGCTTTCCTGTCATGAAACTCAGTAACGACACCGTCGCTATCGGTATATTCAACCTCGTAAATCTGTTCGCGTGTCTCGTCTGAGCGGTAACGAACCTTAACGTTCGGGTCAACGTGCCAATGTATGCCTGACGACCCGGAAGCGTCCGAACCGCCGACTCGCAACAGCAAAGCCGTTGTCAGCTCTGTGCTTTTTTCGTCGTCGTCGTAATGCTTGCGGATCGACAGCTTGTCGCCCACGAATTTTGTCGGCCAGTGACATTGCTCGCAGGTGTCCCGGGCCGGCCGCAGGTCGTGCAAGGGCGTCGGAATCGGTCGCGGGTACAGGTCAAATGCAACAGCGATTAATTGCCAGGTACCATCCAGCTTGGATTTCACAAACCAGTCGGCACCCGGGCCAATGTGGCACTGTGCACAACTAACGCGAGAATGGGCAGATCGATGATGGGCCGTGTGCTCCGGCTCCATCACCGAGTGACAGGCCAGACCACAGAACTCCACCGACTCCATGACCTCGACGCCTTTGTAGGTGGCGGTACTGAGTATGATGATATTGACCATCGTTGCCGCCAGGAAGATCAGCAACCAGTTTCTTGTTTTGGACACGTTCAGGTCGAAAACGGGCATTAACGGAATGTCTTCCCCGCCCGGTAAGCGGTTCATTTTCCGGCGCCACAAGACCGCACCGATCGGAATCAGGATCAGTCCCGCTACGAGTATCATCGGCAAAATGAGATACGTCAGAATGCCAAGATAAGGACTACCTGCAAAGCCGAATTGCTGTATTGCAAACAGGCTCAATATGAGTATCAGGCTTGCGACAGCAAGCGCTGTGCCAATCAGGCTGGTCATGTTTCGAGTGATGGATACGATGAAATTCTTGACCATAATGATCCTCAAACTGCCGTCCGCAGCAGGTCTGTTGCTTGTTATTTTAAGCGCTCAGTAATGCCAAGATTATCCCAATTGCGAGTATGACACCGATAAGTAAAAATACCGCGCCCCATACGTAGGCTTTTCGCAGTTCAGCAGACGTTGGCGCATCCACCAGGTAGTCATCCAGTTCCTTGTTGTCTACGAGACGCTGATATTCGAGCGGCCTTTCTGCTTTGAATTGTTGCAGCGGCAACTTGCCAATAAATACCACCGGGTCCATCGGGAAACTTTCGGGACGCAGGTGCGTATGGAAGAAGTGGAATATGAAGATGAATCCGGTGGCCAGGAGGGCCTCGTCGCTGTGGATCACGTAGGCAGCATTCAGTGTCCAGCCCGGCATAAATGTTGTAAACAATCCCGGTAGCCAGAGCATCAAACCTGACAAACCAATGATCATTATCCCCCAGAATACCGCCAGGTAATCGAATTTCTCGAAGTAGGTCCAGCGATCACCAGGTGGCCTCTTGCCAAGATAAAGAAAGTAACGAATATTGGCGGCGAAATCCCGCAAGTCCCTGGGCTGTGGAACCATTGAATCGGGCCCCCACAAGAGACCTTTCTCCCTTGCAAAGATCCGGCGAATGAAAAGATGACCAAGGTGAACCGCCATATACCCGAACGTGCCGATCGCCGCGACGCGGTGAACGATCCTCGCGGAATCCACCCCGCCAAGCAGGTTCATCAGTAACTGCGCCCAGGGAGCCGCGTGAAACTTCAGTGGCAAACCGGTCACAGCGAGCAGCAGGAAGGTCACGATGATGACGACGTGCATGCGAACGTTCATTATCGTAAATCGCCTTACGTATGGGCCGGTCTTGTCGAATTTGTCGTCAAATTCGCCACGTAACACTCCGACCAGTGAACGCTGCAGCCAGAGGACATCGTGGACACCGAAAAATGCAAACACCCCGATCAGGAGCCCGGTCATGAATATCCAGACGACATACACCACTCGATTATCATCAGGGTTCTTCGGTTCATTATGGGGGTCATAGCTGACGAAGGATTGTGTCACGCCGTCATGACATTGGCTGCAGGTCGCTACAAGGTTTTCGGCATTCACACTCGACCGGGGATCGTCAGCGGGTAAATTGTTATGTGGCGTGTGGCAATCAGAGCAGGTCGCACTGCCGGCAAACCCGAGTTCGGTCGCCTTGCCATGAAAAGTGTCGCGGAAGGTGGTCAGGTACTCCTCGTGGCAACCGCCGCATGTATCGGCCGAAGCCCGTCGACTGACGGCTGTTGTCGGGTCGGCAATCTTGTGAGTTGAGTGACAGTCAATGCAGACCGGCCCATCCTCACCTGCCTGCCAGCGCTGACCATGTGTACTTTGATCCTTCCATGTCTCCAGCAACAAGACATGACAGGTGCCGCACACCTCGGGCGAGTTTGCATGTGCCGAGGGAGCTTTGTTGCTCGAGATCGCGACAATGCGGTGATCGCCATGACAGTCACTGCAGCTCGGCGCGTCGATTAATCCCGACAACAACAGTGCCTTACCGTGCTCGCTGGTCAGGTAGCCGTCTATGAGCGACGCTGGAGTGTCGTGACAGGCACCGCATTGCCTGATCTGGTTAACAGGGGACATTGCCGCCGCCAGGTCGCCGGATATGCGAATGTCGTGCGCATTACCGTGGCAGTCGATGCACAAAACTTCATCGTCATGGACACTTCGACTCAAGGCCCTGAGTACCTTGCCGTGACACTCAGCGCAACTGTTTTCATTTGTCAGGGCCTCGAGGTCGTTGCCCTTATGCTCTATCGTTACGTTGGTATGGCAATCCTGGCAGACAAGATCCGGATGAGCAGTAGAAGTGAGCACAGTGTCTTCATGGCATTCAGCACAATCGATCTCCTGCGCCTCTGCGAATGGCGCAAGCACCAACAGCACTACGAACATCCTTGAGTACCGCTGGAGCGCTGTAATTCCGGCAACTACACGCATTTTTCTGGACTCACTGCTTATTCGTATAGGGGTCCTGCGTCCGCATAGATCTTGTAGGCTGAAATCAAGCCGCCGTTGAACTCAAAGACGTTCGCAAATGGCAAAGTCACTTCAGTGGCATCGTGGCGGGTGTAAGTTACTTCCCCTTCACAAATCGTGACATCGTCTTCCACAACGACTCTGGCCAGTACATGGTGACATCCGGCGATCGTGGAAAAAAAACCATCGACGGCGGCACGTATGGCTTCCTTACCCTGGACAGACGGCACCGAACCAAAACGGAACGATGCCTCGTCGGTCAGAAACCGAAGAAATCGTTCCGTATCTTTGGCGTCAACTGCCACAAACAATTCATCAAGTTGCGCCGTCTGGGAGCCAACACCTGTCATTGCTGGCTAGCGTAGAAATGAAGCAGGGCCTTGACATCATCAGCACTCAGAGCATCGAGTTTCTCTTTCATTTTCTTATCCTGGGTTCGATCACCTGACAAATAGTCGGTGAGGGAATTCTCAAGATAAGTCATCCATTGACCCGCCAGGATCGACGCTTCGTCTTCAACGTTTGAACCGCCTTCCGAATGACATTTATCGCATTGCTTTTTGTGAATGGCTGCCCCGGATTCAGCCAGCGCTGCATCAAAGTCCTGGACTGCAGGCACGAATGCCAATTCGCTATAGGCGTCTCCGAGTGCATCGATGTCATCGTCACTCAAATCGGCGGTGACGGCACACATAGTCGTCGACGCACGGCTCGTGTCGCCCTGGCGATACTTACTGTCTGCACAGGGTCGCTCCTCGTCACGAAACGTATATAACGCGTCAGCGGTGCTATAGGTATCAATACCCGCGATCGTCGGTACGTCACTCCACTGGCTGACACCATTATCGCCATGGCAATCATTGCAGTCGTTCATCAGGGTGTCGATATCTGCAGCACTGGCAGCCGATAAGAAGCCAAACGCGGTAATTAGGAAAACAAATCTGCATACTTTCATGACGAACTCCTGAATGAATCGGGTGCCTCCGGAAGATACCGTATTTTCAACCTCCGCGGCAGCGGCGAACAATAGGTACTTGTAGCGATCGATGTCAGCGGCTAAGGCGCTGTAATCGTATTGCTATTGGTTACTTACCTCTGCGTACCTGTCGGGGTCACCCGCCGAGATCGCATACAGATGGCTTCGGTCGCGAATCTCTATCTTTCCGCGGGGTGCGTGAATAGCTCCGGATCGCTTCATGTTTGCCATCAGGCGGCACACGGTTTCTTCGCTTAGCCCGAGTACGCTGGCGATCTCCATGCGCGAGAACGGCATCGCGAAACCACCGTCTTCCCGCACGGAACAAGACCTCATAAACAGGATGAAAGAAGCAAGTTTTGCCCTTGCATTTTTTTGGCCCAATCCTTCTACCAGTGCCCGGCTGTGCGCCAGCTGGGCATTCGCCGCCGCAATCATACGCATAGCCAGGTCGCCCTGGGTCTGCACGAGATGAAGCAGAGTCCTGTGCTTAATTCGACAAGCATGCACTGGTGTGACGGCGATTGCCGTATAGGGGTGATACGCATCGTTGATCGACTGCAGGCCGAGCAGCAGATTGCCAGGACGGCTCAGCCCGACGATTTGCTCCCGTCCATCGGCGGTATGTACACAAATCTTTACCATGCCGTGCTTGAGCGCATACAAATTCGAACTCGGCTCCCCTTGCAGGAACAGGACCTCACCCTGATTGAATTCAACGTTCTGCAGTGCTCCGCCAACTATGCATCGCCATACGGCGTCTGAAGACTGCTGACACTCCGTCTGCGATTCGATAAAAGGACAGTTTCGGTTACCGCAAAACATCAGTGTTTCCCTTGTACCGGCGCTTTTCATGAGCTTCTTTTGTATTTGATATTCTTGGCTGAGTCGATAGCGACTTGCCCATTGTCTCACTCGGTATCTACCTAGCTGACACTGACAATTATCAGCTTCAACCAACACTAGCCGGAAGGCCTTGCAAAACAGCATAGGTACTATTACCAGTCCATGAGTGGCAACTGGCTATTCCGATTCCCGACCCTCGACTGCTACGCTTCGCGGTAAGCAAGAAAATGAACGGTGCAAAGCATCCACACCGTTAATCAGGAAGGTGACAGATCATGGCAAGCTTCACGAATTCTCTAATTCGAATCACGGCCCTCACGTTTTTCTCCCTCGCGATTGCGGCATGCAGCGGTGGCGATGATGGCAGCGCCGGTGCACCCGGTGCGACGGGACCCACGGGCCCTGCAGGGCACCCAGGCCCCTCAACCGGTAACGGCATTCCGATCGGCTCTACCGAGAATATCAATATCGTCGTGTCGAATGTGGCAGTGCCGGCGGGCGGTGGTGCGCCCACGGTCAGCTTCACTCTGACCAACGACATTGAGCAAGGACTCAAAGACCTGCCGGCGGCCGATATTCGCTTTACGCTGGCGCAACTTTCACCCGGCGAAAATGGAGGCTCCAGCGAGTGGCAGTCTTACGTCACACGCGACAGTGGCGGTATTGCGAATGCCCAGGCAGATGCCGAAAAAGGATCAGCCGGCACATTTGTGGATAACGGTGACGGCACCTACCTGTATACCTTCGCCAACGACCTCACCGCCTATCCGGCGGGACCTGTCTTCGACGGCACCAAGACGCACCGCCTTGGCATCGAAATTCGCGGCCAGGCCCCCATTTCGTCGAATGGCATCATTGACTTCGTGCCCGTCGGCGGCGCGCCACTATTCGAACGCAAGATTGTTGACAATGATACCTGTAACGCCTGCCATGACCGCCTCGAATTCCACGGCGGCCCAAGGACCGACGTTGCCTATTGCGTAACCTGTCACAACCCCAGCTCCATTGATGGCGATACGGGCAATGTCGTGGACATGAAACGATTGATTCACAATATTCATTCGGCACGTGCCGACTACCAGATCATCGGTTTTGGTAACCGGGTGCACGATTGGAGCGACGTGATCTGGCCGCAAGATATTCGCAATTGCCAGACCTGCCACCAGGAAGATAACCCCGATACGCCACAGGCCAGCAACTGGCGCCTGGTTCCGAATCGTGCGGCCTGCGGCACCTGCCATTACGACGATGGCGATCCTGCCAACGGCGAGAATGACTATGCCATTGAAGATGGTATACACCCGCTCGGACTCGTATTTACAGACGACACTGAATGTCTCCTCTGCCACGGACCGGACTCGGACATTGCTAACGGCGATGTGCGAGTTGCAAGAGCCCATGAAATACCGACGCAGATCGAAAGCCAGCGTTTTCAGTACAACATTGAAAATGTTAGCGACATGGTAGTTGGCATGACACCGACGGTTGAAATTTCGGTCAGCAATCCGCTGGACGGCACGTTCTACGATATTCTCAACGACACCGAATTCACGACTTGTGCGGGTGGTGCCAGTCGTCTCGCAGTCGATATTGCCTGGGATACGGCGGACTATACGAATACCGGTAGCGGCAATCCGGCGGCACAGCCGATATCCATGGACGCTCTGACCTGCTTTGGCAACCCCGGTGCAACACCGGTTGCGGGAAGTCCGGGAGTCTTCAGTGTTACAGCCGGCACACCGATTCCGGCCAATGCTATCGGCACGGCCGCCGTTACCATTGATGGCCATCCGGCAGTCGATATCGGTGGCGTTGTGAACCGGATTCCGGTGAAAAACGTTGTCGAGTATTTTGGTATTGATGGTGTCACCGCGGTGCCCCGACGCGAAGTGGTCGATATCGTGAACTGCGACAATTGCCACAAGGAATTGACGCTGCACGGCAATAATCGCACAGACAATCCCCAAGTCTGTGTCACCTGCCACAATCCGAATGCGACCGACGTGAACAGGCGCAACCCGCCCTGCACCGATACGCTGGGTACGGACGACACGCCGATAGACTTCAAGTTCATGATTCATGCGATTCATGCGTCCGGTGACCCGTCCGACGATATCGGTGCGCCGTATAACGTTTGCGGCTTTGGCAACTTCCCCCATACCTTTGATATCGAAACTCCGGGCAAGGTAGAAAACTGCGAGGGCTGTCATAAACAGGGTACCTACTACCCGGTTGACCCAAATGTTGTACTCGGCACGACCGTGGATTCCGGTGCCGATCCGACAACGCCGATCGACGACACGGTGGTGTCTCCGAACACGTCGATCTGCTCTGCCTGCCACGTTAGCGCGCTGGCTACTGAACACATGAGGCAAAACGGCGGCGACTTCAACGCAACGAAAGCAGCGGACAGTACATTGATTTCGTCCGGTGTCGAGACCTGTGAACTCTGCCACGGCGAAGGAGGCATCGCCGATGTGGAAGTCATGCATGGCGTACGCAACTTTCCACTGAACTAGATACAGGACGGTTGCCGCCATGAGACTCATCACACTCGTCATCGCCGCAGCGATGCTGATACTCCTGACCACCAGCCCGGCTGGCGGTCAGGAGGCCAACTACAGCCGCAAGGGTGCCGATACCTGCATTTCATGCCACGACGACGAAGCGGTACTTGCGTTGTTCAAGGGCGCACATGCGAACCCGGGCGACTCAAATGGTCCGTTTGGTCACGGCCAGTTGCAGTGCGAAGCCTGTCACGGTCCGTCAGGGGATCATGCCGGGCGTGTGCGGCACGGCAAGGAACGTCCCGCGCCCGCAACGGTATTTGGTCCCGACTCCACGACGCCGGTCGATGTGCAGAATGAAGCCTGCCTGGGATGCCACAGCGCCGATACAGGCTTCGGCTGGCACGGCAATGCACATGACAACAACGACGTTGCTTGTGCCGATTGCCATACCAGCCATGCGGCCCAGGATCCTGTGTTGATGACTTCGACTCAACCGGAAGTGTGTTTCGACTGCCATCAGCAACAGCGGACGCAGTCATTAAAGCCATACGCCCATCCGATTCGCCAGGGCAAGATGGACTGCAGTGCCTGCCATAGCACGCACGGTGCGACCAGCGAGTTACAGTTCGTCCAGCAAACACTCAATGACACTTGCTTCGACTGCCACGCCGAAAAACGCGGCCCGTTCCTTTGGGAACACGCGCCGGTCGCCGAAGATTGTGGTAACTGTCACGACCCGCATGGCTCCAATCACCCCGGCATGCTCACCATGCGTGGCCCGATGCTGTGCCAGAGCTGTCACTCGCAGTCCGGTCACCCAAGCCTGCCGGCCGATAGCGACGGCTTACCGAGTGGTGTGCCATCACAGTACATGCTCGGTCAGAATTGTCTCAATTGCCACACCCAGGTACACGGTTCCAACCATCCATCGGGCTCGAGGTTGATGCGATGAACAGAAATAAGCGCAAACTGGCTTCGGCATTGGCCGCCACTATACTCGTACCGCTTGCGAGCCTGGCTCAGGTTGATACGAGCAATTGGAAATGCGAGTACTGCCCATTTGACGAAGGCTATCGTGCCAATGTCGATGCGGGTGCCGGTTACGTTAGTGACGGCGCAGCACGCTTCGGCAATGGCACTGGCCGGGATGAAAAAACGGCTTTTGCGATACTCGCAGGTTCTGGACGGTACCTGAAGGATGGCACCGAAGTTTCCTGGTATGCCGAGGACCTTGGCGAGGACGCGCGCGAGCTGAACATTGCAGCCGGTCGACCCGGAAAATTCGAAGTCGGTCTCAACTACAAGGAGCTTCCCTACAGGCTGTTCGACACAACCAGCACCGTATTCACATCATCCGATGCCGGCATACTGACACTCCCTGCAGGCTGGGTAGCAGCCGGCACAACGGCAGGCTTTACTTCGCTGGATACATCTCTGACCCCCGTGCAAATCGGCAAAGACCGCCAGAATCTCGAATTCGGCGCCACGTATTTGCCCACTCAAAAGCTTAAGTTATACGCAGACTACAGCCGGCAAAAACGCGATGGTGTCAGTGTCATGTCCGGCGCCCGATTTGCTCAGAGCACTTTTCTGCCGCGGCCGGTCGACGACTACACCGACCAGATCAACGCCGGCGTACGTTACTCGGTCGGCACGCTGAATCTTGGTCTTGCCTATTATGGATCGTTCTTTCGCAACGACATTGAGTCGTTAACCTGGGACAACCCGTACACAACTTCACCCGGTGCGGAACAAGGCCGACTCGCGTTGGAGCCGGACAACGACTTCCAACAACTGTCGTTGTCCGGTGTCTACAGGGTAGCGACATACAATACAGTGATCGCTTTCTCCTCGGCCGTTGGTCGCGGCAAACAGAACGCTCAATTCTTACCCTATACAATTAACTCCACACTACTCACATCGGCGCTACCGAGCTCGTCGCTGGATGGCCAGGTCGACACGAGTAATTACGCGCTAACCATTACTTCGCGCCCCCACAAGCGCGCCAATATCAGGCTTGCGTACCGCTATGATGAACGCGACAACCAGACACCCGTATTGATGTGGTCGCGTGTCATAACTGACACTTTTACGAATAACGGCAGCGAAGCAAACACGCCTTATTCATTTGAGCGATCACGACTGAACCTGAGCGGGTCGCTGAAACTCCTGGATACCGTCAAAGTCTCGGGCGGCTATGATCGCACTGATCTGGACCGCAACTTTCAGGAAGTCGCAAGCCAGACCGAGGACAGCGGCTGGGGCAAAGTCCGGTGGCGACCGACAAATTACCTTGAGGCTTCATTTCGTGGCGGCGCATCGCGGCGCGAAATCAATGCATACGATACCGATGTAGCCATCAGCCTGGGTCAGAATCCACTGCTGCGCAAATACAACCTTGCCTATCGCTATCGTGAATTCGAGGAACTAACTGTTTTGGCATCATTGCCACAAAAGCCGGTCTCTATCGGCATCACCTATTTATACGCGGACGACAGTTACTCACATTCAGAGCTCGGCATCACCGACGGTGAAGAAGACCGCATCAATGCAGACTTCAGTTGGGCGATGTCCGACACGGCGTCTTTCTACCTCAACGCCGGAAACGAATCGATTGACGCCATCCAGTCCGGCAGCGAGTCGCTAAACGGACCGGTGTGGCAGGCATCACACAAAGACTCTTTTGCTAACTATGGCGGCGGATTCCGAATAGCGGGCCTTAACGAAAAAATCGATTTGACTCTGGATTACAACCACAGCGACGGCGAAACAAAGATACTGTTCACTGGCCAAAGCGTATCACCTGACCCTTTACCGAAGCTTGAATCAACCATGGATTCTCTGCGCATCTCAATTACTTACAATGCATCAGAGCGAATGGACGTCAATCTGGGACTTCGCTATGAGCAATTCGAGACCGTTGATTGGGCACTCGATGGAGTCCAGCCGGACACCATTCCGGTTGTCCTGACGATGGGCGCTGACGCCTACGACTATGACGTCTGGGTTGTCGGTTTGGGTTTTCGCTATCGCATTGGCGATCGGTGATGTCTGCAGCCAAAACCTGAATCGTGCTCTGGTCTGCTATAGTCGCTCGATCCACCAGTTTGCGGAGCACGGATGAGCCAGGTCATGTCAGAACCCATCGAAAATGCAGACTTGAGCGTCAATCCGGACTTCAGCGAACTCCTTTCCGGTCTAACGGAAACGTTCAATAGCGGTAAAACGAATGATCTCGCCTGGCGCCGCACGCAGCTGCAGGGCGTCGAACGAATGATGGCTGAGCGTGAGCAGGACATCTTCGATGCGCTACAGTCCGATCTTGGCAAATCTGCACTGGAATCATTTACGACGGAAACGTCGTACGTGGCCAGCGATGCCGCTTACTGCCGCAAGAATCTCGCTCGCTGGACACGTAAGAAACGTGTCTGGACACCGCTCGTCGGGCAGCCCGGTCGAAGCTGGATCCAGCCTGAGCCACTGGGAGTTGTGCTGGTAATCGGTGCCTGGAACTACCCACTGCAGCTGACACTCGCAGGCATGTCGGCGGCAATTTCTGCTGGCAATTGTGTCGTCATCAAACCACCGGAACTGGCTCCTGCAACATCGGCATTACTCGCAACGATGGTTCCGGAATACCTGGATTCCGACTGCATCAAAGTTATTGAAGGCGCTGTGCCGGAAACGACCGCCCTGCTCGATCAGCCTTTCGACCACATCCTCTACACGGGTGGTGGTAATGTCGGTCGAATCGTCATGACTGCCGCTGCGAAGCACCTCACGCCGGTCACGCTGGAGCTGGGTGGCAAGTCCCCGTGCGTTGTATTACCGGACGCGAATCTTGAAGCAACGGCAAGGCGGATTGTGTGGGGAAAATTCACCAACGCCGGGCAGACCTGCATTGCCCCGGACTATGTCCTTACGGACGCTGATACAGAAGCCTTGCTGATCCCGTTGCTGGAAAAGAATATTCGCGAAATGTTTGGCCACGACCCGCAGCAATCGAGCTCCTACGGCCGCATCGTCAATGATCGACACTTCGCACGTGTCAGCGCTTTGATTGAGTCCGGTCATACCGCCATCGGTGGACAGACAGACGCAGCGGAGAAATACATCGCGCCGACCGTGTTGACAGGTGTCGCGAGCGACAGTGCCGTGATGCAGGAAGAAATTTTTGGCCCTGTATTACCGATCGTTCGTGCGGACAACCTGGAAGACGCCATCGCCTTTATACGCAGCAGCGACAAACCTCTTTCTGCCTACGTCTTTACGAACAACAAGCGTGCCGAGAAAAAGTTCCTCGACCAGGTCAGCTGCGGCAATGCGTGCGTGAATGACGTCATGATGTTCATGGCCGTTCACGAACTGCCGTTTGGCGGTGTCGGGCCCAGTGGTATGGGTGCCTATAGCGGACGCGCTGGCTTCGAAACCTTCAGCCACATGAAGTCCGTCATGCGGCGCGGCTGGTGGCCGGACCTGGCCGTTCGATACGCGCCGTATACGGAAAAGAAACTCAAGTTCTTGCGCAAAGTTCGCTAGGGCGAAAATGACACCCAGCACACTGCGCATCGGTTATCGTTACCGGCCGGGCCGACTCGCGGAAAACTACGATGCCCTTGTCATTGGTTCAGGAATGGGTGGACTTA
>Ga0114931_10003737_pt1 | contig 19184 bp, 18 predicted proteins | sample 2SBtaG_FD_89579 | JGI IMG/M metagenome (GOLD analysis project Ga0114931, IMG submission 89579) | Deep subsurface microbial communities from Kolumbo volcano to uncover new lineages of life (NeLLi) - 2SBTROV14_V59a metaG | ecosystem: Environmental > Aquatic > Marine > Volcanic | place: Kolumbo...
GTTAAACGATGATTTAGCAAATTTAGCAGTAGATTATGAAGATAAACATGAGAATGGTTTGCTTGAAAATTATTTTAAAAAATATTCTATTGAACCAAAAGTAATCGTCGAATTTTTTACTTCAATGTCAAAGGAAATACAAAAAAGACATAATTTAGAAGTTGACTTTTCAAAAATTGCAGACGAAGTTTTAGAAAAATTATTATCTGAACAAATAACTAAAGAGTCGGTAATAGAAATTACAACTAACTATGCAAAAACTGGAAAAATTGATTTCTCAAAATATAAAGGACTTGATGAAAAAGAAGTCGAAAGAGAAATTAAAAAAATAATTGATAAAGACCCACAAGCCCCAATGGGTGCATTAATGGGACAAGTCATGGCAAAACTCAGAGGAAAAGTTGAAGGAAAAAAAGTTATGCAAATAATACAGAAAATTAAAGGAAAGTAAAAGGAATGTAAATAATGGTCAGCTTATACTCATGGATTTCAAAGAACACAACTGAGAAACTAGTAAATAGAACCAGAGGAGTTCTTTTTAAGGAAGAAAATTATTTGCGAGAAATAAAAACAAACACTAATAACTTACAAAATAAAATAAGACTTCTTATTAACAAATTGTATTATTTAACTGAGAGCATATCTGTTAAAAGTGAGAAAGAAATAAGAAAAAACTATCAAGAAATAGAGCTAGAAATGAATGAAACAATAAATAAAGTTGATAAGTTAATAACAGAAATAAGACTTGGTGAAAAAAATTTAACTAAAATTTTTAAGAGATTAAGAAAGAATCCATATAATCATTCAACAATAGAAGTCTTAAAACAAGATGAAAACATAGAGAATGCGATTGCAAATAAATCTCTAACAATTAAAAAACTTTACACATCAGGAAAACAAATTTTTGAAAAAGAAATGAATTATTGTTTAGACCATAATGAAACTGACAAATTTAATGTAAAAAACCCTTTTCCTCACCTGTAAGAAACACTTAAAATAATCAATCGACTTCTAATAAAAGATACTGCTCTTGCAAATCTTGATGAAAAAGACTATGAAAAATTAGAAGAAGAATACTCAAAATCAAAATATCGTAAAGCTATATAAATAGCGTATCATCTTACAAAAATCAATACAAAAATTTTGTTAAATAAAATGAAAATAATAACTTGGAATGTAAATGGGATAAGAGCAGCACTAAAAAAAGGATTTCTTGACTTTGTAAAAAAAGAAAATCTAGACATATTATGTATTCAAGAAACAAAAGCACAAGAATCAGATGTGGATATTGAAATTGAAGGATACAAACAATATTGGAATTCTGCAGAAAAGAAAGGATACTCTGGAACTCTCGTGTTTACAAAAACAGAACCATACGCGGTAATGTATGGTGTGGGAATAGAGGAGCATGATAAAGAAGGAAGAGTTATAGCTCTTGAATATGAAGATTTTATTCTAGTAAATGTTTATACGCCAAATTCACAAAGAGGATTGGCCAGACTTAATTACAGACAAAAATGGGATGATGACTTTAGAACTTTTGTTAGTGATTTAGAAAAGAAAAAACCAGTAGTTGTTTGTGGAGATTTAAACGTTGCACACCAAGAAATAGACTTAAAAAATTCAAGTACAAACAAAACAACTAATACCAAACCAGGAAATGCTGGATTTACAGATCAAGAAAGAGAAGGGATGACAAAACATTTAGCAAATGGAATGATAGATGTATTTAGACAACTACACCCAGAAAAAATACAATACACTTGGTGGAGTTATATGTTTAATGCTCGAGCCAATAATGTTGGGTGGCGAATAGACTATTTTTTAGCATCAAAAAAATTACTTTCAAAAATTAAATCAATTACTATTTTAAATAAAGTAATGGGTTCAGACCATTGCCCAGTAAAACTTGAATTATAATTGTCAATTGTCTAATTATTCTAAATAATTTCTCATTATCATTTTGTTATATAGTATGTATAATAATTATCTTTTTAAACAGACCTTTTTTAACTAATTTAAAGGGTAATAGAGGTTTCTAAAAAACCTTGTAATAAAGTAATACTAACAACAATAATAAAAGAAAAACAATGAGGTAAACACAAATGAAACACGTATATTATTTCGGTAAAAAAGGAACCGAAGGAAGAAAAGACATGAAAGACATCCTTGGAGGAAAAGGAGCTAACTTAGCAGAAATGGCTAATATTGGTGTGCCTGTACCACCTGGATTTACACTAACAACTGAAACCTGCGCTGAATACTATGAGAACGAAGAGAAGATTTCAGACGCAGCAAAAGCAGAGATAGAAGAGAACCTCGCAAAATTAGAAGAAGAAATGGATGCAAAACTAGGAGATGCAGAAAATCCACTTTTACTATCAGTAAGAAGCGGGGCGGCAGTAAGCATGCCAGGAATGATGGATACAATTCTAAATTTAGGACTAAATGATGAATCAGTCCAAGGATTAATCAAGAAATCAGGAAACGAAAGATTTGCATGGGACTCATACAGAAGATTAATTCAGATGTTTGGAGACGTCGTAATGGGCGTAGAACACCACGATTTCGAAGAAATCTTAGATAAAGCAAAAGAAACCAAAGGTGTACAATTTGATACAGAATTAGACGCAGAAGACCTAAAAGGTTTAGTTGAAGAGTACAAAGCACTTGTTCAAGAAAAAGCAGGAAGGCCATTTCCAACAGATGTAAAAGAGCAACTAATGATGGCAGTAGACGCAGTCTTTGGATCATGGAACAATGACCGAGCAATAAACTACCGAAGACTAAATGATATCAAAGGACTAAAAGGAACAGCAGTAAATGCACAAACAATGGTATTTGGAAATATGGGAGAAACATCAGGCACTGGTGTGTGCTTCTCAAGAGATCCTTCAACTGGAGAAAATGTCTTTTATGGAGAATACTTAATGAACGCACAAGGAGAAGATGTCGTTGCAGGAATCAGGACGCCACAACCAATCACACAACTACAAGAAGTAATGCCAGAAGTATATGAAGAACTAGTTGCAATCTACAAGAAACTAGAAGAACACTACAAAGATATGCAAGACATGGAATTCACAATCCAAAACAAGAAACTCTTTATGCTTCAAACAAGAATTGGAAAGAGAACTGCAGAAGCAGCAGTAAGAATGGCTGTTGAGATGCTTGAAGAAGGACTGATAGATGAGAAAACTGCAGTCTTAAGAGTAAATCCAAATCAACTAGACCAACTATTACATCCACAACTTGATCCAGTAGCAAAAGAGAAGCACACAACACTAGGAAAAGGTCTTCCAGCATCACCAGGTGGAGCAGTAGGAAAAGTTGCTTTTACAAATGAATCAGCAGTGGAAATGAAAGAAGCAGGCGACAAAGTAGTCCTTGTAAGAAATGATACGAGCCCTGAAGATCTAATGGGAATGGACGCAGCAGTAGGAATTCTAACTGCAAAAGGAGGAATGACCTCGCACGCAGCAGTAGTAGCAAGAGGAATGGGAAAATGCTGTGTATCAGGACTAGGAGACGCAAAAGTCAACGAAGCATCAAAGACATTAATTCTCGGTGGAGAAACATTCACAGAAGGAGACTATATAACGCTTGATGGAACAAGCGGAGAAGTATTCAAAGGACAAATCCCAACAAAAGATCCAGAACTAACAGGAAACTTTGGAAAACTAATGGAACTGGCTGACAAATTTAGAACAATGGGTGTAAGAACAAATGCAGAGACACCAAGAGATGCAAGACAAGCAGTTAAATTTGGTGCAGAAGGAATTGGTCTATGCAGAACAGAACACATGTTCTTTGAAGGAGACAGGATAAAAGCAGTTAGAGAAATGATTGTTGCAAATGATGTTGAAGGACGAAAGAAAGCACTTGCAAAAATCAAGCCATACCAAAAAGATGATTTCAAAGAACTATTCAAGATAATGGGTGGAAAACCAATAACAATCAGATTATTAGATCCACCATTACACGAGTTCCTGCCAAAAGAAGAAGAAGATATCAAACAAATGGCAGAAGAGACAGGCGTAACTGTTGAAGACCTAAAATCAAAGATAGAATCACTTCACGAAGTTAACCCAATGCTTGGACACAGAGGATGCAGACTTGGAGTAACATACCCAGAAATTACAGAAATGCAATCAGAAGCAATCTTTGAAGCAGCAAAAGAAGTCTCAGAAGAAGGAACACTAGTAAAACCAGAAGTAATGGTTCCATTAGTCGGAAATGTGAATGAGTTAAAAGATCAAAAAGCAATTATACTAAGAGTTGCAAAAGAAGTTTTAGGTCAGGACTCAGACGTAAAGTTCCTTATTGGAACAATGATTGAAGTTCCAAGAGCAGCACTAACAGCAGACTTAATTGCAGCAGAAGCAGAGTTCTTTAGCTTTGGAACAAATGATTTAACACAGATGACACTAGGATTTTCAAGAGATGACGTAGGAAAGTTCGTTCCAGAATATGTTTCAAAAGGACTACTTGAAAAAGATCCATTCCAAGTACTTGACCAAACAGGAGTTGGACAGTTAGTTGAAATGGCTGTAAAGAAAGGTAGAGAAACAAGACCTGAAATTAAACTTGGAATCTTTGGAGAACATGGTGGAGAGCCATCATCAGTAGAATTCTGTTATAGAACAGGACTAAATTATGTAAGTTGCTCACCATTTAGAGTTCCAATCGCAAGACTTGCAGCAGCACAAGCAGTTGCAAGAGAGCAATAATTGCTCTAACTTTTTTCTTATTTTTTTCTTTTCAATTCTTTTAACTTTTTTTCTTAATTTATTGAAAACTCGAGACAATACTTAGCGTTTCAACAAAAACTTTTTAGTTTTTGGGTTTCAAAAAGTTTCACTTTTTGTCATAGCGCTATGATACGATTTGAGAGAGTTTTCAATCCATAACAAGTAAAACTTGTTAGGAGCCAGAAAACAAAGTTTTCTGAGCTTTCAAAAATCACTGTTTAAAATTAAATCAGGAAATACTCTTTTTAGGGCGTAGTGGGATTTAATTGTGATTTTTGTTTATTTGAATAAATATTTATATGATGGGTGCAAAAAACTTTTAATGCATCAAATTCATCTCAAAATACAGTATCTTCTAAGAAAAGAAATTAATGAATTATATATAACAAATGCAATAAGAGCATTTGCAATATCAACTGTTTCAATATTTATACCTTTATTTTTGCTTCGAAATGATTATTCAATAATGCAAGTGTCTGCATTTGTTCTTTTAGAATTACTTATTGGAGTAATAGCTTGTTACTATGGATTAAAATTAGCTTCAAGTAAAGGCGTAAAACATGTAATGGTTTATAGTATCCCACTAATGATTCTGAATTTTTTAATGTTATACAATATATCTGGAATGAGATTTGCTTTTGGAGAATTTGGAGCATTATTTTTTATTGCACTGTCTCAAGCACTTGGAGGAGCATTTTATTACATGGGATTTCATTTAGAATTTGCGAAATTCTCAAACCGAGTAAAATCAGTAAAACAAGTTGGAATTACAAATATCTTAATGACAATTGGTGCCGCAATTGGCCCACTTATTGGTTCAGAAATTATAACAAGATTTTCTTTTAATGTATTATTCTTAATAGTAATAGGTTTATTATCATTATCAATGATTCCTTTATTCATGACAAAAGAACATCATATACCATTCGTGTTTAATTTCAAAATAGACTCAAAAGAGTTTAGAGAAGCAATGGTTTACTTTGGAGAAGGAGTCAGGGACATGTCTACGAGAATTATTTGGCCAATACTATTTTATATTCTATTCTCAACGTTTACAAGCATAGGTGCGGTGTATGCATTTGCAAATACAATTCTAATAGTAACAACTTATTATTTAGGAAAGAAAATACATCACTCAAATAAATTAAAAATATTAAAGTTTGGGACGTATTTACATGCAGTATCATTGATTATAAGAACCATAGTAAAAACACTTGCATCTCTAACAGCAGTTATGGGATTTGGAGCATTCACTTGGACATTAGTAGCTCTTCCATTCATGTCAATATTTTATAATAATACAAAGAAGAAAGGTCTTGGTACACACATATTTTTTAGAGAACTATTTTTAGGCGCAGGAAGAGCATTTGAAGTTATAATTTTAATAATACTCTTAGGTTTCTTTTCAATAAAAACCTCATTGATAATTGCAATAATAATTTCCTCTGCATTCTTGCTTTTAATGGGACTAATACGAGAGGAATAATTAAAAAAGAATAATTTAGAATAATAAAATGCATTGATATTTTTATCTCTATGCGACACTATCTAAAATAAAAGGGTAATAGTTAAAAATAGAACTAATTTCTAGCTTGAAATGATACTTGAAACTATAGGTTTATTTGTTGGAGTGGTAATAATCTTAGCTTTATACTATAAACTATGGTTCTTAAGAGACCCGGAGAGGGATATTCCAAAAAAAGGCATAATCTGTCCTGCTGATGGAAAAGTAGTAATGATAAAAAAATTTGAAAAAAATAAGATTAAAATTGATAAAAAATTCTTAGGTCAGGTCAAAACATTTACAAGTGATGTGTGTGAAACAGGTTATATCGTCTCAATTTTTATGAATGTTTTTAACGTACACATAAATCGTGCACCAATAAGCGGAGTTGTGAAATATGTTGAACATAAATCAGGCAAATTTCTAAATGCATCCAAACTTGAGAGTACATTTGAGAATGAAAATGTTCAGATTTTAATACATCAAGGTCAAAAAAAGATAAAGGTAATACAGATAGCAGGTCTGATTGCAAGAAGAATTGTTCCATTTGTCAAATCAGGACAAAAAATAACTCGAGGACAAAGAATAGGTCTGATAAAACTGGGAAGTCAAGTAACAATAATTATGCCTGATAAGCCAAAGGTCAAAGTTGGTGATAAAGTCTATGCTGGAAAAACCATTCTTGCTTAAATCACATAATTTAAAAATACATCATATTTAATTCTAATAACAAAAACTAATTAAACAAATTTTGAGGTGTAAAAATAAAATGGCAATATCAAAAATAATGGAAAAAGAATTTAACAAACAAATAAATGCAGAATTATATTCATCATATTTGTACTTATCAATGGCTGCAAACTTTGAATCAACAAACCTAAAAGGACTTGCAACATGGATGAAAGTTCAAGCAAAAGAAGAAATGACCCATGTAATGAAAATGTATGACTTCGTATTTGATAGAGGAGGAAAAGTCCTCTTAGACACCATTAAGAAACCAAAAGCAAGTTGGAAAACACCACTTGATGCATTCAAAGAAGCACTGGCACACGAAAAATATATTACAAACTTGATAAATAATCTGGTAGAGTTGACAAAGAAAGAAAAAGATAATGCAAGTTTTAGTTTTCTACAATGGTTTGTAAACGAACAAGTGGAAGAAGAAGCCACAGCAGAAGAAATAGTTCAAAGACTATCAATGATTAAAGGAGTTGGTGGTGGAATATACTGGATAGACAGAGAACTTGGAATGAGAGGACGTGGAAAGTAAACTTTTTTAAACCCTTTTTTTCATTTACAATTTTATGAGAGAACAAATAGCAAATACGCTAACACTCCTAAACCTATTATTTGGTATTATATCAATATACTTCTCTATAAACAATAATTTTCTATACGCATCAATATCAATACTTTTAGCAGTTATGATGGACTTTTTAGATGGAAGAATCGCAAGAATTCTCAAATCAGAATCCACCATTGGAAAAGAACTTGACTCTCTATGCGATTTAGTATCGTTTGGTGTGGCTCCAGCTATAATGATTTATATGCTTTTTAGAGAGCCAATAACTGCAATTTTAGCAGGTTTACTGGTTTTGGGAGGCGCATATAGGCTCGCAAGATTTAACATTACAAAAACAGTTGGATTTGAAGGCATACCAATAACAACAAATGGAATTATTTTTCCTATATTATATTTTTTATCTGCAACAAAAATAATTTTCTTAGTTTTGCTTTTATTATCAACAATACTAATGGTAAGCAAGATAAAAATAAAAAAGTTATAATTAAAAACTAAAAATACAAAAAAGAAACCAAAAAATAAAACTATAATAATAAACTAATGATATTTCAAATAATACTTCAAGCATTGTATTACTTCTTTCCAGCTTATATTGCAAATATGACTCCGCCAGTTTTAAAATTCATACCATTAAATAAACCAATAGATTGTGGCAAAAAAATTGGTGGTAAAAGAATATTTGGAAAACATAAAACCTTTAGAGGTTTTTTTGGAGCAGTAATAGTTGGAACACTCATTTTTTATTTACAAGGCCTGCTTTTATCAACAACATTTTTTTCAAACATAAGCATAATTAAGTATGACAATCTTTGGCTTGGATTATTACTTTCATTAGGTGCAATAACAGGGGACCTTATAAAATCATTTTTTAAACGAAGAATGAATATTGAACCAGGAAAATCTTGGATTCCATTTGACCAATTAGATTTTGTGATAGGTGCATTTATCTTTTCTATGTGGGTGTTTTTACCTTCAATACAAATAATAATTATAATATTTTTACTCACACCAATACTACAAATGATAGCACATTATTCAGGATATATTTTGAAATTAAATGAGGATAAAATATGAAATTAATAACTTATAATGTTGAATATTGTGATGGAATAAATCGGAGATGGAAATATCTTGAAGTCTATAATTATTTAAAATTAGTCAAGAAAAAACTACTAGAAATAACTACTTATCTAAAAGAAATAGAGCCAGACATTTTAGGATTGATAGAAATAGATTCTGGGTCAGTAAGATTTGGTAGAAAATCAGGTACAGAAATGTTTTCAGAAGAACTAAACATGCTTAACTGGGTTGAAAAAACAAAATATTCTCGAAGATCAATATTTAAGGTACTAAATTATGTGCCAATAATTAGAAAACAAGGAAATGCTATTTTGTCAAAATATAAAATACTAGATACAAGATTTATTTATTTATCAAAAGGAATGAAAAGATTGATTATTAATAGTAGAGTAGAAGTTCCATTTGAAAATGAAAAAAGAGTACTAAATCTATTTGCAGTTCATCTTTCATTGAGAAAAAAAGCTAGAGCAAAACAATTAAAGGAGTTAGCAGAAATAGTATCCTCTGCCCAAACACCTAAAATGGTTTTTGGCGACTTCAACAATTTCGGAGGTTCAGAAGAATTATATGAATTCTTAGAAACAACGGGTCTAAAAGATGCTTGTAAAAATAGTTATTCCATAAAGACTTATCCATCATGGAAACCAAAAAGAAGACTCGACCACATATTTTATTCTGACGATATAATAATAAATACTTGTCGTGTACTAGACGCAGATTTTTCAGATCACCTTCCATTAATGGTTGATTTAGAGTTCAAAAGAAATCAAAAAAAATAGTTCTCACAATTCACAATAAAAATGTGTCAAGATTTAAGCTTGTAACTCTTCTTTATAGTCTTTTTAATGTTAAGACCATAATAACTTAAAAGAAGCAGTCCAATAACACTCCAAATAAGATCTCTTGTTCTGACAAGGAAAGAAATAGCAACACCGCCTGCTTTGTCAAGTCCAATAATTGAGAATACTGTAACCTGAGATAATTCCATAGACCCAAGACCCATTGGAATAGGAAACATTAAAGCCACACCAAGGAAACTTACAACCAAAAATATTTGTTCAAAAGAAAGATTAATTCCAATAATTAAACCTGCAAATTTAAACTCAAAAAACATTAAAATCCAACCTATAAATGAAGCAAGAATAGTCATATAGAAATCTTTTTTATCTTCTTGAAAGAATTTAATAACCATTTTTTCAAAATTTTCAAGTTTTTCTTCATCAATTTTAAGCGACTTAATTTTATGAAGTTTTAAACTCTTACAAGCACTAACAATAAATCCCTTGCCCGAAATCATTCGATGATAAATCCAACCCATTACAGTTAAGAATATAATCGCAGACAAAAGTAGCATAATCCCCGTATTGCCTGGAAGAGCATAAACAAATAGCATAATTAATACTCCAAGAAAGAAAAACAACGCAGAAGTTGCAATCTCAATAGTTTTATCGATAACAACAGTGGATAAACCTCTGGAAAAATCAATGCCGTCTCTACTAAGAAGAGCTGCTCTAACAGGTTCACCACCAAGTTTTGCAGAAGGAGTTAGATAACTAATTCCATAACCAACTAATCTATATAAAAATAATTTGAAAATTGAAACGTTAATTTTTTGAGATTTGAGTATAATTTGCCATCTCCAAGCCAAAGCAATCATGATAAGATTTGAAACCAAGATATAAAGAACAATATGGGTAGTATTAGCGTGATTAAATAAGTCTATAATTTTAAGAATGGGAATTGCTTTTAAAATTAGCCAAAGAGCGATAATTCCTGCAATTATGGACACTGCGAACAGATACTTTTTGTTCATTAGTCTGTGATACTAAAATTAGTATATAAATGTTTACAAACAATGATTTCACTCGTTATCAAAAACATTTAGTTTTTGGGAACTTTCAAAAAGTAACGATTTTAGTCAGTTGGTATTGAGATCTAGCTTAGCTACGTTGTTAAGAATACGAACCTGGGGGGATTCGAACCCCCGACCTACAGCTTAGGAGGCTGTCGCGCTATTTGTCCTACTTGTCTAATCCGGTGAAATTCTCCGAATTTTCCAGTATCCAGACTGCGCCACAGGTTCACAAAACAATAATTTAGTAGAATAAGAGAAAAAAAATTCTTTTTTAAACTTTACCACTATTACACACTTATTTTTAGTGCTTAAGTCTAACCATCACGCTTAAGCTTGCCAGTTCTCTTACAATAGTTCTCTCCAAGACTAAAAACATAGTTTCCAAGTGGAATAAGCACTATTCCTATAACTATTAGTGGCCAAATAAAGCTGGAAAGTTCTGAAATACTTGCACCTGATATAAGTGCCTGACGCATACCTTCAAGAGCATAAGTTCCAGGACTTATACTTGCAACATGCTGCATCCAAACAGGAAGAGTTGAAACAGGATAAAATATACCTGAAATCATCATAATAATTGCCTCAGTAATCATTGTCATTTTATCACCCATCTCAGGGCTAATAAGAGGCAAAACCGCTGCCATCATGCCAAGACCTATGAATGAAACGCTAGCAAGTGCTAGAATTAGCCCTGCAGCCACAAAATTAGCTTTTGAGAGGTTTAAATCAAATATTAATTCAGATAGTCCAAGGACTACAAACATCCTTATAAGACCATAAATTATTGCAAAAATCGAATTTCCAAATAAATGAATTGTTCTTTTTACTGGAGCCATAAAAGTATACTCAATAGTTCCTTCCCATCGCTCCCAAGTAATAGCCCATGAAACAGTTATGAATACAGACGATAAATAAGTCCACATAAAAGAACCAATCATTAAGTAAAGCACATACTGGTTAACATCCAGTTTAATTCCAGTAATTGCAGCGACTCCAAGACCTAAGAATCCAACTGACATAGCCCACATTAGATCATAAACTAACCAAACAGCTTGCCAACCAATATTTCTTCTGCGCATATCAAGCTCTCTGAGAAAGAAAGCCATTGCTTGTATTTTGGTTTTTTTCATTTTTTTATTCTTCATCTTCATCTTCTAAAGACTTGCCTGTAAGTTTAAGAAAGACATCTTCAAGAGTTGGAACAACCTTTTTTAAATGTCTAAATTTAATATTATTTTCTTTAAGCTTGGTTGTAATCTTTACAATTTCATTATCAACATCATTAGTTTGAAATATAATTCCTGAAGATTTACTTTCTAATTTATTATTGCCATCTTTAGTTTCAATCCTTGAATTGTTTAAATCTAAAATTTTTATTGCTTTAGAATTATTGCTAGTTTCAAGTTCAAAAGTATTTTCACTAGCAACTAAATCTTTTAATTCCTGTGCGGTTCCAATAGCAATAATATTTCCTTTATCCATTATTGCAATCCTATCACAAAGCTTTTCAACTTCACTCATATCATGACTTGAAATAACAATTGTAATTTTTGTCTCCTGATAAACTCTTCTAATAAATCTTTGAACTTCAAGTTTAGACTTAGGATCAAGACCTGTAGTTGGTTCATCAAGCATTATAATCTTAGGATCAGTAATAAATCCTCTAGCAATAGCAACTTTTTGTTGCATTCCTCGAGAAAATTTCTCCATAGGATCATTTATTTTTTTCTTTTCAAAACCAAGTTCTGAAAGTATACTGGTAAACTTAGCAATTGCATTCTTGTCTTCAATACCATAAAGTCTTGATGCATACAATAAATTTTCTTTAGCCGAAAGTCTCTTGAAAAAAGATGCTTCTACTGAAACTCGATTGATTAGCTCTTTTATTTTTTCAGGTTCTTTTATCATATTAAAACCTGCAACTTTAATTGTTCCTTTATCAGGTAATAAAAGCGTGCTCATCATTCTAATAAGGGTTGATTTACCACAGCCATTAGGTCCTAATATTCCAAATATTTCTCCTTTATCAATAGAAAAAGAAGTATTTTTGACTGCGTAAAACTTAGTTCTCTTCTTAAGCTTAAGCCAGTTTGGCAGACCTGCCTGCCTATCCACGAATCCTTTAGTCACATTATGGACTATAATTTCTTTTGTCATTTAGTAACACCTAAAGATAATTTGCATGTTTATGCTTATGTGTGATTGAATAAAAATATAACTAGAACAAAAGGGCCAATGACTTTATTATTGGTTATTCATTTCTACCACTAAGTGCTTAGGTATTATGTTTTTTATTTAAATCTTTTGCAAATAATGTTTTTTAGTATTTCTTAGTATTTTTTTACAAAGATTTAAAATGGAATAGGTTTTTTGAATTTAATAATGAAATTAAAACAAATACCTGAGGATTTTATTGTTGAAGAAGTTCCAGGTTTTAAGAGAAAATATGGGCAATATAATGTTTTTTTAATGGAAAAAAAAGATTATACTACTGAAAAGGCTATTCAAAAGATTTGTGATTCATTACATATAAATAGGCGAGACGCAGGATATGCTGGAATAAAGGATAGAGCTGCAATCACAAGACAATATATTAGTCTTAAAGCAAATAGAGATAAAGTCTTAGGTTTAACACTAAAAGATATTAACTTAAAGTTTGTATCAACAACGAATCATCCTATTAGTCTTGGCGACCATGGTGGAAATCGATTTGAAATTGTTGTTCGAGATGTTGACAAAAACTTTTCTTTTGATACAAATAAACCTGTAAAAAATTATTTTGATAAACAAAGATTTTCAAATAACAATGCAGATATTGGTCTTGCAATAATTAAAGGAGACTTCAAATTTGCATCGGAATTGGTTTGTCAGAATGAAGGATACTATGAAGATGAAGTCAAAAAAGTTTTAGTAGAAAATAAAAATAATTATGTTGGTGCACTTCAAGTAATTCCAAGAAAAATTTTACTTCTTTTTATTCATGCTTATCAAAGTAAATTATTTAATGAAGTTGCTAAACAAATTACTTCTTCTGAAAATATTAAATTACCTTTAGTTGGATTTGGAACTGACTATTCTGAATTTGAGAATGAACGTGTTGAACGTCTAACAAAAGAATTACTTGTTAAAGATGGAGTTGATGAAAGAAGTTTTATAATTCGCCAATTTCCTGATCTGTCCTGTGAAGGCGAGGAAAGAGATTTATATGCGAGACCCAGAGATTTAGTAATTGGAAAACTAGAAGATGATGAATTAAACAAAGGTAAGAAAAAGATTCTGATTAAATTTGAACTCCCAAAAGGTGCTTACGCAACAAATGTTGTTAAAACACTTGCTAACATAGTTGATGTTAAATAATGTTAAACTAAAAAAATTATTTTATTCTAACATTCCAAGAATATTGCTTGTAACTTTTTCTATTGGTTGAAAACCATCAATATTTATTACAATTCCTTTATTTTCATAGAATTTAATTACTGGTTGTGTGTCTTTATGATAAACTGCAAGTCTGTTTTTTACTGACTCTTCATTATCATCTTTTCTTTGGATTAATTCTCCATGACAATTATCACAAACACCTTCTTTTTTTGGTTTGTTATAAATTAAGTTAAACTCAGCTTTACAGTTGCTACAAATTCTTCTAGCTGCAATTCTTTTAATAAGTTCTTCATCTGGAACTTGAAGATTTATTACTTTGTCTATTTTTCCTGGTAATATATCTAAGAAATTTGCTTGAGAAACTGTTCTTGGATATCCATCAAGTAAAAAACCATTTTTAACATCTTTTTGTGTTAATCTATCTTTTACTAATTCATTAGTTATATGATCTGAGACTAGGTTTCCTTTACTTATTAGTTCTGAGACTTCTTTTCCAAGTGGTGTTTGTTTTTTAATATTGTCTCTAAAAATATCTCCTGTTGATACATGAGTTAAATCTAATTCTTTTGCTACTCTTTTAGCTTGTGTTCCTTTACCTGCTCCTGGCGGGCCAAAGATTATAAGATTCATTTATTCACCTTTATTTCTTTTTTATCCAAAATATCCTAATTCAAGTTTAGTTTTTTTATCTGTGTTCCAAGAATTTTTTAGTTTTGTTGTGATTTCTTTTAAATCAGGAATTATTTTTTTCCAGCCATCATAACTATTTTTTATAAACTCTTTTAGTTCGTCTTCATTTTTTTTAATTTCAAGTAGGTTAAATTCTCTGGAGTGATACTGCATGTGTCGGTATAATCTTAGAACTATTTTTTTATCTTCTTCGTTAAACATACTTGATTCGTGAAGGCTCCTTAAATGTTCTGGATTTAGTATGTCTTCTAAGATGTGACTGAAATGATTTAACTTATCATGAACTTTTTTGCTTAGATCAAGAATGGTTTTATCATCGTCTTCAATTTCAAAGTAAATGCCAAAATCTTCAGGTAATCCGAGTTTTAATAATTCTTTTTTATCCATGTTGCTAAGAACTAGTGTCTATTTATAATTGTTTTGAAATGTTTTTTTGTTTTTGATTAAATATTAATTAAATATTAAATTAGATTAGAAAAAAATGAGCCCCCAGAAGTTGAGGGGAGGGTGGTTAGAGAAGAGGCTTACGGGAGCTCATGATTGTTATTTCGTTGTGTGGGGTTAGTGTTATTTTGTTTTGAGCTGGAAAGGTCTAGGTGGTTTTCTTAACTCTTGAAGCCACATTAATCCAATCTTCATCATATTTTTATTGAATTTTTCTGATAATTTGTAGGTTTTTTTGTATAAATCGTAATCAATTAATCCCATTGTTTTCATAGGGGTTAATATTCTGTCGTAAAACTGTCTTTTATTGTAAGAGAGTTTAACTTTTTTTTTAGTTCTAAACGGACCTTCATCTTTTGTTTCAAGCACTGTTCCGTCGTGTAATGCGGTGGCAAACATTGACATCTCAGTCTTTCCGATTTCTCCGTCTTTTAATTTCATTTGTTCTATGAGTAGTTTTGCAACCATTACTTGTTGGCTTGTCGCAAATATTATCTCATAAACATTGTCTGGAATATTGAATTGGTCAAAAAGTATAACCATTTTTTATCGCCTTTAGTATTTTTATACGTTTAAAGGGACAAACCAATATATAAATGTTTCGATTTGTATACTATTTTGTATACTGGTTTGGTGCAATTTTGGGTTTTATTGGTGTTTTAAGGTTTTTTGAGAATCCTGACCAATACCAAAAAATTCATCAATCATACGCTCATAAAGCATGGTTGTACGAATACTCCAAGAAAGAGGAAACAAACGACGATAATTACTCCAAGTATAACGTTCGTCAAGAAAAATGACAACCCCCTTATCAGTTTCAGATCGAATACAACGACCAGCACTCTGAAGAGTCTTATTAAATGCAGGGAACAAATAACCATAATCCCAACCCTTCTTAAACAATTTATCATAATAATCAATTAAAGCCTTCTGCTCAAGATCAGGCTTAGAAAGAGGAAGACCAACAACAACGACGCATTTCAAAAAATCACCTGGTAAATCAATACCCTCACCAAAAGAACCAGTAATTGCACCCAAGAGAACAGCACCAGTCTTTTTGTAAGTCTTAAACTTTTCAATCATCTCTTGTTTTTCATCTTTAGTCAAATTAGAATGTTCCTTAAACAGAGTCTTTTTAGTCTCAGAATAAAAGAACTGATAAACCTGGTCAAGAAGATAATAACTAGGAAAAAATACTGCGGTATTACCTGGAACATGATTTACAATCTTTGCAAGAATAGATGCAATCTCCTTATATTGATCTTGACTTCTAAGTTCATATTTAGTAGATGTTTTAGGAATAATCAAATTCATCTTATTAGTTTCTGGAAAAGGACTATTAAAAGTCTCTTCAATAGCATCATCAAAACCCAAAAGCTCCTTATACATACTAGTTGGAGTTAGGGTTCCAGACATCATAATAGTACTATGAGCACGAGCAATAACTTCCCTTGTAGAAAGACTAGGATTAAGACATCGATAACTTAAAACTTTAATTGGCTCTCTTGAACCCATCTGCTTAGAAATAATTCTAGTAAATCCATCATCACGACCAAGCCAAGCCTCAAGGAAAGATGAGATTGAACCAATATATGATTGTTTTTGTTGTTCACGAATATCATCCGCCATAGCTTCTAAATCATCCATTAACTGTTGGTAATCCATAACCAAATTAACGCGATCAATAAAATCTTGTTTTTTGACATAAGCCTCTTCCTCATTAATATCTGCAAGGCGGTCTATAATATCTCCAATACTTAAAAGAACATTTTGCATTTGATCATACTTAAACTTTTTAGCCTCAGACACAGCTCTCTTAATCATCAAATTAGAAAGTCTGACAGTAAATAAATCCTTAAGTCTAGAAGGAAGATTATGAGCCTCATCAACAATAATAATTGCATCTTCAAGTTCTTTTTCAATCTTATTAAAAAAATTTTTAGAAACATCAGGATGAAACACATAATAATAATCTCCAACAATAACCTTAGCTTTTTTAGACATCATAATAGAAATCTCATAAGGACAAACCCCAAAACGCTTACTAGCATTAATTGAATCATTAGTATCAACCAAATTAGAAACACTAAGTTCAGACATTGCAGCTTTAGCATCAATAGTAGGCGTTTCTTTTTTCTTAACCTTTTCATAAAACTCACATTTATGATCTTCACGCATAGCCCTGCAATATTCATTAAACTCAGAACTATAAAGTTTAGATACACCTGGCTGAAGACAAAGACCTTTCTTACCGATAATGGATACAGCAACGAATTGCTTATCATACTTATCCTTAATTTTTTTCAAGGTTTCAAGAGCAATTTTATGTTGTGTATGACGTGAAGTTAAGAAGAAAACAACTTTATTATTTTCAATTGCATACTTAAGAGCAGGGGCAATAGATGCAGCAGTTTTACCAAGACCAGTAGGTGCGTGAACAATTAAATTAGTACCCTTGGTTACAGCTTCATTAACTCGAAAAATTAATTTATCTTGAATATCCCTAACTTCTTCATGAGGAAAAAGTAAATCCTTGAAATATTCTTTATTACTAACTAAATTATCAACAAAACCATTATTATCCGACACATCCTGACTAGAAACAGAATCTTTATCAGAACTTTTATTTGGACTCATCAAGAAAAAAACTGAGAGAGGGTTTTTATATTTTGTCAGCATAAAACCGTTAGTTCTCTAAATACACATTAAATACATATTAATTAGTGCTACTTTAGAAAAATATCAAAGAAACTTATTTTTTTCCAGTGTTTTTTTTGTTTACACCTTTTTCTAAACGTTTCTTATGATTTTCTTTAGCCTTATCCCACATTCTCTTTAAGTGATACTTTAATTTTACAAGACTCTTCTCACTATTTTCTTCTATGTTAATTGCTTTTCTTTGCCACTCAACACTGTAATCTTTAATTAGCCGGTGGAAGTCTTTAATCTTCATTTTGTACTGGTTAAAATAAGTAACTGATTCAAGGTCTTTTCTTTCAAAGCCTGGAGTTTCATCAGGATAACCAAGAGCAAGAATTGCTTGAGGTCTAGCATTATCAGGAATGCTAAAAACAGAATTAATTTTATCTTCATCAAATGCTCCAATCCAACAAGCACCAAGACCAAGAGTATGAGCTGCTAAAAGCATATTTTGAATTGCTGCAGCACAATTTTGAACAGTATAAAGTCTCTTTCCTCTAAGACCATAAAGTCTCTCTGCTTTATCAGTAACACCAACGACAATAATTGCTGCGGTGGCATTATACATTGCTTCTTGTTGAAGACAATGCTGATATAAATCATGAAGAATAGGTTTATCAGTAACAACGATGAAGCGCCAGTTTTGCATATTGCCTGCGCTAGGAGCATAAGTACCTGCTTCAATAATTCTTGCAAGTTTATCAAATTCAACAGGCTGATGAGTAAATTTCTTTATAGTTCGCCTGGTTTTAATTGCATCAAAAACGTCCATAATAAAACATTGTTATTAAGGTTTTAAATATTTATCTAATAATAAGAGTAAAAAAATAAAAAATTTGAGTTATTCAAATTTTGACTGAATCAATCTTCAATATGGCTTCGTTTTAACTCAATCTTTTCTTTATATCTAACTGCATCTACCAAAATTTTACCAATCTTGTTTTTCTTAGAAATCTTAATAATAGCTTTCTTTGAAGAATGAGCAGTAAGCGCATAATCACCTTCAACAAAAATATCAACATCAGCTTCAGAATATTCTGTAGGCAGCATAAACACCACATTATTGTTATGAACTTTAGCAGTAAAATTCACACTCTCATTCCCTGCATTGCTTTGAGTTTGTTTCATTGAACCAGTTAAATCTCTAACATCAATACTAATGCCAAGTTTTCGTTCAATCTTTTCAATGTTTGAACCGCCCTTACCAATAATTGCAGGACGCTCTTTTTCAGGTGCATAAACAATTGCTTTATTGTTTGAAACAACTTCAACTTTAATTGCACTAGAATACCTTGCAAATTCTCTTTTGATAGACTCTTCAGCTAATGTGTGCGTTGGAGCTTTAGTTTCGCCACTAACAGGAATAACAACTGTTTGTTCACCATAAGTATAGATTTCAAATACGAGTTTGTTAGTGTTAAAATCATTAATGACAACAACTGGTCTTGTTAAATCTTGTTCAAACATACCTGATGGAAC
>Ga0114931_10003738_pt1 | contig 19183 bp, 15 predicted proteins | sample 2SBtaG_FD_89579 | JGI IMG/M metagenome (GOLD analysis project Ga0114931, IMG submission 89579) | Deep subsurface microbial communities from Kolumbo volcano to uncover new lineages of life (NeLLi) - 2SBTROV14_V59a metaG | ecosystem: Environmental > Aquatic > Marine > Volcanic | place: Kolumbo...
AACAAGGCAAGATGCCCCTAAAAAACTTCGTTGGGTTCAAAATTATAGTGCAAGCTCAGAACACCTGAATCCGGTTTAATTTTATTAAACCGCAAAGGGCAGGTTGGTGCTGAGCTTGCGAAGCTCCAGCATTATATTGTGCACCCTTGTTGGGCTTCGTTCCTCATCGCGAACCTGTCATTCAATAATTTGGCATCAAGTTATTTTCCGTGAAATCAGGTTATCTGAAGCTATGCGTTATACAGTGCTTAAAAAACATCTTGGCTTCACCCATAAGGTTAAGCGGACCTGAATTCAAGTCATAAGTGCAGTGGAAATAAAAGACTGTGCTAGTGTTGCACAAGAATCCGTAATCCAACTTTTTCCAGATTTATGGTTTTGTAAAGCAATCTGAGCGCTAAATCCTGTAAAATAGCGTTCGATAAAAAACGTGTTTAACTCTCCTCAAGCCATTCTTTGTTTTTTACGCCCAGATTTTTTTACAAAACTTGTTCACAATAGTGGTTTTGGATGACTGACTCACTGCAAAAACAGCCAGGAAAAATTCCCCGTACCATCTGGTCTCTGGGTTTTGTCAGCTTGTTCATGGATTTATCTTCGGAACTGATACATAGCCTGTTGCCGGTATTTTTAGTCTCTATACTTGGCGCTGACATGCTTACCGTTGGTTTAATCGAAGGTATTGCCGAAGCCACGGCACAAATTGTTAAAATTTTTTCAGGGGCAATCAGCGACTTTTTAGGCCAGCGCAAAATTTTACTTTTGCTGGGTTATGGGCTTGCCGCTTTAACAAAACCGCTATTCCCTTTGGCTGATTCTGTTTTCACCGTCTTCACCGCCCGTTTTCTGGACAGAATCGGGAAAGGTATTCGCGGTGCGCCACGCGATGCATTGATTGCCGATGTCGCTCCGGCCAGAATACGGGGCGCCTGTTTTGGTTTACGGCAATCGATGGATAATCTGGGTGCTTTTCTCGGTCCGCTTGCAGCCATCCTGTTATTGTTTCTGTTTAATGAAAATATCGTGTGGGTGCTATGGGCCGCCGTGATTCCAGCCGTTATTGCGGTATTATTTCTTGCCATTGGGGTCACTGAACCGGCCGATGGCAAGTCAACACATCGCTTTCACTCGCCGCTTAAATGGAGCGTTCTCAGCCGTCTTTCCGGTCAATATTGGTCGGTCGTTTTGCTGGGCGCATTTTTTACCCTGGCCAGATTTAGTGAAGCATTTTTAGTCTTGCGCGCCCAGCAGATGGGATTATCGATCACCTGGATACCGTTGGTCATGGTGATGATGAGCCTGGCCTATACATTATCCGCTTATCCAGCCGGCGTTTTATCCGACACTCGCAATAAAAAGTTACTGCTTGCCTGCGGCCTGGGATTTCTGATCGTGGCCGATCTGCTGCTTGCGCAAGCAACATCCGTAATGATCCTTATGCTGGGCGTTTCATTATGGGGTCTGCATATGGGATTTAGCCAGGGCATTTTGGCAACCCTGGTGGCCGAAACAACAGCCCGGGATTTAAAAGGCACTGCCTTCGGCCTGTTTAATTTTATTTGCGGATGCTTGTTGCTAATCGCCAGTTTAATAGCGGGTTGGTTATGGGAGAATTTAGGCGCCGAATTCACTTTTTATTGCGGCGCGGTCTTTGCGTTATTGGCATTATTAATCCTACTGCTTCAAAACAGAAATAAAAGCTAGATCTTAAAAGTTAATTGCTTCTCCATTAGACGGCATAATCATACTTTGGCTTTCTTTTGCAAAAATTTTTCAACGACTGCCGGTAATTTCTGCGGGGATGAAATACGCACTTGTTTATTGATATTCATGCGTCCAAACACCACGTCAATATGGGAGGTTTTGACAGCAAATTCCTTGGCCAGAAAAGCCACCATATAATCCGTTGCTTTACCTCCCTTTGGAGCCGCTGTAACACTGATTTTTAACTGATTACCTTTGGTTTTTCCAATGGCGTCCCGTTTTGCGGAAGGTGTTCCCAGAATATTTAACACCAGAACATTATCGTCCCAATAACAAAAGCCACCCGGCTTTTTTTTGATTACGGCTGATGCCTGGTTTTTTCTACCGCTTTTTGATTTATTCGCTGCCTGCTTTTTTTTCATCCCTCTATTTTATCCTGAGTTTCCCAATCATTGAAAATGCCCATTGTCTGGGATGAAGGTTATTTGACGTGGCTTGAATAAACCTAACAGGCATGAAGAACTACAAACCCTTACAAAATGAAAGCGTTATATGTGCCGACGAAGGAGGTACATCAATCGCCCATGATGCGCTATGTTCCTCAGCATTATAAATCTGCAATTTTCACGGTAACAAAGCTATTTATTTCATTTATTTTTCAGCAGAAGACGCATCTGTAACACCGGTTAATTCTTCGGGAGCAAAATCATCGACACTGATCGCCTGCATCCTGGCCTTTTCTGCCTGCTCCAGTAACTCAGCCTCTTCCCGGGTTATGATAGTTTGCAGCAACGCGGCATCCAGTTGCTCATAGACATTGCCTTTGAGTAATAATTTCTGCTTCTGTGCCCGGCGTATTTTGCGTTCAACTGGCGCAGCCGCCAGCACCGCTTTAAAGGCCAGTTCAATTCTACCGGTCGGATCGTCTGCATTGCTGTTAATATAAATTCCCTGGGTCAAACGTTCCCGTATTGCAGAATCCACCGTCAGCGTCGCGGCGGTATCATGGATAAGCGGGTCTCCCGGAGGTGCATAGGGCTTACCTAACGGAAATAATAAGGCCCGCAGCAACCAGACCACGGGTCTGAACGGCAGTTTCCAAAAAATAGCCAGCAATGCTTGCTGGGCGCGATAAATTGTATGCTGACAGGCCCAATTCAGCAACGGCAGATCTTCCGGACGGGCTCCCTGATCCTGATAGTATTTCAAAACTGTAGAGCATAAATAGAGATTGCTTAGCACATCAGCGAAGCGCCCAGACAGTCTTTCCCTGCGTTTCAGCGCACCGCCCAAGGTCAGCAGAGCATAATCAGCCAATAATGCAAAACCGACACTCAAGCGGGCTATTTGCCTGAAATAGCGGACAGTCTGATGATCACCCGGCGCACTATAAAACCGGGCATTCGTCAGACTTAGCCAAAAACCAGCCGCGAAATTATGTAAAACCGCTCCGATATGTTTGAGAAACAACGCATCAAATTGCTCTAAACCTTGCGTATCATCGCTGTTGTGCAGGGCGGCCATTTCCTGTTGTATGAAAGGATGACAGCGTACTGCACCCTGACCAAAAATCATCATGGTGCGGGTCAGAATATTGGCCCCTTCGACGGTTATGCAGACCGGTATCACCTGATAAAGCCTGCCGATAAAATTTTTCGGTCCCAGACAAATCCCTGAGCCGCCTTGGATATCCATTGCATCGTTGACGACAGCACGCATTCTTTCGGTCAACTCATATTTTATAATGGCTGAAATAACTGCGGGCTGCCTGCCGTGATCCAATGCCGCCAGTGTTACTTCCCGGGCCGCATTCATCAGATAGGTTTCTCCGGCCATGCGCGCCAGGGGCTCCTCGATACCTTCAAATTCACTGATCGCAACATTAAACTGTTTACGAATACGTGCATAAGCGCCACTGTTCCGGCAGACATACTTGCCGCCAGCGACACTGAGCGCGGGCAAGGAAATACTCCTGCCGGTAGTCAGACTTTGCATCAGCATTTTCCAGCCTTTGCCTACCTGGTCTGCACCCCCGATAACCCAGTCGAGCGGAATGAAGACATCCTTCCCCCAATTAGGCCCGTTTTGAAAGGCTGAATCCAGTGGAAAGTGCCGCCGTCCAATGCTGATGCCCGGCGTATTAACCGGAATCAGCGCAACCGTAATGCCAATATTTTCCTTATATCCCAGTAAATGTTCCGGATCATAAAGCTTAAACGCCAAGCCCAGCACTGTCGCCACCGGTCCCAGGGTGATATACCTTTTTTCCCAATTTAAACGAATTCCCAAGGTGTCATGCGCATCACGGCAAACCACCCCATTATCCGGCATGGCCCCGGCATCACTGCCTGCTTTTGGTCCGGTTAATGCGAAACAGGGCATTTCCTCACCGGTTGCCAGCTTGGGTAAATAATGTTGTTTTTGTTTTGCAGTGCCATAAGACAAAAGCAGCTTTGCTGGCCCTAATGAATTGGGCACCATCACCGTCACGGCGGTGGTACTGCTGCGGCTGGCTATTTTCATCACCACTTGCGAATGCGCATAATGTGAAAATTCAAGTCCACCGTATTGTTTCGGGATAATCATCCCGCAAAATTTATTTTGCTTGATAAAATCCCAGATTTCCGGGGGTAAATCACGCCGATTATGGGTAATGTCCCAATCATTCAGCATCGCACACAATTGTTCCACCGGGCCATCAATAAAAGCCTGTTCTTCTGCGCTAAGTTCTGCTGCCGGCATATCGAGCAATACTTTCCAATCGGGCTGACCTGAAAACAACTCAGCATCCCACCAGGTATCTCCGGCTTCCAAGGCTTCCCTTTCAGTCTGTGACATTTCCGGTAGTGCCCGCCGCATGATTTGATAAACCGGTGCACTGATTATTTTGCGACGTAAAGCCGGTACATTCAGGGTTAGCAAAACCAGCAGCAGGACAGCCCATAAATACAAATTAATTCCGGCATAAAAACTTAAGGCCAGCAGCCAGACGATAACGGCTGTTGATACAAGACCAAGACCGGCACGGAAAAAACTCAGCAGCCCGATGATAAACAGCAAAACTATTAACCCGATCATGAACAATTCTCCTTCTATTATGCGTCGCTATTCAGCAAAAGTTTATAGACAGGCAAAGGAAGCTGAATTTAATTTCTTAATGGTTTACCGGTTTTTAAGATATGCTCCAAACGGGCATGGGTTCCGCTTTTCTTGACCAGTTCCAGGAACCCTTGACATTCTAAATTCAAAATATCGGCTTCAGTCAAAGGCCCGGTAATATCACAATCCCCACCGCTGAGAACTTCCGCTAATTGCTGCGCAACCACCGCATCATATTTTGTCGCCTTGTTCAAAAGCCGAAAAGCTTTAATCGCAATATTAAATAACACTTTAACTGTTTTCCCCGGCAAGACATAGGTGTAGGGCTCTGGAGGACTGTAATTGCGGGCAAGTTCAAGCGCTTTATGTTTTGCATCTGCCAGTAAACGCTCTTTGTTCATCGTTATAGCATCGGCGTCACTCAGAAATAACAACTGTCTGGCATCAACTGCCGAACTTGAAACTTTTGCCATACTGATGGTTTCAAAGGCCTGTTTCACTGGCGGTACCGGCCCACCCAGTCGTCTGGGATTTTGCAGCTGCCGGCGCAGATATTCCTTACAGCCGCCCCAGGCTGGAATCAAACCAACACCCGTCTCCACCAGCCCGGTATATAATTCAGCATGGGCTTGAATGGCATCACAATGCAGTAACAACTCGCAGCCGCCCCCCAAGGCCATGCCGGTAGGTGCCGCAACGACCGGGAAAGGCGAATATTTCAATGCCTGATAGGTCTTTTGTCCCTGCCGGATCAGGTTTTCCACAGCCGGCCAATTGCTGTGCTGAATAGCCTCCATTAACAAACCGAGATTGGCGCCGACAGAAAAATTGTCACCCTCATTGTGAATGACTAGCGCCGAAAATTCCTGTTTCACTTTCTCGATTGTCAACTGGATCAACTCCATGCTTTGCATATCCAGCGTATTCATCTTACTATGAAATTCAAGGCACACGACACCTTCGCCAATATCCCATAAGCTTGCTGAATGATTGCTCAACAGGGGCGAGTGGCCACATTTTATATCCCTTAGCAGTTCTATGCCTGAAGCCCTGGGAACGGGTTGATAGCCGCCTGAGACGGCTAAATAACAGGGTTTACCTGACTGACTTTCATACAGCGGCTGACCGGCGGCCAGCAAAGCCGGAATGTTCCGGTTTTCTGACTTGAGTTTATCAACAAACCAGTCCACGCCGATCTGGTCAAGTAATTCAAAAGGGCCTTTTTTCCAGTTATAGCCCAGACGCATCGCGGTATCGACAGCAACGATATCATCGGCTATCTCCGGCACTAATGAGGCGGCATAAGTTAAAGTATTTTGCATAACCTGCGCGCTATACCTGGCCAGTTCATCAGCACTGCTGAACACGCTTCTAATACCTTCTCGCTTAACGGCTATTAAACCGGATACATCGGCTTTTTGACTTGGAGAATAGTCGCCCGTCTCAAGATTGACGGCTTCCTTAATGCGTTCTCCTGCGGCGATGTTCAAACGGTAAAACCCACCTTTACCTTTTCTGCCGGTATAACCCTCGGCAATCAGTTTCTGCAATAATTCAGGTAATTTATTGACTTGATGAAAGGCATCTTCCGCAGGCAGCGCCAAACGCATACCCTCCAGGATATGCGGTATCAAATCCAGACCGATCAGGTCTAATAGTGCAAAAACACCGGTTTTAGGCACCTCCATGGTCAAACTGATCGCAGCATCCGCCTGTTCAACACGCAGTTGCATATCCATGGCGGCTAGCATGGCGCATTGCAGCCAGTAGATGCCGATACGATTGGCAATAAAACCCGGGGTGTCCTTACACAATACACAACCCTTACCCAGTTTACGATCAGCAAAATCACGAATATCCTGCAGCAACCGCGGCTCAGTCTGTGGATTGCTGACCAGTTCCAGCAGGCGCATATAGCGGGGTGGATTAAAAAAATGGGTTATCAGAAATCGCTGGCGAAACACATCGGGCATACCGTGCATTAACACGCCTAACGGCAATGTTGAGGTATTGGATGAAATCAGGGTTTCTTCCCGACATACTTTAAGTAATTGCTGATAAAGTGCTTTTTTTATTTTTAAATCCTCGACCACCGCCTCGATGACCCAATCAACATCCTTGAGCTGCGCAAGATCATCCTCGATATTGCCGGGTATCAACAAGCGGGCATTTTTTTTCTGCATCAGCGCGGGCGGTTTTGCTTTGAGCAATTTTTCTATTGCTGCCTGAGCCATGCAGTTGCGCTGTTTTGCACCATCAGGGACAATGTCCAGTAAATAGACGGGTACTCCGGCGTTGGCGACTTGTGCGGCAATACCGGCGCCCATGACACCCGCGCCTATCACCGCAACTTTTTCGATTTTCATGAGATGGCCTCAAGCAGCGTGGCGATTCCTTGCCCACCCCCGATACATTGCGTGGCCAGTGCATAGTGTTTATTTTCCCGCTGCAATAAACTTGCCGCTTTACCAATTATGCGCGCGCCTGTAGCGCCCAACGGATGCCCTAAGGCGATGGCTCCACCATCTAAATTCAAGCGCTGCGGCCTGACCGGCAAATCCTTTAAAACCGCCAGCGACTGTGCCGAAAAGGCTTCATTCAGTTCAACAATATCAATAGCTTCCAGTTCAAGACCCGCTCGCAGTAAAACCTTGCGGCTGGCCGCCACCGGTCCAATACCCATAATTTCCGGAGCACAGGCAGACACAGCTATCGCTTTGATTCTGGCCAGTTTGGCCAATTGATGCTGATCAGCGTAAGCTTCACTGCAAACCAATACCGCTGCGGCGCCATCCGTAAAGGGCGATGAGGTACCGGCAGTCACGCTGCCATTGGCCCGAAATGCCGGCGCTAACCCGGCCAAGTCTTGTGCTGTGGAAGCACCGCGAATAGTCGTATCTGCTTTGATCAGATCAGCTTTAGGACTGCTAACCGGAATTATTTCATCATTAAAATAACCCTGCTGTGCCGCTTCAGCCGCCTTATGCTGACTGTCCAGGGCGAAAGCCTCCTGCTCTTCCCGGCCAATCTGATATTGCAGTGCAAGGTTTTCCGCGGTATCCCCCATACTGATATAGGCTTGCGGATAGGTTTCATACAAACCGGGATTGGGCATCATATTATAGCCCCCCATCGGCACCCGGGTCATGGATTCGACACCAGCACAAATGAAGACTTCACCCGCCTGCATCTGAATAGCACCGGCCGCAGCATGGACGGCTTGCATTGATGAGCCGCAAAAACGATTGATAGTCATACCCGCCACAGTGATGGGTAAACCCGCCAGATGTACGATGAGTCTGGCCAGATTAAGTCCCTGTTCCCCTTCAGGAAATGCACAGCCTAAAATAAGGTCTTCAATATCATCCGGATTGACACCGGTTTTGTTAATGAGTCCTTTGACAATCTGGGCTGCCAGGTCATCGGGGCGGATATGGGATAATGGGCCTTTAAAAGCATGAGAAAAAGGTGATCTGCAATATCCAGCTATGACAACACTTTTCATTAATTCACCTCTTAAGTAATATTTTTATTCCCTGGAAATGCTGTATCTTTAGCGTCAGCGCTTATTAATAAATCTGTACTCTCGATTAGTTGAATATTATTAACATTAGTTCATAAAATATAGTACCTGCTGAACCTATGGGTGTAGGTGCGGATGAATTCGCACCGACATCATTCATATTATTTCTTACCATAAAATTTACAGTTCTATAGCGGTTTAATATTGAACGGGGGTTGGTTGTTTTTCATAATCGTCATGAAAATGCAGGACAGATTGTTTGTAGAAACCGGTCAATTTTACTCCAGGTGCCATCGGTGTTATCCATCAAAATACCGTGATGTTCGGCATTGATAATTTTAATTTGTTTTTTTTCGGCACCCAGATTTTTCATCATGACCTCCGCGCTGTCCAAGGAAACAATTGGATCTTTATCGGCAAAAATAGCCAGCACAGGACTATTAATTTCGGGTAAAATCTCCTCTACACGCTGGATAAGTCTTCTTAATTCATAAAGACTGCGCATCGGTGTATTGTAGTAGTTAATATCCTTGTGTTCAGGGACATTCTCAATAAATGGCTTGACGCCTTCATAGGAAGAAACCCAACGCACCAGTTTATTCGTACCATGCAGGAAGGGCACCAGCATAATGGCCGGGTCGACAAACTTAATAGGCATCGTTAATGCCACCACGCCGACAATATTCGGTTTTTGTTCAGCAGCCAACAGGAATGCCAGCGCCCCGCCCGTAGAAAAACCTATAAGCAATAACTTTTCACACAGACCCGTTAAAATAAGGTAGCCCTTTTGCACCGAGTCATACCAGTCTTCCCAGGCCAATCCCCTTAAGTCATAAGGTGAAGTACCATGTCCCCTGACTCTTATACCCAAAACGGTATAACCTTGTTTTACCAGGTAGTCACCATAATCCCGTACTTCCGCAGGCGAAGCCAACAGCCCGTGAATCAACAAGACCCCATAACCATTGGCTTGCTCGGGTTGCAGTAAAAACGGCGCCGCATCCGCCGTTGCAAGCTCCAACTGGTTGATATCTTCATAACGCGGCTTGTCATAGGCACTTTTATCACAGATATAGGCACGAATTTGATCATCGAAGCACCATAACGTAATCTGCTTATCGGTTACTTTATCCACCTCGGCAAAGGCTTTGCTGACCGTCAGATACACATCCCTGATAGGCTCTACCTCATTGCTGTAAACCGCAATGAGATTTTCCATTCTGATACTGTCAAAATCATGTTCTTCATACAATTTTTCTAAAAACTGATAACTCTGCGGTTGTAAAGCCAATAAACCGGTGCGTTCGGCAACATTAATAAATTGCTCGAAGCGTTTGCAATGTCCAGCAATCAGATTGCCATAGTCATCCGGATTCAATAAGCTGCGATGCAGGTTAATTTCACTATTCGTTTGTAAATATTTAATGGCCGTGTATAAGGTTTTATTAAACAGATGTGCATTAATTTCCTTCATACCCTGATCAATACAGTACATGATCAGCGTTGATGCCAAATGGCTCAAATTTATGGTGACATTTTTATAAATCCTTTCCATATATTCGTTCCGGGTCGCCTTGGCATTTTTCAAAAAATACAACCCTAACAGCCTCTGCCGCCAGGTTTTTGGCGCATTATGCAGATTAAAAATCTCATCCAGAGAGCAAAATTCAGAGGAAACCATCTCCAGTAAATAACGATTCCACCAATGCCAGACATGATATGGATCAATCGGCTCTCCCATGCGCAAATCCATGTCGGTATCTTTTAAGATAATATTGCCTTCAATCAGCAGTTCCTCGGTCTGCCGCAGACTTAAATTTTTGGAGAACAGTTCAACCCCCTTAAGCAGCATGTTATCTGAAGAACGAATCGGATAAAAAGTAATATTGGCCGGTATAATTAATGTGGGTTTTAAAGCGGTCAGCAATAACTTATCCAGACTATCCAAATTTAAATCCCGCTTCCAACGCTCAAGCTGGACATGGTCCTTGCGGCTGTAAGCATTGCGCACCGTGGCTTTAAACGCTTCTATACCCTGGGCCAACACGGCAGGCCCCGTATGATGCTTACGGCGTTCCTTGTTGATACGTGAATAAATACTATAGTGTCCATGTTTATCCAACACGCGGCGGTCTTTCACCATGCCGCCCTCCGGAAAAATGATGACCTTGCGGCCCCGAAATATCTGTTCTGCCAGAATAGCGAATAAATGTTCATGATTATGCGGAAGCACACAAACTTTCTTCAAGTATCTCGACAATACATTATCTTCCTTAAAAAATTCCGCTGAACCTATGGCGCAGGAGTAAGCGCCTGTCTGTTCGTAAATCAGGTATTGCGGAATAAAGGTTTCGAAGCGGGAAAAATGATTAAACAGAAAAATATCACCTTGCAAGACCTGTTTTCCGGCATGCAGTTTCATATTGACCTTGAGCATTTTTTTTAATGATCTAAACACTTTTACCGAGCGGTCAAATGTCGTTTTGTCGATATCAAAACCATCTTTACTGAAAACGGTATCGTTCATGGCAATATTTATACCCTATTAAAGTTACCTAACCTTAGGATCAGCAGAAGTCTTTATAGTTTAATTGCTATTGCACAATGAAAGCGATACTGCTGCATAATTATTGTGCTTAAAGCTTAGCACATATACGTTATTTTCCGTGCAATCAGATTGTCTGAAGCTAACGATGAAGAAACACAACCTTCACCCCGTATCATTAAAAAACGTGATAGGTTATCTACTGCCGTAGAAGGCGCAGCAATCGTCTGTGATGCGCTTCGTTCCTCAGCACATAAATCGCAACTTTCACCGTAACATAGCTCTAAGAGGCTGTCCGAGCATAGATAGCCTACTGCGGAAAACTGATTTTGGCCGGATTTTCCCCTAATTTTCGTTATACGATCCACTAATTGCTGCAAATTATGAAAAAATCTGACTCAAAAAAGTTTCCTCTCGCTACGACGTCAATGCCCGGACAGCTTCCTAGGAATAAGTGCTTGATAACTCACATTTACCAGCGTGTAGCAATAAATTCAGTGGCTTCCTGAATATTCAGATCCCGGGTGCCGCCGCCCGTACGCAGAAAAAACTTTGGATCATTCTTCTGTACATAAAATACCGGCCGGTGCGCGGGCGTCACAATCAAACGGCAAACATGCTTGCCATCTATTACATGAAACAAAACCTGAATATGCTGGCACACATCGGCGCCTAAATGCGCTGATACCGCGGTCATCAAGGCCTGCTCAAAACCATCACTATCATTTCTTTTCAGGGTCTGATAATCCTGCTCCAGGCCTATAATTTTACCGTCATCCCGCACCCCAATCAGCAGCGTGCCACCCTGACGGCCATTCAAAAAACCTGATAAGGTTTTCAGTACTACGCCTTCAAGATTGCGGTTGACCCGGGTTTGTTCCATATCCCAGCGGAATGAAGACTTAAATTCAAGCTGTGGACCTTCACCCTGACTGATAATTGTTTACAGATCCTTACCTAATTCATTACTGAGTTGTTCGATTTTTTGCAGCCGTTTATGCAATGCCTGATATACCCCGGCAATAATCAGCCCGAACACCATTCCAACTTCCGCCAGAAAAAAAGTGAGTTGCGGCGTCTCGCCGCGCAGGGATTGCTTTAATTTCTCAATGATATATTTTTCAGCTGAAGCGGCATCATTAACCCCATGCTCATGAAAATAAATAAAATCGTATAAGGGGTAAAATACCAAAATCCCAACCAATGCGCCAATTAAGGCGGCCGTCAAATATAGCTTGGCTTGCTGCCGCCAAAGATTTAAAAGCAATAAAAAAAATCTTTTCATGAAACGTCTGGATCAATAATCTATGCAGTCGAAATAGATGAATCTGATAAGGCCGGTGACTTTTTGCCTGCAAGCAAAAAAGCAGCCGTAAAAATCAATACAATCTGCCAACTATCATTATAATTACACTGCAGAAAGTCTAAAATTATTCACTTTCTGGCGGGGAAGCCTGGGTCGGTAAATTTGCCTGTTGCCAGGCACGCATATGGCCCTGAAGATAAACGATGTTTTCAAAGCCCGTCAGACTCAATGCCAACTTTGCAATGCCGGCACGTGGGCCGTGCTGACAATACACGACCAAAAGTTCATTTGGATCGACACCCGTCAAGCGTTGTGGCTTATACGCCGACCAGAATGGGATATGTAAAGCACCGGGGACATGTCCGGCATCGTATTCCCCCTGTGAACGGACATCAATAATAATAGGCGCTTTATTGTCCGAAAGCAGTTGCATTAATTTTTCCTGCTGCATATGCGTTTTTGGAGTCGTGCTGCAGGCCGGTAATGCCATGAAGACAATTAACGGCCCTAGAAGAATTATTAATCGTTGTATCAGCCAGGGCATTCTAATCCCCACGCATCGCAAACTTTCTGCTTCTGGAGAAAGTGACTCTGGGTAATGATTTGTACAATAATTAAGCGCACCAATTAACCCCCTGTCGCATTCATATGGCGGAAAATAACCGGCTGTTGCTGGATGTTAAACTCATGCCTTTCAGGTTTGATCAGCATGGCATCGTTAATGGTCTGTTTTAATATTTCTGTATTCCCCGGGTTAGCGCGAATGACCCGCTTCAAATCTACAGAGTGTTCATTACCCAAACACAGCAACAACCGGCCTTCCGCTGTCAATCTGACCCGGTTGCAATGGCTGCAGAAATTATGACTGTGCGGCGAAATAAATCCGACCTGGGTTTCGCTGCCCTGCAACCGGTAATAAACTGAAGGGCCCCCGGTGACTTCAGTCGAGGCGATTAAGTTGAATTTCTGCCGTAAATCCACAAGAATTTCATCACTGGAATAATAAGCTTCCGCGCGATCATGATGGTCGACGATACCAAGTGGCATTTCCTCAATAAAACTAATATCTATGCCGTTATCAACAGCAAACTGTACCAGACTGGCCACGGCCTGATGATTGCGGTTTTTCAATATCACCGCATTAATTTTCAAGCGTTTAAAGCCCGCTTTTTTGGCTGCATAAATTCCCTTGAGTACTTGCGAAAGACTGCCGTTGCGCGTCAACTCCCTGAATTTTACGGCGTCCAATGTATCCAAACTAATATTAAGACGCTGCACCCCGGCATCGCGAATGGCCGCCGCATTGTGCTCTAACTGGGAACCATTTGTGGTCATGACCAGTTCCTGCAACTTCGGCAGTTGCCCTAATTTCTGCAACAACCCCATTACACCTTTGCGCACCATGGGTTCACCGCCGGTAATTCGAATTTTACGCACCCCCAGTTCAGTAAAGCTTTTGGCCAGGGTATGAATTTCTTCCAGCGTCAGAATCTGCGCCCGCGGCAAAAAAGTCATTTCTTCAGCCATACAATAAACACAGCGGAAATCACAACGATCAGTAATCGAGATTCTGAGGTAATTGACTGTTCTGCCAAAGCGGTCGATCAGTTGAGTATTTTCAGCAAGTGGATTCATCAAATCAGAGTTTTTCAGCCAATCCTGACTATTTCAAAGTGGGAAGCATTATTATCCGTTTTTCAGCGGTTATTTCCAAACATTATCACATCCGGATAGAATAAACTTTGACATAACCAATGAGCAAGGTTCAATATGAAATTGATTTTACCGCTGCTGGCTGTCTTATTGACTTTTTCCAACAGCCTATCCGCAACTGAAAAAACCACCATCCGCATCGGTGTATTGCCGTTCGGCACCGTTAACTGGGAATTAACGGCCTTACAGTATGCCGGACTGGACAACACCGACAGCTACAGCCTCGCTATCCGCCAGATAGCCAATCCACAAGCTGGTAAAATTGCCTTGCAGTCGGGTGCAGTCGACATGGTTGTTTCCGACTGGATATGGGTATCGAGACAACGCGCCCATGGCTCGGATCTTAGTTTTTTTCCTTATTCCAACACTGCCGGCGCGTTAATCGTTGCCGCCGACAGTCCTATCCATACACTCCCGGATATACAAGGACGCAGTCTGGGAATTGCCGGTGGGGAGCTGGATAAAAACTGGCTGCTTTTGCAAGCCCTTGCAGAGAAAAACTATCATATTAATCTGAATACCCAGGTGGAAAAGTTATTTGCCGCAGCACCGTTGCTGAATCAACAGCTTTTACATCACCGAGTAGACGCTATCATAAATTACTGGCATTTTGCCGCCAGACTTGAGGCTCAGGGCTACCGGCAAATCATCAATGGCTCAGAGATTCTGCAGCAATTGGGTATTACAGAAAAGGTTCCCAGCCTGGGCTATGTCTTTAAGCGCAACTGGGCACAGCAAAACCGGCAAGCCATCAATAGTTTTCTCAAAGCCGCGCAACAGTCCGGAGATTCGCTTTGCGATTCAAACGAAATGTGGCAAAAGATCCTTCCCTTAACCCGAACCGAACATGCTGCTACCCAGAAAATCCTGCGCAAACGTTATTGTGCCGGTAGAATCACACAGTGGGGTGAGCAGGAAAGACAGGCCGCGGGAAAAATTTATGCGCTGCTGCGTAAATACAGCAAAAACCGTTTAACCGGCGACGCGAAAGTCGTGCAAGCGGGTACTTTTTGGATAATGGAAGCGTCTGAATAATTGCCGCAGCTGTCGCGGTGAGCATGAAAAGCCGGTACAAATGCATGTGTACCGTGCGAATAAATTCACACCTAACAAGCGTGAATCAACGCTAATCAGGACAATAACTTACAAATTTAATTTTGAACATGACCAATAAGAAATACAGCATCGGTTTTATCGGCACCGGCCTGATGGGCAGGCCGATGATTTTGCGCTTACTGAAAGCCGACTTTACGGTACATATCTGGAATCGCAGCACCGAAAAATTACCGCCTTTAGTTAACGCTGGCGCCCATGCCTGCGCTTCAATTAAAATTCTGGTTGCAGCGAGCGATGTCATTCTGCTTTGTCTGGCCGATACCGCCGTCGTTGAAACTATCGTTCTGGATACCGGCGATGGTGTTATAAACTATGGCAGCGCAGCGAAATTACTGATTGACTTATCCAGTATTCATCCAGAGAGAACCCGCTACCTAGCGAGTAAATTGTATGAGAAATGCGGCATGGGCTGGGTGGATGCACCGGTTTCGGGGGGTGTGGCGGGCGCCGAACTGGGAAACCTGGCTATCATGGCGGGCGGGATTGAAGAACAGGTTGCCGTAGCTCGCGAAGTCTTGGCGCCCCTCTATAAGCAGTTGACGCATATGGGGGATGTCGGTAGCGGGCAGATGAGCAAACTCTGCAATCAAATCATCGTCAGTTGCAATGTTATGGTCATTGCGGAAATGATGGCGCTGGCAAAGCAAGCGGGTATCGCTGCTGAAAAAATTCCTGAAGCCCTGGCCGGCGGTTTTGCCGATTCAAAACCGCTGCAAATAATTGCACCGGAAATGGCGGCGGAAAACTTTGAACCGGTAAAATGGCGGGTTAAAACGCTGCTAAAAGATTTGCAAATGGCAATCGATATGGCCGGCCAATGCGGTAGTGCACTGCCTTTGTCCGATCTTGCGGCGCAATTAATGCAATTACATGCTGCACGGGGGTATCAAGAGCAGGATCCAGCCACCTTAATCAAACTCTATCAAAATCCTAAAAAATTGGGTCTATGAAGAATAGAGTGGATGTTTCATAACTTAAATACACAGAGACCATGGAGAAGGCACAGCAATCGCGCATGATGCGTTTTGTTCCTCAGCACACAGCAGCGACTTTCACGGTAAAAAATAGAGCCAACAGCAAGTCTGGATACTTTTATTCTCCGTGGTCTCTGTGGCTTCCCGGTGTGCTGTTTTTTTGTACCGTAAAAACCAAAGCGATTAATGCATTAGCCACTAGAATCTTCATAGCCCCAAAAAATTCAATTGAATATTGATTTTATGGATCAGATTTAAGTTACCACTAATATTTGTTCATGAAAGTTGCTGATTGTTCTTCATACCTGTTAGGTGATTATTAAGATGCTGCGTTTTTGTGCTAATTTAAGTCTGCTGTTTAATGAACTGCCCTTAGTTGAACGTTTCGAAGCAGCTCAAAAACAGGGCTTTAAAGCCGTTGAAATACAATTTCCTTATAGTCTTTCCGCAACAACCGTCCGCAAGTTTCTGGATAAATGCCAACTAAAGCTGGTATTGTTCAATGTTTCAGCAGATGATCTGCTGCAAGGCGGCGAAGGGCTGGCTGCCGTCCCGGAAAAGCGGCAGCAATTCAGGACGGCAGTAGAGCAAAGCCTGGAATATGCCATGCTATTAAAACCCACTGCAATTAACGTGCTACCCGGCCGGGTTCTACAAGTTGGGCGGCAACAGGAATTTCTCGAAACTTTTAAGGAAAATCTGCTCTTTGCAACGGAACAATTCTCAGCTATCGATATCACCACCGTGTTTGAAGCCATCAACCACCATGACATGCCCGGCTTCATTATTAACAGCGGGCAGCAAATGCTGGATATACTTGAGCAACTGAAACATCCGGATTTATTACTACAATATGATATTTATCATATGCAAAGGATGGCTGAAGACTGTACACAATTTATTGCCAAGCATGCTGATAAAATAGGCCATATACAATTTGCCGATATGCCCGGCCGTGGCCAGCCGGGGACTGGAAATATTGATTTTACAAAAATTTTTGCAACCATTGAAAATTCAAATTATACCGGCTGGGTCGGTGCAGAATATTATCCAACGGGTGAAACCCCTGCAAGTCTTGACTGGTTTCGTCAGTGACAGACTTCTAGTGCAGTATCTTTTTTGCTTGCTTGGCGTCACGGCCCTTAGTGTGAAATCCGCTGTTTGCATTTTGAAGGACTGTGAGGACTATTTTATGTGCGCTAAGTTAACCGCTTAGATGGTATGGAGCTTTAGCCCCAGCAGGCGTCGCTATTCCTGAAGTTTAAGGTATTTTTGATACAGGGAGTCATGGTCCTCAACATGCACCGGATCCTTATCAATACAATCGACCGGGCAGACTTCCATACATTGCGGCAAATCATGATGCCCAACACACTCAGTACACAACAGTGGATTTATGACATAGATATCTTCGCCCTGCGAGATAGCGCCGTTCGGACATTCGGGCTCACAAACATCACAATTTATGCATTCATCATCTATTATAAGTGCCATTATTACTCCTGCTTAAATTTTTTATTCAGATTTTGTCGAACTATTTCGGGTACGAAACTGGAAACATCACCCTGCAGTTTTGCTATTTCCCTGATCATACTCGATGAAATAAATTCATATTGTTCAGAAGGTGTAAGAAACATGGTTTCAAGTTCAGGTGAAAGGCGCCGGTTCATGCCGGCCAATTGAAACTCATATTCAAAATCAGATATTGCCCTTAGACCGCGCAACACGACATTAGCTTCCTGCTGCCTGGCAAAATCCACCAATAAATTATCAAATCCCATCACTTTCACATTGCTGAATTGACGGGTAACCGTTTCGACCAGCCTGACCCGCTCAGCCATTGAAAAAAGCGGCGCTTTGTCCTGGTTCGCTGCAACAGCAACGATTATGCTATCAAACAGGCGCGCCGCCCGGTTGATAATATCTAAATGACCATTAGTAACTGGATCAAAGGTTCCCGGATAAACAACAACCGTTTGCATAAGTCTAAAAACCTCAGTTAAGTACGGATGTTGTGGAAAATCTGCGCGTTAAAGCCCAAAAATTGCACAAAGAGAAGAAGTTATGTCCTGATCGAGAGACACGCTGCTGAATTTCGCGCCCAGAATTCTTCATAAAACCGTGAAGCAATAAAAAATCGTCTGTCGTGTGCATGATAAAATCATACGTTAAATTGTTCATTCAATAACTTAAACTGAGAATTAACGTTCAACTGAAGTTTTTAGCAAATTAAGGCTGCCGCATAGGGCCAATTGGAAATGATAATATTTTTACTCAGCAAATTAGGATAGCAAAAAAGGTAACGGCCCACCCATTGGTTTAAACAAGGCGTAGGGTATTGATTTATCGGGACGCGTGAATACGTCCCTGTAAGCTTTGACTGCAACGTCCTGTTGCAGACAACCTGATAAATCAATCCCTACACCCCGCCTCGAAAACAGGGGCAAGTAGTTACGCAAAAAGCTTTGATACTGCTGATTTTCGCCAATACGCTATAAAAAGCAGCTAATTGTATAACAATTCCAAAAAAACCGGATAAAAAAACAATTGCATTTAAAAGAAAAGACAAATTACAGAACAACAAATTCATATTGCATTAAACCTTAAATACTTGTAATTATTCAGCCTATTTCAAAATAAGAATGTAGATTGTTGATTTGTATAGAAACAACGGCATCAACAACGGTAATCAGTAGCCTCGAACTGTCATTTCTACCCACGGGAAAAATCATTCACGCGCATGCTATGTCCATACTTAAGATTCCTCGTTTCACCCGGCATGACAAAACCCGCTGATTAGTTACAAATAATTAAAAGTTTCAGTATTATCAAGGCGCCATGTTATAAATTTTTTCGCGTAAACAGATAATAGTTAACGTCTCCAGCCGTTTTGTTTTTTAATTGACGCCAATTTCCGGGTAAACCCGCCAATTGCTGATTCCGTTTAATTTCAATATAGATTTTAGCTTTTTCCGCCAGCCATCCTTTGTCTTCCAGCACTTGGCATACCGCTAGCGCCTTGTTATCAGCAAAAGGCGGATCCAAAAAAACCACATTATAGTGTTCCGCAACACCCCCCAGAAAGCGAAAAACATCCTGCTGCACAAACTCCACCTGGCTGGCAGCCAGCTTTTGGGCATTTTCTTTTAGTTGTAAGCAGGCTTGCGCATTATTTTCTACTTGCAGCACATGCTCCGCACCTC
>Ga0114931_10003739_pt1 | contig 19179 bp, 14 predicted proteins | sample 2SBtaG_FD_89579 | JGI IMG/M metagenome (GOLD analysis project Ga0114931, IMG submission 89579) | Deep subsurface microbial communities from Kolumbo volcano to uncover new lineages of life (NeLLi) - 2SBTROV14_V59a metaG | ecosystem: Environmental > Aquatic > Marine > Volcanic | place: Kolumbo...
CCGACATCGTGATCGTCGAGGGTCTGATACTGGCGCACGTGGACCCGGGAATGTACCGGCTGATGTGTTTGCCCATGCGCCTGGTCGGCCCCGAGGGGGCGCCGGCACGGGCGCTTTTGTTCAGTGAGGATAGCGACTGATGTCCAGAGGAAAGGTTTTAGTAACTGCGCCGTACTTTCTGCCGGTGGTCGACCGATTTCGTCGACGCCTCGAGCAGGCCGGCTACGACGTGATCGTTCACCCGGTCAACGAGCGCGCCGAAGAGGCGGAGCTGCTCGAGGTCATCGGCGACATCGCCGGCGTGATCTGCGGCGATGACCGGTTCACGCCGCGCGTGCTGCAAAACGCCCCCGAGTTGGTGTGCATTTCCAAGTGGGGCACGGGCATCGACTCCATCGACAAGGCGGCGTGCGCCGAGCACAACGTGGCCATTTGCAACACGCCCAACGCGTTTACCATTCCGGTGGCCGACTCGGTGTTGGGCTACGCCCTGGCGTTTTGCCGCAACATCGCGTCCATGGACCGCGCCATGAAGGCCGGCACGTGGAAAAAGATCCCCGGATTCAGCCTGTCCGAAGCCACGATCGGCATCATCGGCGTCGGCAACATCGGCCGCCGGGCAGCCAAGCTGTTCGCTGCCTTCGACGCCACCGTGCTGGGCAACGATATCGTGGACATCCCCGAGGAGGTCATCCGCGACACCCCGCTGCGGTCGGTGCCCCTCGACCGGTTGCTGGCCGAAGCCGACATCGTGAGCGTCAACTGCGACCTCAACCCGACCAGCCACCACCTGATCAACGCCGACACCCTGGCCAAGATGAAACCCACGGCGTTTCTGATCAACGCCGCGCGGGGGCCCATCGTGTGCGAGCCCGACCTGGTGGCCGCGCTGCAAAACGGCACCATCGCCGGCGCCGGCCTCGACGTGTTCGAGCACGAGCCGCTGCCGGACGACAGCCCGCTGCGCGCCATGGACAATGTGCTGATGGCGCCGCACAACACCAACAGCAGCCCGACCGCGTGGGAGCGGGTGCACGAGAGCACCGTGAGCAACCTTTTGCGCGTCCTGGAGGAGCGTCATGGCACTCGCTGAGCGCGTCGCCCTGGTCACCGGCGCGGCCCGCGGCATCGGCCGGGCCACCGCCGAGCTATTCCGCGCCGAAGGCTGGCACGTCGTCGCCGTCGACATCAAACACTGCGCCTCGGGCAACCGCTGCATGCGCGCCGACCTGTCGGACCCGGCGGCCGCCAGCGGCGTGATCAAAAGCATCGCCGACAATGAAGCCCGCCTCGACGCCCTGGTCAACAACGCCGCCGTCCAGATCTGCAAACCCCTGGACGAAACCACCCTGGCCGAGTGGGACAAGATCATGGCGTGCAACCTGCGCACCCCGTTCTGGCTGATGCGCGAAACCCTGCCGCTGCTCGAGGCCCAACGCGGCGCCATCGTCAACGTCAGCTCCGTCCACGCCATCGCCACGTCGACCGAAATCGGCGCCTACGCGGCCAGCAAGGGGGGCTCACCGCGCTCACCCGCGCCGCCGCCCTCGAGTTTGCGCCCCGCGGCGTCCGCGTCAACGCCGTCCTGCCCGGCGCCGTCAACACCCCAATGCTCCGCGCCGGTCTCGAGCGCGACCACATCACCACCGGTGGCGACGACCCGGTCGCCGCCTTCGGCGCCGTGCACCCCATGCGCCGCGTCGCCCGCCCCGACGAGATCGCCCAGGCGATCCTGTATCTCGCCGACCACGAGCGCAGCTCGTACGTCACCGGGCACAGCCACGTCGTCGACGGCGGCGTGACGGTGCGGCTGAGCACTGAATAGCCGCGGGGTGTGCGCTGCATCACCCGTGCGCGTTTGGTGAGCGGCCGCGTTGGGTGGATGCTAGTAGGCTGGGCCGCGCGACGGCCGCAATCGCGGCAGGCACGTCTCACACCTGCGCCCTCTTCGAAGGTGGCTCACTCAAGTGTTGGGGCGGCGACTTCCGCGGTGAGCTCGGCCTCGGCGACAACGAATCCCGTGGGGACAACCCCGGCGAGATGGGTGACAATCTGCCCGCCGTGGATGTAGGCCCGCGAAGCCGCGCCGACGCTCGCAGTGAGCTCGTTGGACATATTCCGTGACCAGGCATAGCCATGTGGCGACCGCGGGGGTAGGGTGCGCTCGAGCACTACCTGCGCCAGAGTGAGGATTCGCCCGCTTAGAACCAGGATTCGATAATTACGGAGATTTGTAATGACCGCGATGAGCGCTGAAGCAGCCAAAAAGAAAATGGAGGAGCTGGGGCCCTGGTATCACATCATCACGCACCCGAGTGGGGTGGAGACGCCCGGCAAGGGCAAGAACGTACAGGCGAAGTTCGAGCGCATGGTGCCGTGGCTCGACTCCAATCTGGAGGGCAAGACGGTCCTCGACCTCGGTGCCAACGCCTGCGGCCTGTCATTGGAGTCTGCAAAACGCGGTGCGCGCGTTACGGCCGTCGAATCCGGCCTCGGCTACGTGAAGCAGGCCGAGTGGATCGCCGCCGAGCACGGCGTCGACATCACGATCCACCACAAACAATTCTATCAGATCTCGGAGATCGAAGACGAGTTCGACTACGTGCTGTTCATGGGCCTCATCTACCATCTGAGGCATCCGCAGCTGGGCCTCGATCTGGTCGCGTCGCGCTGTCGGGGCCGGATGTTCATGAACACACCGATCATCGTGAGCAAGTCGTCGGTGATGGAATGTCGGTTGCCGACCGGCGAGTGGTACCACGGCGACCCCGCCGACCGCATTCCCGCGTCTCGGGATGCACGCTACAACTACTGGTTCGCATCCCCGCCGGCGCTCGACGTGATGATGCGCGCGGCCGGTTTCTCGAATATCGAGACGATAGAACAAATCGCGCGGCCGTTCCGCAGCTCGAGCGCGCTCGAGCGCAACGAGTCGGACTTCGAGACGGGTCAGATTTGGCTCACCGCGACCGCCGCGGCCCACGACGACGTGCTGATCGATATGGCGCGGCGCAGACCAGCAGCGGGGTGAGCTTCGCGTGAAAACCGGTTTGAACACGCACGGGCTAGACGTTCGCGACTTTGGTACAACGCCCGATTCGGGCGAGGATGCGGCGCCGGCGTTCCAGGCGGCCATTGACGCGGCGGCCACGCGGCGCAGCGTGGTCATCGAGGGCAAGATCATCAGTGTTGCCTCGACGGTCGTCGTGCCCCCGGGAGAGTTCGTGTTTCAGTCGAGCGTGCACCTGCACAGCGGGGTCAGCTTGACCGGGGCGAGCCTTGGCTGTACGACGATTCGCTACGCGGGTATCGGTCCGTGTCTGGATCTCACGACCAGCGAGGAGATGTTCGACGTGTCGGTCGCCAACATCTCATTTGTCGGTAACGAGCAGTCAGGCTGCGGCTACGATGCTGTTCACGCCAACCGTGGGGTCGTGATCGACAACTGCCTGTTCAGTGGGTTCGAGGATGCGATCCGTTTCTACGACTGTTACACGCCATCGATCCAGAACTGCGTCATCTGGAACAATCGCCGCCACGGCATACACATTCTCGACGGGCACAACGTCACCCTGTTCAACAACCGTATCGAGAATTCGGCGATGCACGGCATCCACTGCACGCACACTCCGACCAACGCGGCGACGGCCATTACGCTGTACGGCAACGTGTGTCAGGGGAATGGCGCCGCGGGCTATTCGTTCGAGGGGGTCAACCAGTTCTACATGGGAGGCAACTTCGCCGAGGGAAACAACCGCAACGGCGACGGCTGGGCGTGCGTTCACATCAGCAGCTCGGAGGGCATAAAGCAGACCTCCCACTCCATCAACGGGTTGTTCATCACCGCGGGCCGTACCACCGCACGCGGCTCCGTGGGTATCCACGTGGACTCGGTGCGTCACGTGAGCTTTCGCGACGTCTACATCCGCTCGAACGAAATGATCGATCGGGGAATCGAGCTGGCCGCGTCCGTCGGCGTCGCCGTCGTGGATAACTGCTACTTCGAGGATGTTCCCGACGGGATCGTCGTCGCCAGCGACCGGACGACGGTGCACTACACGCCGCGTTTGGCGCAGGCACGGCGTTATGGCCGCGTGTTTCAGGGGCCGGGGCAAGTCAGCGACGGCTTGGAGTTCCGCCGCTTGGACAACCTGCAAGTACACGCGGGCCGGCAAGGCGCCGGATTCGTCGGCGTTGGCACCGTCGATGGTCGGCCGAGCGTACAAGCGCACGCGGCGGGCGCCGCCGAAGCGCTTCGCTTGAATCCGAATGGTGGCAATGTTGCTGTCGGCCACCATGAGCCCGAGGCGCGGCTCGACGTCGAAGGCGGCGCATGTTTCCGCGGCGGCGATGTGGTTGTGGACGGCGATTGGCGCCGCGGTCGGCTTCGCCTCGGAGCGTTGTTCTTGTGGACGGACAGCGCCGGCAACCTGCGGGTGAAGCGCGGCGAACCACAAGCCGAGGACGACGGCCGAGTGGTCTCCGTGGAGGACGACGGTGCGCGGCGGAGATGGCCCAGGGCACGACCGCTACGGTGGCTGCGTGCGGAAATGCGAAAGAGGAAGAACGGTGCCGACACAAGCCGAGATCGATAAGCTCCGTTGGTTTCACGCCATCGATCTTGGCGAGCTCCAGACGCCGGGCCGGATTCCGCCGTCGCAGCCGCCCAACTTCTCGCTGTTCGGTATCTATCGATTCTTGGAGCACATCGATGTCACCGGAGCCGACGTCATCGATGTTGGGACCATGGATGGATTGATGGCGTTTGCGATGCGCAAGCTGGGTGCGAAGCGAGTCGTTGCCACAGACCTGTGGGATCGTCACCAGTTTCGTCTCGCCCGCGAGGCGCTCGGCTACGCAGACGATGTCGAGTACTACACCGAGCTCGATGTCAGGGACATGGAAGCGCGTTTCGGGCGCTACGCGTTCGACCTCATGGTATTCGCCGGCGTGCTGTACCACTTGATGTCACCCCTGGAGTACCTGGTGAAGTGCCGCCAGCTGCTCAAGCCCCAGGGCCTGTTCCTCATGGAAACGTGCTTTGGCGCCAAGCTCGACGGCATGCAGATCGTGTTCAATCAGGGGATGCGCGACCCTCACTACGACGAGCCGACCACGTATTTTCTGCCGTCGAAGCAAGCGCTCCTCGCACTGCTGCGGTCGGCGGGGTTTGATGTGCTCGGCGTCCTGGCGCTCGAGACCGGCAGCGAGCGCGTTACCGTGTTGGCCCGGGCGGTCAAGCCCAGCGAGGTTCGCGGCAAGACGAAGCTGCAACTCCGGCACGACGAGTACTGTGACAAGCCCAATCACTTCGCCTACGGCGACGTGTTCTACGACCTGGAACATACCGAGGTGGCGCCTTCGAAGTTGCGGTACGCTGGCCGCGATGGCGTCGACAGCACCATCGATATCCGCAAGTTTCGGCCGACCGTTCCGTTTCAGCCGCGTTGGTCGCCACGCAAGCGCGCGAAGAAGTGAGCTGTGGGCAAGCTGGACAAACTGAAGCGCGACCCGTTCCGGTTTTTCCGAGAAGCGAAGAGCCCAGCGGTCCAGAGACTGGGGCGAGTCGCCGTGGGGCAACTGCGCGCGCTCTCTGTCAACCCGAGGATGCGCCAGCTATCGCGCAATCCGATGAAGTTCTTCGAGGAAGTGGAGAATCCGGCGGTGCGCGCGCTGGGCCTCGCAGCCACCAGGCAGATCCCTGCCGTGATCCGGATCGTCGAGAGCCTGGCGGATCCCGCGAGCACAACGCTCGGTCGGCGAGGCAAGTCAGGGAGCAATCAGCCCCTGGTGAGCGTCGTGATGGCCACCCACAACACAGAGCTCACCGTCGCGCGTGCGCTCCAGTCGGTGCTGACCCAGACGCACGGACGTCTGGAGGTGATTGTCATCGACGACGGCAGCACGGACGCGACGGGCGACATCGTGGAAGAGATTGCGGAGTCGGACGCACGCGTCTTGTTGCAGCGCAACTGGCGGCTGCGGGGTGCCGCCGAAGCGCGCAATCAGGGCATGTCGATGGCCTCCGGCGAGTATCTCGTGCTTCACGACGCGACGGAGATCGCCGCTGCCGACCGTATCGAGCGCCAGGTGGCCGAGCTCGTGGCCAACGCGGGTAGTGTTGTTTGTACCGTGTCGTATCGCAACGCGCGCGGCCGGACTACGCGCAAGGCCGCCGCGAGCATGCTGTTTGCGCGACAGCCGGTGATCGACCAAATCGGCTACCTGCAGGCGTCCCGCCGCGGTGATCGCGGCGCCTACCGCGAGCGCATCCGCGCATGTTTCGGCGACAGTGCAGAACGCGCGCTCGTGTCCGTGCTCTACGAAGCGCAGACACCGCCGCTGAGCTTCGAGTTCGCGGACGGCGAGAAACGCCGGCTCAATCCGGCGTACGACGAGCGCACGTCGTGGCCCGAGCCGAGCTGGCAAGGCCCTGCGCCGAGCGCCGCCGACGAACCCTCGGACCGCTACGTGCCGTACCAGCCCCCGGAGCGGCGCGACGTCAAGCTCCACAAGAGCTGTCGCCACCCGGACGTGCGGCCCCGGATTCAATTCGCGCCGGAGGCCAAGCCAGGTGCGTGAGCGCGGCGCGCGCGGTCAGCGCGCTACATCCAGCCGTCGATGAGGCGGGCGCGCATGGCGTCGGCCAGCGGCTCCTCGGCCGGGACGGCTATGTAGTCGAACACTCCCTCGGCGCGATCACTCGCGAGAAACACACTGAGTGTCGGCAGCCGATGGCCGAGGATGTCGAACAGACGGTAGTCCCGGTCGGCGAAGAACTGGTACATCTCGCTGGGGTTGACGTCGAATACCGAATGGGAGGCTGTTTCGAACTCGAAGTGGATGACGGGTCGATGGCGATCGATGATGCCCGTGCCGCCGGCGAGCACCAGCGACTCGGCACCCTCGACGTCGGTCTTGATGAAGCGCAGGTGGCCTTCGCGCTGGTAGACGTCGTCGAGGGTGACCACGCGGGCCGTTGTTCGCACGGGAGTCCACTCGGCCTTGCGGTACTCGTTGCGCCGTTTGAAGCTGCTCTGGCCAAGGCGGTTCGTGACGCGAAAGAACTCGACTTCGTCGGCGGGCTTGTCCGCCACCGCCACCTGGTGTGGTTCTACCCAGGTGATGCCCTCGCGCTCGAGGTTTTTCTGGAGCCCGGCAAAAGCGTCGGGTAGGGGCTCGAACGCGTAGATGTAGCCGGCATCGCCCACGGCGCGGGCCATCGGCAGCGTGTGCTTACCAACGTGCGCGCCGACGTCGATAGCGATATCGCCCGGCTCGAGGAATACCTGATACGCGGCCCGCAGATTGGCGTCGTAGTCCACGGGGGTCTCGAGTATGATGGGGTACAGCTCATCGAAGCTCACGCGGCCGCGCTCGTACAGGTCATCGGGTGGAGCGTCGACAAACCGGTCGCGACCGGCGGCGTAGCGCTTGGCTACCTCGTCATCGCTGGCCAGCGTTGCTTCGATAGCGACTTCGGTGATTCCGCCGCGAAGATAATCCCTGTCGTTGGTCGCCATGGCGCCGACGTGCAGCGCACCCGCGCGCGCCAACGTCTGCAGGCGGGCGAACGGCGCGGTTTGCCGGCCGACGCATTCGCCGTCGATATACAGCGCCAGGGTACGGGCGTGCCACTGGGCGACCACGTGGTGCCAGGTCTTTGCCGGGCGGGGGACCCAGATGTAGCTGGTCTCGTCGCCATCTCGTGCCAGCAGCTGCACCCGGCCGTTCGCGTGCCGGCGCAGCAGCAGCTCGCGCATCGTGCTCGCCCATTGAAACACCGGCTCGTGGCCGCCGGCGCCGAACCATACCCACGCGCTGAGTTGGAACGGCTGGGTGAGATCAATGGAGCGCGCGCCGCGCTGGCGAACGCCTCGGGTGCCCCGAAACGCGCTCCACACCTCGGTATACGCGCGCTCGGGGCCGTGCTCGAACGCACTGGTGGGCAATTCGTAGGGCGGGTGAAATGCTACGTGTGATCTGTCTGCCGGATGGGAACGCACGTTAGAACAGATCTTTGAGAACGTTGAGCGGCTTTACCTTCGAGTCCTCGAAGAAGGCCCGGGGTCGGCGGCGCAGCTTGCGCAGCTTGCGACGCATACCGGCAACGCGGTCGAGATATCGGCCCAAATCGACGGAGCGCGGCGAGCGGTAGTCGCCTAGCTTGATAGCGGCGCGCCGGCCGGGTTTCAGCGGGTCGCCGAGCTTGCGCTCGCCGTCGTCGACCAGGAGGTATTTGAGCCGGCTCCGCGTCGCGTCATCGGGAATCGGCGCTGTGCGGAAGATGTCGATGAGTTCGCCGGCCAGCCGCTCGGACGCGGTCGTGGTCGCGTCGCGCCGCGCCCCACAGTGCAGCTCGACGTAGTCAGCGGCGTGCGCCAGCCATCGCTCGGGTTCCTCGACCGTTGACCGCAAATGCTCGACCAGCTCGGATTTGGAGTTGCTGATGGGGAACGCGCCGTTCGGCTCGGTGAATTTGTCGACCTTCTCTCGATGTGGGTTGTAGTAGATGGCGGGCTTGCCCATGGCCAGTGACTCGAGAATCCCGGAGCCGAAACGGCTCAGGAATACGCTGCCGCGCCGGATGAGGTCGTACATGGACTCGTCAGCGACGTCGTAGTCGGAGAAGTCGCCCTGGTCAGCCGGGTGGCGCGAGATCAAGTAGTCGTAGCCGAGCTCTTTGCACGCTTCCACGGCCGTCCGGACCCAGTCATCGCGCTTGTCGGTTAGGACGTGGTACGTAAAGTTGCTGTTGATGACCACGAGCGGTCGGTCCGGAAACGCATTGTCTTCTGCCAGCAGCTCATCCACCCGCGGTACGCCGCCGACGCGCACCCTGTTTTCGTCGTCATCGAAATACCGGCGATCGAAGTCTCCCGGCAGCAACACGTAGTCCACGGTGCGGTAGGGGGCACGGACGCGGCCGGTATCCACATCCAGGTAGTCCTGGACACCCTCGACCACGCCCACCGTGGGAATTCCGAGCTCCTGGCAGCTGTGCACGATGCTGCGCACGATCGGATCCCAGTCGTTCATGCACACCACCAGTTTCGGCCGGAAGTTGCCCAGCACGAACTCGTTGTAGGGTACCGACGGCAGGTCGAGCTCGCGCAGTTTGCTGCGCGCGCGCTCGTCGCGATAGATCACCGTCAGATCCACGAACGTGTACGTGATGCCGGCCTCGCGCAGCGCATCGAGGACTAGCGCGAAGCTCCATACGTGATAGTCCTTGTGTGGCAAGAACACGACGTCGACGGCGCGATGGTTGCCCGGGTCGGGACCGATGCCCTCCGGATAGGTGTCGGGCGCGGCTTCGCCGGCGCTCGCCGGCGGCGTTTTCAGCTTTCGCCAGGCCGTAGTGTAGCGCTCCACGAGCGCTTGTGCGGCGTAGCGCGCGGCTTCGTCGGACCCGCCGACCATCTGGCGGCGGACGCCCATCTCTACGTACCCAGCCATAGTGCGATGGGTGCTGATGGCGTCGAAGAAGTCCGGCAACGCGTGGGCCGTGAGCTCGACCGCCGTGTCGTCGACCTCGCCGGCGCTCATCGCCATGCCGCAGAACTCGAACACGCGCCGGGCGATATCCAGCTGGCGCTTGTACTCTATCCACGGTTTTTCGAACACGAACGGCGCGTCCGCAAAGCTCTTCGTCGGTGGCAAGTGCATGTGGGCCGCCTCGTGGACTCGCAGCGACATCGACAGGTGGTCGAGCGGCGCCGAGCGCACCTGGCTGGCCGAGCGGTCGCGGTAGGTCACGTCGGCCCGGTATGTGGGGACGAAAAAGTAGCCGTGACGCAGGATGCGGGTCCAAAACTCCCAGTCCTCGGCCTGCCGCATCCGCTGATCGAAGCCGCCGAGCTGGCGCAGCACCGACGTCTTGAACATCGGCTGGTTGGCATTGAACGGGCACAAGCCACCGGCAGTGATGAAGTCGATGAGCTTCATGCCCGAGGACTCGGTCTCGTCGGGCGGGGTCGTGCACGATTCGTCGATGCTCTGCGAGGCGCTGTAGCTGCCTGCGAGGCGATAGTGACTGGCGGCCAGCAGGGCGCCGACGCGGTTGGCAATGCTGCGGGGCAGCAGCAGATCGTCCGAGTCCAGAAAGCAGGTAAACGTGCCGCGTGCGGAGCGAATGCCCGTATTACGCGCGGCATTGGCGCCGCCGTTGGCGCGGTGCGGGATCAGCCTGAAGCGCTTGTCTCGGCCGATGAATTTTTTGATGAGCGCAATGGTCCCGTCGTTGGAGAAGTCGTCGACGCAGATGCACTCCCACGCCTTGAACGTCTGCTGTCGCACACTCTCGAGCGTGTGTTCGAGGAACGCCTCGGCGCGATAGCAGGGGATGATGATGCTCACCGTTGCCTGCTCGTGGGTCGCGTATTGGGCCAAGTCCTTGTTGTCGGCGCTCGTGATCAGGTCTCTGTATGCGGATGCCTCTACCGGCAGCTCGGGATGAGCCTCGCGATAGGCGGCTCCGTCGAAGTTGTGGTTGTAGATGGCTGGCATGGTCTTTCGGCCCAAGGTGGCACGTCTATAACGCAAATGCGCCCGACCCGCAGCCATTCTGTGCTTTGACTTGAAGCGCGCTCTGGCACGATTGGTGTACGGGCCAAGACGCAATGTCTCGTCTTCGCTGCGTCCTCGCGTTGGCAGTAGAGGGGTTGCTCGGTGGATCTCCTTGTCTCGGTATCAACACAGGCCGATAGCCCAGCCGCGGCTGCCGAAACTCCCGCGCCAATACCCAATAGCGACACCAGCTCCCGACGCGACACAACCTCCGAGCCACGGCTTGCCGGCTCGCTCAGTGGAGTTTTGTTCTTCATGCTGCACTGTAGTCGTCAGGTCACGGGTGTTGGCTACCGCACTGGTTCTGCGCGCTGACAAACTCTATCTCCATAGTGCCCGGCTTTGCCGGGCGCTGAGGTTTGTGGAATGCTGCGCAGCCGATGTCTCGTCTGGCCAAGCTGCGGCGCAATCCCGAACAGTTCTTCCGCGATTCGCGGTCGCCGCTGGTGCGGTTTGCCGGTGCGGCCGTGGCGCGGGTGGCGCTCGGGCCCGACCGGGTGAGCGACTGGCTGGACGAGCCGCGCGACGCGATTGCCGGCGCGAGCGTGCCGCTGGTGTCGGCGCTCGCCCGCGCGGCGGCGGCGCGGGAGGCACGTCGCCGGCGTGAGCTTCTCGCGCGTTACGGCCATCCGCTGGTGTCGGTGGTCATGGCGGCCTACAACGCCGCCGATACCATCGCCGCCGCGATCGAGTCGGTGCAGCGTCAGAGCTACGCGCAGTTTGAGCTCGTGATCGTCGACGACAACAGCGGCGACGATACCGGCGCGATCGCTGACGCGTTCGCGGCCCGCGACGAACGTATCCGCGTCATCCACAGCGCAGGCCAGGGCGGTGCCGCCGGTGCGCGCAACCTGGGGCTGCAGGCGGCGCGCGGCGACTATCTGGCGTTTCACGACTCGGACGACGAGACTCACCCGGAGCGGCTCGAGCGCCAGCTGGTGGCGCTTTTGCGCAACCCGATGGCGTCTGTGTGTCTGTGCAACGGCCGTCGCGTGGACGAGCGCGGCGCGCCCGTGCTGGTCAACGGCCGCCGCGACTACAAGTGGGTCAACAGCATGATGTTTCCGCGGCGCGTGTTCGACCGCGTCGGCTACCAGATGAAGCTGCGCATCAGCGAGGACGCCGAGTACTACGAGCGCATCAAGCTCGCGTTCGGCGCCGACAGTGAGCTGCGTCTGTTCAAGACCCTGTGCTTTGCCGGGTTCTCGCCGGACTCGCTGTTGTTCTCCGACGGCGCCACCGAGGTGGCGGCAGAAGGCGGGGTCCGTCATCGGCGGTCGGCCCAGGCAGACGACGCGTTGGTTCGCATTCGCGTCGTCCACGACGAGATGCGGCGCGGCGCGCGCGACGTGTTCATCGCGATCGACGCACCGCCGCCGGGGTAGCTGGGGGGGTACAGAACTCCGCGGCGGTGTCCGAATTCCGGCCCGGTGTCCGGTGGCCGGACGGGTTGTCCGGTCGACCGGACGGTTGTGGCGCCACCTCAACACGTTGGGCTCGGCACACGACTTGCGTGGGTCGGCGGGAATGCCGTCGTCCATTCACGAGGTACTCGTATCGTTGTTTCGGCATCGACCCACGTTGGCGCTCGAGCTTCTCAGCAATGCGGGTGTCGCGTTGCCGGCATATCGCGCCATTCGTTTCGAGGACAGCACGCTTTCGCAAGCGGTGCCGGTCGAGCGCTACGCCGACCTGGTGATCGAGCTGGAGGCTGACCAGCCGGCGTTCGGCATCGTCGTCGAAGTGCAGCTGTCTACGGATCCAGACAAGCACTATTCGTGGCCGCTGTATGCGGCAACGCTGCGCTCACGGCTGCGCGCGCCGGTGTGCGTGCTGGTCGTCACGGCCGATGCGACGGTTGCCGCGTGGGCCGGCACGGCTATCGAGCTTGGCACGCCCGGGTGCACCTTCGTACCGGTAGTGGTTGGTCCTGGCACGGTGCCGCGGGTCACAAAGATCGAGCAGGCACGGCAGGCGCCGGAACTGGCCGTGTTGTCGGTGCTGGCGCATGGCGGCGAAGACATTGGGCTCGACATCGCGCTGGCCACCATCGCCGCCGCTGCCGGGCTCGACAACGAGCGGGCGGCGCTCTACACTGATCTGGCCTACGCTGCACTCAACCACGCCGCCCGCGCAGCCCTGGAGGAGGACATGGACATCCGCAACTGGGAATGGAAGAGCCCCTTTGTCAAGAAGTGGGTGGCCTTCGGCAAGGCCGAGGATGTGCTGGCGATCCTGGATGCCCGGGGGATTCACACGGACGAGGAGACCCGCGCACGGATACGGGGCTGCACCGATCCGGTGGTCCTCGATCACTGGGTTCGCCGCGCCGCGACCGCCGACGCGCTCGCCGATGTGCTCGACGCCTGAGCCTGGTCGTCACCCAGGGCTTAGATACTCTTTTTTTGTTCATGGGGCGAGTCGCGCCAGATGCTGGCGAACGCGTTGGGCCAGCGAATCGCCGTAGTGTAGGCGTACGAATTCGAGTAGCACATCCTGTTCGGACCACTCAGGGTGGCGTTGGCGAATTGCGCGCCGGGACAGCGAGAGGACCGTTGCTGTCAGTGAGCGCGCGCGGGCGAAGCGTCCGGCTGTGCCAGCATCGCGTAGCAGGCGCACCTGCACGTCGTCGGCGGCACTGGAGTTGCTCGTGATCGGGTGTGCCATCTTGCGCTAACCAACGGCCCGCGGCTGGCGCTAGTTCTTCAAATAGCGGTCGGAAAACTCCAGCACGTGCCGGTACCAGTCGCGGCTGTTGCGCGGCTTGAGAATCCAGTGGTTCTCGTCCGGGTAGATCAAAAGCTCGGACTCGACTCCGTGGTGTTGCAGTGCCTCGAACAAAAGCAGCGCTTCGGATACGGGTACCCGGTAGTCTTTCTCGCCGTGAATGACCAGGGTCGGCGTCTTCCAGTTGGCGACGCCGCGGTGGGGCGAGTAGCGCGTGAACTCCTCGGGCTGATCCCACGGGTTGGCGTTCATCTCCCAGACCCAGAACGATGGGTAGTCAGTGGCACCGTGGAACGCGTCGAAGTGAAACAGGCCGGCGTGGGATATCAGGCAGACGAAGCGGTCGGTGTTGGCGCCGATCCAGTTGGCCATGTAGCCACCGAACGAGCCGCCCATGGCGCCGACGCGGCGCGCGTCCACGTCGTCGCGGTCGGCCAGGGTGTCGGCGACGGCCATCAAGTCGTTGTAGCAGGCGCCACCCCAGGTGTTGTTCCAGATGCCCTCGATGAGGTCCTGGCCGAAGCCCGTGGAGCCGCGCGGGTTGGGCAACGCGACCACATAGCCCGCGGCGACACAGATCAGCGGATTCCACCGCCAGTGCCAACCGTCGGCGTGTTGGCCCATGGGGCCGCCGTGGATCCACAAGAGCGCAGGGTGCGGACCCGGCGCGCGCGGGCTGGCGACAAACGACTGGATCGGCGTGCCGCCATCGCCGGCAACGCTGATGTCTTCCCAGCAGGCCAGCTCGGTCAGCGCGGCGGGCGACAAACCGCTGAGCCCGGCGAGCAGCTTGGGTCCGGCGTCGGCGGCCAGGGCACAAGCAAACGGCTCGGGAGGATGACACCAGCGATGGCGAATGCCCACGACGCGGTCGCCGACGACGTGGACGTTGCCGTGGCTGCCACCGGCGTCGGCGGCGGTGATGCGGTCGACGTCGCCGCTGGTGGCGTCGATGCGAAACACCGGCACGTCGCCGCGGAAGTCGGCGGTGGCGAGGATCGCGGCGCCGTCGTCGGTCCAGGCCTGCGGCATTGGCCACACGTCCCAGTCGGGCGCCACGGCGCGGCCCTCGCCGCCATCGACGTCGTACGCCCACAGCTGGATACGACCGCAGCGGCGATCTTCGCGCGGCCAGCGAGTGCAGGCCAGGGTGCGCCCGTCGGGGCTGAACCGGGGGCTGTTGTGCATCGTGCGCTCGACCGCCCCGACGTCGCGGTGCTGGCCGCTGGCCACGTCGATGACGCGGACGAACGTGTCGTGGATGCGGTCGGGCCCGGGCCGCGACGCGACGATGGCGACGTGTTTGCCGTCCCGGGACAGGTCGATCTCGAGGCCGTCGATGGCATCGCGAAATTCCGCATCCGCCTCCGGGGTCAAGTCCCGCCGGTCGCTGCCGTCCTGTGAATAGGCGATGACGTGAGGTGCCGCCACGGGCCGCCAGTGGTCCCAATGGCGGATTGGCATGGTCCTGTAGTGCAGCGCGGATGGACCGTTTTTGGCCAGGTCCTGGGCGCGTTCGCGCTGGTTTTCGTGGCGCACGTTCGGCAGCACGGTTGCGACCACGATCAGGCAGGCGGCGTCGCGCGCGAAGCGAAACGCCGATACACCCAACGGCTCGTCGGTCAGCGGTCGCGGCTCGCCGCCCCTGGCGGGCAGCAGCCATACTTGCTGGCGCTGGTCGTCGCCTTCTTCGGCCTCGCCCGGGCGCGGGTTGCGGTTGCTGAGAAAGCCCAGGGAGCCATCGCGGCGAAAACACGGCGCGCAATCTTTGCACTCGCCGCGGGTGAGGCGGTCGGGCTCACCTCTGCCAGTGAGCGACACCCGCCACAGATCCGACACGTAGCGCACCTCTTTTGCGTCGAGGCGCTCCACCGCAACGGCCAGCCAGGTGCCGTCGGGGGAGGGGGCGACCGCGGACACGCGGCCGAGCTTGGTCATGCGTTCGGCGTCGAAACGGGGCGTATCAGTCATTGCTTGGCGCACTATGTTATAGGATCGCGGAGTGGACAAGGGCGGGGAACCGGTCAAGTTCGACACGTTCACCGGCGTGTTCACGCCCACGCTGCTGACCATTCTGGGCGTCATCCTCTACGTGCGCCTGGGCTGGCGCAGAAGGTGGTGTTGGTCGGTGCGTTTGCCGACCGTATCGCCGCCGCGCCCCATGCCGACCTGAGCTTGCTCGGCTTGCGCCACGAGCCGGACTTCGCCTTCATCGCGCGGATCGTGACGTTGTCCCAGTCGTCGTGTCTATTCGTTGCAAACTCTGGCTGGGAGAGCGCGAGGGACTAGCCGATTTTCGGCTCGCTGAGCAGCTGGGGACCGGCCGGCGCCGACAGCAGCAGGCCGATCTGTTTGGGCAACCCGTGGGCGCGCTTGTAGAAGTTGCCGTTGATCTGATTCTTGTTGAGCAGCCACAGGCGGAAGGCGGCGACCAGCTCGGCGTCCACGTCGCCCGGGGCATTGAAAAAGTCGGCGAGCTTGCCCTGATAGGTCAGCCCGGGAATGTCGTAAATGGCGGTGCCCAGCACCTTGATCGGCGTGTGCGACTCGAGCGATTGCGTCCCTACGGTGCTGTTCATGGTGACCGTGCCGCGCGCGTGCTCGAGCAGCGTCGGCACGTGCAGGTCGTGACAATAGATGACCCGGTCGGCGCAGCCGTACCGTTTGCCCATGTTGCGGATGAACCGCTTGTAGTTCTTGTAGCCGCGGTCGTGGGGGTGGTGCTTGAACACCAGGTGGGTGTCGGCGGGCGCGTGCTCGGCAAAACAGTTGATGACGTCTTCGATCATCTCTTCGATGCTCGAGTACGGTGAGTGCAAAAGCTGGGCGTCGCAGTGGACCTGCAGCGGCACGAACCAGAACTTGCCGCTGAGCTCACCGGTGAGCAGCGGCGTGAGCTTGCGCTGGCGGAACGCACACCAGTGCTTGCGCCAGCGGCTGATGCAGCGGCACCAGAGGTGGTACACGAAGTTCATGCGCCGGTGGTGCTTGTAGTGGGGATAGCGCCACCACAGCAGGGTGATCATGACGGCGTTCAGGCTGGCCCACAGGCCGGAGAACATCAGGGTGCGGCCGACGGGAACCGGTGGCCGCGGCTCGGTCATGTTCGCGGCTTCGCGGAGGTACTGCTGGGGGTCCTTGGGCATGTCCGAGTTGCCGTTGACGCCGCCGCGCTCCAACGTGATGTGGTTGGGGCGCAGGTAGCCTTCTTCGAACACCCACACGGCAATGCCCAGCTGCTTGGCGATGCGCACCGCCGGACGATGGATCGGCCGCATGTCGCCGAACAAGAAGATGGCATCGATGTGGCGTTCGGCCACCAGCGCGCGAAACACCGCGGGCCATTCTTCCATGCGGTCGCGGAAGCAGATGACGTCGTCGCCGCGGTAAAACAGGCTGTCGCCGGCGTTGAAGTTGACCTTGGTGACCTCGATCCCGCGGCTGCGCAGGTCGTCGGCGAAGCGGCGAAAAAACGGCCCCTGGGGTCCCTGCAGCAGCAACGCGCGCTTGGCCTGGAAATCAAGGAGCACTGGCTACCTCCTTGACGATGTGGCGCAGCTTGCGCAGCTGCCGCCGCGACCACGACATTTTGATCTTGCGCTGCGCGGTGTGCGCTTCGCGCTGGCGCACCAGCTCGGTCACGACCATCTCGGGGGTGGCGAACTGGCCGTCGAGCAGATAGCGCGGGTAGCGGATCAGCGCCCCGAGCACGAGCTCGTCGAGGCTGAGCATGCGGTTGCGCCGCGCCAACGGGTTGCGGTCCTCTGTGAGACCCCAGCCGGCGTAGAACGGCTGGCCGTATACCACCACGTCCAGGCCGCGCAGCAGCGACTCGAAGCCGACCAGTGAGGTGAGGGTATGCACCTCGTCGGCGATCGCCAGACACTGGGCCAGGCTGGCATTTTCTTCGACGTGGTCGGCGTAGTCCCCCACCAGGGACATGCCGAAGCCACCGTCGCGGTTGCCGCTGAGCACGTCCGGGTGCGGCTTGAAGATGATGAACGCGTTGGGCCGCGCTTTGCGGGCCTGCTGCAGCAACGCCAGGTTGGTGTTCACGTCGACACAGCCCAGCTGCACCGACGCGTCGTCCGCCACCTGTCCGGGGACCAACACGATGCGGCGATTTTGCACCACGGGTACGACGCTCTCGGCGCCGACGTTGTATTTGCTCAAACCGGCGCTCACGATGCTTTCACGCAGGCTGCGCGCCCGCGCCAGCTCGTCGGCCGAGGCGTCGAGGGACAGCAGAATCGACTCCAGCTCGCTCGGCCGGGTCGGGTCGTAGTAGATGCCCTCGCGGTCGACCACCAGCGACGCCGGGGTCGCCATGTTCGAGCCCAGGCCGATGGAGCGCAAAAAACCGTCTTCCATGCGCCACAGCGGCACACCGTGGCGCTCGCACACGGCGCGGATGTCGTCGGTGTCGCGCATGCCCCAGACCAGGGCACGACAGTTGTGGTTGAAGCCGAGCTGTTCGGCGCGGGCACCGCTTCGGACGAACACGATGCGGTTGCCCGGGCTGCGCAAGTAGGCGCGCACGTAGTTGCGCTTCCAAAAGTGCATGCGGAAGCAGAAGATGGTGCCGCGGTTGCGCTCGGTGAGCTCGCGGCGGAGCGTCTGGAGCGCACTGGTCATCGACCGAGCTCCCGTTCCACCCGCGCGAGGTCCTCTTCGGTATCGACGCCGGGGGGCGGCGCCTTGGCGGTAATCGACATGTGGATGCGAATGCCCAGGGCCAGGGCGCGCAGCTGCTCGAGGGATTCGGCCGCTTCGTTGGTGTTGCGCGGCGCGTGGGCGATGCGGCGCAGCACCGCTGCGCGATAGGCATAGACGCCAACGTGGCGAAAGAACGGCACGCCCACCGGCAGGTGCTCGGGCACCGCACCCAGCTGGAACACGCCGCGTACCCACGGAATCGGTGCGCGCGAAAAATAGCTGGCCATGCCCTCGTCGTCCATGACCACCTTGACTACGTCGGTGTCGAACAGCTCGGCCGGCGTCTGGATGCGGGTGGCCAGGGTCGCGATACCGGCTTGTGGATTGTTGACCAGCGCACGGGCGACGTCGCGCAAATACGAGCCGTCCAGGGCTGGCTCGTCGCCCTGCAAGTTGACCACGATGGTGTCGGCGTCCCAGTCCAGGCGGTCGACCACCTCGGCGAGCCGGTCGGTGCCCGACGCATGGTCCGAGCGGGTGAGCAGGGCGCGGCCGCCGTACTCCTGGACGCATGCGCTGATGACCTCTTCGTCGGTGGCCACCAGCACCTCGGCGGCGCCGGCTTCGTTGGCGCGGTCGATGACGTGGGTGATCATGGCGCGACCGCCGATATCACGCAGCGGCTTGCCCGGCAGGCGTTTAGAGGCCATACGGGCCGGGATCACGATTTTGAAGCCACTGTCGTCGTCCCGCTCCCGGGCGCGCACAATGGCGTCGGCGACTTCGCGCACCGCACCGCGGCCGCCCCCGGTGGCGGTGACCCAGTGGGCAAAGCGGCGCACCTCGAGGTGCGCGTCGGCCGGCGCGATGGCCAAGCCGACCTGCTTCATGGCCGCCAGATCGTGGACGTCGTCGCCCACGTACGCCACCCGATCCGGCCCCAACGACACGGTGTCGAGCAGCTCGGACAGGGCGTGGGCCTTGTCGTTGCGTCCGACGTACACGTGGGGGACGCGCAGCTCTTTGAGCCGCCGGCCCAGGGCATCGGAGCGCCGGCCGGTGATCACGGCGATGTCGACGCCGGCTTCGAGCAGCAACCGCACACCCATGCCGTCGCGCACGTGGAAGGTCTTTTGTACTTCGCCGGTGGCGTCGTACTGCAGCCGGCCGTCGGTGAGCACGCCGTCGACGTCAGCACCAAAAGCGCCACCCGGCGCAGCTTGGCCA